>Ga0302324_100014899_pt1 | contig 15634 bp, 11 predicted proteins | sample Palsa_T0_1_FD_201949 | JGI IMG/M metagenome (GOLD analysis project Ga0302324, IMG submission 201949) | Peat permafrost microbial communities from Stordalen Mire near Abisko, Sweden - Palsa_T0_1 | ecosystem: Environmental > Terrestrial > Soil > Palsa > Peat permafrost | place: Sweden: Abisko...
TGCGGCGCCGCGCTCGCCGGAGATCAACGAGGCAATTCACTTCGAGCCCGAGCTGCGCAGGACTGAGACGTTCGCACGCTGTCGCGAACTTGCGCGCCGCATTCTCGGCGTGCCCGTGGGCTACGTGTTCGATCATGCGATCTACAAACCCCCCAATAACAATGCGCCCACCCATTGGCACCAGGACGAAGGCTACAACAGGCAGCCGATACCGCTCTGGTCCGTGCATTTCTGGATCCCGCTGCAGCCGGTAAACGTCGAGAACGGTTGCATGTGGTTCGTGCCGGGCTCGCACCTCAATGGCTTGCTGCCGCATCACGTGGCTCACAAACGCGCCGGCGGAGCCACGGCCGACAGTATCGGAGCTACGATCGCGACGAAGACTGTCGATGCTTCCCGCGCTATCGCGTGTCCGCTCGCGATCGGGGGCGCGACCGCCCACCATCCTCTCACACTGCATTACACTGGCGCTAACCACTCCGACTCCTATCGCAGGGCATGGATACTTCATTTCGCAGCATTCGGGTTCTTCCGCTTCCGCCTGCACCCCAAGTGTATCGCGAAGAGAGTGCGAGACATGGTCAGCACGAGTACTAATGAGCGATGAGAAACGCGCCGGCAAGGCTCTTCTGTGGAAGGGGATGCAGCTTGGTGTCTCGAAGCTACTCTATCTAGTCGGTACCCTCGTCCTCGGGCATTTGCTCGCGCCGAAGGAATTCGGCCTGGTGGCGATTGCGACAGTTGCGATCACTACCATCATGGCAGCGACCGAGACCGGCATGACGAACGCGCTCGTGCAGTCGCAAGTGCGCGAGCAGGCCCACTACGACGTGGCGTGGACGATCGGGTTTCTACGCGGGCTCATCGTCTGTCTCGTACTACTGCTCGCCGCACCGCTGGTCGCGCGGCTGTTTGGCGAAGAACGCGCCGCTCCGATGGTCCGCCTTATGGCGTTTCTGCCGCTGATCAGCTCCGCCGCGAGTCCGCGCATGGCGGACTTGATCCGCGAGCTGCAGTTTTCAAAAATTGCGCCCGTAGCGCTCGCGGCGGTAATTGTGGAAATCGCTCTCTCGATCGCACTTGCCACCCGGCTCGGTGGTGCCGCAATCATCCTCGGCAAGCTTGCCGGTGCCGTCACTGCGACGACTACGAGCTACGTGCTCGCGCCACACAAGCCCAGATTCCGGCCAAATTATTCCTCAGCGCAGCAGCTCCTTGCCTTTGGCCGGTGGCTCTTTGCCATCAGCGTTACCGCAGTCACCTCAGATCTTTTCATCAAGGTGCTCATCACTAGACGCCTGAGCGTCAGTGATCTCGGATTATTTTCGATGTCCGACAAGCTTGGCGAGGTACCGACGCAGGCCGCGAACGAATCGATTGGTGCGGTGGCATTTCCACTTTACGCGCGTTTGCGCTCCGACGCGGCGCGGCTGCAGAATGCCATTCGCGCGCACCTCGTGGGGCTCATGTTTTTTCTCTTTCCCGCGACCGCGCTGATCATCGCGCTTGCCGCGCCCATCGAAACGCGGGTACTCGGCCCATCCTGGACTGGCATCTCCGCTCTCATCGTGCTATTTGTACTTGGCTACGCATTTGAAGTCGCGTTCAACGTTGTCTATTTTTTGTTGCAAGCACTAGGAGCGGGGGCGCGATTGTTCGTGATCGAGCTAATTCAGTACATCATTTTGATAGTTGCGGTTATTGTGTTCGCCGGCCAATTTGGGTTAATCGGCGTTGGGGCCGCGCGCATCATCACCGGGATTTGCGTCTCTGCCGCTGCGGTGATTGCCGCGCCACGCGTGTATCGAACGACGTTGCTGCAGGTACTGCGACCCGCGGGTGTCTTGCTGCTGTGGGCAACCCTGGCAGGTATCCTCGCGAGGGTGTGCGCTGCCTGGGTCCCAGGGGCTGCCGGCATTGTGGCGGGCACACTGGTCGGCGGCGTTCTCTTTCTCGGGCTCGTTTGGGGTGCGGATGCGACGCTGCGCACAGGCGTGCGCGAATGCCTGTCGCTGTTCTTTCCGATTCTCGGGCCTAAGACGGACGAGTTGTCCTTGCCGACGCCGTGAATTCAAGTTTGCTCAGCGGCTCGCTCGATGCGTTTCGCGAACGTATGCTGGGTCGCGTGGTCGTTGTATCCCCGCACTCCGACGATGCAGTCATGTCGATGGGCGCGACCATCGCCTGGGCGGCGCAGGCTGGGGCAAAGATCGAGATCCTCACCGTGTTTTCCCTGATTACGACGTCAACTGCGCCAACAGGACCATGGGACAAGAGCTGCGGCTTCGATACCGAGGGGCAGGCGTCAACGGTGCGGCGCGAAGAGGACCGTCAAGCGTGCCGCATTCTCGGTGCCACACCGCGCTGGCTCGAGTTTGGCGCCGAGCCATATGAACGCCGCGGCACAGACGAGGACATCAGTTATGCGGTGCAGGCGGCAACTGAAGGCGCGGATCTGGTGCTCATTCCCGGTTATCCGCTTCTTCATCCTGACCACGCCTACCTGAGCGAGCTCCTGCTGCGCAAAGGCCCGAGCGGCCGGCGCACGGTGCTCTACACCGAGCAGCCTTACGCGTATACGCATAGCAAATCGCCGCAGGGTTCAGCAGTCGCACCGGCCATCGAGGCGCTGGTCCGTGCGCCTATCGCGTGGACGCGCGTGCGCACTGAGCGCGCGCATCGGCAAACGAAGCTTAAAGCCGTACGCTGCTACAGATCGCAACTGCGGCGTCTCGGACTGCGCAATATTGGTCTATTTCGTATGCTGTGGCGCGAAGCCTCGCAGGGTGGAGAGGCTGTGGCCTGGATCGCCTGATCGGGTTGCGATCGGCGCGGATCGCCGAGACGATTACAAATCGCTCTGCTGGTAGGTTAGCGATCCGCACAGCGCGAGATACTCATCTGCAACTGTTCCCAGATCAAAGCGCCCGACAGAAGTTCGAGCCGCGGCTGCGATTTGCGGCCAACGGGAGCGCGCGCCGAGTGCCGCGTCGATAGCTGTCGTCATCGCTTGAGGGTTCTTCGGCGCAAACAGGAACCCATTTTCGCCATTGCTGATGAGATCCGGCGCGGCCCCTACCGCTGTCACGACCACCGGAAGAGCGCAACCCATTGCCTCGACGAGCGCCAGACTAAATCCTTCGTACTCAGTCGGAAACAGAAAGAAATCGGCCGCCTGTAGGTACTCATTGATGTTGGCGCGCTCGCCCAGGAATTTCACCGAGTCCCCGAGCTGATGCTCCCGAGTGAATTCCTTGACGTACGCTTCGCAGTTGTCGAAGGAGATATGACCGGAGCCAACGACCAGCAGGCAAAGACGCGGGTGGCGTGCGATGATTTCTGGCCATGCCTCGACCAGCATCGGCAGGCCTTTGGCTCGCGACAGACGGCCTGCAAAAATGGCGAGTGTCCTGTCGGAGGGTAGCTGCAATTTCTGAATGAGGCGTGCTTTTTCCTCAGCCGCGACTGGGCGAAACTTCTGCAGGTCGACGGCATTGGGAATGTCGTGAATGCGTGATGGTTGGACGCCTCGGCTCAAGAGTGCCGCATGAATCTCTTCCGAGATTGCTATGACCGCATGAGCCCTGCGCAGAAAGAACAGCCGCAGGCGGTCTACGCATCGCACCATCAATCCCGCCGAGAGTTTGTTCATGTCGCGCAGACTCTCCGATGAGACCGCCTCCTTGAGTTCAAAAAAAGACTCGACGCGCACGATGCATTTCTTGCGCACCAGGTGACAAACGGGTACGACGACCATCGGCATAAGCTTGGCGCCCGACACGATGACAATCTCGTAGCGTCTGGATTCACTAAGCAACAGAACAGTCAGACGCAGCAAATAGCCCAGTATCGGCAGAACCGCACGCCATGCCTTACCTTTCAAGTTACCGGCGGGCGCAAAGCGGCGCACCTGTACCGCGCCTATGAGCTCAGCGTCGGGGGACAGCGGCTCTGACTGGCGCGTGATGACCTGCACGCGCATCCCACGTGCCGCGAGTGCCTGCACTATTTGTGAAGCGAAGAGCTCCTGACCACCCACGATGGGTGGATAGAAAGCCTCGGTGAGCCAGTAGACTCCACGCTGTACGGAGCGGCGCTCGGTCTTCATGGGCTTCAGTGAGTGGGCGTGCGCGAGCGCTTGAACACGGATGCAAGCTTCTTAAGCAGCACGCGCCGGAACTCAGCCGGAACGAAGAGCACGCGCTTGCCGTCGATCAGCGTGACATTGCCGACCTGTGAGAGCGTGTGCAAGCCATCCGGATACGGACCCTCTGCATCCGGGTCAACAAAAGCGAACGCCTCTTCGCGAAACGCCAGCGGATTGAGCGTAAGCACGCGATTGATGGTGATCCTCCCACCGTAGGTTTGGGAGCAATCCTGCGCCGGCCTGTATAGAGTGCCGTCGACGACGAACGGTGTACCCCCCGGCCGTGCGGAGCGGATATCAACTTTCACCGGGTTTGCCGGATGCGGGATCCAAGGTCCAGTGATGCTTGGCGCGTACCAAAGATGCAGCTCACAGTTGGCGCCTCGATGAGCCAGCTCGGAACCGGCGAGCCACCAGTATTCCTCATGCTGAAAGAGCGTGGCATCGATGATCGCCGCGCCGGCGACCAATGTCGCAATCTTGGCCCAGCGATCCGGAAAGTGTTCGCTTTCGTACAACGCGACCTCGTGCGCCTCGCTCGTTTCCGGGATACACAGCACCCGCTGGTCTGCGTGTAGCAGGAAGGGATACGACATGTGCACCGGGTTTACCGGCCCGATGGCGACGCGCACGGCTCTGGATGCACTCATGGATTCGATGGCGATGATGTACCCGCGCATGTCATCGTAGCTCATGTACTCGCACAGTATGCTGAGATGCCCATCACGCATCACGCCAAACGGATCGGCGCGCAATTCATTGCGCTTGGTCGCCGGCAGCCAGCGTACGGGTGCCCGCCTCTCATGACGCAGAAAAGCGGCGATGGGCTGCTCGACCAGACCCACGTTCCATTGATCATGGCGAAATAGGGATTGCCAGGCCAGGCGCAGCACGCGCATCGCGGTGCGCGTGCTGCAGCGCATGCGCTGCATCCATGTCGGCGGCATGCGCAGCTTTGCCGCCCCCGCTACAGGCGGCGCTCCAAAGCGGTCGGTCACGCCATTGCGTATATCCACGCAAACCTGCGCGGCCCAGCGAGCGACACGCCCCTCCAGCATCGCGCGGTTGCGGGTCGGGGAGTACAGATCGGTGCGAAAATAGCCATCGCGTAGGACGATGACTGCGTCATGCCTTTGCAGCTCTCGCGCCAGTAGCGCACCGCTGATGAACTCACCGTCGTAAACCTCCCAGAAACCCGGTGCCTTGCCTCGGTAACGCGTCCACTCGCCGAAGTGGAAACGCCACGTGCCGTAGCGCGGCACGTCTATCAATTCCGCAGGGCAGGGGTCGCTGAGGAAATCAAGCGCGAAATCGGGCGTGTGATGCCTGATACGAGCTACGGTCGCATGCATCGCCGGATGCTCGACGGCGGGTGCGACCGGCGCCGGCAGTAGGATTTGCGTCGCGCCGGCGAGAATGCCCGGCATATCGGTGCAGCTTTCTCGAACGATCAGGATCTGCGGCTTGATACCTCCCAGCGCTAAGAGCTCCTGCACACACCGGGCCTGCCAGTCCGCAAGTCTTCCATCATCGTGCAGAACGGCAAAGCGAAGCGTCGCAGGTTGCATGGGGGCGAGGTAAAGCCGTCAGTGATTAAGGCTATCAAACATCGCCAGTATTTCCCGTGCGCATTTTTCCCAGCCGAAGTCCTTAGCTCTGGCGATTCCCCGGGTGATCATCGCTTCGCGACGTGTGCGATCGACGATGACGCTCTGCATGCCACGCGCGATCTCCGCGACGTTGAGCGGGTCAACGAGGTAGGCTGCGCCGTCAGTGACTTCCGGCGGCGCACATGTGTTTGCGGTCACGATCGGGCAGCCACAAGCCATCGCTTCCAGCAGGGGGATGCCAAAGCCCTCGTAGAGTGACGGAAATGCAAAGAGATCCGCCAGGCAATACACCGCCGGCAAGTCGCCGTGGTTGACCCAGCCGGGAAAGCAAACCCGGTCGGTGATACCGAGTTCCTCGATTGCACGCAACTCGCTGTGCGTGCTCCAGCGCTGTTCGCCGGCCATAACCAAGCTATGGGGAACGGCATCCTTAATGAGTGCAAAGGCCTGCAGGAGCCGTGCGACATTTTTTCTAGATTCGATTTGGCCGGCCCAGAGAATGAAGTGCTCGGGTAGCTTATAGCGCGCGCGTACCTCCTGCAGGCGCGCGGCATCATGAACCGGCTGAAAAACCCCCGGATCAAAGCCGTTATGAATGGCAAACACTTTCTGCGGCGCTACACCCACGTATTTGACGACATCCGTCTTGACGGCTCTCGAAACCGCGATGAAGGCAGCCGCCTTGCGGCAATACAGCGGCACGAAGCGCTTGAAGTACCACTGGTCATAGCGCCGAAAGTGCTCAGGTATGACAAACCACTCCGAGCCATGCAGGACAAACACTGACTTTGCCTTGGTCAGGAACGGCACGGTGAATTTAGGATTGAAGATCAAATCTACACGATGCTTGCGCGCGATCCATGGTACGGCGAGCTGATCCCACGGAACTGTCCCCGGCAGCGTACAGACGACTTCCTCGACATTTGGGTGGCTCGCGTAGGTACCCAGTAACTTTGGGTTCTGATAGATCAGCAGATAACGGTGCTGCGAGCCCATTGAAAAAAGCAGCGGCAGAATTCTCTTGGTGTATACCTTGACGCCGCCTTCCTGCTGCTCGTAGTGACGCAGCATGATCCCAATCTTCATCGCTCCTCCGAAGCCGCTACGGCCGTGCCCTAGGCGGAAGCCCGGACGGGCGGCGCGGCGAGGTCGAGCCGCAAGTCCTCGCGCGATTGACCGAGGATCATCATGCGATACCAGAACTCCGAGTTGATGAGCAGCCAGAGTCGGTTGCCGTGGTCGACGTGTCCTGCAAGGTGCGCGCGCAACAGTTCGAGGATTGGACCGCGGCGCAGGATGCCAGCCTTGACGAGTTCTGCGTCTTCCAGATAGCGGGCGTAAAGCACGCGGTATTCCTTGCCCAGCACGTAGGGCAAAGCGGATGAAAATCCCTGCTTGGGGCGCGCGAGAATATCGGGCGGCAGGTAACGTGCGGCCAGCTTGCGCTGGATGTAGCGCAAGTTTCTGCCACGAATTTTCAAAGATGAAGGCAGGCGCGCCGCAAACTGCGCGAGGCAGTGATCCATGAACGGGCTGCGCGCCTCGAGCCCGTGCGCCATGCTCATGCGATCGGTAATCATCACCGGGTGGTCGGGTAGACGTACCTGACTGTCGGCATAGAGCATGCGGTCAAGCGCGTCGCCGCTTTCAAGTCGCTCGTACGGATCCTCGATCGCTGCTTCCGCGTGAGCGCCGGCGAGCTCTTCGGCGGCAGCCGGTGTATACAGGCCAGCACGCATAATCGGATCGAAGTAAAAGTAATTCAGACTCGAGGCGTAGCGCTCACCACCAGCTAGGAACGACAGGCGGTGCAGCCAGCGCAGCTGATGGCCGAGGCTCTTGTACCAGCCCGCCGACGGAATGAGTTCGAGCGTCGGGCCGAGAATGTAGCGCCGCAGGCTCTGCGGTACGCGTCCATAATGGCCCGCATACAGATTGCCATAGTAGCGATCATAGCCACCGAAGAGCTCATCGCCACCGTCGCCGCCAATGACGACTTTGACATACGAGCTTGCCAGTCGCGCGACGTGGTAGGTGCAAAGTGATAGCGGATCAGACGGCTCATCAAGATGCCACACTAGATCGGGGAGCAGTTTCGTCAGACTTGGCGCGATCGTCTGTTCGTGGTGGTCGGTGTGATACAGGTTCGCGACCGCGCGAGCGTGCGGTGCTTCATCAAAGCGCTGATAAGGCAAGCCAATCGTGAACGTCGGCAGATCGCGCACGCCAATGCGCTTGGCGAGCATAGCGACCAGCAGACTCGAATCGAGCCCGCCGCTTAAGAATGCGCCCACGGGCACATCGCTCACCATATGCAGCCGTAGCGACTCATCGATCTGGGCTTCGAGCTGATCGGTCAGGGAATCTTCCGAGCCCTCAAGCTTCGTCAGGTAACGCAGATCCCAGTAGCGGCGCACCATCGGCCGACCGCCGCGCTCGATCACAAGCAGGTGACCCGGCGGCAGCTTGTGCACTCCCTGAAACATAGAAAGCGGTGGGGCGATCAGGCGTAGCGCCAAATACTGATCTAGCGCCCGCAGGTTCATCTTGCGCAGTTTCGGTTCAAGTGCCAGCAGCGCCTTGATCTCCGAAGCAAACGCGAAGCGCCCGGGCTCATCCGTGTAATACAGCGGTTTCTGGCCCAGATGATCGCGCGCGGCGAGTAGCCGCGCATTGCGCGCATCCCACAGCACGAATGTGAACATGCCGCGCAAGTGCTCGAGGAGCCGCTCACCATGGAGCTGGTAAAGGCCGATGATGACCTCGCAGTCACTCTGCGTGACAAACTCGAGTCCGGCCGCCTCGAGCTTCTTGCGCTGCTCGACGTAGTTGTAGATCTCGCCATTGCAGACGAGCCAAATGCTGTTGTCGACGCTGCGCAGCGGCTGCCTGCCGCCCTGCAGGTCGATGATCGACAGGCGGCGATGGCCGAGCGCGATGTGCCCATCGGTGTACTCGCCTTCGCCATCCGGGCCGCGATGCCGCAGCGCCTCAAGCATCCGGTTTAAATCCCCACCCCCGGGATCAAAGCGGCCAAGAATGCCAGCTATGCCACACATGAATCCTCCGCCCTCATTTTGCCACGCGGCGCGCCGCTCGCTCGCATGTCGCTGCGAACACGGCTTCATAGCGCTCGGCGCAGCGGTCAATGAAGAAATCCTCGACCCGCTGCCGATTGTTCTGGGCAATCTCGCGCCGCACTGCCGGGTCGTCGTGCAGGTGCACTATGGCGCGCGTGAGGTCTGCAAGGTCATTGAGTGGGGCGACGTGGCCGGTCTCTCGCGACTTTAAAAAGTCGGTCTGGCCGCCACGGTCATAACAGATCACGGGCAGCCCGAAGGCCATAGCCTCGAGGAACACCAGGCCAAAGCCCTCGTGTTGGCTGGTAGAGACGAAAATGTCGGCAGCGGCGAGCGCCTGGTACTTGATGGCGTCGCTGACATGACCCAAGAGGTGAACTCGCTGCGCGACGCCGGCGCTCGCGGCTGCGCTTTGCAGCGCCGCGCTGTCAGGACCGTCACCGACTACGACGAGATGCGCATCCGCACGCGCGCACGTGGCGAGCGCCTGGACGAGTTGCGCGGCGCTCTTGCGCGCCACCAGCCGCCCGACGGTGACCATGACGAACGCGCCGGAAGGCAGACCAAGTTTCTCACGTGTGCCACTCGGCTCGGTGGCCGGCGGGCGCTCGATGCCAAGCGGAATGAGCTCGACCGGACGCCTGACGTGGTAGATCTCGGCGACGTGACGCACGGTATCGCGCGATTGACCTACGACCTCATCCGCAGCATTCAGGAGATAGCGTATCGGTGTCCGCAGCCACGCATGGCGGTGCGGTGAGCTTGCCTTGCTGGGATCAAAGAGATCACCCCCATGCACTGACAAAACGTTCGGGATCTTGGCAACGCGGGCGAGCACGTGTCCAAGCGGGCCCGAGGGCACGACGAAGTGGGTATTGACGATGTCAAAGCGGCTAGCGCGCAGAAGTCCCAGGCCCTTGACTATGCCGCTCGGCAGATACGCGAGCATCGAGGGAAGATTTGCAACCGCGAGCTGCCTGCGAAAGAACACGGGTGCGCGCAGCACCTTAACCTCACCGTCGAGGCTGGCTGCGGGAAGACTCAGTGCCTGCGAGGTCAACACCGTTACCTCGTGTCGCCGTGCCAGTTCGCGCGCGAGCGCGGCCATCACGACCCCACCGCCGCCCCCGAGTGGCGGGTACTCGTAGTTGCAAAACAAGATCTTCAAGCTGCCAAGCTTTTGCCGGAATCTATGGCCGATATCAGCGTTGCCGTAGGCTGTGTAACATTATGTGGGGTGCGTCTCGCTGTAAGGGTGGTTGTGAGTCCCACATCCACTATACTAAAAGGCCATTCAGGAGTTTCGGATGTCCGGCAGCGCCCCAATTACGAGTTCAATCTCGCGCCTTGAGCCCTTGACGGAGCGGAGTGACGTCCCAAGCGCTGCGCAAGCCCGGCGCACGCTTGCGGCGCGGCTCGAACCCTTTGATTCGTACTGGCAGGCGCCCGAGGACGTGGACAAAGGCTACCGCTCGTTCAACGCTTACTATCGTGCCAATTATCTGTCGCGGCTGCCCACCGATCGTGCGGCGCGGATTCTCGTCATCAGCTGCGGTCCGGGCTACCTCGTCAGCCTGCTCAAGGAGACGGGCTACACGAACGTAACCGGCATTGATTCCGACCCGGCAAAAGTTGCGCACGCAAAGCGCCGCAATTTGCCGTGCGAAACTGCCCAGGCATTCCCATACCTCGAGGCGCGCCAGTTACCGCAGTTTGACGTCATCATTCCCGAGCAGGAGCTCAATCACCTCACGGTCGACGAAACGATCGATTTTCTGAAACTATGCGGCGGCGCCCTGCGTCCGGGCGGGCGCGTAATCGTATATGCGATGAACGGTGCCAATCCGCTCGTCGGCTCGGAGAATATTGCGCACAACATCGATCATTTCTACAACGTGACCGAGCACAGCCTGCAGCAGATTCTCAAGCTTGCGGATTTCTCCGAGATTAAGGTTTTTGCGCTCAAGCTGTACGTATTCTGGAAGAATCCGGCCAACTATGTGGGGCTCGCCGTGACAGCAACGTGTGAGGCGCTGATGCGCGTGATGTTTGTGCTATACGGCAAGAAAGTACGCGTGCTAAGCAAGAAAATCGCGGCTGTTGCATACAAGGCGGCGTCGGCTTCCTAGCGCTGGGCGTCGAGCGCTTTGCCGCCCAAGGTCCCGGCGGCGAACGCTCCCAAAGCGCCCGAATTCTGCGAAAACCCCTTAAGGCGTGCGCGCCACCAGCAGCACGCCCAGATCGGACGTGCGCAGCGCGCGATAGTTGGCGTCGATTATTCGCTGGCATTGCTCTGGCAGCAGCGCGACGCCGTGACGATCCACCGTCTGCAGCTGTATCAACGGCAGGGTGGTGCTGCGAAAGACGGATTCGCACGAGGTAGCGGGCAGCGCGCCGGTCGCGACCTTCTGTCCATAGGTGAAGAGATCTATGTTGAAAGGATTGTCAGCCCAGTAACACAAGTCGAGCATTTCGCAAGCCGCCTTTCCCTGGCCGTGCGTGCGGATCTCGCGGATATAGACGGCAGTCGTCGCGTCAAGCTCCGGCAGACTTCGAATTGACGCGATTGCGTAGGAAGCTTTTGTCAGCGCGTAGGCGCACGTACAGATACTGAGGAGGATGAGGGCAATCGGAGCCAATCGGTATCCGAGAAGCGGCCCGGCTCGCAGTATTCCATCCAAACGCCCTGACCAGAGCGTGTCAATCGCTAGCGCCGAACCTAGGCTCGAAGCGATCAGCAAGTCAAAGAACGCGTTGACGTCAAGTCCTGCTCCGCCCGAGGCGAACGCGCCTACGACAGCGGCAGCAATGAGGTAAGCAGCAAGAAATGCCGACCGCTCGCTGCGCTCGCCAAGGCACTGCAGCAGCGAAAGCCCAAGCAGCGGCGCGAAGCAGCGCAATGCCACCGCACTTTCGACCCACGAGCGGTGTGGGTAATAGACTCTGGCGGTCAGCAGGCTCGTGAAAAACGTTGAACCGTACGCGATCCACAAGAGCAATGCGCTCAGCGCCGCCACTGCACAGCAAGAGACGATCCAGGTCACGAGCGCGTGTCGGGAGCGAATCATCAGCCAGAACGTGACTGCGATGGGCACAGGAAGCAGCAGGTGCTTCGTCAATCCAGCGACCACCATCAAAACGGATGCGGCGACAATCGCGCGTGTACTGGCGTTCCCCCGCCACAGCACCACGAGTCCGATGGTCATGATCGCGTGTGCCAGCCACTGCGGATCGTCAATAGCGACGTACGTCTGGCCGTAGGTCACCGCGAAAGCGAGGAACACGGCTCCTCCGAGCAGTGCGATGCGCAGGCGGGCGCCGGTTGCGCGCAGCCAGAGGAAAAGATTTAGCGCGACAATCAGGACGGCGAGCAAGGCAATGGTGCGACCCGCGAGGATATTATCGCCCGTCAACAGGCCGGCAGTGCCGACCACAAAGAACGACACCGGCGGGTAGGCGTTGGTCACAAGGTCGCCGGCGGGGTAGAGATTTCCGCCCCCCATGACGATCTTCGAGAAGTACGCGTTCCAGCCTTCGTTCGGATCGAGCGGTATGCGATGAGGCAGCAGCAGCAGAGGCGCAATCAAGCCGCAGACGATGACCGCGACGATGAGTGCTAGAGCGCACCAGAAATAGCGGTCGTTCGATGCCGAGGAGCGTAATGCGTTACTCATGCTTTGAAGTGTACGAACCCCGGCTTTCTCCAACCTTTCGGCCTTTGTGTTGCACTGCAAAACTCACACTTTCCTCACGCCCCCGGGCTAGTGCGCAATATCTTTGCCGGGAGAGTCGCAACCGCGAATCGCAATGCTATTACGGCCACGAGTGGAAATGCGCACTGAAACTGGAAGCGCGACCGCTTCGCGAGTATCAAGGGCGCGCTTTGCGGCCGCGCTAAGGCTTGCGGATAGCTCGCGGTTTGCGAGTGCAAGTTACAGATAACCGTGTGCGCGATACCAGTCGGCGGTGCGACGGGCGCCTTCCATGAAATTCGTGGTGGCCCGAAAGGAGAGAAGTCGCTCGGCCTTGGCGGTCGAAAAGCGGAAGGACTTGCGAAAAAAATCGAGCCGGCGCCGATGCAGCGGCGGCTTTAGTCCCAACGGGATCATGGTCTTCTCCATCACATACGCGGCAGCCATGAAGGGCAACATCGGCGCATGAAACATGCGCCGGCTCTGGCCGACGGCGGCCGCGATTGCGCTCACCATGGCATCGGTCGTGACCCGCTCAGAGCCTGCGAGCACGATGGTCTCGCCGTTGAGCGCGGCAGCGGTGGCGGCTGCAAGCAGGCCACGTACCAGATCGTCAACGTAGATCAGCTGATGTTCGTTGTTGCCGCGACCGACAGTGACGTAGCGTCCGCTCTGCACGCCCCGGAAAAGCTTCAGCAAGCGCATGTCGCCCGGCCCGTACGTTTCGGAGATCCGGACGATGCACTGTTCCATCGTGCCTTCAAACGCGCGCACGACGGTTTCGGCCACCGCCTTGGTTCGCCCGTAGGGATTGTCTGGTGCCAGTGTGCTTTGCTCATCGAGAATGCGCCGCGCCCCGGACCCGTAAACGCCGATGGTGCTGCCGTGAACAAAGCGGCCAACGCCGGCGCGGGCGGCGAGTTCGAGCAGCCGACGAGTGCCTTCGACGTTTACCTGATGAAAGTGTGATTCTGGTGCCTGCGCCTCATGCTGGGCCGCGGCGAGATGAATGACCACTTGGTGACCCACCAGCGCGCGCGCCAAGGCGAATGAGTCCTCAAGCGGCGCGGTCAGCACGTTGATACCCTCTTTCTCGAGAGCCTCGCAGCGCGCACGTTCCGTGGGATTATTCACCGCAGTCACGACTGTGACGTCGTGGCCGCGCTCGAGCGCGAGCCGCGCAAGGCGACTGCCGATGAAGCCGGAACCTCCTGTGACGAATAGACGCGGCAGGATCGTTTCGGGGCTCATAGCGGCGCGTCAGCTGGCTCTACGGGCTCAAGCGTGCGGGGTACCGGTGCAAGGTATCTCGCGAAATGACGCTCCAGAAGTGCACGCTCATCGGCGATTCGTCTTGCAGACCAACCGAACTCGCGGCTCAGCAGTTCCTGCATTTCATCGAGCGCCTGCGCGCCCGGATGACCGTTTGTGCCCAGACCGGTACGCCGCAGGACCACGTCGCTCATGTGCTGCACCATTTCGGCGCGCGCGGCAAACAGCGCCTCCGCATGCGAAACGTCGCTGCCCGAAAAGCAGCGTGCGAGCCGCGGGTCGCTCTCGGCGAGCGCAAGGATCTGCGCCGCGCATGTTCCGTAGTTGCGCAGCAGCGGCTCAACGGCACCGCTTGGCAGCCAGTGCGGGCGCTTTGCCGTGACAGCGTGTAATACCTGATTGAAATTCTCAATGTCTCCGCCGGGCAGTGGACGAGTGGCCGACTCATTAACTGCTGTGCGCCCGCCGAGTTGCGCTGCGGCGAGGTCCAGGGCCTGCACCGCATCGCGACGCGCCACCGTGTAGCGCACGCTGATCACGGATAAGAGCCCGCTCAGGCCGAGTGCGTGGTGATCAATCACGCGCGACTCCTTGCCGAAACTCAAACCGCCGTTCTGCCGCGACGCTTCGCCGAACGGAACCAATCCGAAGTCAACCCTGCGTACATCGCTCTCTGTTAGGCGCAGCGCAGGATAGCTGGTATTGAACTCGTCAATGAACTGCCGCAGCTCCTCGCGCTCAAGAGCGACGCTGTCGGGCTTGCGCGGCACGATCGAGTGCCACACGCCGACGAGCGTACAGTCGCGCCACGGAACAAGAAAAAGATGACGGCTATTGCGCGCAAGCAGCGCGTCCGAGTCGCGCGTGCGGCCTTGCACGGCGAGCGCCATGGGTGCCGCAAACCGGCGCGAAATCATAAAGCAGGCGTCGCGCGAATAGGTTCCTGGCGCGCCGTAGCGCTGCGCGAGTGGCTCCAGCAGCCCTTCCGCCCAGGGTCCGGCGGCATTGATGACAAGCCGCGCACGAATATCGAAGCACTGCCCGCCGATGCTGTCGCGGGCAGCGACGCCGGTGACACGCGCGCCGTCCACGAGCAGGCGGTCCGCTTCGACGTAATTTGCGACGCTCGCGCCAAGTGCGGCGGCGGCGGCGGCGAAACCGAGCACGAGCCGCGGTGGGTTGAACATCTGCCCGTCCTCAAACACCGCCGCGCCGGTCAAACCCTCCGGATCGACCGTTGGAAAGAGCGCGCGTGTGGCCTCGGGGCCGAGAAACTTGGTGCGCTGGATGCGCCGCGCAGGATCTAGGATGTGTCGATTGATGTCGGTAGTGAGGGCGTCGTAGAGGAGCATGCCGGTGCCGAGAAACCACTTGCTGCTCTTCGCGTAGCCATACGTGGGGATCACGAACGGCAATGGGGCGACCAGATGCGGCGCGATGCGCAACAGTACGGCGCGCTCGAAGCAGGATGCACGCATGCGCTTTACGTCGGCGTGCTGGATGTAGCGGATGCCGCCGTGCACTACTTTGAAGCAATGAGCGGACGCTCCTGCGGAGAAATCATCTCGTTCGATAAGCGCCGTGCGATACCCCCGCAGGGCAGCCTCGCGCGCCGTCGCCGCCCCGCATGCGCCACCGCCGACGACGAGCACGTCGAATATCTGATCGGTGAGGGCGCCGAGATCGCGATGAAAACCGGCTGTGTTTCCCATTAGGGCAGGTCTGCTGGTGTAGTGCGGCTCAGCGCTGCCGCTTGCCCCAGCGGCGCAGCGGCGCCCCCGGGGTGGAAGGAGCGAACCGCTAAGTCATTTGTGCGTGACGCAGAGCGATTGG
>Ga0302324_100014900_pt1 | contig 15633 bp, 10 predicted proteins | sample Palsa_T0_1_FD_201949 | JGI IMG/M metagenome (GOLD analysis project Ga0302324, IMG submission 201949) | Peat permafrost microbial communities from Stordalen Mire near Abisko, Sweden - Palsa_T0_1 | ecosystem: Environmental > Terrestrial > Soil > Palsa > Peat permafrost | place: Sweden: Abisko...
TTGCCCAACCGAGGGAGCGTAGCTCAATTGGCAGAGCAATGGACTCTTAATCCATAGGTTGTCGGTTCGATTCCGACCGCTCTCATTTCGCCGGCGGCACAGCTTCTCTCTTCCAAGAAGAGAGCGCTCCGCGGGTCGCATTTCAGGCCTGTTTCCTCTTGCCCCAGAGTTCCGTCGCGCATTTTGCCGCACTGCGGCAGTGACGGTGCGGCCACAAGTACGCCGCGGTGCGGTGTCAAGGTGTGCGGAGGCGAAGCGAGCGCAGGCTTCATTTGCGAGGCGTTACCGTTGGTAACGCGCTGTTACGCATCGCCACGGACTCCACTTCCACCGTCACTTTAAGCCCTTGACGTCGGCGCCCGTCTCTAGTGGAACGCACCTTGCGTACAGGAGCGCCAACGTAGTTGCTCTGCATGAGAGATTCCCGCTGACGGCCATCGCTGGCAGCGTCCACGTGGAGAGGGGAATTGAATGAAGCTGAAATCAGGGGTGACGTTTCTCGGGTTGCTAGCTGTGGTGCTGGCCACACCGGCCAGCGCTGCAAAAATCACCATCGGTGACAATGGCGGCTTCGTCGACGTCGGGGCGATTGTCCAGACGTGGGGTCGCATCACCGAGAACGGATCTGCGGATCACACAGGGCCGTCGTACGACATCTTCTTCCGACGCATGCGGTTCTATGTCAACGGAGCCATCAACGAGCACATCGGCATCATCGCCAACACGGACGTGAGCTACACGCAGGCAGGTGCGGCCGCCAGCGATGTCACCATCAGCCCGGTGACCGTGCAGAACTCCGTCCGTTTCAATTCTCCGACCATCGTCATGAACGAAGCGCTCGGCTACTACATCTTCTGCAAAGAGCTCACCTTCTACGCTGGGCTCCAGTTGCTCCCCTGGACGCACGAATCGCTCACGGACATTACGAGGTTCGCCGGGTTGGACGAGCAGACCGACGTCACCGAGCGCGGCAGGCCGGCCGGTTTCTTCGGCCGTGACCGAGACATGGGCCTGGTGGTGACCGGAGATCTCGCCTTCATCAACTACCGCATCGGCGTCTTCAACGGCGTCCAGACCATCGCTGGCAAATCGACCGTGACCGCCACTGGCTTGGTGACCGGGGCCACCAACGCAGCCGTCAACTTCCCCGCGTACACCGGCGTCAACCCAGGCGACGCGCCGAGCTTCGACGGAGCCATCCGCGTCAACATCATTGGCACGGAGCCCGGCTACTTCTATTCGGGCGGCCTCGCTTACAACGGCAAGAGCTACCTCAGCGTCGGCTTCGCAGCGAACATTCAGCCGAGAGCGATTGCCGCTCCGGCGCGCGGAGCATCGGGTGCGAACTACCAGGGCTACTCTGCCGACGTGCACATGGACTTGGCCTTCGGCGACAACGAGTTTGTCATCGACGGAGGCTGGATCCGAACCGTCTATCAGGGCAACGGCTCGCCCATCTCCTCGGAGTCAGGACTGGCACTCATCAACAACGCGGGGAACGGGCTCTTCGGAACCATTGGCATCCGGTTCGGATGGTTCTACCCCTACTTCGCGTTCGAGGATTACATCTCCAATTTGAATCCGGAGAACGTCACCTCGACCTTCATGGTCTTCGGCAACGGCTGGCTTCCAGCGTCGGGGCGAGTCGGGAGCCTGCAGACGTACCACGGAGGCATCAAGTTCCTCATCAGCCCGCCGCCAGGAAACCAGTTCATGATCAACCTGGACATGGCTTTCCAGAACAAGACCAACGCTGGCTCGATCACAACGTCCAGCGACGGCGAAGTCACCAACGGAAACCAGTGGTCGGGCACCGTCGAATTCCAGTGGAAAATCTAGCTCGCACCTAAGCAGCGGTCCGAGCAAGCCAAGGGGCGGGGTTCCCTCCACGGGCCCCCGCCCCATTTTTTTTGTGCGTCGAGTGGCAGCCGCGGCCGTTGCAGACTCGCCTCCGACGTCCCTTCGTAACCGCGCTCCAGCCACCTCTGAAATCCAGCTGCCGGTCCCTCGGGTCTACTGGGAGCTGTTCGAGGGTGACTGGGCATCTTCAGGTTCGTCAGACGTCTCGAGCAACTTGGCCAGCGTCTTTCGGTCCACACCGAGTGACTCGGCGGTGGCCAGCCGTCGGCCACCCTCCTGCTGTAGCGCCCAGCTCGCGTACCGTCGCTGCAACTGGCGGAGTTTGAGGACCGGCCCGCGAAACTCGACCCGGCTCTCCCCGGTTGCTCCAGCCGCCTCGAGCCGTAGCTCTGGGGCTTGAATCTCAACGGTGCGACCCAGCAGGACCGCTCGCTCGACAAGATTCTCCAGCTCACGCACGTTCCCTGGCCAGGAGTGGTTGGCCAGGCGCGCATGTGCCTCTAGAGAGAATCGCTCGACCGGAGACGAAGAATGGCGAGATTTCGCCGCCCGGAGGAAGTGCTCGACGAGCATCGGGAGGTCCTCGAGCCGGTCTCTCAGCGCCGGAAGCTCGAGTCGGACAACATCCAGCCGGAAGAGGAGGTCCTCGCGGAAGCGGTGACTCGAAACCATGTCGCGCAGGTTTCGGTTGCTGGCGGCGATGACGCGCACGTCGACGGGCCGCTGCTTGTTTGCGCCCACCGCGCGTACCTGGCCGCTCTCGAGAACGTCGAGCAACTTGGCCTGGAGACTGACGTCCAGCTCGCCAATCTCGTCGAGGAAGAGCGTCCCTCCTTGTGCCTCCTCGAAGAGACCCACGCGCTGCGAGGTGGCGCCGGTGAATGCCCCCTTGACGTGACCGAAGAGCTCTGACTCGAGGAGGTTGTCAGGCAAGGCGGCGCAATTCACGCTGACGAATCGACCGCCCGCGCGACGGCCAAGCGCGTGAAGCGCCCGGGCAACGAGGCCCTTCCCGGTGCCGGTCTCCCCTGAGAGGAGCACGGGCACCTCTGCATCCGCGACTCGCTCCACCAAGTCGAAGAGCGTCCGCATCGACTTGCTTTCCCCCACGAGGTTGGCCAGAGCAAAGCGGTCGCGCAGCGCGCGACGCAGCAGCACGGCTTCGCTCCGCAGCCGCGCTTCTTCCAGTCCCCGACGGAGGAAAAGCCCGAGTTCATCCACTTTGAAGGGCTTGGTGAGGTAGTGATAGGCGCCCTGGCGAATGGACTCGATTGCCGAGGCGATGTCACTGAAGGCCGTGGTGACGATGACCGGCCGCGTCGGGTCCAGCTGGCGTGACAACGCCAGCAACTTGAGCCCGTCCGGTCCGGGCATCCTGAGGTCGGTCACCAGCGCGTCGACGTCACCCTGCTCCAGCCTTCGGGCTGCCGCGATGCTGGAGCCTTCGGGAACCGCGACGTAGCCCCGTTCCACAAGACCGTCGGCCAGCGTTTCGGCAAGCGCGAGGTCGTCATCGACCACCAACACTCGGACCTTTTTTTCGGGCGCTTTATCCGGTGGCGTCACGGCGCTCCTCGGACACGGCGGCAATCTCGACGCGGACGCGAGTGCCCCTTTGGGCAAGCCCCGATGCAGCGCGGGGCTCGAAAGACAGGCTCCCATGGTGGTGCTTCACAATTTCGCTGGCGATGGTGAGCCCGAGGCCGGTGCCCTTTCCCGGTGCCTTGGTTGTGAATAGCGGCTCCAGGCACCGCTGCGCCGCCTCCGCCGAGATGCCGACGCCATCGTCGTCCACCAGGAAGGCGACGCGGCCACCCACTTGCTCCACCAGCAGCTCGACAGCGCCACCAGGAGAGCAAGCGTCGCAGGCATTCAAGAGGAGGTTGACCAGGACTTGCTCGAAGAGCGCCGCGTCGCAGACGACAGGCGGGAGCTCTGGTTCCACCCGGTGCGACAGAGTGACCTTGGCCTGCCGAAAACGGTGCTCCACCAACTCCAGGGCCGCGTGCGCCAGAGCCGCTGGTTCGACGTGGCTCAGGGACGGTGCCCCGCCGCGCGCCAGCGTCAGAAACGCGCGGATGATGCGCGAGATGCGTTGGGCTTGCTCGAGGATGGACGAGGCAGCGCGATGCGACCGGGAGAGCGGCTCCATGCGGGCAAGGAGCTGCTCTGCCCGACCGACGATGATGCCCAAGGGAGTGGAGACTTCGTGGGCCACTCCCGTCGCCAGCGCTCCCAGCGTGGCCAGCTTGTCCGCCTCCACGAGGCGCCGGTCGCTGGCTTGAACCGCCTCCTGGACGGCCAGCACATGCCGTAGCTCGAGTTCTTTACGCTGTTTCCTGAGTGCCAGACCACCGAAGCTGCCGACCAAGAGCGAGGCCAAGACAGTGCCAAGCAGGAGTCTCCACAGCGCGCGGGATTCGCGATCCCGTACCCGCTGGGCGGTCGCGACGACCGCAACCGACCAGAAGTGCTGCTGCGCATCGCCGACCCTCGCCAGCCCGGCCACGGCCATTCGGCGCGGCAGCCCGAGAGCCGCGGCCTCCTCGCGCGTGAGCTGCACCCACGGCCGTCCGACGTCGAATGCGGCCTCCAGCACGGGCGCGGCGAAGACGCGTCCTGTCGTGTCCAGGAGGAGCTGTTGACCCGGTGCCCGCACCAGGACGCGCACCGCGCCAGCTTGCTCCGCAGAACTGCGAATGGCGGCCAAGACATTGGCAATGCAGGTGCTTCCGGGGTGGCAGTCCGGCGGGCGGACTCGGTCGACGAGGGCCACGGCAGCACTTCGGGCGACGGCCGTCTGCTCAATGGCGAAGTCGTCTAGTGCCGCACGCGCTTCCCGTCGCTCGTCCCAGAGGGCGACGGCGAGCACGGCGGCGAGCGCCAGCACCATCGCCACCATCAGCCGGTGGCGTTTCATGGTCGGTTGCCGTGTGCTCCAAGTCGGATGCGGCGACGTGCTCGCCCTGACAATGGGAGAAGGGACCGCAGCCAGCATGCAGGACGGGCTGCGAGCAAGGGAGATGCCACGGCACAGACACGCGACCGGGAGGCCAAGAGCCTTGCATCAACAGCTGGGGGGGGGAATTGTTCCTCCTTCACCGGGAGATTCTCCTCTTAGAAACGCACCTGGGCGAGCCTCGCCACTTCCTTGCTCCAGTATCCTCCCGTGGCCCAAACCTTGCTCAGGGGAGCTACAACGATGCGCAGCGCGTACCTTGCCGGGGGCGGCTCCTTGCCCAGCCTGCTTCTGCTCGCGTTGACGGCAGCCTCACCCAGCCGCGGTCAGCAGGTGCCCAGCGCAGCCCCCGTCGTACCTCCTCCGCAGGGCGTCGCTCCCAGCCCGCCGCCTGGGGCTCTCCTGGGAAAGGACTTCCTGGCGCCCCCGAAAATGTCGCTGAGCGCCGCCCTGGAATACGCACTCACGCACCAGCCGGCGGTGAAGGCTGCCCTGGCCCGTGTCTCCGCTCGTCAAGCCGATGTCGGCATCCCTCGGGGAGAATGGCTCCCCTCCGTCGGGTTGACCGCGCAAGCCCTCGTTGGAACGGTCAACAACACCACCGCTTCCTACCTCGGTGCGCCACTGGTGCCGACTCCCCGTGTCGGAGGCACCACCGTCACCACGGGCTCGGGCGCCAGCTGGTCTCCTGAGCCCTCCACGTTCGCCGGGCTCGGTGTAACCCAGGAAGTCTTCGACTTCGGACGCATCACTGCAGAGGTTACCGCTGCCGACTCCCTGGTCGGCGTGGAGCGCCTCACTGCTGAAGCGCAATCCCTCGATGTTCGGCTGGGGGTCGAGGAGGCGTATTTCGCCGTCTACAGCGCCAAGGCAGTCCTGGTTGCTTCGGAGGAGGGGTTTCAGCGTGCCCGTGTTCACTTTGACCTGGCGCGAGTGGGTGTATCCTCCGGACTCCGGTCGCCCATCGAACAGACTCGCGCTGCGGCCGAACTCGCCCGTCTCGACATCATCCAAATTCGGGCGCGCGGGTCGGTGCGCATCGCCCAGACGCTCTTCGCGGCCGCGGTGGGCGCCCCCGAGCCGGCCCTGGACATCAGTGATGAGCCCCCGGTCCCGGCGGACATGCCTTCCTTCGACGTGGCAGTGCAGCGCGCGTTGCAGAGGGAGCCCCAGCTGCAGGCCGCGCTGGCCCGTATCCAGGCGCAGGAGGACGAAACACGAGCTGCTTTCGCCCAGCTCCGTCCGGACCTCTCACTTGCCGGGACCCTCAATACACGCGCAGGCGGGGCTGAACCTTCCGGCGGCGGTCCGAGTCCCGCCGGCAAGGGTTGGATTCCAAGCGTTCCGAACTGGCAGGTCGGCATCGTGCTGAGCTGGCCGCTCTTCGAAGGAACTCTCTGGGGCCGGGGAAAGGCTTCTCAGCAGCGCGAGGGTGTTCGACGGGAGGAAGCAGCGTTGGTCCAACAAGAACTCGTGGCACGGGTCGACAGCAGCTACGTTTCTGTAAGCGTGGCCCGAGAGGCACTCCCGCGGCTTCAGGCATCGGTCGACGCCGCTCGAGCCAACTACGCCCAGGCGGATGCGCGCTTTCGGGCAGGCCTTGGGACCAGCGTGGAGCTCGCCGATGCCGAGTCCATCCGGACGGATGCCGAGATTGGCCTGGCGCTCGGGGAGTTCGAGCTGGCCAGGTCACGTGCCGCATTCGGCCGGGCCATTGCGGAGGGAATGTGAGCGCCCCAGATTCTGGCGCCGGCACCGCAAGTGTGGAGACACCGCGTGTGTCTGTGACGAGCACCGAGGTGCAGAAACCGCAAAGGAGAATTCGCCTATTTCTTCTCGGTGGAGTGGTCCTCGTCCTTCTGGCGGGGGCGCTCTTGGTCTGGCGGGCCACCTCCCGTGTCAACCGGGTTGCGATGGCGAGCAGCGCCAAATCGGTCAGCGTGGTCAAGGCAGAGGGGGTCGCCTTCCGGCCAGTTCGAACCTACGTCGGCACGTTGGACCCTTGGCAATCGGCTCACATTGGTCCACAGCTCATCTCCGCATACGTCTCGTCGGTCCTGGTGCGTCCAGGGGCGGTGGTGAAGAAGGGTGACGTGCTCGCGACGCTGGATTGCCGGCACGCCACCGCCGCGACGCGAGCAGTTGCGATGCAGGCCAATGCCATCGACGCTCGGCAGCGGGGGCTAGCCGACGAGGCGGCCCGGACACAGGGCCTTCTCGACGGAGGCTTTGTCTCGGCCAACGAAGCCGAGCAGAAGAACGCCCAGAGTGCCGCGGAGGGGGCTCAGCTCCAGGCTGGGATGGCCCAGCTCGCGCGGAGCTCGCTGGAGGTCAACGATTGTGTGCTGCGCGCACCCTTCGATGGCGATGTGTCCACGCGCGACATCGATCCTGGGGCATTCGTACGTCCTGGCACAGCGCTGGTGTCGATGGTGGATCGCTCCATCGTCCGGGTGACCGCCGACGCGCCGGAGGTGGACTTCGCGGTGGTGGAACCCGGCACCAAGGTGCAGATGCGTCTCTTGGCGACCAGTCAGGACCTCATCGGGGTGATTGCACGGCGGTCTCCGGCCGCGGATCCGGGGACTCGGACGGTGCATTTCGAAATCGACGTTTCGGACCCTGCACGGACGCTGCCGGTGGGAACGACTGCCGAGCTGACAATCGAGACGGGTGCGCCGCGCCCGGCAGCGGCCATCCCACTGGCAGCGGCAGCGGTGCGCACTGGAAAAGCAAACATCTTCGTTGTTGACGGCGATGTGGCGCACTCGCGGGCGTTCTCGCTCCTCGGTGAGCGCGAGGGGTTGCTCTATGTCGACCCCTCGTTGAGTCCGGGTACGCAGGTGGTGCTGGAGGGACGCGCGTTGCTGCACGACGGCGACAAGGTCTCGGTCGGGGCGGTGGAAGCCATCCCCCCGCAGCGCCCGGTTGTCCCACTGCAGTCGGGTACGCCTGGCACCGACGTGGAGCTCAAACCGTGACTCGCCTCGCGTTGAGCAACCCCATCGCCATCCTGATGATTTCCATCGCAGTGATGGTCTTCGCCGCGGTGACCACGCCGCGGATGAGCATTGACACCTTCCCGGAGTTGACGCCTCCGGTGCTCCTGGTAGGGACGTTGGCTCCGGGGCTGGGTCCAAAGGACGTGGAGAAGACACTCACCTGGCGAATCGAAAAGTATGTCATGGCGACCCCAGGGGTCGACCATGTGGAGAGCATCTCTCGCAACAACTTGAGCATCATCTTCGTGTGGCTGAAGTGGGGCACGGACCTCAACGGAGCGCAGACGCTGGTCCAGGAACAGACTGCCTTTGCCATGGCGGCCGTGCCGAAGAGCCTGGGTGTGCTTCCGCCATTCGTCCTCCAGTACGACCCCTCCAACTCCCCGGTGGTGCAGGTCACCGTCTCGGGTGGGGGGCTGACTGGTCCGCAGCTCTATGACTACGCGCTCAACTACATCGAGCCGGTCCTAGAAGGCATCCCAGGCGTCGCGAGCGCAGCCATCAATGGCGGACAGCAACGGCAGATTAACGTCGTCGTCGACTGGGCGGCGGCACAGGCGCGTGGCGTCACGTCCAGCGACATCGCCGCAGCGGTCGACAGGTCGAACGCCCTGCTGCCTTCCGGCGTCTTCATCTCGCCGTATTTCGACTCCAATGTTTATACCAATGCCGTCCCGGAGCGGGTCGAGACCATTGGCAATGCGATGGTCAAGGTCGTCGATGGCAAACCGGTGTTCATCCGCGACGTGGCCAAGGTCGAGGACGGCGGGAGTCCGGAAATCCAGTCGGTGTCGGTGAATGGGAAGAGTGCCGTCTACCTCAACGTGCTGCGGGTGCCGGGTGGCAACACCCTGGACATCGTTGATGCGGTGAAGAAAACCGTGGCTAAGCTGAAAGACCTCCCGCCGAGCATCGAGGTGAAAGCCGTTTTCGATCAGTCGACCTTCGTGCGGACCAGCTACCACGGGTTGAAGACGGAAGTTCTCCAAGCGCTGGTGCTCATCGCGCTGGTCATCCTGCTCTTTCTCCAAAGCTTCCGTGGCACCCTCATCGTCTCGGTGGCCATCCCGCTCTCCTTCGCCATCACCCTCATCGTCCTGTATGCGACCGGGGAGACCCTCAATGCATTTACGCTCGGAGGGCTCACCCTGGCCATGGGCCGCCTGGTCGACGATGCGGTAGTCGTCTTGGAATCCATTCACCGCCATGGGCGGATGGGAAAAAGCAACTACCGGGCGGCGCTCGATGGAACGAACGCGGTCGCTTTGCCGGTGCTGGCCTCGACGCTGACGACGATGGCGGTGCTGCTGCCCGTGCTCTTGCTGGCGGGGCTGGCCAGGAAGCTGTTCGCCCCCCTGGCGCTGACGGTCGCGATGGCGATGGCCGCATCGTACTTCGTCAGCGTCTGTGTCACCCCAGTCGCCTGTCGGTACTTCCTCGGACATGCGGAGAGCACCGGTCTGGCCCGACGTGTCGCAGGTTTGATTGACGGGCTAGCGGAGGGGTACTCCCACGTGCTGCGCCGGGTCTTGCCGTTCCGGACGACAGTCATCGCCAGCTGCGTGGTGCTCACCCTCGCCGCGGTGTGGGCGGCAGGAAAGCTGCCGAGCACCTTCTTCCCGGAGATCGACGAGTCCATGGAGCTGGTCTACGTGAGGCTCGCTCCCGGGATTTCGTTGGAGGATGCCGCTCGAAAAATCAAAGCGATGGGTCAGGTGCTTACCGATGAGCTGCCCAAGGGCAGCGTCGACCTGGTGCTCACCAATGTCGGGTCGCCGAGCAACATTCGCGCGGCCATGACCAACCCCAACAACGGCCCACACATGGGTTTCATCAACCTCGCACTGGCGGGTCCGGAAAAGCGCAAGCTGTCTCAGCAAGCAATCTCGGATCGGATGCGAGAAGTTCTCACCCGGCATTTCCCGGGCGTGGAATTCCTCCAGTGGCCGGGCGGTCTGGTGGCCTCGGTGTTTGCCAATGGCTACATCGCTCCGCTGGTCGTGGAAGTCCGAGGCGACAACCTGCCCGAGTTGGAGGCCAACGCGAAAGAAATCGCGCGGGTCGCCCAAACCGTTGCTGGTGTCCGCGACGTTCGGGTCACCCTCCAAAATGACTACCCGGAAGTCCGGGTGGAGACCAAACGCGACGAAGCTGGGATGGTGGGTGTCAGCGCCCGTGCGGTGGCGCAGACGACCCTGGAGGCGACGCTCGGAAACATCAACACCCCGAGCGTGTGGATCGATCCCAACAATGGTCAATCCTACTACGTCGTCACTTACTACTCGGGGAACGACGTTTCGGACCCCAACGCCCTGGCGTCCATCCCGGTGCGGATTAACAAGGACGGAAACCCTGTGGCGCTTGGGACATACAGCGTCATCCGTCGGTCGGTTGGGCCGGTGGCCATCGAACGTAACCACCTCGAGCGCGCCGCCCACGTGCTGATGCAGACCGAAGGACGCGACATCGGGACTGCTGCTTCGGAATTGGAGAAAAAACTTCGGCAAGACCCCGAGACCAGAAATCTGCAGTTCAACTTCGTCGGTCAGGTGCAGCTCATGCGAGACACCTTCTCGGGGCTCGGCCTGGCCATCGGGCTGGCGGTGATGGTCGTCTTCATGATCATGGCGGCGCAATTCAAGTCCCTGCGCCTACCCTTCGTGATGCTCTTCACCATTCCGGTAGCCCTGGTGGGAATCGTGATGGCCCTGCTCGCGGCCGGCGAGGGCTTCTCCATCACAGCGTTGATGGGTGTCCTGATGGTGGTGGGCATCGCTGTCTCGAACGGCATTCTTCTCGTCGACGACGCCAACCGCCGGTACTCCAGTGAGGGCGTGGAGAAGCTGGAAGCCATCATCGCTGCCGCCCGGTCCCGCTTCGTTCCAATCGCCATGACCAGCCTGGCCACGGTCATCGGCCTGGTTCCCACCGCCCTGGGGCTGGAAAAGGGCACTGAGTCCAACCAACCGCTCGCACTGGCGGTGTGTGGGGGGCTGACCTCCTCCACCATTTTGTCGCTCTTCTTGGTTCCGGTGATTTTCATGATTCTCGCCCGTAAAGAAGTTCCGGTCGAAGACGACGCTGTTTCGACCCCCGGCGCGCCAGTACCAGGCCACGCTTAGAGGCATCTCGGCACATGTTCATCAGAGGGCTACCCCGCAACGATTTGCGGCTCCGGTGTCGGCTCGGTCTCGGGGCACGCGGGTGTGCTTTGAGAGCGGCGGAGTGGCTGGACTCGTCCAAAAGTCCGAAGCTGAGCCTTTCTCGGTAGAGGTGTCTTGCACGCTTGTTGGGGCAGCCCATGGCTCGTTTAGCGGTGCCCTTCCTCGTGGTCGCCAGCGTCGGGTGCGCCACGGTCCCCCCCGGTTACGGAGCAGTCGTTCTCGCGCCCTCCGGTGTTCAACCCGAGCCCCTCAAGGAAGGGGTTTCCGCAATCCCCTGGTTCGGGGAGGTCAAGCTCTACGACCTCCGGCAGCAGGAGCTCACCGTGCGCTTCAACGCGATCACCGGCGACGGCGGCCTGGTGACCGCCTCGGCGTCCGTCGTAACCTTTCGCATCGTCCCAGAAGAGTTGGTCGCATTGGCTCGCGAGGTAGGCCCGCTGTATGGACAGGTGCTTGTCCGCCCAGAGACTGAAGCGGCCGTGCGGACGGTGATCGGCGGCCTCCTTGCGGATGAGCTGGATACCCAGCATATTTTGGTGGCGCAGGCGGAGGTCACCCGTCGGGCTGCGCAGCGTCTGCGTCCCTACCACGTGCTGCTCGAATCGGTAGATCTCCGGACGCTGCAGCTCGTTGCACCTCTGGTCTTCGCGCAGGTAGGGCGCGCGCTCGTCCTCGAGCAGCAAATCCTCGCCGCTCCGCGGCAATTGGAGGTTGCTCAGAAGCAGGCCGACGCGCGTCGCGAGGAAGCGTCTGGTCTCTCACGCCAGTTCGAAGCTCTTGCCCCGTCCCTGTCTCCAGAGACGCTCGAGGACCGCCGCGTGCGCGCCTGGAACCGTCTGCTCCAGGCTCCTTCATCATCGGTTCAAGTCGAGGCCGCCGGCTCTCCGGCGATATTGGAGGTGTCGCCATGAAGCGGTTCCTGACTGTTTGCGCCGTTCTGCTGCTGCCCGGCTGTGTCACCATTGGACCTGGTCAGGCAGGCCTTCTCTGGAAGGCCTCGGGCGGCACGCAGCCGCAGACCTATGGGGAGGGTGAGTACCTGCTGTGGTTCGCCAATCACATGTACGTCTACGATCTCCGAGTGATGAGCAACGACGAGACGCTCAACGTCATCGCCTCCAACGGACTCTCCATCAGCCTTGCAGCAACGGTTCGCTACCGGATTGCTCCCAAAGAGGTGATGGCCCTGCAGGAAGAGATAGGCCCGGACTATTACAACATCATTCTCGAGCCTCTGATCCGTTCGGACGCACGCAGAGTGGTCGGCAGCTACTTGCCCGAGGAAATCTACTCCACCAAGCGCGACGTGATTGAGCGCGAGATACGCGAGCACCTGGTGAGCCGCGTTGAGGGCAAGCACCTCATCGTCGAGGCGGTCCTGATTCGAAATGTCGAGCTACCACCGGCGATTCGCCAGGCCATCGACCAGAAACTCGCCGCAGAACAGGAAGTCCTGAAGATGGAATATGTCCTCAAGGTCACCAAGGCGCTGGCCGACCAACGACGTGTCGAGGCCGAAGGGATTGCGGATTACAACCGCACGGTCGCCAAGAGTCTGACCCCGCCGATTCTCGAATACGAACGAATACTGCAGCTCGAAAAGCTGGCCGCTTCAGGCAACGCAAAGACCGTGGTACTGGGTGCGGGAGCCGGGTCGACACCGGTCTTGCTGTCCGCACCTCATAGCTCGACAGGTCAGCCTTAAGTCCAACGCGACGGCCAAGTGGCTCGAAACGGTCTTGCCAAGCTTGCCATCTTGGTATCGAGTCCCTATCTGAAGTACTGACGCGAAGTGTCGAGACGAATATGTCGTCCCCATCGCAAGAGGCACTTGGAGGGTTCCATATGAAGAAGATTTGGCCACTTCTAGCCGTTGTCTTCGTGCTCGGCGTAGCCGAGATCGCGGCTCCCCCCGCGGTTCTTGCTCAAACCGACGTTGTTGACGCTGGAGTGCGGAAGCATGTGACGCCCAAGGCTTCCATAGAGGGCGGCGGCACGACCAAGCCACCGACGACTCCCAGGACCTCGTTTCAGACGACGGAGACCAGGAGCCCGTCGAAGGGTACAGGGACGGTCCCGAAGACTTCCTTTCAGACGACGGAGACCAGGGGAGACGGCGGGAATTAGCTTTCCGGATTGTTGCCACGCGGCGCTAGGAAGCGCGCAGGGAGCGAGAATCGATCTGGAGGCGGCTGCGCGCCACGTATTCGCCATCCAGGCGGAGCAGAGTGAAACGGAAGTTCGAGTTTCAGCTTTGGTAACTGGCAAATGCAAAGAAACGCTGGGCCCGGGGGTAGGGACGTCGCGGCTGTGCCGTACGTACCTGCCGTCCCCTGGTGGGGTACAGCGTGTTGAGGGTCACCGGGGTTGGTCCGCTCTCGGTGCGGAGCTCGCCTCGGCTCGCATTGCGGATTGGCGACGCCACGCTTAGGCATCGTAGCGGATGTCGCCGGCACCGCTCACGTCGTAACCCGGAAGAGCTCCGACCTCAGAGCGAAACGCCTCGCCCTGAGCCATCTCGCAGAGCCGAACAATGCGCGCGTCGCCGAGGTCGCCTGCCCTGACGATGAGGCCGTAGGCCTCCGTCGCCAGAGGATGAAAAGCGAGGCCAGCGCGCTCTCCCCATGCTCGGGAGGCCAGGCCGACTTTGGCACGGCCCGATGCCACGGCGAGCACGACTTCGAGGTGAGAGGGGAACAACAGCGCACCCTGATGGACGACGTCCGGGTTGAGTTTCGCCGCGCGGAGCGCTGCATCGAGATGGGTGCGGACACCAGCGGACGGAGGCCGCGATGCAAGGTTGCGCCCGGTGAGGTTCTGGAGGCGAAGCGCCTTTGAGTCACTCTGCTTGGCGACGAGGCCGATTTCGCGCGAGACGAGGTGAATTCGCGCGGCGCGCTCCTCGCCCACGTGGCTTGGCGAGTCACCCGCGTGCGCTCCGGCAGCGAGGACTGCGCCTCGGGCGAGCAGGTCCAGGCCTGTAGCTCGGTCGGCTTGGACGAAACCGATGAGGGGTGGCCCACGCTCAGTGCTGAGGCGCAGCAGGCTAACCAGCGCGACGTCGCCGTTGGCTGCGACGAGCGAGGGGAGCGCTGCGGTACCGGGCGGAACGACACCCAGGACTCGCTCGGGCGCTCTGCCGCCAGACCAGACGATTACGTCGGTGGGGTCAAAGCGCCACTCCGACCCCACTCGCCGGGCCGGTAGCCCCTTCTTGAGCAGCCGATAGACGTGCTTGGGATGCACCCGCAGAAGCTGGGCGACCTCGGCAGTGGTGAGCAGCGCCATCGCCACAGACGGCGAGGGCTTCAAAACCGGCTCGGCACGCGGCGCCGCGTCAGCTGCCCGGATGCGTGGGGACCTCATGGCTCGTGCCTCCGATAGGTAACATTAGGGAACATAAGACTGCTTGATCCTTGGTAAGCGTTGCTATAGGCAACAAGGGTCTCAAGGTGCCTGTTCGCGGCGCTTGAGTCGTGCCGTGCCGGGGAGGGGTGAATGCCAGCTGCGCGATGGGTTCAGGTTAGCTCTGCTCTGTCTCTGCGCGCGACCTCGTCCACCGACGTACCGCGGTCCAGTTCTCGAGTCGGCCGAGGATTGCCAGCCTCGCCACCACCGTCTGCCCAGACCGCTCAGCCCGAGTTCAGGCGCCTAGGTTTCTGTCCTTGCCAAAGTGCTCGCAAAGCCTTGCGCGGCGAAGGCTGGTGCTCTCACCAGCAGAATTCCGCTGACATCCATCGCTTACATCGTCCCACGCAGAGAGGGAGCTGAATGAAGCTGATACGGGGTGTGGGAGTTGTCGCACTGGTGTGCATGGTGTTGGCCATACCGGCCCGGGCCGCGAAGATCACCATCGGCGACTCGGGCGGCTTCGTCGACGTCGGCGTCATCGCTCAAACCTGGGCTCGGGTGACGCAAGACGGCTCTGCTGATCACTCTGGTCCGTCCTACGACATCTTCTTTCGCCGGATGCGGATTTACGTCAATGGTGCCCTCAACGACCGCATTGGCATCATCGCCAACACGGACGTCAGCTACACCCAGGCTGGCGCGGCTGCCAGCGATGTCGTCGTCAGCCCGGTGACGCAGCAGAACTCAGTCCGCTTCAATTCGCCCACCATCGTGCTCAACGAAGCCCTGGGCTACTATTCCTTCTGCAAGGAGCTCATCTTCATGGGTGGGCTTCAGCTGATTCCATGGGTCCGGCAGACCGCCACGGACATCACGAAGTTCAGCGCCGTGGACGAGCAAGGGGACATCACCGAGCGCGGCAGACCGGCGGGATTCTTCGGTCGTAATCGAGACCTGGGGCTCGCGTTCCGTGGGCTGCTGGTCAACAACATCATCAGCTACAAGCTCGGTGTCTTCAACGGCGTGCAGAGCATCGCTGGCAAGTCGACAGCGACTGCCAGCGGCTTGGTGACCGGAGCCGCCAACGCGGCCGTCAATTTCCCGGCCTATACCGGTGTGAACCCGGGCGACGCGCCGAGCTATGACGGGTACGTTCGCATCAACTTCATTGGGTACGAGCCGGACTACTCCCTGCTTGGCATCGCCTACGACGGCAAGTCGTATTTTGCCATCGGCACCGGCGCGAACATCCAGCCACGCGCCATCGCCGCCTCAGCGCGCGGGCTCTCGACCGCCA
>Ga0302324_100014902_pt1 | contig 15632 bp, 12 predicted proteins | sample Palsa_T0_1_FD_201949 | JGI IMG/M metagenome (GOLD analysis project Ga0302324, IMG submission 201949) | Peat permafrost microbial communities from Stordalen Mire near Abisko, Sweden - Palsa_T0_1 | ecosystem: Environmental > Terrestrial > Soil > Palsa > Peat permafrost | place: Sweden: Abisko...
GGCTGGATCGAGCTTCGTTCCATGTGGGGCAAGAACACCATGGACCTGAGCGACGCCGAGATCGCCGAGTCAAAACGGATACTCGCCAAATACAACCTCCAGGTCACGGACATTGCCAGCCCCCTTTTCAAAACTGACTGGCCGGGCGCGCCGCGTTCGCCCTATGGCTCCAAGGGCGACATGCACGGGGCCGTCGAAGTGGCCTTCAAACATCAGGACGAGTTGCTGGAGCGCGCCATCTCCCTGGCGAAGCAATTCCATACCGGCAAAGTACGTTGCTTCGACTTCTGGCGTTTGGACGATGTTGCCCCGTATCGCGCAGCTATCGACGAGAAGCTTCGCTCCGCCGCGGAGATCGCCGGCAAGCAGGACATTCTTCTCGTCCTGGAAAATGAATTCGAGTGCAACACCGCCACCGGCCGCGAAGCCGCGCGAACCCTCAACGCAATTCAGTCTCCGCACCTGGCGCTCAACTGGGACCCAGCCAACGCCGTGATGCGGGGCGAACTCGACGCCTTCCCCACTGCCTGGGAGACGCTACCCAAGGATCGTATTCACCACTGCCACGTGAAAAACGCCGTCAAGAATGCGGACGGAAAAATTGAGTGGGCACCCGTCGCCACCGGATTTATCGATTGGACGGCCCAGTTCCGCGCCCTTCGCCAGATCGGATATCACGAAGCCGTCAGCCTTGAAACTCACTGGCATGGCGCCTCAACCCCTGAAGAATCCACCCGCATCAGTTGGACCGGCATGAAGCAGGCCCTCAAAGATTCCGGTACCCTTTAGTCCGTTTGGAGTGCCGCAGTCTCCAACTAACCCAAGCCAGCCGGAACACCTGCTGGATCCATGGAGAAAAACATTGGTTACACGACGCGAATTCCTCGACACCCTCGCGGTAGGCGCAGCTGGCATGGCCATCGGGTCTACTGCAAAGAGCTATGGTCAGATTCTGGGCTCCAACGATCGCCTCAACTTCGCTGTCATAGGCCTGAATAGCCGTGCCTATGCGCATCTCTCCTCGCTCAAAGCCAACAAGAGCGCCGCACGCATCTCTCATGTTTGCGATGTTGAATCGAACATTCTCAAAAAGTTCGCCGCGGAAACCGAGCGCGAAATGGGCGAAGCGCCCGCCATCGATAAGGACTTTCGTTCCATCTTGCAGCTCAAGGAAATCGACGCCATTACCATCGCCACGCCCGACCACTGGCATGCGCCGATGGCCATCGCTGGATTGCAGGCGGGTAAACACGTCTACGTCGAAAAGCCATGCGGCCACAATCCGGCCGAAGGCGCGTTGCTGGTCGAGGCGCAAAAGAAGTATGGCAAGCAGGTGCAGATGGGTACGCAGCAGCGCTCATCGCCTCACACCATCGAGGTCGTCGATAAGATCGGCAATGGCCTCATCGGCCGCGCCTATTACGCCAAGGCCTGGTACAGCAACATCCGAAAAACGATCGGCGTAGGTAAAGAAGCGCCTGTGCCCGCGACGCTCGATTGGGACCTTTGGCAAGGCCCAGCGCCGCGCCAGCCTTACAAGGATAATGTGCAGCCGTATAACTGGCATTGGTTCAAGATCTGGGGCACCGGCGAGACGCTCAACAACGGAACCCACGAGGTGGATGTTTGCCGCTGGGCCCTCGGCGTCGATTACCCGCGCCATGTCTCATCTTCCGGCGGACGCTATCACTTCAAAGATGACTGGCAATTCTATGACACTCTGCTCACCAGCTTCGAATATGAAGACAAGCTCATCGACTGGGAAGGAAAATGCTGCCAGGGGATGAAGTTTTACGGCCGCGACCGCGGCTCCGTCGTCATGGGCACCACCGGCTCAGTGGTCGTCGATCGCGGCGGCTATGAGGTCTACGATCTCAAGGGCAACAAGACCTCCGAAGTCAAAGCAAGTAAGGCCGCTGATTCCTCCGATACGATGGGCCGTGACTCCATGACCGACGCCCACTTCGCCAACTTCATTGCCGCCGTCCGCCACGGGGAAAAGCTCAACGCTCCCATCGCCGTGGGCAACGTTGCAGTCACCATGCTTCAACTTTCCAACGTCTCCTGGGAAGTCAATCGCACCCTCGCCCTCGACACGGCAGACGGAAAGATTCTTAACGACTCAGCCGCCATGAAGATGTGGGGCCGCGAATACGAACACGGCTGGGCTCCGCATTTGTAACTCGGTGCATGGATAACTCAAAGAACTGTTAAAAACAGACCCGAGGAGTCTGCCACTTATGAAGCAAACACTCTCTCGCCGCAGCTTCGTTCAATCCAGCGCGCTCATTGCCGCTGCGTGTGCTGTACCCGGCGCCGCGCCTTCCTTCGCACAACCTTCGCAAGCCACCGGCAAGCCCTCGCCCGTTCATCTCGGCCTGGCCAGTTACACCTTCCGTAACTTCACCCGCACTCAGATGATCGGCTTCATGAAGCAGCTCAACATGACCGCGCTGAATCCCAAAGACGCAAAAGATCACCTACCCATGGACCCGGCGGAAGAAGCCAAAGCACTCGCCGATTACGCCACTGCGGGCATTTCGCTTCATGCTGCCGGCGTGATCTATTTTCCCAAGGACGAAGACGAAGATATCCGCGCCAAGTTTGAATATGCCAAACGGGCCGGCCTGCCTCTTATCGTCGCCGGCGACCCGGCTCCCGCAACCCTCCCGCGTTTGGAAAAATTCGTCAAGCAATACGACATCCGCGTCGCCATTCACAACCACGGTCCGGAGGACAAGGTGTTCCCATCCCCGCTCGACGTGCTGACTGCCGTCAAGGACCTCGACCCGCGCATGGGCTGCTGCATCGACATCGGCCACACCGTCCGTGCCGGAACCGACATTGTTCAAGCCATTCACGAGGTCGGGCCGCGCCTGTTCAACATGCACGTAAAGGACCTCACCGATTTCCATGACAAGGATAGTCAGGTTGCCGTCGGCAAAGGCATCATGCCCTTCCGCGAAATCTTTGAAGCCCTCATCAAAACCAACTACCGGGGCTTCGTCGATCTGGAATACGAGATCCACGGTGACGATCCCATGCCCGGCGTCATTGAGTCCTTTGCATACATGCGCGGTGTCCTGTCCGGCATGGGTTATAAAGCCTGATGCAGAACCAGTTCCTACGCGAAAGACTGGAATTGAAGAAATGCTGATTCATGAAGACCGTTTATTTCCTGCCGAACCCACAGCCCGCGGCATCGCCAGGGCGCTCTATGCGAGCATCAAGGACCTGCCCATCGTCAGCCCCCATGGCCATACGCAAGCCGCGTGGTTCGCTCGGAACGAACCCTTCCCCGATCCCGCCAAGCTCTTCGTTCAGCCTGATCATTATGTCTATCGCATGCTCTACAGCCAGGGCGTTTCTATGGACGACCTGGAAATCGGCCAGAGCGAATTGAAAGACCCCCGCAAAGTCTGGCGCATTTTTGCCAACCATTACTATCTCTTCCGTGGAACCCCCACACGCATCTGGCTCGACTTTGCCTTTCATCAACTCTTCGGGCTCAACATGCGTCTATCTGAAGCGACTGCCGACCTCTACTTCGACACCATCTCTGAGAAGCTCCGCACTGCCGAGTTTCTGCCGCGCGCCCTCTTCGAGCGATTCAATCTTGAAGTCCTCGCCACCACCGATTCGCCCATCGACTCTCTCGCCGATCATCAGGCCATTCGCGATTCCAACTGGAAGGCGCGCATCCTGCCCACGTTTCGCCCCGATTCTGTTGTCGATCCAGAATTCGCCGGCTTTACTGCAAACGTCGCCACGCTCGGCCAGCAGACTGGACAAGACGCCTCCACATGGAGCGGATACCTCAATGCACTCCGCAAAGCCCGTGCGCGCTTCCGTTCTCTCGGCTGCACCGCGACGGATCACGGCCATCCAACTCCGCAGACCGCCGACCTTTCCCCGCCTGAAGCCGAAGATCTTTTCCACCGCGTCCTCAATGGCAATTCCGGCGCGCAACAGCAGGAGCTCTTCCGCGCCCAGATGCTCACTGAAATGGCGCGCATGAGCCTCGATGACGGCCTCGTCATGCAAATACACCCGGGCAGCGTCCGCAATCACAATCGCGCATTGCATCAGCGTTACGGCCGAGACATCGGCGCTGATATTCCCCGCCCCACGAACTATGTCGATGCGCTTCGACCTTTGCTCGATCGTTTCGGAAACGAAGCTAATCTAACTATTATTCTCTTTACTCTCGACGAATCGACTTACAGCCGCGAGTTAGCGCCGCTGGCCGGTCACTATCCCTGCCTGCGCCTCGGTCCGCCCTGGTGGTTTAACGACAGCCCTGAAGGAATGCTGCGATTTCGCGAGCAATCTACCGAGACAGCAGGCTTTTATAACACCGTAGGATTTAATGACGACACTCGTGCCTTCCTCTCCATCCCTGCTCGCCACGACGTAGCTCGACGCGTGGACTCCGCCTTCCTGGCTAAACTCGTCTCCGAACATCGCCTCGCCGAAGATGAAGCCTTCGATGTGGCGCATGCCCTAACCTACGGCCTTGTGAAGCAGGCGTACCGGCTTTAAGGAGAGCAGGAATGCCCGACGCGAATGTCCCTGTAAGACTCGTCCCTGTCGCACCTGTTGAGGCGGAGTTCTCCCCCGGTACGCGCCTTGGCCGTGTGCGTTGGACCATCTGCGCCATGCTCTTCGCCGCCACTTCAATCAACTACATGGATCGTCAGGTCATCTCCATCCTGAAACCAACGCTGGCACACAGCATCGGCATGACCGAATTGGGTTACAGCCATGTCGTTCAGGCCTTTCAGATTGCCTATGCGCTGGGCCTGTTGGCCGCTGGGCGCTTCGTGGACAAGGTGGGCACGCGCATCGGCTATATGGTGATAATGGCCGTCTGGAGCCTCTCTGCGATGGGCCACGCACTCGCCTCGACAGTATTCGAGTTCGGTGTAGCGCGCTTCTTTCTCGGCCTTGGCGAATCCGGCAACTTTCCCGCCGCTATCAAGACGGTGGCCGAATGGTTTCCGCAAAGCGAGCGATCGTTCGCCACGGGGATCTTCAATTCGGGGACCAACCTCGGCGCCATCCTTGCTCCCCTCATCGTACCCTGGGTAACAATCCACTACGGATGGCATGCGGCGTTCCTGGTCACTGGAGTATTCAGTGCAATGTGGATTGCCCTCTGGTTCACAAAATATCGGAAACCTGCCAACCATCCCACACTGACTGGCGTTGAATTGCGACACATCTACCAGGATGCTGCCGAGCGGATGGGCCCGTCCACGCCCTGGATCAAGCTGTTGAGTTACCGCCAGACATGGGCATTTGTCATTGGCAAGTTTCTTACCGATCCAATCTGGTGGTTCTACCTTTTCTGGTTACCGGATTTTTTCAGCAAGCGCTTTCACCTCGACCTTTCTCACCTTGGATTGCCGCTCATCATCGTCTACAACGCCTCGGCCATCGGCAGCATCGGGGGAGGCTGGTTACCCGCGCCGTTTCGCCACCTGGGACTTTCCGCTGTCAACGCGCGCCTTGTGGCCATGCTCTGCTGCGCCTGTGCGGTGGTGCCCGTCTTCATGATCAACTACCTCAGTTCGGAGTGGGCGGCCATCAGCTTGCTGAGCCTTGCAGCCGCTGCTCACCAGGGCTGGTCGGCTAACATACTCACCACTCCGTCAGACATGTTTCCGCGCACTGCCGTCGGCTCAGTTACCGGCATCGGTGGCATGGCCGGTGCGCTTGGCGGCTTCTTGCTCGCCACCTTTACAGGCTATATTTTGCAACTAACTGGAAGTTATGCCAGCCTCTTTGCTCTTGCAGCCAGCGCATATCTTGTCGCGCTACTCATCGTCGTCGCCCTCGCTCCCGGGTTGAAGAAAGTTGAGGCTGCAGCATGAGTCTCTATTGCGCCACAGGGAGTGTCGACACCGATCTAACTTCGAACCAGTTACAGCAACTGCTTGAGGAAGCGCTCAACAAACTCGGGCAGCGCAATCGCGTTTTGGCCGTCCCTCCCGATCAGAGCCGTTTGCACTCCCGCGCCGGCGAACTAACCGGCTGTGCCTGGCAATACTACGGTGACCGCCTCAAAGCTGTGTTGCCCGCTCTCGGCACACACACGGCAATGAACCCTGACCAACTCGCCAACATGTTCGGCAATGTCCCGCAAAGCCTCTTCCATGTCCACAACTGGCGCACCGATGTAGAAACTCTTGGCGAAGTTCCAGTCGAATTCATTCGAGAACAATCCGAAGGCAAACTGAGTTATCCGTGGCCGGCGCAAGTCAACCGCCTCGTATCCAGGGGTAACTTCGATCTCATCCTCTCCATAGGTCAGGTTGTACCTCACGAAGTCATAGGCATGGCCAATTACACCAAGAACATCCTCGTCGGCACTGGCGGCCCCGATGGCATTAATCGCAGCCATTATCTCGGCGCTGTCTACGGCATGGAGCGCATCATGGGCCGTGCCGAGAATCCTGTGCGCGCCGTGCTCAATTACGCCTCCGATCGCTTTCTCCGTCACCTGCCCATCGTCTACGTCCTCACTGTTGTTGCTCGCCGCGCTGAAGGCGGTCTGGCCGTGCGTGGACTCTTCGTCGGCGATGACTCCGAGTGCTTCCACTTAGCCTCTGAACTAAGCTTGAAGGTTAACTTCGAGATATTGGATCAGCCTATTCACAAAGCTGTCGTATATCTCGATTTCCATGAGTTTCATTCCACCTGGATTGGAAACAAGGCAGTCTATCGAACCCGGATGGCGCTCGCAGACGGAGCCGACCTCATCATCCTCGCGCCCGGCGTCAGGGAATTTGGAGAAGATAAACGGATCGACGGATTAATTCGAAAATACGGCTATCGCGGCACACCCGCTACCCTGGCCGCGGTTGATGCCAACGCCGATCTGGCAAACGATCTCGGCGCCGCTGCTCATCTCATCCATGGCTCTTCCGAAGGCCGCTTCAGCATCACCTGGTGCCCCGGACACCTCACTCGCGAAGAAATCGAGTCAGTCGGCTTCCGCTACGCAGATCTCAACACTATGCTGGCTCGGTACAACCCCGAAAGCCTGGCGCATGGCTACAATCAAATCGATGGAGAAGAGGTTTTCTTCATCGGAAACCCTGGCCTCGGCCTCTGGGCTCACCGCAACCGCCTCTGAAAGAGAGATATAAGTGAATTCGCACCTTTTTAACCTTGAAGGCAAAATCGCGGTAGTAACGGGCGGCACATCGGGCATTGGACAAGCCCTCAGTCTGGGCCTTGCCGAAGCTGGCGCAGACGTTGTAGCAACAGCCCGTCGTCCGCAGCAGGTCGACGACACTGCCGCGGAGATAGAAGCGTTGGGGCGCCAAACGCTGCGACTTACTTCGGATGTTTGCGACCGCGCCTCTCTCGAAAAGCTGCTTGCAGAAACGCTCGAAAAGTTTGGCAAGGTCGACATTCTCATCAACTGCGCAGGTAGAATCAAGCGCACCCCCACCCTCACCATGCCTGAGGAAGAATGGACTGATATCCTCGACATCAACCTGACCGGCACGCTGCGCGCCTGCCAGGTCTTTGGCCGACCTATGCTCGAACGCGGCTATGGCCGCATCGTGAACATCGCCTCTCTCAATAGCTTTGTCGCCCTCAATGAAGTGGCCGCCTACGCGGCCAGTAAAGCTGGCGTCGCCTCGCTCACCCGCTCGCTCGCCGTCGAGTGGTCCCGGAAGGGAGTTACCGTCAACGCCATCGCCCCTGGCGTCTTTCGTACCGATCTGAATGCAAATCTGCTCGATAGCACTCCGCGCGGGCAGGAATTGCTCATGCGCACGCCGATGGGCCGTTTCGGCAAGACCAAAGAGCTGGTCGGCGCCGCCATCTATCTCGCCTCAGACGCCTCATCCTTCGTCACCGGGCAAACCCTGGTTGTCGACGGAGGCTTTCTCGCCAGCGGAGTAAACCAGTAACTCTGTTACTAATCAATCGCTCATGCGTATAACACAAAGTAAATCAAGGATCAATCATCATGAAGGACAATCGAACTTTAGCACTTATCGCAGCCGTTATTCTTGTCTTGGCTCCAGCGGGAACGTTTCTCGCGGCGCAGGATAGTAAGCCCGCCTCGATAACACCTGCAACCATGTCTCGAATTGGTTCTGTCGATGAGCGATTTCAGTCTTATAACATTGAAATGGTTGAAGTCACAGGCGGACGATTCTGGAAGCCTTATGCCAGCAAGGCCGATGGGCCACCGCCAGCAAGTCAACCCAGCTCCAATCAGCCCGCCGGCATGGACCCTTCGCTCTACCAATATCGCGCGCCCATCGACCTCACAAATGCCAGGCTGCGCAAGCTGGCAGCGGCTCTGGGCCCCGCTTATCTTCGCGTCAGCGGTACATGGGCCAATACGACTTTTTTTCAGAACTCCAGCGATTCCGCACCATCAACGTCCCCCAAGGGCTTTAATGGCGTGCTCACTCGAAGTCAATGGAAGGGTGTCGTCGACTTTTCCCACGCGGTCAACGCAGAAATCGTCACTTCCTTCGCCATAAGTCCGGGAACCCGGAATGCTAACGGCGTGTGGACCGCGGACCAGGCACAGCAGATCGTCGATTACACCAGATCGATCGGCGGCCGCATTGCTGCTGCCGAATTCATGAATGAACCGAACATCGCTGCGATAGGAGGTGCGCCCAAAGGTTACGACGCCGCAGCCTATGGCCGCGATGTCGCCGTCTTTCACGCCTTCGCAAAGCAAGCAATTCCAGGGATGATTTTCCTGGGCCCTGGCTCCGCTGGAGAAGGTACCCTCATGACTCCACCAACGATGATGGGCTTAAACACCAGCCACGATCTGCTTACCGCAACTGGGCCTGTCTTCGATGCCTTCTCCTTTCACTCATACGGCGCAGTCTCCAGCCGCTGCGGTACCTTCGGCGCAACCGCCACTACTACTGCCGATGCGGCGCTCTCTGAAGAATGGCTCGCGCGCCCTGACCGCATCATTGGCTTCTATGCCGCGATCCGCGACCAATTTGAGCCCGGCAAGCCCCTCTGGAACACTGAGACGGCGCAAACGGCATGCGGCGGCGATCGCTGGGCCTCAACCTTTCTCGATAGTTTCCGCTATCTCAATCAGCTTGGACTCTCCGCCAAGCGCGGCGTTCAGGTCCATATGCACAACACTCTTGCGGCAAGCGACTATGGCCTCCTCGATGAAAACTCCTATACTCCGCGCCCGAATTACTGGGCAGCACTCCTGTGGCATAAATTGATGGCTGAAACCGTTCTCGATCCTGGGTCCTCGCCCGCACTCAGCCTGCACATTTTCGCTCAGTGCCTTCGTAATCATCCCGGCGGCGTGGCGCTGCTCGTAATCAACGCCAGCCACGATGCAGAGCAGAAGCTGGTACTTCCCACCGCTTTTGATCGTTACACGCTCACGGCTGAACAAATTCAAGACACTCGTGTGCTGTTGAATGGAGTCGAACTTCAACTCGGCGCCAACGACGCATTGCCGGAACTGAATGGAACCCGCGGTCAACGCGGCACAGTCACGTTCGCACCCGTCAGCATTACGTTTCTTGCTTTGGCAAATGCGCATAACGCAAGCTGCCAGTAACCCGGCAAGCGAAGCGTGAAAACCGCGCTTCTCTCATTTAGACTTTTCTTGAATCGGAGATAGTATGCCAGATACATCCTGTGATATCGGCCTGATCGGCCTCGCTGTCATGGGGCAGAATCTTGTCCTGAATATGAACGACCACGGCTTCAAAGTCGCTGTCTTCAACCGCACCGTTTCCAAGGTGGACGACTTCCTCGCCAACGAAGCAAGCGGCTCGCAGGTAGTCGGCGCCCAATCCATCGAAGAGTTTGCCAGTCTGCTCAAACGACCTCGCCGCGTCATGCTCATGGTTAAGGCCGGAGACACTGTCGATCAGATGATCGACAACGTACTCCCCTTTCTTGAATTTGGCGACATAGTAATTGACGGCGGTAACTCGCTCTTCAGTGATTCCAACCGCCGCACTAAGGACCTCGCAGCTAAAGGCATCCTTTTTATTGGTACGGGTGTCTCGGGTGGTGAAGAAGGCGCGCGCTTCGGGCCATCGATTATGCCTGGTGGAAACCCCGCTGCCTGGCCGCATGTGAAGGATATCTTCCAAGCCATCGCAGCCAAAGTCGAAGATGGCACGCCGTGCTGCGACTGGGTTGGCGAAGATGGAGCTGGGCACTACGTCAAAATGGTCCACAATGGCATCGAATATGGCGACATGCAGCTGATCTGCGAAGCTTATGACCTGCTTCAACGCGGCCTCGGCCTCGATGCGGACGAACTGCATGAAGTTTTCGCCGATTGGAACCATGGTGAACTCGACAGTTATTTGATCGAGATATCGAGCCAGATCTTCGCGAAAAAAGACGAAGATGGACAGCCTATCATCGATAAGATCCTTGACACCGCCGGGCAAAAAGGGACAGGTAAATGGACCGTATTTAGTGCCCTTGATCTCGGCCAGCCGGTAACACTAATCGGCGAGTCGGTCTTTGCGCGCTGCCTTTCGGCACTGAAGGAGGAGCGTGCGGCTGCATCCTTTATTCTCAAAGGCCCCGGGGCTGTCGTCGTCGAATCTGACCGTATTGCTTTCATTGAAGACGTGCGCCGCGCTCTCTACTGCTCCAAGATCATCTCCTACGCGCAGGGATACATGCTGCTCAAAGCGGCCGCCAAGGAGAACGGTTGGAATCTCAACATGGGAGGCATCGCACTCATGTGGCGCGGTGGGTGCATCATCCGGAGCCGGTTCCTGGACAAAATCAAAGAGGCATTCGACAAGAACCAATCCATTGACAACTTGCTCCTCGATAACTTTTTCTCCAGCGCTCTTAACCAGTACCAGTCGTCATGGCGAAAGGCAATCGTTCATGCCGTGGAACTAGGCGTTTCAACTCCCGCATTCTCCACCGCGCTCGCCTTCTTCGACGGTTATCGCACCGCGCGATTGCCCGCCAATCTCCTGCAGGCGCAACGTGATTACTTCGGCGCGCATACCTACGAGCGGACTGATCAACCGCGCGGCAAGTTCTTTCACACCAACTGGACTGGTCGTGGAGGCCGTGTCTCATCCTCCACGTACAACGTTTAGTGCCGGCGCATAACTGAATCTTTCCGCCACGGCAGTCGCGCAGGTTTGCAGCAGCAGTGGCATAACTTCCGAGTAACATGGTGCCGATCATGCCAGACAAATCCGAGAACCGTCCCAAGTTGGCCGCCCCTCGGTTTTCATTTACTAATAAAGTCAGTGCGTCGAACAAAATACCACGCCAGATCAATCGCAACCTCATCTTCAATCAAATCCGCACCCGGCAACCCATCTCGCGTGCCGATCTGGCCCGCGTCTCTGGCCTGCAAAGAAGCACAGTGTCCCTGATCGTCGAGGAATTGCTCGCTGAGCATTGGATTGTTGAAGGCTCCATGGGGCGCCTTCCCCGCGGCCGCCGACCTACATTCCTCAATGTGAACAGCCAGCGAGGCGTGCTTGCGCTCGACATCCATCCTTCTCAAACCACATTGGCTGTGACGGACCTGGGTGGCAGGATCATTACTCAACACGTAATTCCACTTCCCCAGGACCCGCAGAAAGTAATTGCTGCCATCGTCGGCGCAATTCAGCAAATTATCTCTGCCAACAAGGACCGTTCTTTTAATGGAATTGGTATAAGTCTGCCCGGCCGCCTTGATCTAGCGCCGGCTAAGTCCGTCCCAGGAAGGCCGAGCCCGGATAAGCCCATCTTCGCTCCCAACATCCGCTGGCCCATTGCACAAATCAAATCCCGCGTCGAGCAAGCTACTGGACTTCCGGTCGTTGCGGATAACGTCGCCAACGCCTGTGCCTTGTCTGAAGTCTGGTTCGGCGACAGCGATGGAATGCACGACCTTGTCGTGGTCAACGTGTCAGAAGGACTGGGTACAGGCATCTTCGCAAACGGCCGCATTCTGCGCGGGGAAGGCGGCTCCGCAGGGGAATTCGGTCATGTGCAAATGGACCCCACAGGCTTGCTCTGCGGCTGCGGCAGCAGGGGATGCTGGGAAACTCTCGCAGCTAATCCTGCCGGCATGCGCTACTACGCAGAATTCGCCAACATGCCATCACCTCCGTTTGAAGACTTGTTGAAGTTAGCCGATGCCGGCGATGCTGCGGCGGGACAAGCCATCGATCGAATGTGTGCCGCGCTTGGCCGCGGCATGCATATGATAGCCACGGCGCTAGCGCCATCTGAGATTATTGTCGTGGGTGACATCACAACCCTCTGGCATAAAGTGGGTCCCATCATTCAGGCGGAAATGCAGCGCAATCCATTGGCCATCGTTCCCCGCATCCGCCCAGCGCAGGAGGGGAACAAGGCCAGGCTGCGAAGCGCTGTAGCTCTGGTCATGCATGAGACCCCACTTTGACGAAACCATCCCCCACCATGCTCTGTTGCATTCTTGAGATTAATCCTAGGCTCAAGGAAAGATAGGAAGGCACCATGCGAATCTGTTTTCTTTTGAAGGTCCGAAAAGAAATGCTGGAAGAATACAAGCAGCGTCACGCCCAGGTTTGGCCGGAGATGCTGGATGCACTGCGAATCACTGGCTGGCGCAACTACTCATTGTTTCTTCAGCCTGATGGCCTGCTCGTCGGCTATCTTGAAACCGATGATTTTGATCGAGCCTGTGCTGGTATGAAAGATCATTCCGTCAATGCGCGATGGCAAGCGGAAATGTCTCCGTTTTTTGAAGCACTGAGCAGCGAAGCGGCGGATGACAACATTGTTCCGCTCCAGGAAGTCTTTCATCTCGATTGATTCACCCTCGGGTTCGACGGAGTGCTGTCGTACTCAGCCCTCTCATCGGCTTATGTTCCATAACCAAGCGCCCGGAACTTTTTGAGAGTTGCCAATGTCCCTTAATACCCCTTTGTAGGAGGATGTCCCAATGAAAGGAAGCTTCGCAATTGCTCTTATCGTGATCTCTATTCCTTGTCTTGCGCAGTCTCCACGTAAAGCGCAGGTATTCTCTTCGACCCAGATTCGAAGCGAGCTTCACCAATTGGCTCAACAAGGTGGCGCCAAAGGCAGCAGCGGCTCCACCTTGGCCGACTATGGGGCGCTTGCGATCAAGCTTTCAGAAAGAACCGTGAGTGGAGCGGCTGAGATTCACGCTCACTTCGATGACGTCATGCTGGTCACGGAAGGCACAGCCACGCTGGTGACCGGCGGTGATCTGATCGATGCACACACCGTTGGCGACGGCGAAGTTGCCGGTTCCGGTATCCGCAACGGCATTAGTCAATCCATTGTGACCGGGGATGTAATCCACATTCCCGCGGGCACCCCGCACCAATTACTCATTGCTCCCGGAACCACTTACAGCGCACTGGTAATCAAGGTGAAACAATAACTGCTTCAATCCGCGCTGAAGACGATACACATGCTCATTCGGCGAACGTACTTTCTCATGGATTCATCGACAAACAAGGATTGCAACCCACAGACATTATGACTAAACTCGGCAACTTCTCCATCGGCGTGGGTGATCGTTTCGCTCATCAAGCCAAGGCTCAACTGCAAGCATGCATTCTCGCCGGAAATGCGGGCGTTGATGTCATCCCCGTTTGGAATAAATCCAACCGCGAGCACACTATCATTGGCTCTGAGCCGCTCTCTGTCCGCGTTGCAGCCGACGCCGCCGTCGCCGAGGTAGGCTGGAAGCTCCCATACTTTTGCGACGCGGACCACATCAACCTATCCACGGTCGAGCGATTCCTTCCGTCCTGTGACTTTTACACCATTGACGTAGCCGACTGCATTGGCAAGCCCGCCGAATCCGCCTCGATCGACAGCTTCGTGAGCCGTCACCCTGAATTGCTCGGCGTCATTCCGATGCGGGCCGGCAATCAGACAATCGAAGTGACTCCGGAATTGCTTCGCACCACCGCGACCAAATTCCTCTTCGCGATCCAGGAAGCCGGGAAGATCTACCGACGCATTAAATCTGCAAAGGGTGACGGCACATTCATTCCTGAAATATCGATGGACGAAACCGACTCCGCGCAGACGCCTGCCGAGTTGCTCATAATCTTTGCGGCCATTGCCGACGAATCTATTCCCATCCAGACCATTGCTCCCAAGTTCAGCGGCCGCTTTAACAAAGGCGTCGACTACGCCGGTGATCCCGCGCAATTCGCCCACGAGATGGCTCTCGACATTGCCGCCATCCAACATGCCGTCGCAACCTACGGATTGCCAGCTAACCTCAAGCTCAGCGTTCACTCCGGCAGCGACAAATTCTCTATTTATCCGGCCATCCATTCGATCATCTTGCAGTTCTCTGCCGGCGTCCACCTCAAAACCGCCGGCACCACATGGCTTGAAGAACTCATCGGACTTGCTGAAGCCGGAGGCGACGGTCTCGCCCTCGCGAAGGAGATTTACGCTGAAGCTTTCGCGCACTCCAAAGAATTGTGTGCGCCATACGCTTCGGTTATCGACATAAGCCCCGACAAACTCCCCGCACCCGCCGGAGTCGCTCATTGGTCGTCCGCGCAATTCACGGCTACCCTGCGCCACAACCCGCGCTCGGCGAGCTACAACCCGAGCTTCCGTCAACTGCTTCACGTTGGATTCAAGGTCGCTGCGAAAATGGGCCATCGCTATCTCAGCTTGCTTGAGGCGAATGAGGACATCATCGCAAAGAACGTGACTGAAAATATCTTTGCCCGGCACATTGCCCCTGTTTTTCTTGGAGATCCGGTAACCTGGCCCTCCCAAACATAGACGTATTTGACCAACCCGCAACTCATTGACGCATTCACTTGAACTCGTTTCAAATTGCAATCGAAGGTTACACCATGAGAATTCTACAACTCGCCGATGAAGTTAGATATGCAGGCATGTCAACCGAGGAGCTTCGGGCCAGCTTTCTCCTCGAAGACCTTTTCAGCGCGGGCGCTGTCCGGATTGTTTATGTCGATCTCGATCGCACTGTTATCGGTTCCGCGGTGCCGCTGGATGAGCCGTTGCCGCTCCCCTGCCCAGACCAGCTCCGCGCAACCTCGTTCACTGAGCGTCGCGAACTCGGCATCTTCAACATCGGCTCCCACGGTGGCGTCGAGGTCGATGGCCAGACCTACACTCTTGGCAATCGCGACGCGCTTTACATCGGACGCGGCGATCATTCCATTTCCTTTTCCAGCGCGAGCCCCGACAGCCCAGCCGAATTTTATCTGCTCAGTTATTCTGCTCATGCCGTGCATCCCATCGCTCTTGTTCGTGCCGCCACGCTGACCGCGCAGACCATTGGCGACCCTGCAACTGCGAACCTGCGCTCCATTCACAAGCTCATCCACATGGAAGGCGCAACCAGTTGCCAGCTCGTCATGGGCTATACAGCGCTTCACGCCGGCAACGTGTGGAACACCATGCCGCCCCACACTCACATTCGCCGCTCTGAGGTCTATCTTTACTTCGATCTTCCACCAGACCAGCGTGTCATCCATCTCATGGGACCGGCTAGCCAGACTCGTCATCTGCTGGTCGCCAGCAAGCAGGTTGCGATCTCTCCCTTGTGGTCTATTCACGCTGGAGTAGGCACTGCCAGTTACTCCTTCTGTTGGGGAATGGGC
>Ga0302324_100014904_pt1 | contig 15631 bp, 12 predicted proteins | sample Palsa_T0_1_FD_201949 | JGI IMG/M metagenome (GOLD analysis project Ga0302324, IMG submission 201949) | Peat permafrost microbial communities from Stordalen Mire near Abisko, Sweden - Palsa_T0_1 | ecosystem: Environmental > Terrestrial > Soil > Palsa > Peat permafrost | place: Sweden: Abisko...
ATCTTGCCACCGGCGCCGGTTTCGGCCCGGTGAAGCAGTTGGAGGATGCGGGCGCTGAGGGCGGGGTCGCTGCTGATGAGCTTGCCGACCTGCTCGGCGGAGGATCCATCCTGCGAGGTCATTTCCAGCACGCGCACGGCGACCGCCGGAAGCGTGGGAAGCTCTTCGAGCTGTTGAAGGATCAGCTCGACGCGTTTTTCACGCAGATCAGACATTGTGATGAAATTCCCAAACCAGAAGCCGCCAAGCCCGGAAATTCAGGACTCACCACACAGACACAGAGGACACAGAGAAAGCAGCAGAATTGATTGTGCTGATTGGTCCGTGATGCAGGGACGACCCCTTTGTCATGCATCAATCACCGATCACCAATTCCACCGCGTCAACTTCATTTACTGCCAGTTCCACTCTGTGATCTCTGTGTCTCTGTGGCGAATAATCGGCGCTAGACCGTCAGCAGCTCGCCGATGCGTTCAATCAGCTTCTCGATATTGAACGGCTTCTTGACGAAATCGTCGGCCCCGGACTTCAGCAGGTCGTTGATCTCGTCCTGGTTGACCACGCCGGAGACGATCACAATCTTCATATGCTCGAAGTTGGGGTTCTTGCGGATGGTCTGGCAAACGACGTTGCCGTTGATGTCGGGGAGCATGTAATCGAGGATGATCAGGTCGGGCAGGAACTCCTGGGTGAGAATGCCGGCGTCGTAGCCGGTGGCGGCGGTCTTCACCTCGAAGCGGCCGTCACGTTCGAGGACATCCACAAACAATTCCACAATTTCCGGATCATCATCCACCACCAGCACCTTCTGCTTGCCGGTGTCGAGGGCATCGGGGGGAATGTTGTTGTCGCGCATGAAGGCGATCAACGCCTCGCGGGGAATGCGGCGGAAACGGCTGCCTGGAACGCGAAACCCCTTGAGCCGACCGCTGTCGAAGCAGCGGATGATCGTCTGCTGCGAGACCTTGCAGATCTCCGCAGCTTCACCGGTGGTAAAGACCGTCTTCATGCTAGCTCCATCCCTAAATTCTCTGACCGTCATATTCGGCGAAAGGCGAATCGACGGTATAGAGTTATCCTTGTTCCCTATCTTCCCCATTTGAACATCGGCCATGCCTTTTGGCAACTTGAGGGGAATGGGAATCCGGGGGGTACATTATCGGACGCCATCGCAAAAGAAAACCCCCGGCTTCCGCCGGGGGCTATTTGTGGAGATCGCGATGGAGCGCCAAGAGGCGCAAGAGCGGTGAGAGAGGGTGCCTACCGGTAGAACTCGATCACCAGATTCATGTTCACCTCGAACGGGACATCTTGAGGAGTTGGCAGCGCGATGATCTTGCCGATCAGCTGGGCCGGGTTCCACTCCAGCCAGTTGGGGACGTTATGCCCGGCATGCTGCTCCATGTTCTCGCGCAGAAGCTTGTGGATGCCTTCCTTGAAGGTGATGGTCTGGCCCGGCTTGACCGAGTAGCTGGCGATGTCGGTCTTTCGACCATCAACGATGACATGCCCGTGGGCGACGATCTGCCGGCAAGCCCAGATGGTTCGCCCGACGCCCAATCGCCGCAGAACGTTGTCCAGCCGGCACTCCAGTAGCTGCGTCATGGTGTTGGCGGTGTTGCCCTTGGACTTCTTGGCATGGTCCAAAAACCGCCGAAACTGCCGTTCCATCATGCAATAATGAAACCGCAGCTTCTGCTTCTCGGCGAGGCGCACGCCGTACTCGGTATTGCGCCGGCCGCGGTAGCCGTGCATGCCGGGGAGTTGCAAATCCTTGCCGGTGTGCTTGGGAACGTCGGCAATCGGAACGCCGACACGACGGGAGAGCTTAACCTTGGGGCCGGTGTAACGGGCCATGTGAACAAACGCTTTCCATGCCGACGAATCGGCACTCAAAACATGCGCGGCGATCCGAAATGTCGAATCGACTGAAGCGCCAATTAACGGCGGCATGGTCTTGAGGCATGCCGCCATCACCGCCGAAGCGGAAGACCGGACTATAACGGCCCTCGCTTGGAATCTCAATCACGGCGGAAACTTAGCCGCGGATCTTTTCCATTACCCCCCCCGCTCTGCGTGGGTGCAAACCCCCCGCGAAGCGGGGGGCTAACGGAAAGTGCAGTGGTCACCGTTGTTGCCCGGGCAGCAGCGTCCATAGCGCCCCTTCCGCCCGCAGCAGGCCCAGATAGCTGGTCTTGCCGTTGTACTGCTCGCTGACCAGATTCAACTGCGCGGTCAGAAGATTGTCCTGCTGAGTCAGGCGATCCAGATTGCTGTCCGAGCCGAGTTGATAAGCCCGCTCCGCCAGGTCGGAGGCGGTTTGCGCCGAATCGACCGCGACGGTCAGGTCCACGACCTTATCCCGGCTGCCCTGCAAGCTTTCATAGTTCTCGTTCACGTCGTCGATCACTTGCCGCAGGGTCTGGCTCTGGGCCAATTCCGACTGGCGGTAGGCGCTCCATCCCCGGCGGATGTCGGCTTCGATGCTCAGGGCGGAGAAGATCGGCACATTCGCCGAGATCCCGCCGACCCAATCGACGGCGTTGGCGGGGTCGTTATAGAGGAAATAGCTGAAGTTGATCGACACGGACGGGAAATACTCGCGGATGGCCGCCTCGAGGGTCGATCGGGCCGACTCGACCGCCCGCCGTGCCGCCAGCAGGTCCTGGCGGTGCGCCTCGGCCCAGGCCCGGGATTGTTCGAGACTGGAAAGCTGCGGCGGCGGGTCAAAGCCGTCGATCAGCCGGCCGTTGACGGCGCTGACGCCCATGAGCCGGGCCAGGGCGCTGCGGGCGTTGGCCGAATCAATGTGGGCCTGCGTCAGCGAAGCGCGGGTCGTCGCCAGGTCCGCCTGACTTTGGGCCAGATCCAGCGGGCGGACATTGCCAAGCTTCAGCCGCGCTTCCTGATCGCGGACTTTCTCCATCTTCACCGCAACGCCGTGTTCATAGACCGCCGCCTGGCGCTGGGCCTTGAGCACGGCGTAATAGGACTGAGCGACATGAAGAAGAATGGTCTCCCGCTCGTCGAGCAACAGCTGCTCTTGCTGCTGGGCAGTTTGGCCGGCGGCCGTGTACGTCGAAGCGTTGGACAGGGAGCCGTTGAGCGAGGCGTCCAGCGGGATCGATGCCTCGTGGCTGAGGTTTGCGCCGACCGCCGTCGTGGCCACGCCGCCCGTCGGGGTGGTGATCAGGAACACCGAGCCGCGCGAGTGCGTCAGCGAGTATTCCGGCGAGATGCTGAGCGTCGGCATGAAGGTGCCGGCGGCCCGCATCTTTTCCGCCAGGGCTTGAACCCATTGCTCGCCGCTGGAGGCGATGGCTTCGTTGTCGGCGTTGGCCAGCAACAGGGCGCGCTGCACCGACAGATCGGCCGACGGATCAAACGGCGCAATGGCCTGCGGGTGGCCGCCGTCCAGCAGTTTGCGATATCGCGGCACGTCGCCGGACCAATCCACGCAGCCGGCAATAAGCAGACAGACCGAGATGATGGACGTGGGCCCGAAGCGCGAAGCAGGATCACTCATAGCGAAGGGCCTCGATCGGATCGAGCCGGGCGGCGCGCCGGGCGGGGTAATATCCGAAGAAGATCCCCACCGCGGCGGAGAAGACCAGGGCCATCACCACGCTGGGGGCCCGAATCACCAGCGGAAAGGTCGTCTGCAATGCCGAGACGATTCGAGTGGTCACATAGGCCGTACCGACGCCGGTCAATCCGCCGACAAACGTCAGCAGGGCCGATTCGATCAGGAACTGGCGGAGGATGTCTCGCCGCCGGGCTCCGATGGCTTTGCGGATGCCAATCTCGCGGGTGCGCTCGGTGACGGTCACGAGCATGATGTTCATGACTCCGATCCCGCCGACCAGAAGCGAAATCCCCGCGATCCCGCCCAGGAGCAGCGACAGGACCAAGGTGATTTTTGAAGTGGATCGGAGCAGCTCGGCCGCGTTGTTGATGTAAAAATCGTTGCGTTGATCGTCGGGGAGCCTGTGTCGCTCGCGGATCAGCAGCGTGATTTTCCGGGCGACCAGATCCAGTTGCGACGGGTCCCTGGCGCTGACTTCAATTTCGTCCACGGCGCTGGCGCCGATGATCTGCTGCATGGCGGTGGTGTAGGGAACGACGATCTGGTCGTCGGGGTTCATCCAGCTCTGCACGCCTTTTGAGCGCAGCAGGCCGACCACGCGGTAATGCACGCCCTTGATCTCGATGGAGTCGCCGACGCAGGAGGCGAAATCGTCACCGAACAGCTCCCGCGCCGTTTTCGAGCCAAGCACCGCGACGCGCGCCGAAGCGTCGCAATCATCGTCGTTGAGGATGCGTCCGGCGGTGAGGTGAAAGTCGGTGATGGCAAACCACGGCGGAGCGACGCCGCGGAGATCGCAGCGGGTGTTTCGGTCGGCGTGCTTGGCTTGCACAGCGGAATACGCCAGCGGTGAGACCTGGGCGACTTGCGGGAGATCGACCATGGCCATGGCATCGGACACGGTGAGATTGTGCTTGGGCTCCTGCCAGACACCATCGCGCACAAGTCCCTCGGAATAGATGCTCAGCACGTTGGTGCCCATCGCCGAGAGATCGTCGATGATTCGCTGCTGGGCCCCCGACGCCAGGGCCAGGGCGCAGATGACCGACCAGACCCCGATGATGATGCCGAGCATCGCCAGCAGCGATCGCAGCTTGTTGGCCGCGAGGCTCTTGAGCGACACCGCGATGACCTGCCAGATCATCATGCCGGCTCACCTCCGCCGGGTGCTTCGACGATTTTCCCATCGCGCAGAAAAATCTGCCGCCGGCAATGCCGGGCGACGTTGGGGTCATGGGTCACGATCACGATGGTACGGCCCTGGGCGTTGAGGTCGCCCAGCAGGGCGAGCAACTCCTCGCCGGTGTGGGTGTCCAGGGCGCCGGTTGGTTCGTCGGCCAGGAGAATGGCCGGATCGTTCACCAGGGCCCGGGCGATCGCCACGCGCTGGCGCTGTCCGCCGCTGAGTTGACTGGGCTCGTGGTGCATCCGGTCGGCCAGCCCGACCGATTCCAAAGCCGTCTCGGCTTTGTGGCGCGCGTCACGTTGGCCGGCGTATTGAATCGGCAGCTCCACGTTCCGCAAGGCGCTCATCCGCGGCAATAAGTTGAAGGTTTGAAACACGAACCCGATCCGCAAACCCCGCACGTAGGCCAGATCGTCATCGCCCAGCGTTGAAACATCCTCGCCATCGAGCAGATACGCGCCGGCATCGGGCCGATCGAGACAACCCAGCACGTGCATCAGCGTGCTCTTTCCCGAGCCGCTGGGTCCGCGGATCGCCACCATTTCGCCCGGCTCGACGCTGAAGCTCACATCGTCCAGCGCATAAATCAACTGGCCGCCCAACTCGTAGCATCTGAACAGATTTCGCGCTTCGATCACTCACGCACCCTTTCTAAATGGCGTTGCGCAATCACGCCGTGAAAGCCCATAGAGCCGCGCACGGAGCGTACCCGCGGAGTGAGCGGATAACGCTCATTTTCGCGCAGACCGCTTACTGCGCGAGTACGCTCCGTGCGCGGCTCCTTCATCGCAGTGGCGCGGGATCGCGCGAGGCCACCTAGAGCGGTTCGCATCCCCGCTTAGCGGCCGGCGGTCAATCGTCGTCGTCGCCTCGGTTGGTCCACCGCGTGGGCAGCTCGGCGTTGCTGAGGCTTACGCGGTCGCCTTCCTTGAGTCCGGAAAGGATTTCCACGTAATCCGCGGAGCGCAGCCCAACCTTCACCGCCCGGTGCTGCCCATCGGCCATGGTGACATACGATCCGTCCTTGCCGCTGGTGACGGCCATCGGCGGCAGGGTCAGCACGTTGACCCGCCGCTCCTGGATGATCGTCGTGTTTCCAGTCATCTCCGGCCGCAGCAGGCTTCTGTCCGGATCGAGAACGCGGATGATCACTTCAAACGTGACGATATTCGCATCCACCGACCCCACCGGGGCGACGCGGACAACCTTCCCGCTGAACGTGCGGTCGGGAAACGCCGAGACCGCGATCCGCGCGTCCTGTCCGACTTTGACCTGGCCGATGTCGCTCTCGTCCACTTTCGCCGAGACGAACAACTCCGATAAATCCGAGAGGGTCAGGATCGCGGTGCCGCCGTTGATGGCATCGGTTCCCGAGGCGACGATGGTCCCGCGCTGCACCGTGAGCTTGGTGACCACGCCGTCCATCGGCGAGTTAACGGTCGTATAGGCAAGCTGTTGCTTTTGGGTATCCAGCGCGACCTGGTCCGCCTGCAGCTCGGCGTCGGCCAAGGCGACGGATTGCTCCTTGGATTTCAGCTCGATCGCCTTCTGCTGAAGCTCCTCGACGGCGATCTGGGCCGCGAGGAAATCGGCCTGGGCGGAGGCGGCGTCGGTTTGCGCTGTCTCAAGATCCTCCTGCGAGCCGAGCTTTTGCGCGAAAAGCTCCTGCTGCCGCCGGGCTTTCATTTGCAGGTTTGCCGCCCGCACCTTGGCGTAGGCCAGGTCGGATTCGTCCTTGCGCCGGGTGGTCTCGAGATTCAGCCGACTTTCTTCCAAATCATCCTTGGCCTGCTCGAGCTTGACCCGCGATTGCAGAACGGCCACCTCGGCCCGGCGCACTTCGAGCATCTCATCGGTCGGGTCGAGCTGGCAGACCAAATCCCCTTTTTTCACAACATCGCTGACGTCGAACGGCAGCTTCACGACCTCGCCGCTGGCCCGGCATTTGATTTCCACGTCCGCGTTGGATTTGACGCCGCCGGAGGAATCGACGCTCTTCTCGACGGTGGCGCGTTGAACCGTGACGATCTGGGCCGCGCTACTGGCCGCCTGGGCAATCGCCGCCTGGCGCCGGCTCCAAATCTCCCAGCCACCGATCGTCCCCGACAAAATAATCAGTGCAACTCCCCACTTCGCCCATCGGACCCAACGCCGCGGTCGACGGCGCTTGGGCAACGGCCGCTGCCGCTGGGCGGCGTAAACCAAGGGCTGAGGCTCGGCGACCGTCTCAAGTTCAGAGCCGGATTTGGGCATCATAACACCATGGAACGCGGCAATTTTAGCCGGATGAGCTGAAAATAAAACGCCCTACCCCTCCGCGGCCCGGGCCTTTTCCTGAGCCTGCTGAAGCAACTCGTCGGCCCCGGGATATCCCGCATTCCGAGCCGCCCTGGCGCTGGCAACCGCCTGGGTCAAATCCGGCGGTTCGGTGAGCATGTGGGCGACGCCTTTGTAATAGTGCGCCTCCCCCAAATGCGGATTGCGCTCGATCGCGGCCCCGAACCATTGCAGGGCCTCGGCGAATTTGTTCTGCGCGAGATAGACGCGGGCGAGCGTGGTCATGCACTGCTCGCTGGCGTTGAGTGCCTGTGGAAAGTCGGCGGCGGCGGAGATCGCCTGGTCGTACTCCTTGAGCGAAGCGTACAGCATCATCAGCTGATTGAGCGTAATGGAGTTGGCCGGCGACGAGCGCAGGCTGTTGTACAAGCCGATCGCCTGCTGCGTCTGCTGGGCGTCGGATGCCTGGGCGACGGCCCGCGCCGCGTCGGCGGCCAGCGGAAACTGGGCCCCGCAATTGACGCATTGGATGAACTTCCTCGGGGCCGAAATGGGAAAGACCGGAATGAAAAAGAGCGTGAACCAATTGCGATATCGCTTGGCGACCATCTCTGTCTCGCGTCCGCAGCGCGGGCAGCGTTGTTTGACGGGAGCGGCGGAGTCGTTGGAGACAATCCCGCGGGAGCCAAAAAAGATGAAAATAAAGCCGCGACGGAGCCGCGATCTGGGAAGCACGATCTCACGGTAACCACGCCATGGTGAATTTGAAAACTTCACGTGACGAACCGCTTCGCGGCGCACGGCAATCGGATGTTCGCGGTGGATCATCTGGTTCCTTCTCCCGGTACGCCGGCCTTCGGCTCTGAGGCTCAGGCTCGAAGCGGAGAAGGTTAGGATGAGGGTGATTTCGAGCACCGATTGCTCTGGTGATCCAAAATCGCCCTCACCCCAACCCTCTCCCGGCGTACCGGGAGAGGGGGCAGAAGAACATGGGATTGCCCTGCTTCGCGGCGATGGGCGGAATTCGAGGCCGCGTTGCCCGGCGACGATAGCCACCAATTGGTCGAACGAGCCGCTCACGGAGGCTTTCACTGATCTGTTGACGGGCTGATGCTCCATGAGTCGGTCTGAGGATCGTAACGCAGCACCATCGGCGGCCCGCTGCGTTGGGAAGTCAGCCGCTTGGAACCCACGCCGTCGAGCATGGGGTCTGGCGTCCATGGCCCATCGAGCCGAAACCCCCAATCCGACGCCGCTTGGGGCCACGCCTGATAGACGTCAGAAGCCCCGTCGATGCGCACGACGCCGCTGATGTCGTGACGCAGGCAGAAATCGGTCATCGCCGCTTGGCGACGGCATTCATAACGCCAGACATCGACGTAGAGCCAGGTGGAGAGGACGCCAACGACGGCAAGAGCTAGCGTAGGAAGGGTGTTCCACCGCGCCGCTGGAGCGGTCGTGCACTTGCGAGGGAAGACGTGGAGCCAGACCCATCCGGCAATCCACAGCGTGAGCGGGAGCAGAGGGTAGCGCTTGCGCGAGTCCAGTGAATATCCGCCCGCCACCGCATAGATGGCCGTCGCGCCGAAAAGCAACGCCAGCAGATACCCCAGGAGACGGGGGGACGGCAGCGACCCGGCGGCAGCCTCGGAGCCATCGGAGGGCGTTGTCGCTGGCGCCTCGCTTCGAAGCGCCAGCGCCAATGTCGCGCCCGCCCCCGCAACGGCTGCCAGGGCGATCATCCACCATTGCCAGCCCCAAAACAGAAGCCGGCGGGTTGTCGCGCTGCGCCAAGGGCCGAGAAAACAGAGCATTGAATATTGGCGAAGCAATGGCGAGATGGCGCTGACGAGATGGATGGAAACCGTTTTTGTCGGAGAGGTTCCCGGCAGGAGTTTGTAACAGACCAGGAACGCCAGAGCGCCCAGGGTTGGCCCGAAGCCGGCGTAGCGGGAGATTGCCATCGTGCGGATATTGCGCGCCACAGGCGCGTTGCGAGGAATCCAGACAATGAACCCGACCGCGGCGAAGGCAAACAACAGGTTTTCCTGAACCAATTGCGCAAGCAGGGTCAAAGCGAACGAAGCCACCAGGCATGGAAGCTGCCGTCGCCGCTCAAACCCAAACCTGCAGAACAGCAGAACCGTGAGAAGGAACAGTGTCTCGACGACGACCAGATCGCTGGCAGCCGCCCACGAAACCGCCTCGGCCGCCATGGGAAAGGCGGCGAACAAGAGCGTGAGTGCCAGCGAGACCGAAAGATTGCCGAGGAGCCGGCAGCAGGCCAAAAGATAGAGAACTCCGACAGTCGCGTGGGCCAACACAACGACCGGGCCATACAAGCTCGTATGCCGTGCAGCCAACGACCCGATCAGGAGCCCCAGATAACGCCAGGCGCCGGAAGTCCGCAGGGCCGAGAGCGCGAACGACCATACGCCATGATCCAGCAGATGCCCGTCAGCGGAATCGTCCGCCACCGGCACGTAGTGGCTGCACATCGGAACCCAGGCGATGAGCGTGACGCAAAACACAAAGACGACGGCCAACCGGAGTTGCCGCGATGGCAAGTTCACGGCCGGCAGCGGCGTCCCTTGGGCAGACAGCTGATCTGGCATTCAACCCTCATCGGTTCCGGCCGGGCTTTCCCATTTGAACCAAAGTTTCCGTGACTCGCGACCGCCGTGAGGTGCGCGACATATCAGGCGAACCTCAAGAAGGCCTTGCGGCGAGCCATCCTGGCGGTTTCATGCCGTCCGACAACGTTCGCACGTTCGTACGAACGTATGAACAACAGGGGATCGAAAATGGTCGAGCCTCCAGGGCCTTGGCCTCGACAGGAGCATCCACTGTAGAAGCCGACGACGATGTCACGCACCCACCGCCGGGGATTCAATGGCCGCCAGCCATGGATGGTATTACAATCCTCCACGCGCTGGTGTCGCGACGAACTGAAGAGAGCGAATCAGACCGTCGGCAACCAGCCGCTCATCCAGCACAGAGGCAGACCCGGAGCGAATGATTGTCCGATCCCCCCTTTGACGCGACGCTGGTGATCACCACTCTAAATCGCAAGGAGTTGCTGCGCGGGGCCCTCGCCTCGGCCCTGCAGCAGACGGCACGTCTGGAAATTCTGGTGGTGGACGACGGCTCGGAGGACGGCACCAGCGAACTGCTGCGAGATGAGTTTCCGACTGTCCGGCTGCATCGCTTCGAACAATCGGCCGGGCTGATTCAGCGGCGCAACAACGCCGCCCAATTGGCCCGGGCCCCCATCATCATTTCGATCGATGACGACGCTGCCTTCACGTCGCCCACCACGGTCCAACAGACGCTGAGCGAATTCGATGATGCACGGATCGGTGCCGTGGCGATGCCGTTTGTCGATGTCCGGCGCGATGCGCAGGTCAGACAGCAGGCTCCGGGTCCGGGCGTTTTCGTAGCCGCAGCGTTCGTGGGAACGGCGCATGCCCTTCGGCGGGAGTTGTTTCTTCAACTGGACGGATACCGGGCCCGGCTCGTTCATCAGGGCGAAGAGTCCGATTACTGCATCCGCATGCTGCAGGCGGGATATGTCGTTCGCCTCGGAGCAGCCGATCCGATCCACCATTTTGAATCTCCCCGGCGCGACTTTCAGCGCATGGATTATTATGGCCGGCGAAACGACATCCTTTTCGCCTGGCACAACGTTCCGACAGCGGCGCTGCTGCCTCACCTGGCCGCCACGACCTGGAACGGCCTGCGATTTGCGCTGGGCTGCGGCCGTCCATGGTGGATGTTGCGCGGCACGATGGCTGGATACCGCCAGATGCTCACCGCCGAGCGTGCGGCCCGGCGACCGGTCAGCCGGGCAACCTACCGCCTTCTTCGCGAACTCAAGACCCACGGCCCGTTACCCCTTTCACAAATCGAAATGCGGTTACCCGTGGCACGGGCGTCTCGCCCCTGTTAGCTGCATGGAGCGTAAGTGGAATTTGGTATCGAAGTGTTTTCTTAGGCCCTGCGCAGCTCACATGGGCGGGACGCCCATGCCACGTCAGCGCCATTAACCCGAAGCTTGGTCTAATACTCCTCCACCACTTCGCCCGGCGGTGCGCTCCCACGGTTGGCTATCTTGCAGAGCAGCGCAAACGCGGCCGCACCGATGAGCAGGCCATAGAGGTCGATGTAGATAAAATCCCGAAAACATCGGAAGAGCCAGGTCATGATTCCAAGGCTCAAAAGAATGGTCATTGGGCGTCCGGCGCTCTCCTGCAGGGCGCGCTCGCTGACGGCCAGGAGCCATCCCATCAGCAGGCCCCCTTCCACGATGCCGGCAAAGCCGTAGCGAAAATACCAATGCCCGGCCAGTCCGTTCGAGACGGTGGTGCCGACGCGGCCCGAGGCATCGTGGGTTACCAGGGCGTTGTACCATTCCCAGACAGGATCGATCGGCTTGGTGGGCCACAGCGCCCGGGGGATGACCCCCACGAAAAAGTCGAATATCTGATCGGGAATCAATCGCAGCGCCGCCTCCCCAGGCACCCGGTCATAAAAGTAATCCTGCTGGTCGGGAATGACGGCCCATCCCGGAAGCCCTTCGGAAAACATCGCGTTCCCCTGGCTGGTGGTAAGACTGACCGCCGAGAGATCACCATTGGAGAGGCCGGTGTCCCGGTACGTGCCCTCGAATTGCACGATCACCAGCAGGATGAAGATGACGGTTCCCGCGGTCAGGTATGCCCGAAGGCTGTGGCGGGGCAGATGCGCGGAAGCCTGGGCCTGATACTTGAGGAAGAGCAGAAAAGCCACCGGCAGAAACATGAACACCATCTCACCGCGGCGTCCGCCGGCAAAGCCAAAGAACACCCAGAACGCCCAGACGATCCAGGCCAATATCCTGGAGGGTGTGCTGCGCGCGACGAGCAGCGCAAAGACCGCGGCGACGACGCCTCCGGTCTGACCCACCTGGAGCATCTGTGCGACGTAACCGCCCCAGCTGTAGTTGAGATTGCCGGTGCGTCCGACGGTCCACTCGACCCCCAGGCCCGTGAATGGCGAGGCCCAGACGTGCGCCAGCGCCAGGAAAAACGAGCCTTTGGCGAACAGCGCGAACGCGCCGATCCCGATGCACTGCATCCCGATCATGACCCAGAAGTAGAGACCCGGATTATTTGGTTCCGGCACGGACATCATGATGCGCTGGAGCCAGCGCCCGCGCTCGATGAGCAGTCCGACGGACATGATGCCGACGAACAGGCAGTTGAAATACGCCGCCTTGGCGACCACGGAGGCGGGGAAGACCATGTCGGTCGCGTCCGTGAAGCTCGAGCCGAACCAATGGGCGAAATAATCGTGCGAAAGCCAGACGAGGCCGCCACCGAACAGAATGATTCCGCTGACTCCGTAGCGGCGTGGGAAGCGCGCGATCTCCGCGATCAGCAGCGACAGACAGGCCAGGGAGAAGAGAACAAAACCGATGTCGGTCAGCCGCGGGACGCCGCCAAACAGCCAGGAGAGGCCGCAGAGGAGCGTGCCCGGCAGAAATGCCAGGGGCATGTAGCGTGAACGAGGCAGATAGCCGGCAACCTGCGCTGCCGGCTGGATCTCCAGCTCGGGGAACATGGCCACATTCTCGAAATCCATCCGGGCTCCGCTTGCGCCACGCTCAGGCCGGTCGATCAATCATCTTCGGGAACCATGCACAAACTGATTACAACGGGTGGGCGAGGCCTTGTCCCTTTTTGATCGCCGCCAGCAAGACGAGGCTGGAGGTCAGCAACGGCTGGAAGAAGCTTTTGGACGGCTTCTCCGGTCCGGTCGGCAACAGATAGATCCGGTCCGCCCAGTCCGCCAGGAGCGGCAGCGAATCATAGACGCTATAGGAAAAAATCACGCCGTCGCCCTCGCTCAAATCATATCCCCTGCCGCGGGTCTTGATCCAATTGGCCAGGGGCCACAGTCCGGCTTTGTGGATCAGCAGCTTGGCCCAGCGCGAGGGCATCGCCCCCTGGCCGAAGCGATTGCCGTCGGAGAGAAAAATCGCGGTCTTGGCCACGCGCATCATTTCCCGCACGGCATCCGCGGGGCGTTGAATGTGATGCACCACGCCAAATTCGCAAACGGCGTCAAAGCTGCCGTCGGCGAAGGGCAGCTTCTCGCCCCGCCCCGCCGTGATGGCGTCGGGAGCAACGCCTTTTTCGATTGCCCGCCGCCGCATCTCCGGCGACGGCTCCACGCCCTGGGCGCGAATGCCGGGGTGATGCTCGCGCATGTACAGCAGCCCCCGTCCGGTGCCGGCGCCGATGTCCAGAATGCTCGTCACGCCCAAAGTCCGAATAAAATTGGAAATATGCGTGCAGGAAATGTAATGCTCATCGCCGGGAGCGATGTGCATCTGATCAAATTGCGGTGCATTGCCCGCGTAATAGTCCTGCTTGATCGCCTGCACCTGGTCCATGGGCATCGGGTTTGACGTGGTCATTGGCGATCCACCCTCTGGCAAGAAGGGCCGGTCCCCACTTCATCGGCATTTTTCCCGCCGGATCAGCGCTTCAAGGGCGTTGGCCGGCCAGCCGGGTGAAGAAACGGAGCAGATCGGCCTGGTAAGCCGCCAGATCATAGGACAGCACGCGCGCCCGCGCCGCCGCGCCCAGGCGCAACAGCAGATCGCGGTCGTCGTCCAGTTGCAGCAGCGCCTGTCGGAACCCCTCGACGTCGTCGTAGCGCCGAATAAACCCTTCGATTCCGTCCCGCACCGGCGAGCCGGCGTTGACCGTGGTGAGCACCGGCAGGGAATTGCCCATCGCCTCCATCACCGCTCCTGCGGAGCCTTCGCAGGTGCTGGGGAAGAAAAAAACGTCGAACTGCCGCAGCCAATCGGCCACGCTGCTGCGCGGCACGGCCCCGGGAAATTCCACGCGGTCACCGTAGGCTGCCAGTTTGTTCCTGTCCAGAAGCACGTCTCCGACCATCACGAAACGCATTCGTCCGGGCGCCATCTGCCGGGCGACTTCCAGAAAGTAGGGCGCGCCTTTGCGCAGACCGATCGCACCGACGAACCCCACGACCAATGGTCCGCTCCGATTCTCTCGCGGGGCGATGTTGGCGGCCTGATCCATCCACGGATAAGGAATCACCGTGATGCGCTCCGCGGGCACGCCTACCGAGACCAGCCCATCGCGGACGTATTCGGACATGCAGGTGATCTGATCCAGCGCCGCCCAGGTGTCGCGCTCCCATTGATGGTACGCGGGATGAAGTTCGGTCGATTCGCCGCCGTTCCAGCCGGGCCAGCGCTGGACCTGTCTTTTCATCTCCTCCACCTCGATTTCCAGGGGGGCGATGATCTGATCGCCGCTGGTGGCCAGCCCCCGGTCCCTGGCCGCCTGGTACAAGCTGGGAGCGGCGTTGCGGATAAATCCGTAGAGCACGTTGGCGTTGGCGAACCCCTCGCGCCCAATCCAGCTCGCCGTCTGCCGGGCCGCCCAAATATACGAGTCTTCAGGTTTGGCGAAGCGTGGCATTTTCCAATGCAACCGCAGGGCCAGCAGGGCGTTCCGCACCACGCGCCGTCGGTCCAACTCCGGGCAGGCGCGTTCCTGCATTCGTTGGCCCAGCCGCGGCCGGAATTGGCCGACCAACGCCGCCAGCTTCTCCTCCAGCGAGCCGGGGGTGACGAACCAGTCCGTGTAGACGCGCTCCAGGATGCCGGCGCGCTGCAGCGCCAGCGGCACCATGTAACGCCGCCGCGTGCCGTCCTGAACCATCGCCACGCGCGGCCGATCGACATTCACATCGTCCACGGCCGGCTCGCAGTCAGGGTCCATCGTTCAACCGCCGCCGCGGGCGGCTAAGAAGCGGTTTCATATCCCCGCGTAGCGGTCGCCCCGAAGGGGCACCTATCCGCCCGAACGAGGGAAGTGCCCCTTCGGGGCGACCGCTACGCGGAGATATGCGGCATTGAAACCGTTTCTAAGTCACACGTTCCCACTCGCGGCCGCATTTCCCACCCGCTGTGATCCAACCGCTTCCGCCGCCAGCCCGCGGGCCGCACCCGGCGCTGAAACATCGGTCGCGGCCGCTCGGGGAGCTTCCGAGAGAGTCACCTGAATCCTTCGCTGTCCCGCGGATTCGAAGACCTCCAGGGCAACCATGGCCTCGACGACCGCGCCGTCCAGACGGACGAACCGCAGCGGCGAAGGAGACTTCGACGCCCCCGGCCGCAGGTCGGTCAGCCAAAGCTGCATCAATTTCCTGTCATCCGGATGCACGAAATTCAGCAGCGGCTCATGCAACAGCCCCTGACGGCGACCCGGTCCCAACAGCTCGACCATCGGCGTGTTCAATACCCCGATAACGCCGCTCGTGAGGACCAGAATCGGCTCGGGCGACTGATAGACCAAGGTCAGATACCGGCTCTCGCTCAGCGCCAACTCGTGAGCGTTGAACCGGGCCTGGAGTCGCCGCGCCCGTTCGTTCATCAGACTGATCAGAATGCCCAGACTCAGAAACGAAACCAGACGCACTTGATCCGTAAGCTTGCTGACGCCAAACGACGCCGCCGTGGGCATGTCCCGCGCGGCGATCAAAGCCGCCAGCGCCGT
>Ga0302324_100014905_pt1 | contig 15630 bp, 11 predicted proteins | sample Palsa_T0_1_FD_201949 | JGI IMG/M metagenome (GOLD analysis project Ga0302324, IMG submission 201949) | Peat permafrost microbial communities from Stordalen Mire near Abisko, Sweden - Palsa_T0_1 | ecosystem: Environmental > Terrestrial > Soil > Palsa > Peat permafrost | place: Sweden: Abisko...
GATCGCGCTGGAGCAGTTGGCCTCGGCTGACGAACTCACGGGTCTGCAGAACAGGCGCGGGTTTCTCGCGCTTGCGGCCCAAAGCATTAAGCTTGCTCATCGTGCTCAAAAACCCTTTGCCTTAATTTTTGTAGATTTGGACGGTCTGAAGAAAATCAACGATACGTTGGGACATGGCGACGGGGATCTAGCCATTACCGACGCTGCGCATGTCTTAAGTGACAGTATTCGGCACTGCGACGTGTTGGGCCGTCTAGGCGGCGACGAGTTCGCGATTCTGCTGAGCGATGCCGATGCAGAGAGCGCCCGAATTGTGAAAAAGCGGCTGATTGACAAGGCCGACAAGCTTAACGCCGAGGGCCACCGTCCTTACACCCTGTCGCTCAGTGTCGGGATGCTGGTCTGCAGCTGTGATGAAAAAGCGCCTCTGGAGACTTTGCTCGGCAGAGTCGATGCACTCATGTACGAGGAGAAGAAAAAGAAGGGTGTGAATCGGGACGGTTGGCGTGGTGGGGAGCACCCTCGCTCAGAGCGAAGACTAGAGGACACTGTTGCCTCAGTTGCGGCGAATCCATCTCCTCTCTCCCGCTCGAGATGACTGAGAGATGTGTGAGGTCCTGCCGTCTGTTTCTGGCGGCGGTATTCGTTCCCTGATCACAATGAAGGGAATCAGGCCGAGCAGGAGAGCGCTGACCGATGGTTTTTTCACGCGCAGGTCGCCGCAGATCCTAGCTCTTCGCATCCAAGCATCGGCTACCCGCAGTCCGATCATATGGACCCCGAAATCACGACCAGCCTGAGCGCATTCCAAAGAAAAGGGCGGAGCCATCACTATCGATCCACCGATGGTTTCGCCCTGCTCTTCTAATTCCCTGACTTCACCACCGCGTCTGCGCTGCGCAAGACCACCCATTTGCCTGCGCGCTTCTTTAGGAGATCCATATAAACAGCCTGACCGCTAACGTCTTTTCCGTCCCGGATCCTCTTTTCGGTGACGCTGCCATGGGCCACAGCAACATCACCCAACACTTGCACGTCCATAGACCCTAGCTCATACGACACGAGTTTGTCGTTGCCAGATTTAAAATTGTTTAGAACGCTCTCCTTAGTGACAACCTTGCCGGAGGCTCCGATAGTTGCCCAATCGTCAGCATAGATCTGATTGAGCTTGTCGATATCGACGGCCACCATTGCATCCCCCATATCCCGTTCGACTTTTGTTACAGTCTCGATATCGGTCGGATCACCACCTGGGGCGCTCTTGCCCTTGGCCATTGCCGCTACTTCCCTGGTGCTAACGCTCGCCCCCCATACGAAAGCCGAGAACAACAACAACACTGCGAACCACTGACTGAAAACACTCTTTTTCATTTTGTTGCCTCCTTGGCGGTCATTGCGACCCCCGCAGTATCCGAGAAGGGAAAAACGCTGTCCATGGTTCACTCGTACGTTGATGGGTGAATCTTCGGAAAATGGGATCCTCTGACGCTGCACAGTGCCCTCCCAGAGATCGGCAGTTTCACGGTTCAAGCAACCCAAGATGCAGCACCGGCGCGGCTTCCGGATCATTGGCTAACCATCGCAAATGAACTTGGAGGGTGTATTGTAGGGACCATCTCTTTTTGTACGCACCTCGAAGCCGTATGCCACGAACGATTTCGTCACAACATCTGCGAGCGACTTGGTACGACCGCAAATCACTGGAGGTACTCGATTGGCACGAGCATCACAACTTGAGCTTCTGCTTCGTGGTCCGTGGTGATTACGAAGAGACTACTCGCCGTCAAACTTTCACGTGCAGGCCGGGAGATGTCGTCGTCAAGACTGCAGAAGTGCGGCATCTGAACACCTTTGGCCAACGAGGCGCGGTGTGTTTGCTGTTGGAAATATCCAAGGAGTTTCTTTCGCACTCAAGAGGGTCGATCGAGCCCGAGCTTAACGGCCCAGTGCACGATTATCGTCTTGCGCGGATCGGGCTCGAACTCCGCGAAGAGCTGCGGATGGCAGACCGCCTCTCGCCGATCATGCTGGAAGGTATCGCACTACGAAGTCTAGGCTCTGTGCTCAGACTGGAGACAGGCAAGTCAGAACACCAAATCGAAGTCGAAGCCATGCGGGCTTTGCTCGACGCCGGAGGCAACGTCGAAGACGTTACACAGAAGTATTTGACAGCCAACGAATGGAAGAGAGCACGCCGCCTTTTTTATGAAATCGAGGGCTGCTCCATCAACACCTACGCCTTGAGACGGCGCGCCTTCCGGGCCTTCGAGGAATTGGTGAACACAGACGATTCGCTGGCTGAAATTGCTCTCCGGTCCGGCTTTTACGACCAAGCACATTTCACGAGGATTTTCGCGACCATCTTCGGCCTGAGTCCGGGGCGGTTGCGGTCGCGACTCAATCATCGCTGAACGGCTTTATGGTTCTTTGGCGAGGATCAGAAAAGTACATGCCAGGCGAGCGTTACTCCAAACGATCCCAAGTAGAATCGCGGGCGAGTCCGGGCGGGCGGGTCGTTTGACCGATTTCGGCGTAGGGAAAATACCTCGAATAGCTGACGGACTGGAAGTCAGCACTCTTTAATCGTTCCGGCTGGGTTGCAACTATTCCCTGACCTTTATCGGGCCTAAATATGCAATTTGCCGAGCGGAAGTACCACGCGGCGAGTAGGATCATTGTTCACTGGGCGCTAGTCTGCAGCGGCAGCGAAGATTGGCCAAACACATACCTCCATCCTGCCGCCGTGCGCAGGTATGTGTCACTGAACCAAAACTTGTGATCGTACGACTTTCCATTGCTCGTATATTTCTCCCACAATTTTGCCGTAACGACAGCCGTGTCGCCCCATACTCGAACGGTTTGGTTTTCCTCATCGTTCTGCTGGTACACGTCTCCTCTCTGCGCTTCCTCGAGCATGTCGGTTTTGGTATAAGTCTTGCCAGATCCGGTTACCAATACGAAATCATCGGCCAGAATGCGAGCCATCGCAGCCACATCATTTCTCTTCACGGCGGCTTGGTATTCGCTGTCTAACGCGGACACTGTTCTGCGGTCATCGTCTGTCGACGCGCTTGCCTCGTGCATGGCGGTCGTCACAAACAGGCCGAGCACTAGCCCAACCGCGAGAAACAGTCGCAGGTAATAAAAATGAGAGCAACAGGCGGCCAGTGTTGCGTCAGTGCTCAGCCTGGGCGGATTTGCTGAATTACGAAGCACTCTGTTCATATCTCTCTTCCTTTTGGTCAGTTCGTTTCTTTGTCCGGTTCGACGCGGTGCAGAAACTGACAACGATCGATGTCATGAAACCGCAAGTCGAAACGCCGTCTGCGTGAGCCGATCATTTCCCGACTCTCGGTTCCCTGGTTTGGGCTCTTTCAGGGCAGCCAGCGCAAACGCGAGCGCGGAGTCGGATCAAGAACGACCAACTCCGGCGCGCTTCTGAGCAGGCCTGTCGCAGTAAGCGACGTCAGCGATCGATCGGCTACTGGAATGAAGCCCTGCAGCATCTGGTCGTCTCTGAGGATGCCCAGCCAAACCAGAAACGGCCCGTCGGTTCGGAACGGAAGCTGGGGAAAGTTGTTTTTCACATCCAATGTGACCAGGACGCCGGCTTCGCGAGCGCCAGCCAGGCGATAGCTGGCGAAGGTTGTCTCTGCCAGTCTAGCAAAATCGTCGACGCTGTTCTCCTTTATGGCAAATATTTGAGCAACCACGATACCCTGGGCGCCGTTCGGTTCCGTAACCGGATCGACAGCCGGCAGGACAATGGCGCCCCGCTCTGGGTTTAGTGGACGGAGCAGCAGCACGTTGTCGGCGTTGTCTATGAGATCGTTCATGGTCTTTCTGTGCTCACTCCATACCGAACCGGCATAAAAGAGTCCATTCAACGCCGCGCGATCATCGAGAGTGTGAAATCCTCTGATCCATATGAAATTGGACCGATTCTGGCGTTCCAGTAACGACCCAGCGACGATTGTTCCAAGCTGTTGAAAGGCTTCAGGAAAATAAATATCAAAGTACTGCGTGAACTTCCTGCGCTGTCCGTCTTTGATTACGTAGCGACGGAATTCGATTACCTGGAAGTCGCTTAGCCGGGGATTGTGGTCCATGAGCGCTCTTCCCGTCGATTGATCGATCTGTGCCGACGATAGCTGGCACACGGCAGCAAGAAACAATATTCCCAGTAAGAATCGCAGCTTTTCCCATTTCATTGCTCGTCACCCCGCGACACACTTCCCATCTTGGATATTCTTTTTCCATGCGTTCTTGGTGCCCGTTAGAGAAATACCGCAGTGAACTGATCATGCACGCGTCCAAGTGCCAGCGGCGAGCGGTCGCACACTCCCCGCCATCCGCGACAGCTCCGTGATTGCCGGACCGGGAATCCGCACAGAGTTTCGTTGAGAGCACCGGGAACAGTTTTTGCCCGATACAGGGCCGTTCCAGCCAGACCCAGTCGGGATCGCCCGCTACATATACTTCGGGAAATGCGATCAGTTGACCCCCGTTGTCGACCGCGCCCTCCAGAATCGTCCGCATCCTGCTAAGCGTGCCGGTGAGGTCGAGGTAGTTGGGCGCGCCTTGCACCGCCGCGACTTTGATCATGCCTAACGATCGCAACTTCGGCTAGAGAACGTATTGTAAGAACAACCTCTTTTTGTACGCGTCCAATCCTCCACGCTGGCGCCGACAAGATCACCGATTGGGAAGCGGAGGCTTGCGAAACAGGAGATGGATTCGTGATCGCGCCGGACGGAAGCAGGGATCGCTTGGGAAGTCTGCGATCCACCCTACTTCCAAGAGGTCATGACTATCGAAGCTGACAGATGGGGAGTGTGGGGCGTAGGCTTTCTCCGGAGCAATAGGTCGGGAGTTCGCATCTCCCCGGGCTCACCAGACTCCGGTTCAACTTTCCTTCACTGCACGGTCAAGGCAACTGTTGTTGACTGCGCGGTTGCCGAACCGGACGCTGCTGCCCGTTGGATTTAATTTGAAAACGGGGCCAAAGCCAGCCGAGCCACCCTGTGCCGTAGTACCGTAGAGGTTACCCGCGGTGTCCATAATTTGGTCCATCATCGGGAAGAATTGCATCGCCTGTGGTAGAAGGTAGGTTTTGCTACGACGTCGTCAAGCTTGGCGTGAATTTCGCGTGAACCGCCGAGTATCACGAGTGCACACGCACGCCCAAACAGGCAAAATAGGACATTGCCGAACACCCGAAGAGGTTTGTGATGAGGAATCTGAGACTACAGCTATTCATTTCCTTTTTGCTGATTGCCAATGGCCTCGTATTCGCGCAGCAACACCGGAAGGTCATCATCAATCAGGATTGTTCGGGGCCTGGCGGCAGCAATATGCAAACCCTGTTGACCTTGATTCAATCTCCTCGAGTGGATGTGCTGGGCATAACCGTCGTCAGTGGGAATCAATGGCGCGATGAAGAGGTAGCGCACACTCTGCGACTGCTGGAGCTAATCGGCCGCACGGATATTCCGGTCGTCCCCGGAGCCGTATTTCCGCTGGTGCATCGTCGTGAGGAAGCCCTTTTGTGGCAGGCAATGTATGGCAAAGTCGCGTTCGCAGGCGCATGGGATGATCGCTGGTGGCATGAGCATGACGTGATTCCGGCGCTGCCTGAGGGGCAGCCTACTACCAAGCCGGCAGATGAGGACGCCGCTCACTTCCTGATCCGCATGGTCCACAAATATCCGCATGAAGTGACGATCTACGAGGGCGGCCCCATGACGAACCTGGCGCTCGCCAACGCTCTCGATTCACATTTCGCCGAACTGGCCGAAGGCTTGGTCTTCATGGGCGGAAGCTTGAGCCCGCAGACCGACGATCCGGAGTTCATCAGCAGCCCGCGCCACGAATTTAATTTCTGGTTCGATCCAGAGGCCGCCAAGAGCGTGTTACGGGCGCCGTGGAAGAAAATCGTGTGTACGCCGGTCGACATCTCGGTCAAGACCAGAATCACGGATGAGATGATTGCCGAAATCAAGACGAGCAACAGCGCCGCAGCGCAATACGTAGTGAAGTTCTTTATGAAGGATCAAGGCGGTTCCTATATGTGGGATGAACTGGCAGCCGCCTCATGGATTGATCCGACCCTGATCACCAGAAAAGAAAGCCGCTATTTGAGTGTGGACATCGACCACGGTGCGGCCTATGGAAACACGCTGACGTGGACGGACAAAGACAACCCGAAACTTGGCGCACAACTGGTGGAAATCCAGATGGATTTAGATCTGGCAAGATTTGACAAGATGTTTGTGGAGTTGATGAAGGCCGCGACCCCACAAGCAGCTCCGGAGTCGAAATTGCGTAAATTTTAGGGGCGGTGGAGATCTTCGAGTTGCTCCACTGTGCCTCTGTAAGCGTGTCAGTACAAGTGAAAGTCGACCTCGACGGCGATTTCCACCGCTACATCGTGCCCGTCCTTTTTGCCCGGCTCGAATTTCCAGTTCTTGACCGACTCGATGGCTTTCTCGTCCAGGCCCATGCCGAGCGCGTTAAGGATGCGGATGTTTGTCGGACGTCCATTTGCGTCCACTACTAGACCCAGAACGCAGTTTCCCTGGTACTTCGCCTTGCGTGCTTCTTCAGAAAATTCAGGGTCGGTCTGATAAATGACACGCGGCGGTGTCACGCCTTTGCCGATACGGAACGTATCGCCGCCAGTGCCGGCCTCGTCCCCCGGGCCAACTCCGCGCCCATGTCCCGGGCCGACGCCACCTTCGGAGCCTGAACCGATACCGCCGAGTGTTCCCGGACCATTCGACGGAATCAGGGCGGAGGACTTCGGGTCGCCAAGGTTTGGCAGGTTGGGACTCATGGCCAGCTTGATATCAGGAGGCACAATCACCGTGGGCTCAACCACCAACCTGGGGGTTGGATTCCGTATGACTGCGGCCGGTGGCGCGATCTGCCGCATCGAGGACTTCGGCAAACGACCCACCGAAGCCTGCAGCACATCCCCATCACCCCCGCCGCCACCACCACCGGCCTGCGTCTTCGCGGGCTTTAGCGGATAGTCACCAGGATCAATCAACTTGGTGTCTTTCTGAGGTTTGAATGCGGCGGGGACCGGATGGGGTATTGTGATGAACGTGACGCCGATGATGAACCCCAGCACCACCACGTGAACCACAGTTGAACCCAGAGCGCCTTTCGTCTTGTAGTTGTAGAAGCCCCAAATATCCTGAACCGGGATTGGCTTCGACTCAAGCTTAAGCGGGGGATGTTTCTTAGGAAAGAAGAATTCGCCGAAGCCCTGAAAGAGCGATTTCCACAGTGGCTCAAATGTGTCGGCCAGCAGAAGATGAAGCTCGGGCTCGTTGCTAGCGTTCTGATCGACTTCGCCTGATGCCATGATTCTCCTTATCCGGCTCTTCCCGTCGGACAGGCCGTGCTATTGGCAACGTTCTTCTACACAGAGTAGCGGTCGTTCCCAATAAGTTGCCTGCTTAGGAGCTAATTTCCTCCTGAACAAGCTCACAAAACCCGCTTGTCTCACGCGAAGACGTGTCCAACTGGCATGTCCAACCTGTAAACTTGCCTTTGATTTCTGCAAAACGCCGTGGTTCAAGCGCTTTTTGCCAAGCTTATGAAAATCATTCCGCTGGCGCTGCTTTTTGCCACGGCCTTGACCGTCGTGGCGCAATCGAAACCGAACTATGAGATCTACGCGATCCGATACGCGACCATACCCGACTTTCCCGTTGCAGAATTGGTGGCCGGCGCCGACCCCGCGCGCAAGCTCGACATCGCCATGATGATCTGGCTGGTGCGGGGGAACGGTCGCAATATCCTGGTTGACTCCGGGTTCTATCACGAGCGCTTCTTCAAAGACTGGCATGTGAATGATTTCACCAAACCATCCGATACGCTGCAGCGAATGGGTCTGAAGCCCGAGGACATCACCGACGTCATCATTACGCACATGCACTGGGACCACGCCGACGGCGTGGATCTGTTTCCCAACGCCCGCATCTGGATTCAGAAGGACGAGCTGCAATACTATGCCGGAGAAGCCTGGCAGTCGAAAGACACTCATGGCGGCATCGACGAGGAGGACGTGCTCACGCTGGTAAAACTGAATACGCAGGGGCATGTGGGTCTGGTGAATGGCGATGCCCAGGAGATTATTCCCGGGGTAGTCTGCTACACCGGCGGCAAACATACTTATCAATCGCAATACGTAGGCGTGCAAACAACGGCGGGAACCGTTGTGCTGGCGAGCGATAACATGTACCTGTATGAGAATCTGGAACGGCATGCACCAATCGCAGCTACGCTCGATGCCGCATCGAATCTGCGTGCGCAAGATCGCATGAAACAAATCGCCGCCCGCCCCGGGCTCATCATCCCAGGGCACGATCCGGCGGTTTTCGCGAAGTTCCCCAATCCCGTGCCCGGAGTGGCTGAAATCCACTGATCCTAGGATGAAATCGAAGTTGACGCCGCAAGAGAACGCCAAGCATCGCCAATCCACCGTGGTCACATTAGGTGTCAGCTAAGGTCATTGTGAAGTGCGTGGAGTACGACTCAGAAGCACTCGCAGCTTGAACATAGATCGCGAGATGAACGCCCGATGCGTGGCGAAAACATTGAAGGCGGGGAAGGCGAAAGCTGACAAGACGTGCGGACTGGTGTTTCCGACTGCCGGCTGCAAGCCAAAGCTCGACTTCCTGAAGGCCGTTGCGGAGCATGCGAAGCTCGACCAGGCAACTTCTGGCTTTACATGTTCCGTGCGACGCGCCACTCGGTGTGTCTGAGCCGGCGTCGATCTGCGCAGGGTGCAGCAATGGCTAGCGCACTCAGATATGGAATCGACGATGCGATATTGGAAGCCTTAACGCAGTCAGCAGCGCGGGATAAGCTGACGATATTTTCGCTTAGATGGAACCCGCGGTTGTCGCTGCCTCTCGCACTTGTGCTAGCGCCCGTGGTTCATCGTCGCTTGATACATCGCCTGTAGCAGGTCTTGGGAGTGGCCGTCGTAGTCGGCATCGAGCGACCACATGAAGGTACCGCCGAGCCCAAGCATCCAATCGCAATATGAAACCCGGAGATACGTCGAAACCGCATCATCATAGGTAATGTAGCCAGGCTTGCCATCGGTTCTCAGCATGTACGGAACGAGTGCAATCGGGTCATAGAACGTCTCCCACCCATCCTTGTTGATACGATTCTTCATGAAGGGGGCATAATTCTCAGTCAAAACGGAGTTATCGCAGTTTCCGTCCGCCGTATGCAACGAGTTCGGACAGACCCCGAATAGCTCGCTGACATTAGTGTAGAAATAGCCATAAAAGGGCGTTCCCATGTTCAGTTGCTTTCGAGGGACATTCGCAAGAAATATCTCGGCGGCATCGTGGTCGCTGCCTCCCGGTTGGCATTCCCAGGGTTGGGGATCGTTCGGATCCCAAAAAATCGGTGAATTGAGCTGGCCGTCATCGGTCCAGGGCCCGGCGCAGTCGTACATCATGATATTGAAATAGTTGATCCAGTGTTTCAATTGATCGAGATCGTAACCGTATCCACCCCAGGGTGCGGCGTCGATGGAAAGAACGTAGTCGGAGTTGGTCTGGCGGAGTCCCACCATGAGTTCTACGAGGAAGTCACGATCCTGGGTGGTCTCGGGATACTCCCAGTCGATGTCGAAGCCGTCGTAGTCATGTTTCGCGGCGAAGGCGGTAAGTTTTTCGATCAGAGTGAGGAGGGTGCCGTTGGTCTCAACTCCTGAAAAGTCACCGCCGATGAGCAGAAGAACCTTAACCCCTTTCGCATGCGCCTTCGCGAGCAGCTCGGGCTCGAGGAAACCATTGGGAACGGACAATGAACCATCTGCATTAAAGGATACGCCGGCATGGTTTATGTGGGTCAACTTCTCAAATGGAATCTGAGCCGAGCTGTAAGGAGGGGTCTGGGTTCTGCTCCAATAACCGTAGTCGCCCACCAACCGTTTGGGGAGCTGTTGCGCGGCAGAGGAATCCTGTGCATAGGTCGGTTGAGAGTGAGTGGCGCCGGCCAGAAGGGCCAGCAACAGCAGGCGAACCGGGAACTGCGAAGAAAATCTCATTGACCTATCCCCTGGGAGAAAAATCTCTTGGGCCATGGCCGGACTGGCTTGGCCTAGCGCACCAAGAGTGCTGAATTCCACCATTCTACTACCGATTCAGCTGGTCGCACCCTAGACTTATCAATCATCCACGAACCGAAGTCGTTCAAAAGCCGCGCCAGACAATGTCTTTGCCGGAGGAGGTGAGAACCGCCTAATCCTTTAAGGCAATGACCGATACTGAGAAGGGCAGCGAGCGGACCTTCACGTCTGCAACATTTTGCATCTTTGTGTCTGGCGACGTTCCTCCGATAGTCTGGATCGTAGCCCCCAAACATTCTTTCGGAAGCTCTATCGTGACCTCACGATTTCGCTGGTTAATCAGGAGCAACTTTCGGTGGCCGTCTCTGGTAAAAGCCTGAGCCTCGATGGCGTCGGAGTCCGCCAGCGAACCATTACTTCGTACTTCGGTGTCAGAAAGCTCGTCTCCTAGGCCAAAATTGTTCTTCAGCAACTCCAGAACGGTAAGGCGTGCGTTGGGTTTGCCGTTCGTCCAATCGACCATGCTGACGCTCGGAAACTGCGACGGGTAGCCGACCAGTTGCGATTCACCCACGGTGTCGACGCCAAGCTTTGCCAGTTCGGCGTAGAGGTAAGCGTACAGGGCCCCACTCAGATTCCAGTAGGCAGCAGGGATTGGCTTCTCTACGTGATTGGGCTCGCCTTGAACCATGTCCCCCGAGAGGATCGAGCCGGCCTCATTGACCATGACTTTGGTTGAAGGCGACAGCTGATCTCGAATCTGGAGGATGTAGCGCGTCACCGCGAGAAACTCGCTTGCCTGGTTAAAAAAGGTGTACTGCCAATCCTCCAATGTTTGATCTCCCGATGGCGTGGCATAGACATGGAAGGAAATGTAGTCCAAGGGCACGCCAGGCTTGTGGTTCTTGGGGTCCAGAAAATATGCGAAGGTTCGCGGGGCTTCGGATGGAGAGGACAGAGCAAGAGCAACAAACTTCATCCCAGGCGCGACCTTCAGCACTGCCTGGGTTATCGCATCATAGCGTTCTACGTAATGCTGCGGCGTGGTGTCGTGTTCCCCGTCGACCTCGTTGAAGACTTCCCAGTAGCGGATGTCGTAATGATGGCCGGAAGCGTGGAATTTTCCCAATTCGTCGGTGAAGCCCCCCTGTGTGTACCAGCTTGCCAGTCGTGCATAGTAGTCAGCCAGCGCCCCCAGATCGTTGAGTTCCGTGCCTTGCGAATAGTCCCAGAAAACCTGATTCGGATCGTCCGGATACAGGACTGGCTTGGGCGTCGCGAACATCCACTCGGGAATTGTGCTGAAGCTGAAGACCGGGCTGTGACCCTCCGAAGCATGCAGGAAGTCCTCGACAATAGGGTCGATGTATTGGAAGTCCCAGAAGGTCTGGTTGGCGTCAGGCGGGCGCAGCTCTGCAACCGCCAGCTTTGGGTACGGATACCAGAAGGCATAACGAACATAATCAGTTCCCAGCTTGTGGAGAGTCTCGAGGGCGGCATCGTGAATGGGCGATCCACGGCGCAGCATCGGATTGACAACTGCTTGCAGGGTGGGGACGGCACGGTTGGGTGTTTTCTTCTCCCACTTCACAACCACCGAGGGTGCACCAGGCGCGCCCTGCGCGGATAGGACACCACTCGCGATCATCACGAACAGCGCGAAGATCAGAACGATTCGATAGCCTTCTGTTTTCATATGCTCGCTCTTAGGTCAAAGATAGCTCGAGCTTGCTGACGGAAGCGGGCGGGATTGCGAGAGTGAGCACCCTTCCCGTCGATTGCAAGTCTTTTACCTGCGCAGTCACCGCGTTTCGCTGATCGAAGCTGTTGTGGGCGTGAAGATCGGGATTGGTTAGCACGGTGATCGTCCCTGACTTTATGGAGGCGCCTCGAACTGTGATTTCCGTCTCTCGGATTTCATTCACGCTCGGGTTCACCACGGTGAGCACTAAATCCTTGCCGCGAATAGATGCGGAACCCTGCAATCCCCAGAACGTCGTCGGCTTACCGTCGCGTACATATTCGACGTTCGGGGCCGAAATGATCGTGCGCAACGCCTGACCTCCCTGGTGTGCGGCGTACATTCCGAAAACAAGGCCCACCGGGGTTACGCAGAACTTATCTTCATGAGCCAGGTAAAGGCTGTTCAGACAATTAATGAGCTGTGCGGGACTTGCCAGAGTGACCTTTTCCGGATGCCGGTTAAAGATATCAAGGGTCATTGCACTGAACACGGCGTCTCTGAGCGTGGGGACCTGTTCGAACAAATTATCCACCGTGAGTTGACTGCCGGGACGATACCACGGACCCCATTCATCGACCACGAGTTTCACCCGATGTCCCGCATCTGACTCACCCATGGCTTGCCAGTGACCCTCAATCAGAGATTCCAGCCGACCGCCTTCATGCAATACTTCGTACCAGTCCTGAACATCAAACTGAACCGCGTCGCCCTTGCCTGCATTCCAGTCCTGGGTGCGCCCCCGGCTCAGGTTCCAGGAATAGTAGTGGAGCGCCCAGCCGAAGATTGAGCCGAACAGGTCTTTGTCCTTTCGAGCAATCTCGTCGAAGAATCCCCGCGTCCATTGCCAGTTATCGTCGTTGGGGCCCGAGGCAATCAATGACAAAGGCTGCCCATAGGCTGGCAACCAACTCGTGTACCTGCGAAACTCGACTGCATATTCCTGGGCGGTGAAATTGCCGCCGCATCCCCACGATTCATTTCCTATGCCCCAGTAGCGGACATTGTAGGGTTCGGCAGAGCCGGACGCGGCCCGTGCGTCCGCCAGCGTCGTGCTGCCGGCGGGGGAATTACAGTATTCCACCCAGCGATAGAGTGCCTCGGCCGGCAGGCTGCGAACGTTGGCTGCCAGATAAGGTTGGCAGCCGACCAACTTGCAGAAACGCATGAACTCATCCGTGCCGAACCGGTTCGACTCATAGCGGTGATTCGAGGGTTCGGAGCTGGGCTCGGCCTCAATCCAGAAATTCGTCCGTCGCGGACGTTTATCTGCCGGACCGATTCCATCGCGCCAGTCGTAAGTGTCTGCAAAGCAACCGCCCGGATAGCGAACGACCGGGGCTTTGATTTTGCGCATTTCGTCGACCAGATCTTTGCGAATACCGTCAATATTTTGGACTTTCGAATTTTCTCCCACCCAAACGCCGTCATAGATCACGCCACCAACGTGCTCAATAAAGTGCCCGTAAATATTGGGAGAGATCGTGCCCAAAACCTCGTTCGGCAAAACCTCGACTCGAGCGTCGGGTGCGCTCGATGCGACGGCGCTCGCCAGCCTCGCGGGTCTGGCAAGCAAGAGCGCCGCTGCACCGAATGCGCTGTTGCGGACGAACTCCCGGCGTCTGATCATGGCAGTACCCCTGGCTCCGGGGAGATGAGTAGCGCGAATGGGAAAGGTCGCATCTCAGCCTCTGGATCTGTTGGAAAAGATAAGCAACTTTCGAAACTTTTGAAATGCGGGAAGAGTATATACTCCCTTGGTTCTGCGAACGCCCCTTTTTAATTATGCCCCGCTCCCCAAGCCCCTTTCGGCCAAACCGGCAGTCTCGGGCAGGACTTCTACTGAGTTGCAGTCTGCTCTTTCTCTGCTCCACTGCATTTGCGGCGCCGTCCTCCCAAACCTTGGAACTTTCGCGCCCCATTCGATCCTGGGAGTTTGTTTCGGCTGTGGGCATGCGTGCCGCTCTGTTGGGGAATGAACACGGAACCCTGGAGGCATGGGTCTACCCGTTGAAAATTCTGCGTGATTTTCATTTGCGGTTCCATGTCGACGGCGCAACGATTCCCGCGGAAGCTCTGGCCCGAACTTTGATTGTTCATCCAGAGTCGAGCACCATTGTTTATACCGGCGACGTTTTTTCCGTCCGCGAAACTTTGTTCGTGCCGGTGCATGAAACTGGCGCCATCATCGCTTTTGAAGTTGACACCGCCCAGCCTCTGGAGATCGAGGCGATTTTCAAACGTGATTTTCAGCTGCAGTGGCCGGCAACCCTGGCAGGAGTCGATGAAGATTGGGATCCAGCCCTGCGAGCCTTCCATTTCGAAGACGAGTCGAGAAAATTCAATGCCCTGGTTGGCTCTCCATCCGCGGTCAAGAGCTCCCAAGAATACTCCAGCAACTATTTCTCCTCTCAGGAGGATTCCGTTCTTCTGGGTGCGACAAAGAAAGGGAGGGAGACGAAGCTCATCGTCATTGCGGCAGGGTTTGAAGGACCGGCCGCGCTGGCAACCCTCTACGAACACCTGGCCAGAGATTATGCGGAGTTGTTGCGGAGCTCCGCCGCCTATTACCAAGACTATCTGGATCGCACGGTCAGCCTGAAGCTTCCCGACGTCCAACTCGAAACAGCGTACGACTGGGCGAAGGTGAGCATGCTTCAGGGCGTCGTGCAGAACCCCTTTTTGGGTGAAGGTCTGGTTGCCGGGTTCAACACGTCAGGCTATGACTATCGGCCTGGCTTCGCCTGGTTCTTTGGTCGAGACGCGGAGTGGACCTCTTTGGCCCTCAATGCGGATGGCGACTTCCCGACTGTCCGTAAGGCCTTGGAGTTTCTGAGCAAGTACCAGCGGGCGGATGGCAAGATTCCTCATGAAGTCTCTCAAAGCGCCAGTTTTATAGATTGGTTCAAGAGCACGCCGTACGCGTACGCCTCGGCGGATGCCACGCCGCTGTTCATCATTGCCGTGAACGATTACGTCACCCACAGTGGGGAAGTTGGATTCGCTCGGCAGAATTGGGACAGCCTCTGGAAAGCTTACGGGTTTCTCCGATCCACGAATGACGCGCAGGGACTGGCACAGAACTCCGGCGTGGGAACCGGCTGGATCGAAGGCGGACCACTCTATCCAGTGCAGACTGAGCTGTACCAAGCGTCGCTAGGCCTCGAAGCCACACGCGCACTTTCACACCTTGCTCATCTACTGGGTAAACAAGATCTTGCCAAAGAACTAGAGCAAACGTTCGAACGGCAAAAGCCGCTTCTCGATAAGACGTTCTGGTCTGCTGAAAACAAAATCTACGCGTATGCCCTCGACGCAAGGAATAACCGCGTCGACGTGCCCAGCGTCCTAGCCGCGGTTCCGATGTGGTTTAATCAACTCGACGGAGACCGGGCTCGAAGCATGATTGGGGAGCTAGCCCGCAGCGACCACCAGACCGACTGGGGCATGCGCATTCTTTCTTCAGGCGACCCGAAATACAATCCGGGCGGATATCATTATGGATCGGTATGGCCGCTGTTCACTGGTTGGGCGTCCGTCGGGGAGTACCGGTACCATCGCCCGTTTCCCGCCTACCTAAACTTGCGGGCCAATGCTTTGCTTACATTGAATGGGTCGCTGGGCCATGATGCCGAGGTTCTTTCGGGCGATTACTTTCAGACGCTGGCGACCGGATCTCCGCACCAGATTTGGTCGGCGGCGATGGTGGTCAATCCTCTGCTGAGTGGACTGCTTGGCTTGCAAGCGGACGCTACCGATTGTCAGCTGAATTTTGCTCCTCACA
>Ga0302324_100014906_pt1 | contig 15630 bp, 18 predicted proteins | sample Palsa_T0_1_FD_201949 | JGI IMG/M metagenome (GOLD analysis project Ga0302324, IMG submission 201949) | Peat permafrost microbial communities from Stordalen Mire near Abisko, Sweden - Palsa_T0_1 | ecosystem: Environmental > Terrestrial > Soil > Palsa > Peat permafrost | place: Sweden: Abisko...
CTTTCTTAGTTCATCCAAAATATCGCTGTCCAACCAACATCCACCGTAGCCTCCATGTGGCGCCGTAAATCAAAAGGCCGTCCCTTTTACTTTTGGGACGGCCTCTCTTAAGCCGTCCTTGGCTTGTTGATAACTTGCTTTCAACTGAAAAACTACTTTATCAGGCTGCTACTATAAGATTTCACCCCTGGAACCACCCGGCAAATCCCGGAGAGCGGAGGCGAGCCTGTTACCGGCTGCGCCGTTCCGTCCCCAGCCTTCAGAACCCATTAACCATTAAGCCTTATCCTATGAAAGCTCTAATGTAGTAAAAATTCTGAAACTGTAGTGCTTTTACACTACAATATTTTCCAGCCGTTCGCTGACCTTGCTCACATGATTCGAAAGGGCGACCAGCACATTATCAACCATTTCGCACATGCCTTGAAGAAATGGCGGAAGACGAGAAAGTTAAGCATCCGGGAACTGGCCGCTATTTCAGACATTGACCATGCCATGATCGGGAAATATGAACAAGGGCTAACCAATCCCACCTTAACTACCATTTGTCGCCTATCGGATGCCCTTGAAATAGATCCTTCTGAATTGATACCCCCGAAGAAAAAATAGGGTGTTTTAACTAATGTCGTTGACTTAAGCAAAAATGGGTGTTTTAACGGTGACATCCTCGTTGAAACTTAAATAATTATGCCGACCTGATACAAAAAGGTGAGACGGGCATCCTGGATAAAGGTTGCCAAGCTCATGTCCCTAGTGCCATGCTCATTGGTGAGTTCGAAGACATACCATGTGGGGTTAAGTTGGCGTCTGCTGAACACCCAACAAGTAAACCGCCGCCTTTCCGGATAAGCGGATAAGCTTTTTATTTCGCTGAGATTGGCTATCGATAGAGTATCCGTCGAACGATATACATCAAATAACCTTGGATAAAGTAACCCGCGAGAGAGTAAGCCCATCATCCCATTTGGCGGCGAGTCCATCCGCATATTAAATGAGTCATACCGGTAGGTTGCCGGCGCGATCCGGGTGATGGACCCATCAAATAGTGGATAATTTCCAGAAATATAATGATCGTGAAACACCTCCTGCACCTCGTTGGCCTCCCGCTCACCTTCAGTCCCAACTGCTGCAACATCAGTCTTTGGTACGGTATCCTGCTGAGCCGAAATATGGATTGAGGCACAAAGAATGCCCGCAAATATTAGCGATGAAAACATAAGTAAGCTAATTGTTTTGAAGGTAAGCAACTCCCGGCAATTCGTCGTCAAAACACTAACGTTATTTACTGAAGGGTTACAGGTCTTTATAGTTCATCTGGTACAGCCTGGGCGGTCTTTTCTTTCGAGGATGGTATCGGCCGGGTCGGACCGCTTCCGTGTTGGCTTCCACCTGCTTGTCAAAAACGGCGAGGGCGCGGCGGATCATTCGCTTGATGAACATCCCGATCAGTATGCTTTTCGCCGACCAATAGGCGAAGGTGCGATTGATCTTGCGTCCGTACTTCACCGTTCCTCTTTGTTGTTCTCCCTTGTATTCCTTGATCACCCTTTCCTCTATCGGGAAGGCCAGCGCCGCACACATCGTCATCATCATTGCCTTCGCATAGATATCCTGCTTGACGGCTGTAGCTGTTTTTCCACTGAAGGCTTCCACCTGCACGCGAGCTTTAAACATTTTATATCCTTCTTCAATGCCCCACCGGATACAGTACAGCTCTGCCAGCTCCTGAAGCTTGTACTTCACCGGATCGAGCAGTGACGTGCAAAGGATCTGCTCTTCTCCGCTCTCTGCCTGCACCTTGACCATCCTGCACTTCACCGTTTTTCTCATCGCAGGGAACTCTTTCCTGTATCGCTCAAAGTCCCCGTCCGGCACTTCCATCGTAACGGTGATATCCTTTTTGCGACTCTTTATAAATTCCTTCACCGGCAGCCAGTTCGGCTTCATCCGGACAATAAAATGGCTACCCTTTGACACGAGGATACTGAACAGATAACGGCTCGGATAACCCCGGTCCAGCATGACAATATCGCCCTTGTCTATCTTCGGTAGATGCTTCAGCAATAATTGCAGCTCACTTCCGTCGGTCTCTCCCATCTGCACATCCAGGTTCAAATAGTTCACCGGGTCGTATAGCATCGAGAGCAGACACATGCTTTTGGGTACGTCCTTGTTCGTTCCTCTGCCCATGTCCCTAACTCCAAACTCTTTGCGGATACTCTCGTGGTTGGGTAAGTTGAGGAACGTTCCGTCGACGGCCAACAGCTTATGTCCATGATACCCGAGGTAATCCACCTGCTTATAAAAGCCCCGCCAGACAATATCATTGAGCTCCAGGAAGGCCTCGGGCGCCAGGTTCCGGCGCGACTTGCTGAAGCCGCCTTTGGTGATCCTGCGGATGTTGAACTCCTCATTCTCCGTTTCCCGGAAGAAGCTGTCCATCTCCCGTTGTAAGCCTTGCTTGCCCATCCTTAATATGCTGACTATCAGATTTCCGAAGGGAAGCACCCGCCTTCTGGTGAAGGCCCCCTCCTGGCCGTGCGTGTGACGGCCTTTGAATGCTTCGTCGTCATTGATATGGTAGTTTAATTGTTTGGTTACTTCGATTCGGTAATCTTTTTGCGGTTTCTCCGTGAGGGATAGCCCCTACTTACTATGCTGTACACAAATTACTTCATTATCAATCATCTTCCCCCCGTTAAAACACCCATTTTTGCTAAAGTAAACGACATTAGTTAAAACACCCATTTTTAATCGACTGATTGTGATTACTATTTTTTGATCATACGATCAGTATATATTGCATAGTTAAGAGCGAACTTGGCGCCTGCATCGGTTCTGTGAGGACTGTCACCGCCATACGCCACGCTGGCCACTTTGCGATCAACCAGCAGTTATTGCCGTAATCGGGGAATTCCCGGTTTCGCATTCGTAATCGCGCAGTTCCAAATGGGAATTACCCAATTATTGACCGGGTTGCGAGCTATATTTGGGACTCCCCGTACCCGTCAAATTAATCCCGATTCCAAACGAGATCCAGGCCTTATGATTGTAAGCCCATTGATCGATCTGGTTTTGAGGATCGAAATCCCAGCCCACCGTCCACTCCAGGTCCAGGCTATTCCATTTGGTAATCTGCCAAAAACCCGTCAAGGCGAAGGACGGTCCGATCCTCGTCACACCGGTGGTATCCTTGCTATTCGTGCTATCCAAACTCGCCAATTGCGAGGCGCCGAAGTAAAACATCAACCCCAGGTAACTGCTTTTCGGGTTCTTTTTATTGATCATCCATTGAACACCCGTGGCCGTACCCAGGGAAAGGCCAGCCTCCCAATGTCCGCCATTTTGAAATCGGTATTTGAAAGGCAATACCATCGCCTGGCTTAAGATATCCCAGCGCTGCACCTTTTTTGCGCTACCATCCGCCAAAGTCGCCTGCAGGTCGTCCTCCTTGTGGGGTTGCAGATAAGCCTGACGCGACCCAGAGTCGTATTTGAAGAACATTTTTTGATTCTCGTCCAGCTGGCCCTTTTTTATACCAATTTTCAAGATCTGGGCATGCAAACAGAAACCAGAAAGTAAAATAGTTGTTGTGAGAACCGGGGCGCTAACCCAAATTCTCCGGCTTTGACGTAGATGTTTCATACGCTGTGGTTTATGGTTAATTGTGCGTTGCAGGATGAAGCTACACCACTATTCAGAAAAGCCAATACCGTCTTTTCACGGTATTTTGGGCTTTAGACGATAGAGGGGATTTAATGGTTTTTAAGTGAAGTCCTGAAATAGGTTGACTGATCTACTTGTTTTTTTGCATGCCATATCGTGTCAAATGGTTCATCCAGGCCAAATTCCTGCTCCAGGATACCCTTAATCCTTTCGGCCACTGCATTGTCATAGGGGCTTCCGGTCTGGGTCATTTTTGACTCAAGGAAAATAGTTATAATGTTTGCTATTTTAAACATATCTCGATATAGTTGTTTACTATAACAAACATTATGAACAGAAGGACCATCATTATTTTGCCCAAGCTGGAAAAGATCCTGGCGGAATTTGGAGAGAATGTAAAGCTCGCAAGGCTTCGCCGGAAGCTTACCGTTGAACAGATCTGCGAAAGGGCAGGCATCGGCAGGAACACCTTATGGATGATAGAAAAAGGAGCCCCAAGTGTGACGATGGGTGCATACGCACAGGTACTATTCACCCTTGGAATGGAGAACGACCTTCTGAAACTGGCGTCTGATGATGTGCTCGGCAGGCGGCTGCAGGATGCTGGCCTGGAGACCAAAAAAAGAGGGCCTAAAAAAAAAATTGACCCTATTTTTGCCAGGAACCGCAATATTCAAAACACTATCGAGCACGGCGATGCAGACCACAAAACTAAAAATGAGACGTATCGCTTTGGTCCTAACCAAATTGTATAAAACCAACCGGAAATATTGTTGCCACGTAAGATCGGTTGTCACGGTATAAGTATCTCGCAAGGAATTTATTTTTAAGCCAAACTTTCGATTTTTACCCATCCCATATGCCTCCAATATAACACCGAAATCGGAATTTCGCAAGACGGCCCCACTACATGCGTCCTGGTGTCCGAAATGCCTACTGCCCTTATTTTGTTACAAATTATCTTCAAAACAGGGCTTATATTGTTACAAAAATACTGACAATGGAAGAGTATCCGCTTGTATATCGCTGTGCTATTGTGGTAAAACCGCTGCAACCTTTTCTGGATTGGTTAATTAGCATCGAATCAGACAACAGTCAGCCCTTAAACGAGCTTCAGCTGGACAGCAACATTTACCTGCTGCCAGACTATGAAGAGGTCGCGGACATCGAAAAGGCAATTGATAAATATATCAAAGCTAATTACGTTGGTATCTTCACTCATGAACTTTCAGACTGGTACGTGGATCCCGCCCTATACCCCAAGATAACCTTTCCGGCCTTCCTCGAATGGTTCGAGATAGCAACTCACACTATGATTTATGATACCGTAAAGAGTTCGATAGAAAAAGAATAATTACCCGGCCGAAGTTTATCGAGCTCCCCCTTAATTTTCAGCGCCGGCTGGCGCAATCCGCCCTCGGGCCGGAACTGCCTGTCCTTCCTTTCCGCTTTCTATCTACCGGTTCGAATATATCATTCCAAAAAGTTCGCAAAAATGCGAACTTCGCACCATAAATCACTATCTTCTTCCCGCTGCCCGACCCTCCTGTATCAAATATTACCTTTCTTCCAACTTACATTCTTATTATCAGGCTTATTATTTGGGTACACCCCTCACAAACCATTAAATCCCCACCAGCTTGAAGATGCTGGCTTTACTACCTGGGTAGATAAAACTCCTCCCTAATCCTCACCAACAACCCCTCTGCCATCACCGCATCCGGCATCTCCGGCAGGTCAGCCCGCTGATAAAGCTCCTCAATCCGGACCATCTTCTCTTCCACCCGCGCCATCAATTCCTCGAATGAAAATTCACCCGAGCGGATACGCAACAGAAAATCCCGGTCCGCCCGGTGAACGATCACCCTACGCTCCAGCGCAATCTCCTCGGCCATGCTCAGTAGCCGAAAAGTATGCATCATATTCTTTGCGTCATAGTTTTGCCCATGGGACAGTGTGTTATGGTACCGCTCCTCATTCCGCTCTCCGACCCATTCCCAGTATTCGCGGTATTCCCGGCAATAAATGGAATAAGCGTCCTTATTGAAATGCATCACCGCCAGCGGCGCCAAACCGGCCTCGACGGAACTGAGCAGCACATCGTTGGCGGAAAGATCCGAGACGATACCCCGTAATCCGGCACTCGACGGCTGATGATACAAATGATAGGCATCCCGGAAATGCGCCAGCGCCACCAGCCCGCAATCTTCCTGCCGGAACCCGCGAGCCTCCAACCAAGCGGGTAAAGACACGGTCCCGTTATCCTGAACGACATAGCAAAAGTCCGGCACCGGCTTCCGCTCCTTCTCAAAGCTTCGGTTGATCTTTTTATTAAGTCCCCTCGCCTTTTTGACCTGAGTTTTAGCGTATCCGGCAAAACTATCCAGGCAAAGCTTCGAAAGAAAGTCTTCCGGCTGGATCAAAGACATCAATGGATGCCGGTAGAGGGCACAATCCGGCGGGGTGTTTAACAGCTCCAGGATATTCGGGTTGTTCCTACAAAGCAGGTCTATAAAGCGGCCGATCTCGAAAAATACTTCATCCTGGCTGTCGTTGCTCACCTGGGGAGTATAAGTCAGCCCGTACAACTCGGCCCGCGGCAAAACAAAAACACCCTTGATATCCGTGTCGGATGAAGGAAGCGATAAATTATACGCCCGGCTGCCGCTGACACATTTCAAAAGCAGATGCTGCGGCTGCTGTATCAACTGATCAAAAGTCATGCTGATCCGCGATGGTTTTGCGAAATAAGTCATCCAGGTCATCCGAGTCGCGAGTAGCCGGCAGGAGGGTATCCGACTTTGTCTTGCATTCCGCCAGCGTTTCGGCAATCCAGGTCTGCAAGATCCCGACCGGTGCTATCATAGCCTTTTCAGAGGCCGCCGCCTTCCTTTCCAGCAGCTGGTCCACGGCGTCCTGCCAACCACAGTCGGTGACCAGCACCCGCAAAAGATGGAATTCCATGGGCGGAACGGATCGCCGCTCCAGGATCCACCGGCAGGCAAGCGCCGGCCGCAGGGCATAGAAATATCTCTTTAACTTTACCTCTTCACCCTGCAGATCGTTATCAAAGGTATTTTTGGTCATGGACAAGTAATGGTGACAGCCGGCCCGGTGAGAAAAATAATTCGCCATCCTGCTGCGCAACTCAACCGCAAATCCGGTTTCCTCTTTGTACACAATAGGTGATTGCAGCCACTCATACAGCGTACCGTTGGACCGCAGGAAAAGCTGCAAGGCCTTCCGGATATCCCATCCACTGATGTCGAGCACCTCGTTTACCGGCAACTCGATGACTTCCCGCCGCTCCCTGATGCTCAGGTACCTGTCACGCGGCCTCATATAGATGAAGCGGACATCGTAGTCGCTGTCCGGGGAAGCGAAGCCCCAGGCCCGGCTGCCCGATTCGCAGGCAAACAGGACCTTCACCGCATGCTTTTGCTCTAAACCTTCTATCTGCTTATCGATCTCTTCCCTCATGGGTATAAAAATCGCGTAAAAGCATTTGTTTTCAAAATAAATATCCGCTCTGGCATCAGGTCATTCATCCAAAATAATTTTCCAATACCCCCCTTTATCCGCACCAACTCTATCAACAATCCCCATGTCCTTCATTTTTGCCAATTGCTTTTGTACTGCCCTGGCAGAAATTCCATTTTTCTCAGCAATGGCCGCGGCAGAAATGTATTGATCGCGAAAAATCAACTCCAAAGGCCCTTCCCATTTTTCTACGTACTTTTCACCGAACTTTTCTACGAACTTTTCTACGAACCCCCTCCCAACCATCTGCATGTAAATAAGGTACCTCTACTTTGATTTTGAGCGGAATTATCGTCTTAAACACATCCCCCTCATCCAATTCCGGCACCGCCCCCGCCGCATATTCCGGCCCATACCTAAACACATTCCTCACCCCCGACCCCAATTCATCCGCCTTACCGATCTCTTTGAAGAATTTTGCGATCGTCGGGTTCTTTGGAAAAGGCGTGAAATGTTGCGGATCGATCAGGCCCCAACCATGCGCATGGCTCCAGTTCTCGGTATAAACCCTATCTTCTTCGATGATCAGTTTCGCAGGGAAAGCATTCGAAAAAGCTCGGTAGATCAGTAAATTGCTGACGACTTCGCGATCCAGTTATGCGGAATTTCCGAACAACTGCTGCGGACCGCAAGCTTCGCTCATTGTAAAACACATTCGATTATCCTTGTGCAGTTCTTTTAGTAAGTCTGCAGATTGAAAAGAGATAGACTTACTCGGTCAGGCAAAAAAAGTTCGCATTTTGCGTACTTTAAAATTAATTTTTGCACTGATGCGCGCCTCACAAAAGATCTGAAATCAGCTCCCCGGGACCCTTTCGGAGGACACCGATCTCGCGGGCCGGACGGAGCATTTGGGGTGATGATTGGCGTTTTTCTTATATTTACCGCATGCCAAAACATGCCCAAACTGCCTTAGCCTGCCTTTTCCTATTTCAGCTGTCCACACTGGCACAGGACACAACCTGGTACGATGCCACCTGGAAACCCACCACGGCCAATATGGCCCTTTATTTCCGAACAAAGGTCAAGACCGACTCGGGGTGGTTGGCGACCGACCATTACCGAAATGGAAAAGCGCAGATGACCGGCCTCTATAGCGATGACTCCCTGCATGTCCGCCAGGGGGTATTCCGATGGTATGATCAAAAAGGAACGATCGCTCATTTGTCCACCTATGCAGGGGATAAGGTCAAAGGGCTGGAAGTGCAGTATTATGAGAACGGCGCCGAGAAGCTGAAAGGCATCATGGAGGGGCAGCAACGCGAGGGCCTTTGGATGGGTTATTTTCCATCCGGAAAATTAGCCGCAAAAGCCACCTTCCGCACCGGAAAACGGGTGGCTCTCACACTTTATAAAGAAGATGGTTCCCGCAACGATAAGGATACTGTCTTTGAACACGAATCCGAATATCCGGGCGGACCGGCCCGATTGCTTTATTTCCTTAACAAGCATCTTCGATATCCCGATTCGGCCGTCGTGCACGAAATTGAGGGCAATGTAATCGTCCGGATCCATATTTCCAGGGAAGGGAAGGTAACCGATCTGCTGGTGGATCAGCCGGTGAATCAGTACCTGGACGCAGAAGCCCTGAGGGTGATGCGCCTCATGCCGGACTGGGAGCCAGCCCTCATGGCCGGAGTTCCAATCGAGAGCTACCGCCTCCAACCGGTCGTCTTCAAACTTACAAACAATTAAGCGGGCTCAACGATCCGGCAATTTCTTAGTCGTCATGGGCCACTATTTATAGCACCATTTGCAGCAGGACAAAGTTATATTTTTAATTAAAATTTACTGAATATATTTGCGGTCTAAATATGCCGCACCATGATGAAAAATAAAATGACACTACAATACTGCTCTGACCTGCACCTGGAATTCTCCGAAAACAGGGATTTTCTGGAACAAAATCCTTTGCAGCCAATAGGGAATATTTTATTGCTTGCGGGTGATATTGTCCCTTTTTCCATAATGGAAAAATGCAATTATTTCTTTGATCTCATTTCGGATAGTTTTGATTTCGTTTACTGGCTGCCGGGCAATCATGAGTACTATCACGCGGATGTCTCCCTTCGGTCCGGAGCCCTGTGCGAAAAGATCCGGCGTAACGTCTTTTTGGTCAATAATGTATCCGTTGAGCACGATGACGTAAAGCTCATTTTTTCCTCGATGTGGTCTAAGATCAGTCCGGCTAATGAAGCTTCCATTCGTGGAGCCGTCAGTGATTTTAGGTTGATCAATTTTATTGGCCGTCCTTTTTCACCGGCCGATTTCAACCGACTGCATATCGATAGCCTGACATTCCTCCGGGAAGAAATTGCAAAAGTATACGCCGGGAAGAGGGTAGTCGCCACTCATCACGTACCTACCTTCTTGCATTATCCTGAAATGTATAGAGGAAGTATCTTGAATGAGGCTTTCGCTGTAGAGCTTTTTGAATTTATTGAGGATTTCGGACCCGATTACTGGATCTATGGTCATCACCATACCAATATGCCCGATTTTTCGATTGGCAAGACACGACTTCTTACCAACCAGGCAGGATATGTGAGATATGATGAGCATCTTTTATTCAGTCCTAAGAAAACCATAATCTTATAGCTTACAAGAGACTTTAAAAGTCCCCACATGGATATAATATATAAGACTCTTTCAACTAGGTCAGCGGAAGTTATCAAGCACTTTACTGACCTGAATCACCCGGCCTTTATACTGGATGAGGCTTATCTATTGCGAAAGACATCCACAAAAGATGCAGTCAAAAAACTAATGCGTGACATGATTAAACGCGGGTTACTCTTACACCTGAAAGAAGGAGTCTATTGGATCATCCCCTATGAGGCGTCCGATGCCTGTCCCGTTCTTTCCATGCCCCAATGCGTAAACTTATACGTGATACCTTTGATAAGCTGTGCTTTATATTTTGACACATACACGGCAGATAGCAGGCCAAGGCCGGAAAAGAAGAGGAATAATACCAGTGGCGCCAAGATTATAGGTGCCAGTGCCTCCAACAAATTGACTCCATTTTTGTCAGGAACCGCAATATTCAAAACACTATCGAGCACGGCGATGCAGGTCACAAAGCTAAAAATTAGACGTATCGCTTTGGTCCTAACCAAATTGTATAAAACCAACCGGAAATATTGTTGCCACGTAAGATCAGTTGTCACGGTATAAGTATCTCGCAAGGAATTTATTTTTAAGCCAAACTTTCGATTTTTACCCATCCCATATGCCTCCAATATAACACCGAAATCGGAATTTCGCAAGACGGCCCCAATCTACCGGTTCGAATATATCATTCCAAAAAGTTCGCAAAAATGCGAACTCCGCACCATAAATCACTATCTTCTTCCCGCCGCCCGACCTTCCTGTATCAAATATACTTTTCACCATCCGCCATACGGTATAGCTATGTTAGGACGAGACAAAGAGATAGCATATCTGGACAGGACAAGTATCAAAACCGGACAATTTGCAGGGTGAGCATAGTTGCAATTATTTGATTAACAACATAATATAAAGCTGGCATCCGCTTGGCTGCTATTCGGGGGTAAACCTGCATTATGCTGAAAAATTTTTTCAAAATCGCCCTCCGGAATCTCTGGAAGAAAAAGGCTTTTTCTATCATCAATATTGCCGGGCTGGCAGTCGGTGTCGCGGCCAGTGTGCTGATCTTTCTGGTGATCCATTACGAGTTGAGCTATGACGGCTTTCAGTCCAAACGGGACAGAATTTTCCGGGTTACCAGCACATTTACCAAAAGCGCCAATGGCGAGGTAGCGGAGCGTGAAGGGTCCGTACCTGTCTTGCTGCCAGACGCCATGCGACTTGATTTTCCGCAGTTCGAAAAAGTGGCGGCCCTATGGAATATCGGCGGCGCACAGATACATGTTCCGGGACCGCGGGGGCTTGAGGACGAACATGTGTTCAAACAGAATGACGGGCTATTCTTTACCGAGCCTTCGCTGTATAACCTCTTCGACTATGTTTGGCTGGAGGGAAATGCCATCGGTTTAATTGATCCGAATACCGTGGTGCTGAACCAAAGCGTGGCTACTACTTTTTTCGGCAGCCCGAAAAATGCGATCGGCAAAATGATTCAGTTATGGTCTTTCCGGGTCCCGTTAAAGGTAACGGGCGTTTTTAAAGACCTTCCTGACAATACCGATGTTCCGGTCAGTATCGGGGCATCTTATGCCACGTTCCGGCAAATCGATCAACGGAGTTTCGCAGACATCAACCAATGGAATAATACAAATTGGAACTCGGAATGCTACGTTTTGCTGGGAAATGGGAAGGATGTCCAGACTACCGCGGCGCAGTTACCCCGCTTTGTCAGTAAATACTACCCTGCGGACCTGGTGAAAGGCGCTACGCGGGTCTCGCTGTCCTTTCAGCCATTGAAGGATATTCATCTCGATGCACGTTTCGGTACCTGGAAGGGAGATGCATTGACACCTAAGGAGCTTTGGGCGTTAGGGGTCATCGGCAGTTTTCTGCTGCTGGTTGCCTGTATTAATTTCATTAACCTCGCGACAGCGCAGTCGGTCAGCCGGGCCAAAGAAATAGGGGTGAGAAAAGTGCTGGGGAGCACACGCACCGGCCTGCTGAGCCAATTCCTGCAGGAGACTGCCCTGATCAGTCTTACCGCAGTTGTGCTGGGCACGATGCTGGCGTGGCTCGCCGTCCCTTACCTGGGAGAGATGATGAAAAAGGAGTTGAGTCTCAATCTATGGCAAAATCCTTCCATCCTGCTATTCCTGGTGATTACCGGGGTAGTGGTGACCTTACTTTCGGGTTTTTATCCCGGGATGATCTTATCAAGTTTCAACCCTGCGGAAGCGATCAAGAGCAAGATCAGCGCCAAAGTAGTAGGCGGCATTTCGCTGCGGCGTGGTTTGGTGGTCGTACAATTCGTCATTGCCCAATTGCTGGTCATCGGTACCCTGGTGGTCGTCCGGCAAATGGAATTTTTCCGCAGCCAGCCGATGGGGTTTGAAAAGAAAGCGGTGGCTATGCTGGAGCTCCCCAGCGACAGCCTGGACAAGCTAAAATATGCCTATCTGGAAAACGAAGTCTTAAGCGTGCCGGGTGTCAGGGCGGTCAGTCTCTGTATGGATGCGCCGGCGAGCTGGGGAAGCGCCTTTGGTGATATTTATTTCGGGAATGATCCTGTTAAAAAGGATTTCGGCGTGGCCAGGCAGTTTGCCGATACCGGTTATCTGCGTACGTTTCAAATCGGTCTGGCGGAAGGGCGTATCCCTTATCCCGGGGATTCGGTGAGGGAGGTGATGATCAATGAGACCCTGGTAAAAGATCTGGGGTTAAAATCATCAAGGGATGCATTGGGGAAAACCATTGCATTCGCTCCCGGCAATGCGCCCAGGTATACCATTGTCGGCGTCATTCACGATTATAACAGTAAGTCATTACGGGATGCGGTAGTGCCGTTGGCGCTGCTATCCAACAAGGACGCCTATAATTTTGTAGCCTTCCGGATGGATGCCGATAAGATGAGTGCAACGCTGAGCAAAATTCATCGGATCTTTACCGGTACTTATCCTTATTATATTTATGACCTCAATTTCCTGGACGATCGGATCGAATCTTTCTATCACACCGAACTGGTCATTTCACAGTTGTTCAAGGTGTTTGCGTTCCTCGCGATCTTTATTTCCTGTCTGGGCTTATATGGGCTGGTTTCCTTTATGGCGATGCAGAAGACAAAGGAGGTAGGCATCCGAAAGGTGTTGGGGGCATCGGTACAGAGTATTGTGTATATGTTTTCAAGGGAATGGACCATACTGCTGGGGATCGCCTTTTTGATTTCGGCCCCGCTGGGCTATTATTTCATGCATCAGTGGCTAAACGGGTTTTATTACCATGTGTCACTGGGTTTGGGTGTTTTTGCCCTCGCAATAGGCTTTTCGGTCATCATCACCTGGATAACGGTGGGCTATAAAGCTATCCGGGCCGCGGTCGCCAATCCGATAAACAGCCTTAGAACTGAATGAGCTTATAAGCCAGTCGTGCACTTTATTTATAAGTTTCCGGAAAAACTTTACCAATAATGGTCTGCTGAAATAAATCAGGTTCAGTGAAGATGACAACATGCGCCGACTTCTCAAACCAATAAAAATGCTTGTTTTTTGCTTTAAGTTGTTGGTAATACCTATAGGTCAGTTCGTGGTTTGTTTGATAATCATTCCTCCCGACAAAGAAATAAACAGGGCATTGGAGTGTCGGAATTTCTTTCGCAAAATCAATTTTACCCGCCTCATTGCTCAACCTGAACAAGGAATTGGGAAGTTCATCAAAAGCCTTTTTTAGCGCTGGATCAGGTATAGGGTTATGGATGAACGCAAATAACCATTTTCGTTGATAATACAGTTCATCTTTGTTTTCAAACGGGATTTTGACAAATGACAATTCTTTAAGTTCGGTTTGATTTTTTGTCGTTGCGGCCTGTTCTTTTAACATTTGCAGTAACATTCGTTCGCTCTTCACCTGATGTACCAACTGGCTTACCGCAATGTAAGCATATAAAAGACGGCCAGGCCCGTAATGTTGATGACTGAGTAGGCTTTGCCTTTCAGCAGGGTGCGCCAGGCGATCATGAAATAATTTTTCAGCATGTCCGTTTCTATTTTTTTCCACTACTGACGATCCAAGAAGGTGCCACTTATGTATAGGATTAAATATCAATAAATTAGGAATAGGTCATGGGGAAGACTGCTCGGAAACGATACTATGAATGAATGATAATAAACGAATGAAATATTTTCAACCGGGAAACTTCACCCCGGAGAATTCGGCGCAAGCAGAAAAAAAACGGTCCTGCACCTGGCTGTCGGCCGCTGCAGGCAGATAAGCGCGCTGTGATCGATGATAAAAATACTTTCCGGTTACCAAGGCGTCTCTATCATTGCTGGCTGCCAGCCACACCTGCGTTTTAGGTCCTTCCTCAAGACTATCCGGAGCGCCGGATCCCCCCATCCTGGTGGCGACCCAGCCGGGTTCCAACGCATTGGAAAAGACATCCGGCCATAACCGGGCGACGGCAAAGGCCAGGATGACGTCATGTAGTTTGGAATCGCTATAGGCCTGATAGCCGACCCAAGGCCGCTCCTTCCAGGCGAGGTCTTTGAGGGTCGGGTCACCCTGGCGATGAAGACCGGAACTGGTATAGATCAACCGCTTGGGTCGATCGATGAGACAAGTGAGGATATAGGTCGCAAGGCTGTTGACGGCAAATACTTCGGGGAGGCTATCGGCTGTAGCCTTGCGGCGCGGCTCGCGATAACCGACGCCGGCGTTGTGGATAACAGCATCGAAGGCGCCTAAGCGGTTGACCTGATCGGCTAAGGCCTTGGTTTCCGCTATGCTGGATAGATCGCCGGCGAGGGCCGTCCCGGCGCCTGGCACTGCCGCAAGGGCTTCCTTCGCCCGCGATTTGCTTCGGGCATGTAACACGACCTGGTGGCCGTCAGCAACCAAAAGCCGGGCGGCCATCTGGCCCAGGCCATCCGCGGAGCCGGTTATAAATATGCGGGACATGTGGTCATCAATTGGGAGGATAAATGTAAACTTATTTCTTGAAGATGATATATTTGCTGCACATGAAGAAAGCAATTCTCCTGGCCCTTACCGGCCTCTTCCTGATTCCTGCCACTGCACAGACGCCGCTGAGAACCTATATTGACGACCCGGTAAAGAAAGCGCTGCAGATTGGGGGCGTACAATCTACCGCCTCTTCCTGGCGGCACCCTGGCACGTCCTCCGAGGCAGGGGCCCAAATCGATTTGCTCCTGGACCGGGCGGATCAATGCATCAATATCTGCGAAATAAAATTCAGCACCCAACCCTTTGTAATCGACAAAAAATATTCCCGGGAATTAGAACAGAAACTGGCGGCGTTTCGCCAGAACAGCGGGTCCCGAAAGACGCTATTCCTCACGTTTATTTCTACTTATGGGCTATCTGACACAATCTATAAAGAGCAGTTAGCCGATGCAGACATTACGATGGATGCGCTGTTCGGGTAGATCTTGTCATGGCCCACTATCGGAAGTGCGCTCATCGCGGTGTCGGTTGTGCCGACCGTTTTACTGCTATCCGAAGAGATTCCCTTATCGGCACCAATCCATCACCGCCTGAAAAACCGCCAGCCGGATCGGGCTGGGATTATAATATACGCCATTGGGTTGCAGCCCCACATTCTGCCGGTTGATGAGGATGATCACCGACAAATGATATTCCGGCACCACCGCGATACTCGTACCCGTAAAACCGGTGTGCCCAAAACTACCGGCAGGTCCATTTTTCATAAACGAGTTGTCGGGGTCCATCATCCAGCCAAGGCCGTTGCGAAAAGCATCGGGAGTCAGGAAGGAACCGATCACCTGTTCCGAAATAAAACGA
>Ga0302324_100014913_pt1 | contig 15626 bp, 13 predicted proteins | sample Palsa_T0_1_FD_201949 | JGI IMG/M metagenome (GOLD analysis project Ga0302324, IMG submission 201949) | Peat permafrost microbial communities from Stordalen Mire near Abisko, Sweden - Palsa_T0_1 | ecosystem: Environmental > Terrestrial > Soil > Palsa > Peat permafrost | place: Sweden: Abisko...
CGTGATCAATAGCCTGACGGGCGACGTTAGCATCCTGCTGGGCAAAGCGGACGGCACTTTCCGGCCGGGAAGCACCGTTTTCGTGGGAGCCTCGCCCACTAGTATTAAAGCCGCCGATTTCAATGGCGATGGCATTCCGGACCTGGCGGTTGCCAACGGCCTCTACGGCGAGCAAGCAGTCTATATCTTCTTGGGAAACGGCGACGGTACCTTCCGGGCTGGGGCGACAGTGCCGGCGGGGAATTTGCCTTTCGGGATGGTCGCATACGATTTCAACCACGATGGCAAGACCGACCTGGCGGTGGCCAATCTGGCCTCGAACAATATGTCCGTGCGGCTCGGCAACGGTGACGGCACGTTTCAGCCGGCCGTGAATTACCCTGCCGGAAATGGACCGGTATCCATTCGGGCGGGCGTGTTCAATCAGGATGGCAACCTCGATCTGGCGGTGTGCGCCGACGTCTCCGCCGAGGTGCTGGTTTACTTGGGCAGGAGCGACGGAACTTTCCGTGGACCGGAGTCTTTCCCCACGGGCGGCGCCTGCAACTCGGTCGCGGTGGGCGATCTGAACCAGGACGGCAGGACCGACATTGTCGCGGCGATCGCCGGTGGTGTCGTTGTCTTCATCAATAGCGGCTCCAACTGACGGACGGTCAGGCGGGGTTCGGCCGCGCCGAGGTGCGCTTTGGCTTGCAAGTCCCCAGGGATAGGCGAAGGTGGACCGGTGCACCAGGCTTTTTGGTAGGCTTCGGTTGCGGCTTGGATGGCGTCAGTGCGCTTTTACCCGTGACGGCCCTCGGCTGACTTGAAGAACCGTACTCGGCGGCGCGCCTGTACTCCATCTCTGTGGATCGAGATGTCGTGGCCTTTGGGCACGTGTCGCGCGCCGTACTGCCGATCATCACCCGTTTCTGCTCAGGCATGACTCACCGCAGTAGTTGAGTATACCGGAAGCAGTCAATCGCGTGGTCGTTCACCATCCCCACAGCCTGCATAAACGCATAGCAAATAGTCGATCCCACAAACCGGAAGCCCCGCCGCTTTAAGTCTTTGCTCATGGCGTCGGATTCGGCCGTGCGGGCCGGCAACTCCTTCGGCATGCGCCATTCGTTCACGCGCGGACGGCCGCCGGTGAACTGCCAGATATACGCGTCGAAGCTGCCGAACTCCTCCACCACCTTCAGGAACGCCTGCGCATTGCTGATCGCGGCGGCGATCTTCAGGCGATTGCGAATGATGCCCGCGTCGCGCAGCAGCGCGTTCACCTTGCGCTTGCCGTAGCGCGCCACCACCGCCGGATCGAAGTTGTCGAACGCTTCGCGATAGCGCGCGCGCTTGCGCAGGATGGTGTCCCAACTCAGGCCGGCCTGCGCGCCTTCCAGCACCAGAAACTCGAACAGCAGGCGGTCGTCATGCACCGGGACGCCCCACTCCGCATCGTGATACGGGATGGAAAATACGTTCTTGGCCCAAGCGCACCGATTTGTTATGTCCATAGCCGTTCATCCCACCGCACCGGCACTGGCTGGCTCGCCCGGATGCGGGCGAAATCGGGATGCTCCTGATTCATAAGAATGTTTCGCTCGATCCGCGTCGCCACCGAAGGAACCATCAGGACCGGCGTGCGCCGCTCGTCATACCATCGATCACCGAAAGTTCGGGCGGTTTCAAACGAGGGGGAATCCCACTGGGGCAAATCGCCGGGTGTGACTTCTTCGATGGAAAGGCCAGCAGGAATCTCGATTTCGATGTACCCTTGGCTGCGCGGGACGCTGCCGGAGGCGTGGGCCAGAATTTCCAACAACGCGCCCGCGTAGGATTCAGATGCATAGACGACACGCCGCCCCGGAGAATTCCAGCGGGCGCCGTGGAGCATCGCACCCATACCGTCAAAGATGGTGTGCCGCATATCGGCAATGCGGAACGCCCGTAGCGGACTGCTACGTTGGGAGGCCATAGACGATGCGGGCCATGACCTCCTCAGCCTGGCGGGCGCCCAACTCCGTCAGGGCCGCATCCACGGGCGTCTTCCCGCCGATCTCCGGATGAGGAGTGGTCAGAAAGCGACGGGACTGCTCGCGATCCTGCCAGACTTCCTCGGCGATGGCGACGACGCGGGCCAGCCGCTCCGTACGCTCGCTTTCCGCGGGGCTCAGACGTTCCCGCCGCCGTTTGTAAGTCGCCTCAGGGACGATGCGGTGCATCATGGCGCGCTGTTCCGAGGCATCTGGGAAAACGTGCTGCACGACAATACGGAGGGTGGCTTTGGGCAAGCCCCGCTCGACGGCATCGTTCAGCTCCAGCAGAGAGGTCACTGCCTTACCCAAAATCCGCTCGCCGCCAAGAATCTTTCCGGTCTGCTGTGGTTCCATAAGTATCAGTATAACAGAAATGTGGGATCAAGTGATCTTTGGAGGGGCGAAAAAGTGCAGCGGGTCGATGGATACGATCTTCCATTTCTTGCCCTTGTTGCCCTTACGTTCCAAGCCAAACTTCACCACTTCGCGGCGGCGCTCCAGCGAGTGCGGGTCCGATTTGCCTACGATCTCCAGGAACCAGTCCACTTCCTCGGCGCGATGCGTGTCGTCGCCGCTGTCCGCTAGAATTTCGAGCGAGTTCGTGATACTGGCCAGGTCGGTCAGCGCGACTATGTCGCGGCGGAAATCCTGAAGGTTCGGCATATCGGGATCGACCGCTTCGATGAACATCGCCGGATCGTCGTCGCTGAGCGCCGAGGCGATCTTGGTGAACAGGTCGAAGATCTGCTGTTGCGCGTCGGCGGCGCGCGCTACGCCCACCATGGCGGAGGATGCCGCGCCTCCCATGGTCAACAGAAAAATGCGTCGTCTCATATCAGGTCCGGTAACTCGCATTGATGCGGATGTAGCCTTCGGTGAAATCGCAGGTCCAGAAGCGCGCCTGACCTTTGCCCTGGCTGCGCAGAGCGAGGCGGATCTCGCACTCGGGCGCGTCCAGCTTGCGCTTCAGCTCGGCCTCCGAAAAGCGTGCCGCCAGTCCGCCGCGGCACACCGGCACGCCCTGCATGTCGATATCGGTCTTGCGCGGATCGAAAGCCACGCCGGCATTGCCCGCCGCGGAAAGGATGCGGCCCCAGTTGGGATCGGAGCCCGCCACGGCCGTCTTCACCAGCGGCGAATTGGCGATGGAGCGGGCCAAGCGCGCGGCGGCGTCATCGGTGGACGCGCCTGAAACCAGAATAGTGATCAGCTTCCGCGCGCCTTCGCCATCGCGCGCGATGCTGCGCGCCAGGTCTTCCGCGAGGCGCGCGATCCGTTCTTCCACGGTGGCCATCTCCTTCGCGTCCGGCCGCACGCCGGAAGCGCCGTTGGCCAGCAGCACCAGCGTGTCGTTGGTGGAGGTGTCGCCATCCACCGAGAGCCGGTTGTAACTCCGCTCGACCGCGCGGCGCAACATGCGGCGCAGCATGGCGGCGGGAATGTGAGCGTCGGTGAGCACGAAGCCGAGCGTGGTGGCCATGCGCGGCTGGATCATACCGGAGCCTTTGGTCATGCCGGCGATGCGCACCGTGCCGCGGCGCAGCTTGACTTCGCCGAAGGCCTCTTTGGGGACCAGGTCGGTGGTCATGATGGCGCGCGCGACGCTGCCGAAGCCATCTGCGCGTAGGCCGGCCACCAGGCGCGGCAGGGCGTTCACGATGAGCTGCGGATCCAGTTCGACGCCGATCACGCCGGTGGAGGCGGGCAGCACCTGGGCGACCGGCAGCCGCAACAGGCGCGCGGCGGATCGGCAGCAGGCCAGCGCCACGGCGTCGCCCGTGCGTGTGGCGCAATTGGCGTTGCCGGCATTCACCAGGATCGCGCCCACCGCGCCGCGGGAGGCTGCCAGGTGCCGGCGGCAGAGCTTCACGGGAGCGGCTTGTACGCGGTTCTGCGTGCATACGGCGGCGGCCGCGGCCGGCAGGCCGGAGACGATCAGACCTAAGTCGTCTTTTTCGGTCTTGCGGATGCCCGCGTACGTGGCGGCGTAACGGTAGCCCAGCGGCAGATCCACTTTACGATTCTCCCAGAATGTCACCGGTAGCGATGCGCTGGCCGTTGGCGAAAGCTTCGGCTGCGATCCTCTTGCGGCCTTCGAGCTGCACTTCGATCAGCTCCAGCGCGCCTTCACCGCATAGCGCGCGTAAGGGATGGAGCAGCAGTTGGCCCGGAGCGCCCGCCGATGGCGCGGCCACGCGCGATTTCCAGATGTGCAATTGCCGGCCGCGAAAGCGCGTATAGGCCCCCGGCCAAGGCTGAAATCCCCGCACGCGATTGTGGATGGCGTGGGCCGGCCGACGCCAGTCGATGAGACCGTCCTCTTTCTTGAGCAGCGGCGCGTAAGTAGCCTGGGCCTGATCCTGCTCCCGCGGCATGATCGAGGCGATGCCTTCCAAGGTTTCGACCAGCAGGGCGGCCCCCCTGGCCGCCAGACGCGCGCCCAGTTCCACGGCGGTTTCCTCCGGCCCGATTTCCGTTTCCGCTTTCAGCAGCATATCGCCAGTATCGAGACCGGCGTCGATACGCATGCTGGTGACGCCGGTGCGGGTCTCGCCATTGGCGATGGCCCACTGAATCGGCCCCGCGCCACGGTATTTGGGAAGTAGCGAGGCATGCACATTGATAATGCCGTGCGGCGGGATATCGATCACGGATTGCGGAATGATCTGGCCATAGCCGACCACGATCATCGCATCCGGCGTGAGGCCGGCCAGATATTGGACCGCCTCGGGGCGCCTAATGCGCTCGGGTTGGTACACGGGCAGGCCGAACCGCAGCGCCGCTTCTTTCACCGGAGAGGCGGTGAGTTGTTGGCTTCGTCCGCGGGGACGGTCCGGTTGAGTGACAACGCGGATTACTTCATGACCGGCGGATACGAGGGCTTCCAGCGTGGGGACTGCAAAGGCTGGCGTGCCTAGAAAGACGCAGCGCATAGGCGGGGAACAGGCCAGGGGCCTGTTCTACTCCCATTCTCCCGCTTTGACCAGCTTGCGCACTTTGCGGCGAATCAAGTCACGCTTTAGGGCGCTGATGTGGCTGATGTACAGCTTGCCGTACAGGTGGTCGGTTTCGTGCAAAAAGGCGCGCGCCAGCAGGTCTTCCCCGGTCTTCTCGAAGAACTCGCCGGCAGGGTCCTGCGCGCGGACCGTCACGCGTTTGCCCCGCTTCACCTGCTCGCGAAATCCGGGAATGCTCAGACAACCCTCTTCGCCTTCCTGCTTGCCTTCCACGCGCAGAATTTTCGGATTGATGAGCACGAGTTTGTCCGCCGGATTCTCGGCGTTGGAAACGTCGATGACGGCGATCTTGCGGGGGAAGCCGATCTGCGGCGCGGCCAGACCGACGCCTTTGGCGGCGTACATGGACTCGAACATGTCCGCGAGGAACTGATCGAGATCCGGCGTGCCGAATTCAGTGACCTCCTCCGCTTCACGCTCCAGTACCGGATCGCCGTACTTCACTATTGGATATACCATAATTCAGAAATCCCGCACTTGAGTCAGATAACCTTCGAAATTGCGTTTCGTTTCGCCGAGCGAATCGCCACCGAACTTTTCCAGGAAAGCCTGCGCCAGCACCAGCGCCACCATGGCCTCCGCGATCACGCCGGCGGCGGGCACCACGCACACATCCGAGCGCTCATAGGCGGCCAAGGCCGGCTCGCGGGTGGCCAAGTCGACCGATTCGAGCGGACGGCGTAGCGTCGAAATGGGCTTCAGGAATCCGCGCACCAGCACGTCCTGGCCGTTGGTGATGCCGCCCTCCAGGCCGCCGGCGCGATTGGCTCCGCGCGTGAAATGGCGCGCCTGGCGATCATAGTGGATCGTGTCCTGCACCTGGGAGCCGAAGCTGGCGGCGTTCTCTTCCGCGAATCCCAGTTCGACGCCTTTCACCGCTTGAATGGAAACGATGGCCTGCGCCAGGCGGCCATCCAGGCGCGCATCCCAGGTGGTGTGCGATCCCAGGCCGGGGGGCACGCCGTGCGCGATCGCCTCGAAGACGCCGCCCACGGTGTCGCCGGTGCGATAGGCCTGGTCCACGACTTCTTTCATGCGCAGCTCGGTTTCGGCATCCACGCAGCCTAACAGGACTTCGGTTTTCGCGCGCATGGCCGCCACCTCCTCCCAGGTGGCGCTTCTTTCGAGGCGCACGCTGCCCACTGCGATCGCGTGGCTGGCGATGTCGATCCCGAACTGGATCAGCAAGGCTTTGGCAACCGCGCCGATGGCCACGCGGGCGGTGGTTTCGCGGGCGCTGGCCCGCTCCAGAATGTAGCGCGCGTCATGGAAATTGTACTTGATGGCGCCTGCCAGGTCGGCGTGTCCGGGGCGCGGGCGGGTGACGGGCTTCTTCTTGTCTTCGGCGCCATCCATATCTTCGACGGGCAGCGCCGCAGTCCAGTTTTGCCAATCTGTATTGCGAATGACGATGGCTACCGGCGAGCCGATGGTATGGGAGTGGCGCACGCCGGAGACAATCTCGGCGCGGTCGTGCTCAATCTTCATGCGTCCGCCGCGGCCGTAGCCCTGTTGGCGGCGCCAAAGCTCGTGATTAACGGTGTCGAGAGAGACCGGCACTCCGGCGGGAAGTCCTGTGAGGGTGGCTACCAGGCACTCGCCATGCGACTCCCCGGCGGTTTCAAATCGCAGCATGCGCCAAGAATTTTCATGTTAACAGGTCGAGTGCGCTTCGCGGGCCGCCGCGACCGTCCGAAGCCGGTCAAAATCGTCCGTTATCGGGCTCGGCAGGCGGAACCGCCTGCGATGTGGAGGGGTTTTTGGGTGGCTGCTTAAGTCTATTTATGACCTGGCGATACTAACGGTTTAGCGGAGCCTGCCGGATGCGATAGAGATTATTGGCCGATCGGATATAGACCGAATCGCCCGCGAGAGCCAGCGAAGCGTAGACCGGCTCGCCCAGGGAATTGGTCGCCAGGACTTCAAAATCCGGCCCGGCTTTTACAACGTAGGTATCGCCGTCGTTACTGGTGATCATCAGCCTCCCATCGAAGGCCACGGGCGCGCCGGTGAATTGGCCCGGTTGCGGGAAGCGCTTTCCTTCATACTTCACCTCGCCCGAGACGGCATCCAGGCAAGTCACCAATCCCGCGCCGGTCAGGACGTACAGATAATCGCCATAAAGAATGGGCGAGGGAATGTATCCGGTGCCTTTATCGTACTTCCAAGCGACGCGTGGCTGGTCCTTGGCTGGGTCGAGGCGAATGGCCATGACGATCTTCTTCGGAAATCCACTGGTGACGTACACCATGCCGTGGCCGAATACCGGCGTGTGCACGGAATTGCTATCGAGGCCTTCGCTGCGCCAAAGCTCCTTGCCGTTGCGCGGGTCGTACGCCACCACGTCCTGCATGGACGGAACGACCAGCGCGGGCTGCTTGCCGGATTCCACAATCACCGGCGTGGTCCAGTTAATAGCCTCGTTGCGCCGCGTTTTCCAGGCGATCTTGCCATCCGCCGTGGACACCGCGGCGAGGAAGGACGCCTCACCTTCATCCTGATCGGCCAGAATCAGGATCGTGTCTTCGAACAGGACCGGCGAGACGCCCGTCCCCACGCCCAGCGTGGCGATTCCACCCAGCGACATCTTCCACAACAGGTTGCCGTCGAAGTCGTACTTATAAAGACCTTGCGATTCGAAGTAAGCGTAGAGGTACTTGCCGTCGGTGACCGGGGTGGGCGAGGCGTAGGTATTGAATTTGTGGATATCGTCGAAGACCGGACCTTCATACGCGGTGCGTTCCCAAAGCTGCTTGCCGTCGCGCGCGTCGAAGCACAGGACATTGAGCGTATGCTTGTGAGTTCCGCCGACGCTATCGGGGTGGCGGAAGGGCTGGCCCTCGACCTTATGCTTGACGGGCGCGGCGCCGGGTAACACGTCCCCTTCGATGTCCGTAGTAAGGAAAACGCGATTGCCCCAGACGACCGGCGAGGCGTGGCCGCGTCCGGCCACTGCCGTCTTCCAGGCGACATTGTGGTCATGACTCCAGGCGGACGGGAGGTTCTTCAGCGTGGAGACGCCGTTGGAGGAAGGGCCGCGCCATCCCGGCCAATCGTCCGGGCCGGCGATGGAATAGGTGACGGCGGCGAGCGTCAGGAGCGAAAGCAGTACGGAGCGCAGACAGAACCCTCTTGGGCCAGTGTAACAGGCGGGCTTAGCGCGCGGTGGCGGGTGTTGTGCCTGGATCCGCTATTCCCAATGGCCCGGAATGCCCCACTTCTTCTTCACGTCGCTGCCCAACTGGAAGCCTGGACCGATCGAAAAGCGGACCGTGTTGTGGCCGTCCTTCAGCAGATCGGGGAACAGGTGATCGTGGACCAGGTCGGCTTGCACGATTAAGCTGAAGTGTTTGGTGACGTTGAAGGCGATGCCGCCGCCGAATCCGTAGAATGCGGTCCATTCTTCTTCCTTGCCGGAAGGGGCGATAGCGGCCACTACGATGCTGGTAAGGTGATCGGCGGGATGCGCCGTGGCGGTCTCGTTGATGATTCCGGCGGAAGGCCGGATATAGGGCGTAAAGCGCTTGAATCTGCGATAGGGAAACTCGGGACCCGCGGTGAAGGTCTGGGTCACCGAGCTGAACGGCAGGGCTGCTACATAATTGGCAGGGAGCTGGCCGCCGGCTATCAATTCCGCAAGTATCGGGTCGAACTCCTTTTGGAGCGCGGGGGTAGCCTGGTTCAGCCCGATCATGGTATTGCCAGCTCCGCGGCTGTAGTCGAAGCCCAAGCTGATATGCCGCGACCAGCGCATCCCGGCCTGGACGTGAATGCCGGGTTCGAAGAGACTGATCTTGGGGCTGTCCAGAAACATGAATCCGGTGTAGACCAGGAAGCGGCCGACATATGGTTGATCGGCGGGTTGTTCCGCGGGCAGTGATTGCTGGGCGACAAGGCCGGGAGCCACGAGGAGCAGCGCGGCTGTGAACGGAATCAGACGGGCTGTGGGGCGATGAGAGCTACGCGCGGCGGACTTCTGTGACATTCGACCTCGTTTTAGATACTGGGTTAAGACAATGGGCTGACAGACAGCGGATGGATAACAGAGTAGCATTTTCGGGACGTTTGGAAGCGGGTGGTAGTACTAGACCGTCGCGGCAATCCGGCATTCCGAAGCCCGCGCGAATCATTCAATTGCGTCAAGGTGTGATGCGGATGCATCACATCGCCGGACTACCTGCCAGGGTGGATTGCAACGCTGAGGGGCTGGCGTTGTACCCTTAGGTGTGCGGATCAACGTCTGGGCCACTATGCGCCTGTCCTCTCTGGCGCCCGTGTTCCTGTTAACGTGGACGGCATTTGGCCAAGCGCCGGACGCTGTCATCCGCAGTTCCGTGCGGGAAGTGCTGCTGGACGTGGTGGTGCGCGATGCGCATGGCCGCCTTGTCAACAACCTCAAGCCCGGCGAGGTCACTGTGTACGAAGATGGTGTCCGCCAGGAGGTGCGGTCTTTCCGGCTGGTTGCGGGCAGCGAAGTCCGTATCGAGGACCAGAAGCAAGCGGCCGAAGCCCTGGGGTCCGGAGCCAAGCTCGCCGGTTCGAGCATCGCGCGCCCGCCGGTCAACCCGTTACGCACGGTGAATGTGGTTTGCCTCATCTTAAACGATCTGAACCCGGAGACGCGGGCTTTCGCGTTCGAGTCGGCGCGCAAATTTGTGAACGAGGAACTTCGTCCCAATACGTTCATTGGCGTATTCAGTCTGGATGGGAGCGGCCTGCGGCCCGTCTTTCCGTTTTCGAACAATCGCGAGCATCTGCTCAAGGCCGTGGAACTGGCGGCGGTCAACCAACTTCCCTCGGTGAACCTGGGCTCCGCGGCGTTGCTGAGCGGCCTGAGTATGTCGGTCACCGGCAGCGTTACGCCAGGCACGAGCGCGACGGGCAACGCAGACGGTTCCAGCCCGGCGGATCCGCTGGGCACGCGGGGAGACATGGGTTTCTCGGTGAACGCGGGGCTGCGTGAGATCGACGCGCTGAAAGGCTTGGTCCGGCAGCTCAGCCCGCTGCCGTTTCAAAAGACGGTGCTGCTTCTCAGTACCGGACTCACCCGGCCGCCCGATCAGTTGGAATATTGGGATTCGCTGATCCATGCGGCGACCAAAAGCGGCGTCACCTTTTACGCGATGGATGTCTGGGGGTTGGGCGTTTGCCAGGATGTATCCAGCGACAGTTGTACAGCTCCACAATCGGCCATCGCGCCAGCCGCCGCGATGCTTGAATATACCGCTGCCCTAAGCCGGGGACAGGCGACCGCCGGAACCAATAACCTGCCGAGCACGCCCACCGGCCCGCCCCAATCGTCGTCCACCGCCCAACTGATGGAAATGGCGCACCAGGACGACTATCTCAAGTTCGGGGTGTCGAGCGCCAACCGTCAGGAAGCGATTCGCGAACTGGCCGAACGCACAGGCGGATTCCTGATCGCCAACACCAATAATACGGACAAACTTCTGACGCACGTGATGGAGGAGGTGGATACGCACTATGAGATCGCGTATCCGCCCACATCGGAGCGCGAAGACGGGCATTTCCGGAAGGTCGACGTCAGGCTGGCGCGGCCCGGCTTGCATGTGGAGACCCGCAGCGGTTATTTCGCCATACCGGACACCGGTGAAGGTCCGGTGACTCCCGCGGAAATGGCCGGGCTGAGAGCGCTCGACACGCAGCCGCGTCCGCACACCTTCGACTTCCTGTCGCGGGCCTATCGTTTCCGCGATGCCGGCGGCACGGCGCAATATGCGATCGCCTTCGAGATGCCGATCTCAAATCTGACCGCGACGCCCGCGGCAGCCGCGCACAAGCACCGGCTGCACGCTTCCATGCTGGCGCTGGTGAAGAACGCGCAGGGACAGATCGTGGACCGGGTGAGCAAAGACGTTCCGTCCGAGGTTCCCGACGATCGACTGGCCGCGGTGCAGGTGGAACTGATGACCTACCAACACGCGGTGAACCTGCCGCCGGGACACTACACGGTCGAGACGGCGGTCGTGGATTACGAAGGCAATCGGGCCAGCACCGGCGTTGTGCAAATCGACAATCGGGAGCAGCGGGGCGTAGGGCTCAGCGACCTGACCCTGGTGCGGCGGCTGGACCGTCTGGGGCCGCCGCCGGACCCCGCGGATCCGTTCGAATACACGGGCAAGCGTGTGCTGCCCTTCGTGACGACCGATTTATTCGCCGGCGCGCTTCCGTTTGTCTATATGGTGATCTATCCGGAGCCGGGGAACCCGTCGAATCCGGAGCTGCGCGTGCGACTGCTGACGAACGGCCGGCTGCTCACCACGATCAATCCCGCCTTACCATCGCCCGATATATCCGGCGGCATCCCGATGGTTATCCAGCCGACTAGCAAGCCGGGCAGCTATGAAATAAGAGCCACGGTAGCGCAGGGCGGCAACTCGGTGGAACGCAGCCTCGCCTATACTGTTGCGGGACGCTGATCGGTCCCTGCTACATTAAACGAACTAACAGGCAAACATGCTTACATCCGGAGTTCGCAAACGATCTCTGTTGTTCGTACTTTTGTTACCGGCGTGCTGGGGCCAGCCGAAGCTGGACCTCGGCATCGTCTCGCGCATCAAGACCGAAGCCTACGATCATTCCAAAGTCATGGATCATCTCTCATGGCTGAGCGACGTCTACGGTCCGCGGCTGACTGCCTCGCCGGAGTTCTTCCAGGCAGCCGAATGGGCCGCCGGCCGGCTGCGTGAGATTGGTCTCAGCAACGTGCATCTGGAATCCTGGGGACCGTTCGGGCGCAGTTGGTCGATCGAGCAGTGGTCGGTCGAAATGGTGGAACCGCGCTACGCGGTATTGATCGCCACGCCGCTGGCCTGGACCGCCAGCACCAACGGGCCCATTACCGGCGAAGCGATCTTGGCGCCGCTGAAGCGAACCTTCGATCCGAAGAAGGCGCGAGAGGAGTTCGCGGCTTATCGGAAAGAATGGACCGGCAAATTGCGCGGTAAGTTCGTGATGCTTCGGGATCCCAAGATTCCGGCCGAACAGAGCAAGCCGCAATTCCAGCGTTACACGGACGCCGAACTGGCGCAGATTGCAGCCGCTCCGGAGCACGTAGCGAAGAACTACGCGAAGCTGGCGGACTTAACCTGGCCGGAGGACCCGGCGGATCTCGGCAAATTCTTCGAGAGCCTGCCGGAATCCGTGTTCGACGAATTGTTCGACGTGATAATACAGTTGGCGACCGAGAGGAACCGCTTTTTTGTAGACGAGGGCGTGTTGGGCGTGCTGATGCGGGACGACCGGTCGCACGACGGCACGACCAACGCCGAACAGGCGGGCTCTCACAAGAGCGCCGATCCGCTGGCGCCTCCTACGTTTGTGATCACGGCCGAACAGTACAACCGCGTGGCGCGCGTGATGGAGAAGAAGACGCCGGTGCGTGTGCGCGTATCATTGAAGGCGAAAGCCTCGGACTCGGATGTGAACTCCGCCAACATCATTGGCGAAATACCCGGCGGCAAGAAGAAGGACGAGGTGGTGATGATCGGGGCGCACTTCGATTCCTGGCATGCCGGAACGGGCGCGACCGACAACGGCGCGGGCAGTGCGGTGATGATCGAAGCGATGCGCATTCTGAAAACGCTAAACGCGAGCATGGATCGCACGGTGCGGATCGGGCTGTGGAGCGGCGAAGAGGAAGGGCTGTATGGCTCGGAGGCTTATGTGAAGCAGCATTTCGGCGATGCCAAAACCATGCAGCTCACTCCGGAGCACGCCAAACTCTGCGGCTATTTCAACCTGGATAATGGCAGCGGCAAGATTCGCGGCGTCTACTTGCAGGGGAACGATGCGATGCGCCCGCTGTTTGAAGCTTGGCTGGCGCCGTTCCGCGACGAGGGCGCGACCACCATCACTATTAAGAATACTGGTGGCACGGACCATCTGTCATTCGATGCTGTAGGTTTGCCCGGGTTCCAGTTCATTCAAGATCCGCTGGATTACGGCACGGTCACGCACCATTCCAGCATGGACACTTACGATCACGCGGTGGCGTCCGATTTGATGGAGGCTTCGGCGGTGATCGCGGCGGTGGTGTACCAGGCGGCCAATAGCGCGGAAATGCTGCCGCGCAAGGAATTGCCTAAGGCTCAGGAATAGCGAATGCAAACAAACGCGGATAAGAAACAACTGCTATTCAGTGAGTGTCACGCAGTTCGATGGGTCTGCGCATCGCTCCAGCCCGGAAGAATCTATCCATCCATTTCGCGACTTTCGACCGGTCCTCCCCCTTGAGGCGCGCCAATTTCGCCTTCGCTAGTTGCCTCGCGGCAGCTTCTCCGTGCGACAGAAACGAAAGGGCTATCGCCTTCATTGCCCGCGCTTCGTCTGGCCCGGAATAGGACCGCGAGCGTTGATCGTCTGCCGACAGAATGCCGAGAGCCTGATCGGTATTCGAAAGCGAACTGAAAATCGGCTCACCTTTTGCTAAGGCGTAGGCAGCCATTTCGGAAGCTATTTCCGGAACTTCATCCGCCGCATGAAGCAGCCAAATCTTCCGTTCGGCGCCCCCCCCCCAACTGTACAGCGGATCGCCGGGTTTGGGCTCGACCGAGGAAATTTGTGCCGTTAACGTCGCTCGCGCCGCGATATCCTCAGGACCGACGAGGGAATGCGCGTCCTCAAACCTCGCTACAAGCTCTTCGACGGCGTTGAACCGGACACTCGCGCTACCGACCTCGGCTTCGAGTGCTTCGTCGTACGGTCGGGTGCCAATGCCAAGGATGTGCCGCACCCCGGAAATCTCTCTGGAGTACGGATCGCCGTAAAAGCGGCTGATGCGCATGCGACGAAAACCTGCTGCGCGAGGCGTACATCGAGCTCTCTCAGCAGATTTCTCTCCAACGTCGCTGCGCTCAACATGGCCTCCCTTCAATAGGCTAACTATTGGCGCCGGCTATTGAGTGATTGCGACTGGTTTGCCGGAGTACTGCACAACTTTGTCCGGCTGGGTGGTCTGACCGATTCCCACGCCGTGGCCTTCGCCTGCGAAAACGATGCGGAAGGTGCGGGTTTCCAACATACCTGGGAACTTTCCCTTGCGCTCGCCGATAGTGAGCGCGCGCGCGGTATCGTCCCAATGGATGGGAATGGTTGCATAGGCGCCCTTTTCGTAATCGTAATTGTCGTTCTCGTCTTCGTAGAGCGTGAAGCTGCCGTCGGCGCCGCGATAGACGCGCAGTTCGATAGGGTCCGCGGGCTTCTCGGCGGCATACTCGACGTCCGGTCCCATGGGAACGATGGATCCCGCGCGAACGTATAGCGGCAAGCGGTCGAGCGTGGCAGGCGCGTCGATGGATTGCCCGCCATCCGCGGCGTGTCCGCTCCAAAAGTCATACCATTTGGTCTTCGGCAGATATAAGTGCCGGGTGGTGGCGGCCGGTTCGGTGACCGGATTTACCAGTATCGCCGGTCCAAACAGAAACTGATCGCCTATGTTTTGGGCTCGGACATCCGAACGGAAATCCATGACTAGCGGGCGCATCGGAGTGTAGCTGGCGCTGGTCGTCATCCAGGCGACGGAATAGATATAGGGCATCAATTCGTAGCGCAGGCGGTCGAACTTAGTCAGGATCGACTGGGCTTCCGGTCCGTAAGACCACAACTCGTTCTGATTAGTGGTGCGGGTTCCGTGTACGCGGAAGATGGGACAGAACGTGCCGTACTGAAACCAACGCACGAATAGCTCCCGGTAAGCCGGGTCGTTGGGGTTGCCGATGAAGAATCCGCCGACATCCGTGGTCCAGTACGGAATGCCGGATAACGAAAAATTCAAGCCCGCGGGTATTTGACGTTTGTAGGTCTCGAAGTCGGATAGAATATCGCCCGACCAGGCGGTTACCGCGTTGCGTTGCGCGCCAGCGAAGGCGGAGCGGGAAAGGATGAATACGCGCTTGCGGTCGCCGGCCTTGCGCTGTCCGTCGTAAACCGCCGCGGTAGTCATCAGTGGAAAGATATTCGCATAACGCGCGCCGCTGCCGATGGCGAGTTTGTTGTTCAGCATCAGGTTTTCCTCGCGGCCCTCGGTTTCCGGTTCGGTGGTATCGAGCCACCAGGCGTCCGCGCCGATTTGGAACAGCGCCTTATCCATCAGGTTCCAATAGTAGGCGCGGGCCTCCGGGTTGGTGGCGTCGTACACGGCCATGCCCGCGGGGTGGTAGGCGCGCGCCTTGGTGCGATCGATGAAATAGCCGCGCTTGTCCATGTCCGCGTAGGTAGCGGTGCCGGGATCGAAGTATGGCCACACCGAGATCATGAGATGGAAATTGTTGCGGTGCAGATCGTCGAGCATGCCCTTGGCATCGGGATAATTCTTGTTGAATAGGAACTCGCCTTTGGTGGTCCACCAGAACCAGTCCTGGACGATGTTATCGACCGGGATGTGCAGCTCGCGGTATTTGTGCGCCACATCCAACAGCTCCTGTTGCGACTGATACTTGTTCTTGCATTGCCAGAAGCCGTACGCCCACTTACCGAACATGGGAGCGGCCCCGGTAAGCTCCCGGTATCCGGCGACGATCTTATCGAAGTCCGGGCCATAGAGGAAGTAGTAGTCGATGGTATCGGCCAC
>Ga0302324_100014915_pt1 | contig 15624 bp, 18 predicted proteins | sample Palsa_T0_1_FD_201949 | JGI IMG/M metagenome (GOLD analysis project Ga0302324, IMG submission 201949) | Peat permafrost microbial communities from Stordalen Mire near Abisko, Sweden - Palsa_T0_1 | ecosystem: Environmental > Terrestrial > Soil > Palsa > Peat permafrost | place: Sweden: Abisko...
CGAAGCCCGCGCTGCGCAGACGCCACTCACCGAGGTCAGCATCCATTTCGGCAGCTTTCTGGTCACCGCCCGCGAACTGCGTGGGGGTGCCGTCATTTTCCTGGTGCCGCAATCTGCCACCGTTCCAACTGCCAACCTGAAACCCTTATGACCGCCAAAGAACTCAACCAACTTGTCAGCCACATCGAAACCCACATCGAATGCTGGAAACAGTTCAACCACTTCATTGACGTCGCGCGCTCAAAAAAATTTGGCCCGCCGGATGAAAACTATTTCCTGGAAATCAAAAGCATCATCGTGCAGGAGCTGGAAACCATTTTCGCCGCCGTCGAAATCGCCTCGCCCTCGCGCGAGGAGATCCACGCGCTCATCGGCAACGCGCCGTCGCTGCGCCACGTCAGTGAACTCGGCGAGGGCGCGGTGCGCGGCCTGGAAACCCAGTGGCACAAAATCTACATCGCCTGGCACTCGATCCTGGGACAGCTCAAGGTCAAGCAGCGCGGCGAGGAGAGCAAAATGTTCTGGAGCGCCAGGAAATAAACCGCCGCGCGCCAGATTTATTGCTTGCCCGGCGGTCGCATTTCGCGCCAAATATTTCGCGGTTCGACTCCCCGGAACATGCTTAATTATTTTCAAATCCTCATCCTGGCCTTGATACAAGGCGCGTGCGAACTTCTGCCCGTTTCCAGTTCGGCGCATGTCATCGCCGCCGAAAAAATCATGGGACTCGATCCGTCCAGCCCGGAAATGACCATGCTGCTCGTCATGCTCCACACCGGCACGATGTTCGCCGTTATTGTTTATTTCTGGAACAGTTGGAAACATGATTATTTTTCCTCGCCCGGAAAATTCCGCTGGTTTGTCCTGCAAATCATCGTAGCCACCATTTGCACGGCAATCGTCGGCTATGGATTGATTTTCGTCATCGAGAAATTTTTCATGCGCGGCGCGCCGCACGCGGAAATCGAAGATCTGTTTTCGAACCTGCCGCTGATCGCCGGCGCTTTGGCGGCCGTCGGCGTGCTAATCATTTATGCCGGGTGTCGCGAGGAAAAATTGCCGCGCCATCTGGAAATTCAAACGCCCCATTCCATCTGGATCGGCATCGTGCAGGGGCTTTGCCTGCCCTTTCGCGGATTCTCGCGTTCCGGCTCGACCATTTCCACGGGATTGATTCTCGGTTTGCCGAAACAAAAACTCGAGGAATTCAGTTTCGCGCTTGCCGTTGTTTTAACGCCGCCGATCATCGCCATAGAAGCGCTGCGTTTGGTCAAAAGTCATGCGTTAAGCGGCCAGGGTTCGGCGTTGCATCTTTTTTTGCCGGGTCTGATCGGCATGATTTTCAGCTTCGTTGCCGGATTGCTGGCGTTGAAATGGCTTTCCCGCTGGCTCGAAGCCGGGCGCTGGAAATTTTTCGGATTCTATTGTTTGATCGCCGCTGCCGGTGTGCTGTTGATCCACTTCAAAGTCAAATAATCCGCCGCCAAAAAATCACTTCGCATCCGGTGCGGGAATGAAAATCTTCTTGCCGACGATCAAACTGTTCGCATTCAAACCCGGATTCGCCGCCAGAATCTGCGCCGACGTCACCTTCACACCCTGCGCGCGGTATGCCTTGGCGATGGCCGAAATGGTGTCGCCCGCCGCAATCGTGTATTCATAATGTGGCGTGTCGGCGCCGGGAGCTGAAGTGTCTGTTGAAGTCGTGGTCGAAACTGCCGGGGAAGATTTGTGTCCCGTCGAACCGCCGCCGGTCTTGCCGAGCTGCGCGATGGCTTTCAGAATCTGCTCGTTGTCGTCCTGCCGTTTCTTGTCAATCTCCTGAACCTGCGCGGCAAGCTTTTTCAGGTCTTCCGCGCTTGCGCTGTCGTTCGCGGCAGCGGGCTGGTTCAACTTGTCGCTCAAATCGCCGATCTCCATTTCCAGCGCGTCGAGGCGTTTGGTCTGCGCGGCCTGCGTTTCGAGGATGTCCTGAATCTGGCCGGACAACTTGTCAAGCTGCTGCTGCGTGGCGGCGTCCTGCCCGCGTGCAGCGCAAACCGTGAAAGTGAGGATAAACAGCCAAAGCGAAATCTTTCTCATACGCCGAAAATAAACTGATGCAATGGCACGTCAAGATGAAGTGCAAAGGTTGTGCGAAGAAGGTGAAAAGAATTTGTAGTTTGTCCCACTGTAAGAGGATCCATTTGAGCAAAAGAAACTTAAAGTCAGAATCATTGGAATCGCGCACAAACTGTCTGCCGTCAGCATTGATAATGACTGCTGAATGCTGAACATTCATTGTAAAGTTCGTTCCAGAGACAAGCACACCAGGCGCGTATCTGATAAATGAAGAGTGCCATCCGTTCCGATGTTCTAACAGCCACGAAGATAATTGCTCATGCTCGGTGGTGATACACGCCTCTCACTCACTGAACGTCCATTTTTAAATACTGATATGGTGATGGCTGTTGAACGAGCGATGCCAAATCTGCTTTGTCACAGTCTGGCAAAATAACAAGCAACGCGATAAAAAATGAATTCCACCACGGATTCTTCAAAGATTCTGAACGACAAGTGCACAGCAAATTGTGCAGATTTTCTCGTTTCCCGGTTTCAACCTTATTTCTAGAAAAACTTCTTGTCCAGCATTCTTGAGGCACGAATTTCACCAATTAACACGAATTCAATTCCTAAAAATTCGCACAATTCGTGTCAAAACTTTTTACTTCCACTGCGCCGGAATGTTCAACGGCTCGATATGCACCAGCACGTCCCTGACGGCGGGCATGGCCTCGCGGATCTTGTCCTTCACCGCGTGCGCGATCTCGTGCGAGCGCAGCACGGTCATCTGCGGGTCCACCTCCACGTGCATGTCCACATAAAGCTGGTAGCCCATCTTGCGGACAAAACATTTTTCCACGCCCGCCACGCCGGGGACTTTTTCGGCAAGGCGGCGGATTTCGTTTTTGATCTCACGGTCGGGCGCGGTGTCCATCAGGTCGCCCAGCGTTGAACGCAGCAGCCGCCAGCCATTCCACGCGATGACGCCCGCCGCCGCCAGCGCCGCCGCGTCGTCCGCCCACGCAAATTTTTCCCCGCCGATTAACGCCGTGACGATGCCGATCGCCGCCGCGACGGATGAAACCGCGTCGCTGCGATGATGCCACGCGTCGGCGCGCACGGCGGCGCTTTCCACCGAATCGGCCTCGCGCGAAACGAACCGGAACAAAATCTCCTTGATGACGATGACGCCGAGCAGAACCAGCAGCGTAAAAACTTTCGGCGCGGGTCGCGGCTGGCCGATGTCGTGCAGCGCTTCAATCGCAATCCAGCCCGCGACGAAAAGGAGAATCGCAGAGACGACCGCCGCCGCGAGCGGTTCGGCCTTGCCGTGGCCGTAGGGATGATCCTCGTCCGCCGGCGCCGCCGCCACGACCACGCCGCGCCAGACGATGATGGAGCTGAAAATGTCGGTGAGCGATTCGCAGGCGTCGGCCACGAGCGCGTGCGAATGGCCGACAATGCCGGCGATGAGTTTGACCGCCGAGAGAAAAACATTCACCGCCAGCCCGGTGAAGGTGGCGCGCAGGCTGCGTTCAAGGCGGTTCGGCTGCACGCGCAGATTGTAGCGGCGGTCTGCGACCGTCGCAACGCCGCTCATGGAGCGCCGCGACAATCAAATCATGTGGCAGAACATTGCGTCGCGCAGCTTCGGCTCAAACCACGTGCTCTTCGGCGGCATGATGCCGCCGGCGTCGGCGATGGTCATTAAGTCCTCGATGCTCGTTGGGAACATGCTGAACGCGCAGGCGTATTCGCCGCTGTTGACGAGTTTTTCCAGTTCCGCTGTGCCGCGGATGCCGCCTACGAAATTGATTTTCTTGCTCGTGCGCGGGTCATCAATACCGAACAGCGGCGCAAGCACCAGTTTTTGCAGCAGCGTCACGTCGAGCTGTTCAATCGGGTCCTTGGCGGTGGCCAGCTTTGGCTTGAAGGTCAGCGTGTGCCAGCGGCGGTTCATGAAAAGCCCCAGCTCATGTTTGCGCGTGGGCGCAGGCACGCCGAGGCGGATGATGTTGAAAACCTCCTCCAGTTTTTTCAGCAGTTCGGCGGGCGTAAGACCATTCAAATCTTTCAGCACGCGGTTGTAGGGCAGAATCTGCATCTGGTTGTGCGGAAAAATGACGGTGAGAAATTGTCCGCTATGTCCCGCACCTTTTCGCGACTGGAACACGCGTCCAGCCGCCGCGCTGCGATGATGCCCATCGGCGATGTAAAGAAACGGAATCGCTGCAAATTGCGCTTCAATGAATTTAATTTCATTCGCGCTGGAAATCGTCCAAGACGTGTGGCGCACGCCATCTTTGCCGGTGAAATCCACAGCGGGTGTTTCGGAAATTTTCCTAGTGACAAATTCATCCAGCGATGCCGTGGCGCGGCAGGTCAGAAAAACCGGGCCGGTCTGCGAGTTCAAAGATTCGATGTGGCGCACGCGGTCGTCTTCCTTGTCGGGCCGCGTGAACTCATGTTTCTTGATGATGCCGTTCAAATATTCCTCGCAGCTCGCCGCCGCGACGAGGCCGACCTGCGAATGTTTGCCCATGACTTGCCGATACAAATAAAATGCGGGCGCGGAATCTTGTTTCAACACGTTGTCGGCAATCAGCTTCGCAAAATTTTCTTTGCCCTTTGCGTAAACTTCGGGCGAATAAATGTCGGTGCCGGACGGCAGGTCAATTTCCGGTTTGCTGACGTGTAGAAAGCTCAAGGGATTGCCCGCCGCCATCTGGCGCGCTTCGTCGGACGACATCACGTCGTAAGGCAGTTCGCAGATTTGCGCGGCGAGTTCAGGTTTGGGCCGCAGGGCGGCGAAAGGTTTTAGGGTGGCCATAAAAATCGAACGCAGAAGATACGTTCGGCGCGAGGCAAAGGCACGCAGAATTTTCAGAAAAAGAACTTGTCACGGGCGGATTCGCTGATAGTCTCTGCGGCTCGACAAAAGAAATTGCGAAAGAAAATTTTATGGCACGCATTTGTGAACTGACCGGCAAACGCCCGATGAAGGGCAGCATCATCTGGCGCTCGGGTAAGGCGAAGAAAACCGGCGGCATCGGCACGCACATCACCGCCATAACCAAGCGCAAGTTCCATGTGAACTTGCAGCGCGTGAAGGCCGTGCTGCCCAGCGGTGAAGTCCGCTACATCCGCGTCTCCGCCAGCGCGCTCAAAAAAGGCCTCGTCACCAAGGCGCCCAAGCGCACCTGGAAAAAGGGCGACGAAGCCAAGAAGGCGTAACGCGAAATTAAATTTCAAACGAAAGCGAGGCCAACCGGCCTCGCTTTTTTAATTTTCGGCTTTTAGTGACGACCAAAATTGTTTGAATTCCAAATTCAAAATTACCAGCGGTTTGTTGCTGATTGTATCGCTGTTGTATAAATAAACTTTGCCATCCAAAGTCGAGCAATCTGCAAAAAAATAATCACTACCGCCGTCAATAGCAAAAGGTAAAAAGTGCCGCGGAACTAATTTCTTTTCACAAACCAAATACTTGTAAGATGCTAGAGCTGTGTCTTTGCGTTCAGATTTGAGCGGAAGGAATTCCACGACTACCGTATCAATGTTTTGATCTTCGAAAACGTAAGGTCCGGGCTTCCTCCATTTGTTAAAAGGTAAAAATCTCGGATCACAGGCGGAAGATTGATGCCAAGAATTATTTCAGCCTGCACGATGTCTTGTTCTGTAATAGGCGGTTCAGGATTGTCAAATTTCACTCTTTCTACTTTCCCTTCTTCCAATTCATCGTCGCGCGTTTGAGTTCACGGTCGGACTCGCGCTTCTTGATATCGTCGCGCCGGTCGAATTCCACCTTGCCTTTGCCGACGCCGAGCGCGACTTTCACCTTGCCATTCTTCCAATAAAACGACAGCGGCACAATCGTGTTGCCCTTGACCGAGGCAAGTTCAAACAGTTTACGGATCTCCGATTTGTGCAGCAGCAGTTTGCGTGGTGCTTTCGGCACGTGATTTTGCAAGTTGCCGTGCGAGTATTCGTCAATGTGGACGTTATAGATCCATGCCTCGTCCTTTTCGATGCGCGCGAAGGCATCGGCGATCTGGCCCTTGCCCGCGCGCAGCGACTTGACCTCTGTGCCGTGCAGCACGATGCCCGCCTCGTAAGTTTCGAGGATGTGATAATCGCGCCGGGCTTTGTGGTTGGTCACGATGTCGGCCATAAAAATTCTTGTGCAGCTTACGCGGATTTCAACAAATAAAAAAGCCGGAAGAAAAAATCCTCCGGCTTCGCAAATTTTCAAACTGCGCTTACCGCTTCTTGCGCTTCTTGGCCGCCGGACGGACGAGGGCGACGATCTCCGGCAGTTCCCAGCCGATCTTGTCTTCCAAGATTTCGCGCAGCGCGATGTCGGCCATGCCGAGGTTGCCAGGGTCGGAAATCAGCGGACGACTCAAGCCGCCGCCGCCGGAATTCAACTGGCGCACGCGGCGCGACACGATGTTCACAAGGACATTCGGGTTGCCAACTTTTTCATTGGCTCTTTTGCAAAGTTCAGCGTTCATGTTTGTATCAACTTAAGTCGAGTTGCACAGCATAAGTCGAGCGTGGCGGAAGGCAATGAAAAAATTCCCTTCAAACTTGCCCGCCTTTCCGGCATTTTCTTCCGACATTTTATGGCCGCCAAAAAACCATCGTTCGACCTGAACGAATTCCTCGCCACGTGCACCGAATCCGTCAACGCCGCGCTCGACAACTTTCTGCCCGATGAAAAAACCAAGCCCGCGACGATTCACAAGGCGATGCGCTATTCTCTTTTCGCCGGTGGCAAACGGATGCGCCCGGCCGTGCTATTCGCGGCGGCGGCGGCCTGCGGCGGTTCGGAAAAAGACGCGTTGCCGCTCGCGTGCGCCGTCGAGTGCATCCACACCTACTCGCTCATTCACGACGATTTGCCCGCGATGGACAACGACGATTTCCGCCGCGGCAAGCCGACCAATCACAAAGTTTTCGGCGAAGGCATCGCCGTGCTCGCGGGCGACGCGTTGCTGACGCAGGCGTTTGAGATCGCCGCGCAATGCAAAAAATTTCCGCGCTATCCGCACGACAAAATCATTTTGGAAATCACGAGCGCCGCCGGCTCGTTGCAGCTCGTCGCCGGACAGGTCGCAGATTTGGAAGGCGAAGGCAAAAAACTTTCCATTGCCGAATTAAAATTCATCCACGAGCGCAAGACTTCCGCGTTGCTGAGCTGTTCCGTGCGGCTCGGCGGCATGAGCGCGAACTGTGCGCCCGCGCAGCTCCGCGCGCTCACGGATTTCGGCTATCACGTCGGCCTCGCGTTCCAGGTGATTGATGACATCCTCGACGTGACGCAGACCAGCGAGCAGCTCGGCAAGACGGCGGGCAAGGACGTGGCCGTGCAAAAGGCGACCTACCCGGCGATTGTCGGCCTGGAAAAATCGCGGCAGATCGCGGCGCAACTGACGGCCAAGGCATTTGCCGCGCTGAAAATTTTCCAAGGCCGTGCGATTGCGCTTGAAGCGCTGGCGGAATTTCTTTTGAAGCGGGAGAAATGAATGAATTTGCTCCTCACCATCCTAAAATTTGCTGGCATCATAGTTTCAGGAGCCTTGGGCATTCTTGGAACGGTGACTATAACACGAAATAAAAGAACAGGACATTCGCCGGTTTGCAGATACTTCAGTTGCGAGATCGTAACATTTCTTGGCTTCAATGGTTTGATAAAAACGTGGTGCAACTCCCGAATACCATTTCCAAAAATTCTGAACACGCCCCTTAAACGTTAGTTCTTGTTTAGCAGCGACCGGGCGTTTGAAAAGCGAAAGCATTTTTAGAGTTCAACTTTACAGTTGGATTAACTCCCAAAAAATTTCTGAATTTCTTTCACGACTTCCACAAACTGATCCAATTCGGCCTGGGTGTTGTAGAAATAAAAACTCGCGCGGGCGGTGGATTCCACGCCGAGCTTGTGCATGAGCGGTTGCGTGCAGTGATGGCCGCCGCGCAACGCCACGCCCGCCTGATCCGCCAGCGTCACCACGTCGTGCGCGTGGACATCCTTGAGCAGAAAACTCACGAGGCCGGCGCGCAGATGAACATTTGCAGAATTTAATTTCGGGCCGAAGAGCCGGATGTCTTTCAGCGCGGAAAGTTTTTCGTAAGTGTGATTCGCCAGTTCCTGATCGTGCCGCCAGATGTTTTCGCGGCCGATGGCGTCGAGATAATCCATCGCGGCGTGCAAACCGATCGGGCCGGAAATGTCCGGCGTGCCGGCCTCGAACCGGTACGGCGCGTGCTTGAATTCCGTCTTGTCGTAGCCGACGCTCAAAATCATTTCACCGCCGCCCTGATACGGCGGCATGGCGTCGAGAATTTCCTGTCGTCCCCACAAAACGCCGATGCCGGTCGGCCCGCAAATCTTGTGGCCGGAGAACGCAAAAAAATCGCAGCCGATGGCCTGCACATCCACGGGCAGATGCCCGGCGCTTTGCGCTCCGTCCACGAGCGTGACGATGCCGAGCTTGCGCGCGCGGGCGCAAAGTTCGGTGACGGGATTCAAAGTGCCGAGCGAATTGGAAATGTGAACCATCGAGAAAATCTTCACCTGCTTGGTGAGCAATGAGTCGAGCTTCGATAAATCGAGCAGGCCTTCGTCGCCGGTAACGGGAAGATAAGAAATTTTTGCGCCGGTTTTTTTCGCGAGCAATTGCCACGGTACGAGGTTGCTGTGATGCTCCATTTCCGTGAGCAGAATCACATCGCCGGACTTGAGATTTTTTGTTCCCCACGAACTAGCGACGAGATTGATGCCTTCAGTCGTCCCTCGCACGAAGACGATTTCGCCTGCACTTTTGGCGTTGATGAATTTCGCGGCGCGCGCGCGGGCGACTTCAAATGCGTTCGTGGCGCGGTTGCTCAACTCATGGATGCCGCGATGGACATTGGCGTTGTCGCGCTCGTAATAATGAACGAGCGCGTCAATCACCGCGCGCGGCTTCTGCGACGTGGCGGCGTTGTCGAAATAAACCAGCGGCTTGCCATGGACTTTCTGATCGAGGATCGGAAAATCCTTTCGCAAGGCATACCAGTCGGGAGAAGCAGTCATATTTCTTTAGACACGAAGCACACGAATTAACACGAATTCAGAAAATTTAATTAGTGAAAATTTGTGAAATTCGTGTCTCGTCTTTAGAGCAGTCCGAGTTGCAGCTTCGCGGCCTCGGTCATCATGCCCTGGTTCCACGGCGGATCCCAGACGAGCTCGACGTTCGCCTCGTCAATCGGTTCGAGCGAGATAAGTTTGTTCTGCACGTCCTGTGCAAGCACCGGCCCCATGCCGCAGCCGGGCGCGGTCAAAGTCATTTTCACATCGGCCTTGAAATTATTTTCGCCGACGGGCGTGAGGTGACAATCGTAAATCAGGCCGAGGTCAACGATGTTGACGGGAATTTCCGGGTCGTAACAGGTCTTGAGCGATTCCCAGACTTTTTTCTCAAGCTGCTCCTGCGTGAGCGGGCCGCCCGGCGTGGCGGCGGTGGACGCGGGCGCAGTCGTCACTTCCAAGCCGAGCGCGTCGGCGTCCTTGGACTCGATGCGAAACATATTGCCATTGACAATGACGGTGTAAGTGCCGCCGAGCGACTGGGTGATGTGTGCCGTCTCGCCCTTTTGGAGCGTGACCTTGGTGCCGATGGGAACCACGGAGGCTTCGACATCGCGCGTCAGGATTTTTTGTTCAGAGCTCATAAAATACGGTTCAATTTAGTTTACTTCAGGCATTATCGCCGTTGTTGCTGGCGAAATCAATGGCGCGTTTCAACCCCAACCGCGCCTTGACACGAAGCGGTTCGCTGCTAACCTCTCCCGCTCTGTTAAACCGGCGCTTTGCGCCAAAGCGCAGGAAATTGAATTTATGAAACGCCAGTATCAACCGTCAAAGATCCGCCGCAAACGCCAGCATGGATTTCTCAACCGTAATTCGAGCAAGAGCGGCAAAGCCACACTGGCCAACCGCCGTCGCAACGGCCGCAAACGCCTGACGCCGGTTTGATTTCGCGTGTCCACGCCCGCCGCAATGCCGAAACACCTGGGCCGCGCCGCGCGCATCGGGCCGAGCGGCGATTTTGCGCGCATCCGGCAGCAAGGCCAGCGGATTGCGCTCGGCTGTCTCATCGCCAACTGGCAGCGGCTGCCGGATGGCGCGAAACCGAAACTGGGCGTCGTGACGAGCAAAAAAATCGGCGGCGCAGCCGAGCGCAACCGCGCGCGGCGTTTGTTGCGGGAAAGTTTCCGGCAGCATCAGCATGAATTCGCGCAACCGGTGGAATTGATTTTGGTCGCGCGCAACTCCATCGCCGGGAAAAAATTCGCCGATGTGGAAAAAGATTATCTGACGACCTTGCGGCGCGCAGGTTTGCTGAAACAACCTTGAATCCAGCCCAACATATTCTGGTTTGCGTCGTCCACGTGTATCGCTGGACGATTTCGCCAGCGCAGCTTTTTCTTTTTGGCCCGACCGGAGGCTGCCGTTTCACACCGACGTGTTCGCAATACGCGATGGATGCGGTTCGTGCGCACGGAGTTTTGGCCGGAAGCGCACTGGCGGCGAAACGGATCTGTCGTTGTCATCCGTGGGGCGGTTGCGGCCACGACCCGGTGCCTGAATTTAGAATTTTCCCCAAACATACCCACTAATTTTCATGGATCGCACCGGCATCATCGTTGTCAGCATTTGTGTTATTCTGTTCATCGCCTGGTTTGTGGAGGAGCAAAAATACCAGTCGTATCTGCCGCCGCCGCAACCGACGACGAACTCGGTCGCCGTCGCACAAACTCACGCGACCAATTCACCGGCAACTTCCGCCGCGCCAGTGGCGACCCCATGGTCTGGCCTTGACGCGAATGCGCCGGAACAATTAATCAATGTCACGAATGCCGACGCCATTTACACGTTCACTTCGCGCGGCGGCGGGTTGGAGTCGGTCAAGCTGACCAAGTATCCCGACAGCACGTCGCTGCGCTGGAAAAAAGAAGTGGCGACCAATGGCGTGGCGACGTTGAACAATCACGCGCCCGCGCCGGTGCTGGCGATTTTGGGAGACGCCAGCCTGGTCGGTGACGGCAATTTCGCGTTGACGCGAACAGGTGACGGCGTGCATGCGGAAAAAGTTTTGCCGGATGGATTGGTTTTTACAAAGGAATTTCACGTCAGCTCCAATTATCTCGTCTATGCCAGCGTGAATTTGACCAACACCTCCGCGAAACCGCTCGCGCTGCCCGCGCAGGAATGGGTTGTCGGCACGGCCACGCCGATGGGGCCGGACGATAACGGCATGTATCTCGGCGCGATGTGGTATAACGGCACGAACACGCCGCAGGATTGCGTAATTTCGTACTTTAGCAAGAGCACAACCGCTTTGCTTTTCTTCCCTCGGACGCCCAAGACAGTTTATGAGGCGGGCGCGGGGAATGTGGTCTGGGCGGCGGCGCACAACCAGTTTTTTGCGTTGATCGCGATGCCGAAACAACCGGTGCCACAAATCATCGCGCGGCCGGTGGATTTGCCTTCGCTGACGATTGACAACCAGATTCCGACCGCGCCGCCGGTGGGCATCCAGACGGCCTTCGTTTATCCGGCGCAGACGATGGCGGCCAATTCATTGGTCGAGCGGCAGATCACTTTTTACGCCGGCCCGAAGGAATACCGCAAGCTCGCGCTCATCGGCGAGGAGTTCAACAATAATGCCGACCTCGTGATGCAGTTCGGGTTCTTCGGTTTTTTTGCCAAGGGTTTGTTGCTGACGATGAACTGGCTGCACGACGTGACGAAGCTGGGCTACGGCTGGGTTATTGTTTTGATCACGGTGATCATCAAAATGCTGTTCTGGCCGCTCACGGCGGCGAGCACGCGCTCAATGAAACGGATGCAGGCGCTCGCGCCGGAGGTGAAGGCACTCAAGGAAAAATACAAGGACGACCAGCAAAAATTTGTGCAGAAGCAGATGGAACTTTGGAAGAAGAACAAGGTCAGCCCGATGAGCGGCTGTCTGCCGATGCTCATTCAAACACCTGTGTTCATCGGCTTTTTTACGATGATCCGCAGCGCGATTGAACTGCGCGGCGCGCATTTCCTATGGGTCGCGGATTTGTCGAAGCCCGACACGATCTTCATGATTCCGGGGATTGATTTCCCGTTCAACCTGCTGCCATTGCTGATGGGTGCGTCCATGCTATGGCAGTCGCATCTCACGCCGCCTTCGCCGGGCATGGATCCGGCGCAGCAAAAGATGATGCGCTACATGCCGCTGCTGTTTCTGGTATTCCTCTACAATTATTCAGCGGGGCTGGCGCTGTACTGGACGGTCAACAACCTGCTGACCGTCGTGCAGACGAAGCTCACAAAGTCGAATCAGCCGGTGGCGGCGGCGGTTGTCGTTTCGCCCTTGACGCCGCTGTCAAAAAAGAAAAAATAATCCCGTGCCCATGCAACCCAAAGAAGTTCTGGAAAAAATCCTCACGCTGCTCGATTTTTCCGCGACGGTCAAGGAACACAAGCTGGACGACGGCCTGCTGCTCGACGTGAAGCTGGAGGATTCCGGGCGGCTCATCGGCCGGCAAGGGCAGACGCTGGCCGATCTGCAATATATCACGAACCGCATTGTGTTTCAGCAGGACGCCGCTTCGCCGAAAGTCATGGTGGACGTGGGCGGCTACCGTTTGCAGGCGCGCGAAGCGTTGATGAAAAAGGCGCGCGACGCCGCTGATAAAGTCCGGCGCTGGGGCGAACCGGTTGAACTTGAGGCGCTGGGATCGTTTGACCGGCGCATCATCCACCGCGCCTTCAAGGACGATCCCGATGTCGAGACGCACAGCGTCGAAATGGACGACACGGAAAGAAAAATGCTGTTGCTGCGCCCGCGCCGCTGAACGCGATGTGGTTCACTGCACGATCTTCAAATTATACTGCGGCGAGACGTCGCTGCCCATCTCTGGTTCCGTGCCGAAGGTATTGTAGAGATATTCAAACTTGAAACGGTAGATAACGCCGTCGGCCGTCGGCGGCACCGGCACAAAACCCTCCCAGCGGTTTTGGACGATCGGCACGGGGCGCAGTGCGTAGAGTTCGCCATTGGCCAGAACGTAGGGCTTGAGGCTGTCCCAGCGCAGCGATTGCTGGCTGGAATTGAAGATGACTTCAACAGGGTAAAGGTTGTTGGCATTGCGCGGCTGCTGGAGCGGTGTCACGCGTGTGAATGAAGCGGTGGTGCAGCCGGCGAGAAAAATCACCGGCAAAAAGGGCAGAAACTTTTTCCAATTCATGCGGATAGCCTCGCAAAGCAACGCCGGTTTGTAAAGTTTCGATTTCAAACGAGACCCGCCAGCCGCTGAAACGTTTTACCTGGCCGGAGACGGGTGTTCTGGAACCGCGGCGGCGATGGTGTTGACGGTTTGCATCATTTTCCGCGCGGCTTCTGCGTCGGAAAATTTCAGGCCGTAATTTTTTTCCAGGGCGACGACTAGTTGCAGGGCATCCACCGAATCCAGCCCCAGGCTGCCCGGCCCGAACAGCTTTTGGTCATCCCCGATTTCCGCTGCGGTGATTTTGAGCATCAGGTTGTCCACCAGCATCTGTTTGATCTGCGCCTTGAGTTCCGTTGAATCGTTCATTGAAAATAAAAATCTGCCACCACGTTTTTTTGGCGGCAAAGCCTGTGGCTTAAACCGGCTTCGCGCAAGCCAGAAAGCGTGCGCCGATGGCCTGCTGGTTTGCGCCCCACACGCTGACATTCACGGCGGAAAACTGGCCGCGCGCGATCGCTTCGCACGCAGCCGCGCATTGCCACGCGACCGAGGCTGCAAACGCCTCGCCCAAGACGGCCTTTGACGCGAGCCGGTCGCCGGGCCAGTCGCGCCACGCCAGGTTTTCCGCCGCCGCTGCGCGCGGACTTTGCGCGCTCACGCAAAGCAGTTCACCCGCCGCCCATGATGGCAATTGCCCCCGCATTTTTCGCGCGGCTTCAGTCCGGTTTTGGCTTTGCGTGAATAAAAAAGGATCCGTGATCGCCGCCAGTTCGGCGCAGGCAGCAGCAATTTTTTCTCTCCGCAAATAAATTGCCCCGGCACCCGCGCTGTGAACCGCGTCGCATTGGAATAACTTCATCGCGTCGGCGACGAGCCAGTCCATTTCCTCCATGCCAATGACAACCACACCGTCGGCGCGGTCGCCCCGCAGCCAGTCCGCCGCGACCGCCAGCCCTTGCAGAAAAGTTCCGTCATCACCGACCAGCGTGTAACTCGCTGCGGACGTTTCGAGATATGCCGCGAGATGGCTGGCGGGCGCGTTAAAAACGGTTTCAGGAAAAATGGCCGGGCTCGCCGTCGCCGGTTCGCGCAAAACTTCTTCGTAAAAACGCCGCGAATAGGCGACGCTGCCTGCCATCGTGCAAACAATGATACCGAGCCGCAGTTTGCCGGACTGGACCTGCGCGGCATCTTCGCCCAACGCTTCCAGCGCGGCGGCCACGGTGTGTTGCGTGATGACACCTGCCCGCCGCAAACGGGGATGCGCAAAAAAAGCCGGACGCGTTTCCGACGACGGCGCGGCGCGGACATGCAACGGTTTTTCCCAGCCCGGCCGCGCCAGAGTTTGCGTGGCAATCGGTTCGCCCTTGTCCAGAGCTTCGCGTAACTTTTCAACACCCCAGCCCGCTGGCGAGACCGCGCCGAGGCCGCAGACGAAAATCCGGTTCACGGCCACCTCCGAAAAATGAGCGTGGCGTTCGCGCCGCCGAAGCCGAAAGAATTTGAGAGCGCCATTTCGATTTTCACTTCCACCGGTTCGCGCACGATTTGAAAACGACAGGTGGGATCGGCCACGCCAATGGCGGTTTGCGGCGGCAGCCATTGTCCGCGCAAGGTCATGAGGCAGACGACGGCCTCAATCGCACCCGCCGCGCCGAGCAGATGCCCGCTGACGGCTTTCGTGGAACTGACGCGCAAAGTGTTGGCATGTTCGCCCGCCCAGGAGTTGATGGCGGCGGCTTCGGTGGCGTCGTTGTGGGTTGTGGCCGTGCCGTGCGCATTGACGTAATCAATTTGTGCCGGTGAAATGTTTGCGCTCATGCAAGCAGCGGTCATCGCGGCCAAAGCCGCTTTGCCTTCAGGATGCGGTTGCGTGAGGTGATACGTGTCGGTCGCCGTGCCATAACCAATGATTTCGCCCAGAATTTCCGCGTCGCGTTTTTGGGCATGCGCGAGCGTTTCCAAAGTCAAGATCGCCGCGCCTTCACCGAGCGTAAGCCCGTCACGTTGCGCGTCAAACGGGCGGCATGGGGTGGTTGAAAGTGCCTGAAGCGAATCGAATCCGGCAAACGTCAACCGACATAACACGTCGTAGCCGCCGGCCAGCACTTTTTCTGCGCGGCCATCCCGCAACATTTCCCAGGCGTGACCGATGGCATTCGCGCCGGAGGCGCAGGCGTTGGAAATGGAAATGAGCGGACCTTGAAAACCGAAGGCATTGCACAGGTTGAGTCCCTGCTGTTGTACCTGATAGTGCACTACGCGCGTCGCCTGTCGTCCTTTCACGATCGGTGATACGATGGCTTG
>Ga0302324_100014916_pt1 | contig 15624 bp, 20 predicted proteins | sample Palsa_T0_1_FD_201949 | JGI IMG/M metagenome (GOLD analysis project Ga0302324, IMG submission 201949) | Peat permafrost microbial communities from Stordalen Mire near Abisko, Sweden - Palsa_T0_1 | ecosystem: Environmental > Terrestrial > Soil > Palsa > Peat permafrost | place: Sweden: Abisko...
TCCCGATCCCCCGGGCGGACTACTTTCGATCGTGGACGCGATGAGCCGCTCGCTGTCCAAGCATCGGCCGCGCCCGGTCAACGCGCTCGCCGATCCGCACCACCTCGCCGACAGCGATCCGGCGTGGGCTGGTGGCGATGCGCTGCGCCTGCGCCGACTTGCTTGCCTAGTGACGCCGTCGATCGCGCGACCTGGCCTCGGCTTGGTTAATGTTGTCCCCGGCCCGATCGCCGGCGTGCTGCGGACCGGGCTTGACATCCTCATCACGCTGACACCGAAGGTGCATTTCGCATGACCGAATCGAGCACGGCTCCTCCCGCGACCAGTGCCCTGGACGAGATCCGTCGCGGGATCGTCAATGTTGCTGTGCCACACAATGAGTCACCTTCGGTCGTGCGCCGCCGGCGAATCGTCGTCGCGTTCGTGATCGTGTTCGGCGCCGCTGCGCTGAGTTTCGCCCTACGGAGTCATCCTGGTCAGGCGAGTTTCTACTGGTGGTCGCTCACGCTGGCGGGCGTGTGGGGGCTCGGCGCGTTCGTATCCGGACCGCTGCATCTGGGCGGCGCCCGCTGGCGCGGTCGCAATCAGCGCCCGGTGGTCAGCGGCACCGTCATCGGTCTGCTGCTCGGCGGCGTCTTCGTGCTCGGCGGGTTGATCTGCAGGGAGATCCCGGTAGTCGCCGAGCTGATCACCCGCATCCTGCATTACACCGACCAGGGATCGTGGCGACTGACCATGGCCGTCGCGCTGGTGGGCGCCGTCGCTGAAGAGACGTTCTACCGGGGTTCGCTTTACACCGCGCTGGGGCGACACCACCCGCTGTTGATTTCGACCGTGATCTATGTGATCGCGACGCTGGCCAGTGGGAATGTAATGCTCGGCTTCGCCGCGATCTTCCTTGGAACCGTGTGTGCACTCGAGCGCCGCGCGACCGGCGGCGTGCTGGCGCCGATCCTGACCCACTTCGTGTGGACCCTGGTTGTGCTGCTCGCGTTGCCCCCGCTGTTCGGTTTGTGAGCGCTTAGCTGTCGGTGAAGGCGGGCTTCCGGCGATCCTGGAAAGCCCTTGCGCCCTCCCGGAAGTCGTGCGAATTCAGCAGTACTGACTGACCCTCCAGTTCACGCTGCAAGGCGCGCTCCAACTCGGTGAGCGTGGCCGCGTTGATGGCGTGCTTGGTTCTGGCGAACGCCACCGCGGGTCCGTTCAGCAGGCCGGACACCACCTTGTCCACCTTGGCCTCGAACTCGTCGGCCGGGTAGACCGCGCTGATCAAGCCGTGCGCCAGCGCGTCGGCGGCCGGCAGTCGTTCGGCCAGCAGCGCCATCCGCATCGCGCCGATCCGGCCGATTGCGGCGGCGATCAGCGCCGAGGCACCGCCGTCGGGCATCAGGCCGATCTTGGTGAAGGCGAGCATGAAAAACGCTGTGTCCGAAGCCAATACCAGATCGCATGCCAAGGCGAGCGAGACGCCGACGCCCGCGGCCGGGCCTTGAATGACGGCGACGACCGGGCGCGGCAGCGCCGTGATCGCCCGCACCACGCGGTTGGCCGCGAGAATCAGTTCGTCGCCGGGTCCGGCGCCCGCCACGTCGTCGGCGCTCATTCCCGCTCCGGAACAGAACCCGCGACCCGAGCCGCCGAGTCGCACCACTTTCACCCGGGGATCGTGGGCCGCCTGCTCCATGGCATCGGCGAGCCCTTCGAACACCGGCAGCGTCAGCGAATTCAAGCTGTCCGGGCGGTCGATCGTCACCGACAGCACGCCGTCGGCCAACGAGACGGCGAGCCCGTCGACGGGCGCGAGGGTGTCGATACCGGAATCGATGGCGGTCATGGCTCGACTTTAAGCCCCGGGGTTCAGCGGCGACCACGTCGACTGCGAAGATGCCACTGGGTTAATTGTTGGCGACCCGTTTCACCCGGCTTCGCCGGGCTCACGATCGCCAACGGGTTAATTGTTGGCGACCCGTTTCACCCGGCTTCGCCGGGCTCACGATCGCCAACGAGTGGCGTCGACAGAGAGGTCGAAGATCATGGCGGGACCGCTGACGGGGTTACGAGTCGTCGAACTTGCCGGAATCGGGCCCGGCCCGCACGCCGCGATGATCCTCGGCGACCTCGGTGCCGACGTCGTACGCGTCGACCGGCCCGGCGCGAGCGGCGCCGACCCAGCACTGCGAAACCGCCGGTTCGTCACTGCCGACTTGAAGTCAGAGCAGGGCCGCGACCTGGTCCTCAATCTCATCGCCAAGGCCGACGTGCTGATCGAGGGTTTCCGGCCGGGCGTCACCGAACGTCTGGGGCTGGGCCCGGGCGACTGCGCGAAGGTCAACGACAGGCTCGTCTATGCCCGGATGACCGGCTGGGGCCAGACCGGCCCACGGAGTCAGCAGGCCGGTCACGACATCAACTACATCTCGCTCAACGGTCTACTGCACTCCATCGGCCGGGAAGGCGAGCGGCCGGTGCCGCCGCTGAACCTGGTCGGCGACTTCGGCGGCGGGTCGATGTTCCTGCTGCTCGGGATTTTGTCCGCGCTGTGGGAGCGGCAGACCTCCGGCAAAGGCCAGGTCGTCGACGCGGCGATGGTCGACGGCTCGTCGGTGCTGGCGCAGATGATGTGGGGAATGCGCGACATGGGCGTATGGACCGACGACCGCGGCACCAACATGCTCGACGGCGGAGCGCCCTACTACGACACCTACGAATGCGCCGACGGTCGTTACATGTCGGTGGGCGCCATCGAGCCGCAGTTCTACGCGGCCATGCTCGACGGGCTCGGCCTGGATCCTGCCGACCTGCCGGGGCAGAACGACCGCTCCCGGTGGCCCGAGTTGCGCGCCCGGTTCACCGAGGTGTTCGCCGGCAAGGACCGCGACCACTGGGCCAAGGTGTTCGCCGACTCGGACGCCTGCGTGACGCCGGTGTTGGCCTTCGGTGAGGTCGAGACCGAGCCGCACATCACCGAGCGCAACACCTTCTACCGGGTCGGCAACGGCCTGCAGCCGCTGCCGGCGCCCCGGTTCTCCCGCAGCGCTCCCGACCAACCGCGTCCGCCGCGGCCGCCGGGATCGGACACCGAGGCCGTCCTCAACGACTGGGTATGATCCCGACCAACCAGTGGGTCGGGTCCCCGTCTGGGATAAGCCTTACCCTCGCGAAAGCTGACCCTCTTGAAAGCCGACCCTCTTGAAAGCCAACCCTCTTGAAAGGAAGTGTGCGTGGAGATCAGGGATGCCGTAGCGCTTGTCACCGGTGGAGCGTCTGGCCTGGGGCTGGCCACCACCAAACGACTGCTCGATGCCGGCGCGCAGGTAGTGGTGCTCGATCTCAAGGGTGAAGAGGTGGTCCGCGAGCTCGGTGATCGCGCGCGCTTCGCGCCCGCCGACGTCACCGACGAGAAGGACGTGACCGACGCGCTGGACATCGCCGCCGCGCTCGGGCCGCTGCGGATCGTGATCAACTGCGCCGGCACCGGTAACGCCATCAAGACGTTGGGCAAGGACGGCCCATTCCCGCTGGCGGCCTTTCGCAAGGTCGTCGAGATCAACCTGATCGGCACCTTCAACGTGCTACGGCTGGGCGCGGAGCGGATCGCTCAGCAGGACCTGCTGGGTGAAGAGCGCGGCGTCATCGTCAACACTGCGTCGGTGGCGGCATTCGACGGCCAGGTCGGTCAGGCCGCGTACTCCGCGTCGAAGGGCGGCGTGGTCGGCATGACGCTGCCCATCGCCCGTGACCTGGCCAGCAAGGGCATCCGGGTCGTGACGATCGCCCCCGGTTTGTTCGACACCCCGCTGCTGGCGGGCCTGCCCGAGCCCGCCCGGGAGTCGCTCGGCAAGCAGGTGCCGCACCCCAGCCGGCTGGGCAATCCGGATGAGTACGGCGCGCTGGCCGTGCACATCGTCGAGAACCCGATGCTCAACGGCGAGGTCATCCGCCTCGATGGCGCGATCCGGATGGCGCCGAGGTAGACGCCCCGGGTCCATAGCAAAAGCCCCCGCCAAAAAGCGGGGGCCGGGGGATGGACGCGGATCACTGGAACGGGAACTACGGGATCGCCAAAGTCACAGTTGACGGCGGCGACCGCTTTGTTGCCGGCACGTCCTGGTCACCAGGGCGTGCCGCACGAACTAGCTCGCGTTGGAGAGCGGCTGCCAGTCGTCGAATTGCTCTGAGCACTCGCCCTCGACCAGCACGTCACCGTGATAGAGAGCGTCGAAATCAACTTTGATTACGTCAGCACTGGCGTCATCGATCCACATGAAGTCGAGCCTATGGGCAACTTTTAAGGAATCTTTGAGTCACGATTCGGAAAACTGTGGCAATTGTTACCGCCCGGTAGGTGCATCTGGTCCGGACGTCGCGTCCGGATGGTTGGAACAGGTCTATTGGGCAGGCGTGTAATCGCTTAAGCTCCGGAAAATGTCCTGGTTCTCGGGCACGGCGTTGAACCATCGCGGGCCTCGGGCTCGTATGTATCGGTAAGGACGCAAATGACATGCCACAATGTCGTGTCATTAACTTAGCGCAACTAAGTTAATGAAGATAAGTCGCGGGAAGGATGCCGATGCTGCAGCGGATCGCTCGTCTCTCCATCGCTGCACCTCGGCGGATCCTCGCGGTGGCGGTCTTGGTGATGGTGGCGGCCGCGGTATTCGGCGTTCCCGTCGCCAAGAGCCTGTCGGCCGGCGGCTTCCAGGACCCGGCCTCTGAGTCGGCCCGGGCGATTGCCTTGCTGGGCGACAAGTTCGGGCAGAGCGATCAGCAGCTGATCCTGGTGGTGACCGCGCCGGCCGGTGCCCAAAGCGATCAAGCCCGCCTCGTCGCGACCGACATCGTCGCCCAGGTGCAACGGTCGCCGGGGGTGTTCAACGTGGCCTCGGCGTGGACCGGGCCCGCCGCTGCCAATGGCTCGCACCTGGCCGCCCAGCTGGTGAGCAAGGACGGCAAGTCCGGGCTGATCGTCGCCAATCTCGAGGGCGGCGAGAACAGCGCGCAGAAATACGCCAAGAGCATCGCGTCGCAGGTCGCCCATGATCGCAACGGAGTCACGGTTCGCGCCGGCGGCGTGGCGATGGCCTACGACCAGATCAACCGCCAGAACGAGCGCGACCTGTTGTTGATGGAGTCGTTGGCGATCCCGCTGAGCTTTCTCGTGCTGGTCTGGGTGTTCGGCGGCCTGCTGACCGCGGCGCTACCCGTGGTTTTGGGTGGGCTGGCCATCGTGGGATCCATGTCGGTCCTGCGGTTGATCAGCTTCAGCACCGACGTGTCGACGTATGCCTTGAATCTCAGCAGCGCGTTGGGACTGGCGCTGGCCATCGACTACACCTTGCTGATCATCAGCCGCTACCGCGATGAGCTGGCCGACGGCAGCGAGCCGAACGAGGCGCTGATCCGGACCATGGCCACCGCGGGCCGCACGGTGTTGTTCTCGGCGACCACCGTCGCGTTGTGCATGGCGGTGCTGGTGCTGTTCCCGATGTACTTCTTGAAGTCATTCGCCTACGCGGGCGTGGCCACCGTGGCTTTCGTCGCGGTGGCGGCGATCGTCGTAACGCCGGCGGCGATCGTGCTCCTCGGACCGCGGCTGGATGCGCTGGACGTGCGGCGGCTGGCGCGGCGGATAGTCGGCCGTCCGGACCCGGTGCACAAGCCCGTAGAGCAGCTCTTTTGGTACCGCTCGACCAAGTTCGTGATGCGGCGGGCCGTGCCGGTGGGTCTTGCGGTCGTCGCGTTGCTGCTGGTGCTTGGGATTCCCTTCCTCGGGGTGAAGTGGGGAATGCCCGACGACCGTGTGCTGCCGACATCGGCGTCGGCGCACGTGGTCGGTGACCAACTGCGTCACGATTTCGCCGATGACTCGGCGACGGCGGTGCCGGTGGTCGTCCCGGACGTTCGAGGGGTGCGTCCGGGCGACCTCAACCGGTATGCCGCCGACCTATCCCGGGTCGCCGACGTCTCCGCTGTCTCGGCGCCGACCGGGACGTTCGTTGCCGGTAATCGGGTCGGACCGCCGTCCGCGGCGACCGGCCTCGGGCGCGACAGCGCGTTTTTGACAGTCACCACTACCGCGCCGCTGTTCTCGCAGGCCTCCGACACCCAACTCGACCGGTTGCACGCCGTGCCCGGTCCGGCGGAGATGGCCGGCGTGGCCCAGATCAACCGCGACAGCGTGAATGCGATCACCGCCCGGCTGCCGCTGGTGCTGGGGCTCATAGCCGCCATCGCATTCGTGCTGCTGTTCTTGCTCACCGGCAGTGTGGTGCTGCCGTTGAAAGCCTTGGTATGCAACGTTTTATCGCTGACGGCGGCATTTGGCGCGCTGGTGTGGATTTTCCAGGACGGGCACTTCGGCGCGCTGGGCACCACGCCCAGCGAGACGCTGGTCGCCAATATTCCGGTGCTGCTGTTCTGCGTCGCATTCGGCCTGTCGATGGATTACGAGGTCTTCCTGGTCTCCCGGATTCGGGAGTACTGGTTGACGTCGATTGCCGCCCGGCCGGCGACGGCGGATCGCCGAAAGATTCGCGCCGACAACGACGAAAGTGTGGCGCTCGGGCTGGCCCGGACCGGCCGCGTCGTCACCGCCGCCGCGGTGGTGATGTCGATTTCGTTCGCCGCGTTGATCGCCGCGCAGGTGTCGTTCATGCGGATGTTCGGCCTCGGACTCACTCTGGCGGTGTTGGCCGACGCGACGTTGGTGCGCATGGTCCTGGTGCCTGCCTTCATGCATGTGCTGGGGCGTTGGGTTTGGTGGGCACCGAAACCGATGGTGTGGCTGCATGATCGGATCGGGATCAGCGAGTCGGACTCCGTGCCTGTGCCGGTGCCGTCCGACCCCTCGGCCGGACGGCACCGGCGCGACGACAGGACGCCAGCTGCATCCGCCGCCTCCAGCGGCACGCGTGCTGGGGCGACGGTCATCGACAGTGGCTAGCGCGGCAACCGAGAATCTTCGGCGCAGGCGTGCGCCGCGCGGGTCCGGCGATCGGTTACGCGCTGAGATCCTCGACGCCGCAACCGAACTCCTGCTGAACACCGGGCACGCCAAGGCCGTGTCGATCCGGTTGGTAGCAGAACGTGTCGGCGTCACGCCGCCGTCGATCTACCTGCATTTCCAAGACAAAGACAGCCTGCTCGACGCGGTCTGTGCCCGCTACTTCGATAAGTTGGACGACGAGATGCAGCGGGTGTCCGCAGCGCACTCGAGCAATGTCGAGGTGCTGCGGGATCAGGGATTGACCTACATCAGGTTCGCCACCGGGAACGCGGAGCTCTATCGAATCGCGACAATGGGCGAGTGGCGGTCCGACAGCGGTGTCGATGCCGCACTGGCCAGTTCGGCATTCGCGCACATGCGGAAGACCGTGCAAGCGTTGATCGACGAAGGCACCTTCCCGCCCGGCGACGCGGCGGGAGTTGCCCTGGAGCTCTGGAGTGCCGCGCACGGTGTGGCCGCGCTGCTGATCGCCAAGCCGCACTTGCCGTTCGGTGACGTGGAGGCGTTTGCCGATCGGGTGCTGCGTGCGGTGTTCGCTGGAAACATGGTGACGGAACTGGTCGATGCCGATGCTCGCCCCGATGAGGTGGTGGCACGAGTGACGGCACTGACATCGTCGTTGAATAATCAGTCGGCATGACGTCGTCGACGACGCTCGACCATCCGTTCTTCGCGCGCATTTGGCCCGCCATCGCCGCACACGAGACCGAGCAGATGCGGAAGTCCCGTCGGGAGAACCTCGCTGGGTTATCCGGGCGGGTCCTCGAAGTCGGTGCGGGCACTGGGACCAACTTCGCGTTCTACCCGGAGTCGGTGACGCGCGTCGTCGCCGTCGAACCCGAGCAGCGGCTGGCCGTCCGGGCCCGCGACGCGGCCGCGGGCGCAGCCGTCCCGATCGAGGTGACGAACAGGACGGTGGAGAGTTTCTCTGCTACCGAGCCGTTCGACGCGGTGGTCTGCTCGCTGGTGCTGTGCTCGGTGGCCGAGCCTGATGCGGTTCTGCAGCAACTGTTTTCGTTGTTGCGGCCTGGCGGCGAGCTGCGCTACCTGGAGCATGTTGCCAGCACTGGACTTCGGGGACGGTTGCAGCGATTCGTCGACGCGACGACGATATGGCCGAGGCTGGCGGGTAACTGCCACGCTCACCGATACACCGAGAAATCCATCCGCGCCACAGGATTCGAGGTCGACCGCACCCGGACCGAGCAGGCGTTGCCGGCGTGGGTGCCGATGCCGGTGTCGGAGTTCGTCTTGGGCCGCGCGCGACGCCCGGTCTAATCCAGCAGCGCGGGCAGTCGCTGCATCAGCGTCGGCAGCGCCGTGCTGGCGCTTTCGCGCATGGTGATCGTGGCGCTGCTCGACAGCGGTGTGGGCTCGGGATTGACCTCGACGACAACCGTGCCGCGGGCCACCGCCATCTCGGGCAGCCCCGCCGCCGGGTAGACGATGCCGGACGTTCCCACCACGACCAGCACGTCGGCCGCCGTCGTCGCCTCGACGGCGCGTTGCCAGGGTTCCTCGGGCAGCGCCTCGCCGAACCAGACGATGTCCGGCCGGATCAGACCGCCGCAGTGGTCGCAGCTCGGCGGTTCGACCTCCAGCACGGGCTCCGGCATCTCGGGCAGCACGCCGGTGTAGGGCAGATTGCAAGTGGCACAACGGAATTTGAACAAGCTGCCGTGCAGATGATGTACCGGTGAGCTGCCCGCCCGTTCGTGCAGGTCGTCGACGTTCTGCGTGACGACGCTGACCTCGGCGTGGTCCTGCCAGGCGGCGACGGCGCGATGGCCGGCATTGGGTTCGACGGTGCCGACGAGGTAGTGCCGCCAGAGATACCATCCCCACACGCGCTCGGGGTTGCGCTGCCACCCTTGCACACTGGACAACTCGTACGGGTCGAACCGGGCCCACAGTCCGTTCTTGTCATCGCGGAACGTCGGCACACCGCTTTCGGCGGAGATTCCCGCGCCGGACAGGACCGTGATACGCACTCCACCAAGATAGCCCGGACAGTGAATTCAGCCGGACTGCGGGATACTGAGCAGGTGGAACTCGGGGAGTGGCTGCGAGTCGACGGACAGGCGGGGCGACCGCTGTTCGACCAGCTACGCAACCAGATCATCGAGGCGATTCGGGTCGGCACCCTGGCGCCTGGCACGCGGCTGCCGACAGTGCGTGAGCTGGCCGGTCAACTGGGCCTGGCCGTCAACACCGTCGCCCGCGCCTACCGCGAGCTGGAAGCCGCGGGCATCGTCGAAACCCGGGGCCGCTTCGGCACATTCGTCGCCCGCGCCGATCCTTCGGACACCGCGATGGCAGATGCGGCGCGTGCCTATCTCGACGTTGCGCGCGGACTCGGGCTCGGCAAAACCGAGGCGGTGCGCTATCTCGAGGCTGCCTACGACGACTGAGCAGCCAGCACCTTGACCAGCGTGCGCAGGTTTCGGGTCGTGGTTGACGACTTGTACCGCTTCTTGCCCATCGTCTTGCCGATGGTGCTGTCCAGCGTGCGATTCTTCGCCACCTGCCAATAGATCACGCCCGCGGACTTGGGGCCGCGGGCGATCTTTTCGTCAGCTCCTGGCTCGTCGGCCAGCGCGGCGAGTTCGTCGAGCATGTCGTTGTCGCTGACGAACGTGACATAGGACTGGTAGCCGTCGACCTCCGCCTCGAACGGGTATCCGTCGACGATGGCCTGCACCTTCTTGATTGGGTAGATCAGCACCCACGCGTCGTAGCCGAATTGCTGTCGCAGTGCTTTCTCGGCTGTCGCCCGCACCGCGTCGGCGGCTTTCGCCGAGTCGAGCGTGACGTTGCCGGTCGCCAGAATCGTCCGCACCTCAGCCAGTCCCGCGTCGCTCAACGCGGCCGCGACCTCGGCCATCTTGAGGTTGACTCCGCCGACGTTGACGCCGCGCAGAAATGCCGCGTAATGGGTCATAGCGCGATGGTAGGACGCCGACGTCAGATCGGGCCGGTGATCTGCACGCGCGAGTACGCTCATCCCATGAGCCGCCAAGTATTCGACGACAAGTTGCTCGCCGTCATCGCGGACAACTCGCTCGGCGTGCTCGCCACTCTCAAGCGTGACGGTCGTCCGCAGCTGTCCAACATCACGTATTACTTCGATGCCCGCAATACCACTATTCAGGTGTCGGTCACCGAGCCGCGGGCCAAGACGCGCAACCTTCGTCGTGACCCGCGGGCTTCGTTGCTGGTGAGTTCGGACGACGGGTGGTCGTACGCCGTTGCCGACGGCACCGCGACGCTCACGCCACCGGCCGCGTCGCCCAACGACGACACCGTCGAGGCGCTGATCGCGTTGTACCGCAACATCGCCGGTGAACATCCGGACTGGGACGACTACCGCCGCTCGATGGTCACCGACCGCCGCGTCGTGCTGACCATGCCGATCGCGCATGTATACGGCATGCCGCCGGGCGTGCGGTGAATCCCACTGCGCCGCCCCGGGCGCGCTAGGCTTCGGGCATGGCTGCATCGGCGTCGGAGGACGACACCAAGCGTAAATTCCGCGAAGCGCTCGAGCGAAAGAACGCGAAGTCAACGGGCGGCGGGTCGGACCACAAGGACGGCAGCGCCAAGCAACCCGGCGCGCATGGCGCGGCGGCTAGCCGCCGCGAGTTCCGCCGCAAGAGCGGTTAGCCGGCAGCGCGCAGCTCGCCTTGTGCGATTGTTGGGCTTCGTCAGCATCGGCGATGCCGAAAAATGCTGCCGGAAGCACGAATTCGATCGCCGTCAGCACTTCCTGGAACCAGTGTGGTCGACCGTTGTGCACCAGCGAGATGACCCTTCCGACGGCGCTGATCAGCATGAGCCCGGCCAACGCGCGGATCTCGCCGGCGCGGATGGGCGACCGGCGGGCGGCGCGTAGCCAGGCCACGCCGTATCCGGCGAAGTAGGCGTTGTAGAACCGCTCGCGGGAATCGACCGTCGCGTTAGCGTCCGTGGCCCCGGGAACCGAGTTGACGCCCAGCGCGAGATGGTAGATACCGATGGCGATGCAGGAGATTCCGGTGAACCCGGCCAGGTTCTTCAACTGGCGGCCGGTTATGTCGTGCATCCCGCTACGGTAACTCTGGGCCGCCCTACGTGACGGTGTCTTTCAGATACGAAGCCAGGCCGAGTTTCTCAACGAGTGTCAGCCAGTCGGCCGCTGAGATCTCGCACTCGGGCGGATCGTGACGACGCGCACGTTGCCGCTCCACGAAAACCACCGCGTGAGCCCGTCGAAGTTGCGACATCCGATGGTCAGCGCCGGCATGCCGGGAACACACAAACTCACCCAAGATGGTCGCGCAGGGCACCTGCACAACATGGGTCAAATGCCCCATGTTTTCTGCCACCGCCCAGCGCACAATCAACAATAGGCGGGGTCCTGTGTGGCCGCGACAAAAGGGGCACACAACATGAATATCGACGGCACCCTGAAGAGGATCATTGCCGGCGCGCTGCTGTCGGCCGGCGTCGCGACGGCCGGTCTGGGCTTGGGCGCAGGCGCCGCCGATGCCAGACCCACCGGCCCGCATCAGTGGCGCCCAGGGGACTCCATGCAATACCAGACCGCCCCGTGGTTGGCGCAACACACCGGACCAGGCACGGCGTACTCATGGGACATGAATATCTGCCACACCTGGTATTGGCTCGCGAGCGACAAGCAGGGCAACGTTCCTTATAACGGCAAGCTACCGAGCGGTGTGTGGGACGGGGAAAATCCGCCGGGTCCGGTGGCTCAGGTGCCTGACTACCCGGGTCTGTAACGACGTCAGCCCCGCGCTTGGGGCGCTGTGAATAGGCTGATCGAAGGGTCGGCTTGGCCTGGTTTGCCGCGCAGGCTTCCCCGGGTACTGGGGTGTTCGAAGTTCACCTGCGACGGGTCGTTCTGGTAGGCCCAGTCCGCCACGATCGTGCGTTGACTGAACTTCCAGCGGCCGTCGTGCTTGGTGTAGTTGTCCAGGTACCGGCCGCCGATGATGACGTCTACGTCGTGCTCGGGGCCGGCGAAGGTGTGAAACACCAGGCAGTAGATCTCGCCGCGGCCCGTTTCACCTTCGATCACGAAATTCGTCGTGGTGATGTTGTGTTGCGAGACAAGCACATACGGTTCCGCCGCCTGCATTTGGGCGATGAACTGTTCGACGCCGCCCGTCGAGAACGAGCCGTGCGAGTCGGTCGCATCGGGGTGGTACAGGCCTCGGAGCGCTTCATAATCGGCGCGGTCGACGGCCCGGCAATAGGCGGTGACGAGCTGATGCAGTTCGTCCCGGGCGAGCATCAGTGCCAACCTGGCCTCATCCACCACGCCACGATAACTCGGTGGTTATGCGCTGGGTATTGTCTCAACAATCGACCATCGGTCTTAGGGTGTTCAGCGGGAGGAAGGTCGGCGACATTGAAGCTCTGGCTCGCACAAGATTCTGAGGCCGATAAGCTATTGGGCGAGAGCCCGTTCGCACTGCTCGTCGGGATGGTCCTAGACCAGCAGATACCCCTGGAGCGTGCGTTCGCGGGACCGAAGACCATCGCCGATCGAGTGGGCGGTCTCGACCCGGCGGAGATCGCCGACTACGACCCGGGCAAGTTCGCCGCTTTGTGCTCGGAAAAGCCTGCGATACATCGTTTTCCGGGATCGATGGCCAAACGGATCCAGACGCTGGCCCAGATCATCGTCGATGATTACGACGGCGATGCTGCCGGGTTATGGACCACAGGCGACCCCGACGGACCGGAGTTGCTGCGGCGGCTCAAGGGTCTGCCTGGGTTCGGGGAGCAGAAGGCTCGAATTTTCCTGGCGCTGCTCGGCAAGCAGTACGCGGTGACGCCGAAGGGGTGGCGGGCCGCGGCCGGCGATTTCGGCAAGGCCGGCACTCACATCTCGGTCGCCGACATCGCCGACCCGCGTTCGCTAGACAAGGTGCGGTCGTACAAGAAAGAAATGAAGGCCGCTAAATCGGCCCAACAGAAGTGAACGGAAGGCAGCAACGTGAAGACACATCTGAATTGCCCGTGTGGTGAGGCGATCATCGGCAAAGACGAAGACGAATTGGTCGATCTGACTCAGGCGCACCTGGCCAGCGCGCACCCCGGCCTCGACTACGACCGGGACGCAATCCTCTTCATGGCCTATTAACGCGGCATGGCGTACTAACGCCTGATCCGCCGACGCGCACATGACGATGGGTGCGCGCCGGCGTGCCATTGCCAGGGCTCACGGCACCAGGGTTCAGGGCACCAGGGCTCAGGGCACCACCGTCGAACCGATGGTGGGCATGAACTGGCACTGCTTGTCCTTGGTCGAGACCTGCCCGAAGATCGTCGACATGATGCTGCCCGATCCGGTGTCGACGGTGGCGACCAGCGTGGTCGGGCCCTGCGGGTTGATGTCCGCCTGCGGCTTGAGAGTCGCGCTGCCCGACTTGCCGCTGGTGAGGTTCACCCAGGTGACGTTCAGCGGCAACTTCTGCACGTCGGCGGGTCCGGGCGTGCCGATCGCGGTGAACACGTAGGCCGTCTGGCCGGCGCTCGGACCCGGCGCCGGGATCTTGGCGGGTCCGGCCACCGACAACGCGGGCGCCATCACGGTGCCGCCGTCGGCGCCACAGTTGTTGCTGATCGACGGATACATGAAGTCCTGAGTGGGCGGTGAGTCCGGGCTGTAACCCGGGGCCGCGGCCGCAGGAGCGGCGGCCTCACCCGCCGGAGCCGGTGCGGGGGCAGCGGCAGGCGCCGTTCCGGCGGGTGCTGCCGGTGCCGGAGGTGTCGCCGCCACCGGGACGACGTTCGCTGGAGCGGGGGCAGGTGCTCCCTCGGGCGCGGGGCCCGCGGCGTGCACCGGGTCGATACCGGTCGGCAGGTGTGCCTGCGCGCCCGGTACCACTCCCGGCGGGACGACGTGCGCCGTTGAGGCAGCCTGGTTCACCGACTCCGCGACGCTTTTCGACTGCTCCGATGCAGATGGGTCGCGACTGAATGCCTGGGCGGCGGCCATCAACAGCTGGGTCGCCTCCGCCGGGTTGCCCGCTGCCTCCTGGATGATCGGGCTCAGCTCGGTCAGTGCAGGCAGGCCCGGCAGTCCTGGCATGCCCGGAATCTGCTGAGCGGGCATCGGGGCAGGGGGTGCCGCCGGGTCGGCGGCCACGGTGGGGCTGAGCGCCACGGCGGCACTGGACGCGATGGCCGTGGCGGCGACTGCGCTGATGAGATTCCGTGCGATGAACATGATGTTCTCCCGGTCGTTGGTGTTGGGTGGCCGGCTAGCGCAGCCGCGCTAGCCGGCCAGGACGTGCATCAGGGCAGCGCGGACACCGGGAACAGCGACGTCCCCACCGCGGCCGGCGCCGTTGCTGCCGGAGCGGCGGCAAAAGCCGGCAAGGCTGCGGCCGGCAGTCCTGCGGCCGGCGCGGCAACAGCTGGTACGCCCGCCGCGCTGGCGAGCCCACTGCTGAGCGGAGATCCGCCGGTGAACAGCGAGGCCAGGTCACCGGGTAGCGACACCTGCTGCGGCAACGGGAACGGCAGCCCCGGTATCTGCGGCAGGTTGAGCTGCGCCTGCGGCAGCATCCCTGCGGGTCCGGTCGCCGGCGCGGCCGCGGTCGGAACGGCCGACGTCAACCCGGGGATTCCGCTGAGCGGTGTGGTCGCGGCCGGAACCGGCGACGTCAATCCAGGAATGCCGGTCGTCGGCGCGGTCGAAGCAGGGACGGTCGGCGTCAACCCCGGGATCCCCAGCGTGGGTGCGGAACTCGCCGGTGCGGTGGCTCCGGGAATGAGCGACGAAGCTCCGGGCAGGGTGGAACCGGTGGCGGCTTGCTGCGGCATCTTGATCGATGCGCTGGCCAGCGGCGGCGGCGTGGCCGGCTGTCCGCCCAGAGCACCCGCGAGGTTTTGCAGTGCTTGCGGCGCTTGGGCCGCGGTGCCAACGAGCTGCTGGCCGATATCGGGGGCGGGCAGTGGTGCTGGGTCGGCGTGGGCGGTGCCCATCAGACCGCCGATGAGCATGGCGGCCGATGAGCCCACCACGATGGTGGTGGCTCGTAGGAACATCCGAACGTTTGACATGACTCTCCCTGGTGGTGGATGACAGGCGTCGCGGCTGATAGTTCGCCTGATATGGAAGTGACTCAAGTGACACGTGTGGCATTTATGCGACCGTTATGGAACCGAGCGGCAGCGGTGACCGAAGCGCACGGCCTCTGGGAAGACCGGCGCGCGTCGGCATCCCCGTTAAAGTCGTCCAGATAGACACCACCTCGGCCGCTCCGTCGGCAGTCACCAACCGGTCGCGAGCGATTTCCGTGAGCAGGCTCGGGCCGGTGCTATTGGTCGTGAGTGTCGCTGCACGGCTGGCGTGGACGTATCTCGCACCCAACGGTGCAAACTTCGTCGACCTGCACGTTTACATCGGCGGCGCCGCCACCATAGATCATCCGGGCAGCCTCTACCGCTACGTCTACGCCGACCAGACGCCCGACTTCCCGCTGCCGTTCACCTATCCGCCGTTCGCCGCCGTGGTCTTCTACCCGCTGCACCTGCTGCCGTTCGGCCTGGTCGCGTTCTGCTGGACGGTCGGGACGATGGCCGCGCTCTACGGCGTGGTGCGG
>Ga0302324_100014919_pt1 | contig 15622 bp, 5 predicted proteins | sample Palsa_T0_1_FD_201949 | JGI IMG/M metagenome (GOLD analysis project Ga0302324, IMG submission 201949) | Peat permafrost microbial communities from Stordalen Mire near Abisko, Sweden - Palsa_T0_1 | ecosystem: Environmental > Terrestrial > Soil > Palsa > Peat permafrost | place: Sweden: Abisko...
TCAAGTGACCGGAGCGCCACCACCTCTCAATACCACTTCCGCCACGCTGAGCGATGTTGTGGGCCACGAGGCCACCGTCAACCTGCCTCTCAACGGCCGTGAATTTACCCAGTTAACGCTGCTTACTCCAGGCGCTGCGCCCATTCAAGACGCCCAGCAATCCGGGTTCGCAGTGACCCAGGGAGCTGGAGGAATCAGTCCGTCGGTCAACGGCCAGAGAGGCGAACAGAATAACTTCACCATGGACGGGCTTCTGAACAATCAGCTCTTCACCAACATCTGGGCGATCAGTCCACCGCCAGATGCGCTGCAGGAGTTCAACGTTCAATCGCACATCACAGACGCTCAGTTCGCCATCAGTTCGGGAGCAAACATCAACATCGTCACCCGCTCCGGGACCAACGAGTTTCATGGCGCGGGGTGGGAATTCGCGCGGAACGCAGTGCTCGACGGCCGGAATTTCTTTGAAACCAAGCGCCTCCCGTACAGCCAAAATCAATACGGTGTGTTTTTGGGCGGACCGGTCATCCTGCCGCACTTCCACGGCAGGAACAACACCTGGTTTGCCGGTTATTGGGAAGGATTCCGATCCTCGCAGACGCTGACCTATTTCGGAGATACATTCACTTCGGCCATGCGGACCGGCGATTTCTCCGCTCTCCTCGGCCAACAAGTGGGCGTGGATAGTCTTGGCCGGGCCGAGTATCAGAATGAAATTTACGATCCTGCCACCAGCCGTGCAGATCCAAAAACTCCAGGAGCAGTACTTCGCGATCCGTTTCCCGGGAATATTATTCCGGCGAGCCGGATCGATCCAACAGCCCCAATCATCCTGCAAAAGTACTACCCACAGCCGAATTTGAGCGTGGCCGCCGGCGTCCTGCCTAATTACCAATTCTCCGGGACAACGGGAATACAAAGTGACGTAATGGGAATCAGGATCGACCACGAATTTCACAACAACGACACATTCTTCGCCCGGTACAACCGTTCCAACGCAAACAATACGACGCCGGAGCCTCTCCCCGGATACCTCGGGGTGTTGCTGAACTACGCCCAAGCAGTAGGCGCCGGCTACACCCATCTCTTTGGCGCGTCGACGATTTTGAACCTGCACTATGGCTATTCCAACATGAATTTGAACACCTCATCCCAGGGAGCCGGGACAGCCTTCACCAGCGCTCTTGGCTTCAGCTTGAATGGAAATCCGGACTATGGTCCTTCGATCAATATCTCGAATGGCTACAGTGGTGTCACTCAGTACAACTATCCGCTCGGCCCGCAATGGGCAAGTGACTATCACGCCGATCTATCAAAGACAATCGGTCATCACACCCTGGGCATCGGAGGCATGTACTACCGGATTACCAGCTACGATGGCGCCACAAATATAGTGACGGGCTTCACCCAAAATGCAACCTCTCAAGGAGCCTTGGCTGCGCAGACAGGCATGGGACCAGCCAGTTTTATGATGGGCCTGGTCGACAACATCAGCGGCTATACCGGAAATCTGAACGAGACCATCACGGCTAACTGGTTTGGTGGCTACTTCCAGGATCAATGGAAAGCGTCGAAAAACTTCACCATCACCGCCGGACTTCGCTATGACTACGTAGCCCCGCCAAACCCCGACAAGGCTCTGGCCGGTCTGGATTTCTATACCGGGAAGTTCATCGTGACCAGGCCAGTGCTGCCTCTCTTTCCTCAAGCTACTGGGCCGAGCACTTACTACAATCCGCAATACACCGGGCTTGAACCCAGATTCGGCGTAGCCTACCAGGCCGCAGATCACACCGTTGTACGAACGGCCTTCGCCATCATCGACGATCACAACAATCAACTGGTGCAACAGTCCCAGAATATTCGACTCGGCTGGCCGAGCGCCGCGTCTCCGAACATAACATTGCAAAACCGCGGGCTACCGAATCTGTTTTTAAGCAACCTGCCCCCGGAGTCGCAATTTATCAATCCGCTCGTTCCTCTGATCGGCCAATCCGCCGACCCGAACATGAAGAATGCCTATTCCATGGAGTACAACCTCGGAGTCGAACAGCAATTACCGAAGGCCTTGTTGTTGAAGCTGGACTATGTCGGTTCATTGGGCCGCCATCAGTATCTGCAAGTGACGGCGAATACCGCGCCAACACCGGGCCCGGGTTCGCTGGCATCCCGGGGCCAGCCCTATACGCAGTTTGGAGGATCTGCCTTTACCTTCGAAACGGGCGCAGGAAATGCTAGCTATAACGCGCTCCAGGCTGAACTCAAACGGACATTCTCCTCCGGGTTGTATTTCGTGGCTTCTTACACCTGGTCGAAGTCGCTGGACATTGAATCAGACCCTTATGGGGGATCCGGCGTGCAGAATTTCTATAATTTGAGGGCGGATCGCGGCCCTTCCGACTACAACCTATCGCAATTGTTTGTCTTTAGCGGCGTGTATGGATTGCCAGTAGGCCGCGGAAAAACATTCTTACAAAATCCAAACCGCTTCACCGAGGGTCTTCTTGGCAACTGGAACGTCGGGGCGATCGTCAGTGTCCATTCCGGATTGGCGTTTGAGTGCGGTGCCGGTGGCGATATCGCGAACGTGGGAGGCGGTGCGCAGCGGTGCGATCAAACAGCCAACCCGTATGGAGGCACGGGATTCCAACAAACGCGAACGAAGTGGCTTAACCGCTCCTCCTTTACCACAGTGCCTTACACGTTCGGCACCGAAGGAAGGAACAACCTCGTCGGTCCTGCATATAGCGACGTCGACTTCAGCGCATTCAAAGACTTCCCTGTGACCGAGCGTGCGAAGCTTCAGTTCCGGGCGGAGTTTTTCAATCTGCCCAATCACACCAACTTCAAGAATCCCACCAGCAACGTCCAGAGTTCCGCGTTCGGAGGAATCTACAGCAGTTATTTTGCCCGCGAAATTCAGCTGGCAGCAAAGGTCATCTTTTAAATGAGCAGGCATTGGAGACGCAAGACGCACGAGCCCGCGGTTTTGAGAACGGCAACGATCTCTGTTATCACGATCGTGAGCGCGCTGTCCTTTCTCTTGCCGCCCGGCTGCGTCGCGGCCACCACCACTTCTCGTGATGCCTATGCACGCATAGACAATCAAGCCGGTACTTTGGCGATTGGTACCGGCTCCGTGGCGGAGAAGATACAGCTTGCTCATGGTGATTATCTTCTTCGCAGTTTCCAAAATAGTGCCACCCATCAGGAGTACATACGCGAAGGAAGCAGCTCAGAGGAGTTTCGGGCGACGGTGAACGGAACGTCCATCAGCGGAGCCACTGGGGAGTGGACCTGGGTAAACGGGAGTGCAAGAGTCCTGGGCCAGGGAGAGATTGAAACGATCATCCATCTCCGCGGCAAGCTCCTGGAAGTGGATAAGCACTATGTCATCTATCCGGACAGCAGCATCATCCGTCAATGGGTCGTGTTCAAGAACCGAAGTGACGGTGCAGTCACTCTATCTAACCCCTACATGCTGGCCCAGCGAATCGTCGCGAGCGCATCCACGCCGCAAACCCTGTCTTATATGACCGGTGGCGGATCCTTCAGCGGAAGTCAGGTATTGAAGCAGGTAGCTCTTTCCGATTCCTATGTTCGTAGCTTTGACACGAAAGACAAAGCCGAGGTGCAGAGTGTCGAAGGGATTCAGTTCGACCAGTCTTTGGCCTATGGATCAGGCAGATATATGCCCTGGTTTTGTATAAGTGACACGGCCTCGAAGGGTGGCCTCTTCGTCGGATTGGACTACTACGGCCATTGGGTGGCCGAGGTAGGGAATTTCCAAGGGGCGCCGGGGTATCTCGGTCTGAGATTGGCCGGATACGAAAAAAAGCTTCAACCGGGTGAGACCGTCGAGACCCCGAAGAGCTTCACTGGCGTTTATGCGGGCGATCTCGATGCCATGGGCAATCAACTGAAAGCCTGGCAGTATCGCTATCTGTGGGATTACACCAACGATGATTATTTCTCAAAGATCCGATACGCCGCAGAAATGCGCTGGCAGCCAAGCAAGGGATTCTCATGGGGCGGCGGCACCGATGACAATTGGGACTATCGCTTGCAGGCGATGTTTCATACCGCTGACCTGATCCATTACGTGGGAGCAGACATCCTTTGGCAGGATGCCGGTTGGCACGACTACCTGGGCGACAACGATGGACCAGATTTCATGCAAGTCAACGAATATCTGAAGAAGTCGGGAATGCGGTTGGCCGTATGGTGGCCGTTGTGGTACGCGGAAAAGAAATCCAAAATATTGCAAAAACACCCTGACTGGGGCGAGGGCGGAGTCTTCCGTGGCCCTCTCGATCCTTCCCGTCCGGAAGTGATTGATTGGATGTCGAACCAACTGAACGAGAAGGCTGCCGCGTGGGGAGACTTTCAATGGCGCGAAGATGGAAGCGCTGTAGCGCCGGTCGCTAACGACGAAACCCCGATGCTGTCGCAGTACCACAACATCATGGACATGCAGAAACAGTTCCGCAAGCAGCATCCGGGCTCATCCATCGATCTTTGCGCCGGCGGCGGAAACCTGATGAGCTTCGAAGGTCTGCGCATGGCGGATGTAGGCCAACTTACTGACGGAGGTTCGTTGGTCTTCGGCAGCTACTACAGTTCGTATCTTTTTCCGCCAGACAAACTCGACGATTGGACGCGAACGCAGAATGCTACCTGGACCAACGTCGCGACTACACTCACCATGGCGCCCGCCTGGATGGGAGAGCACGGGCTCTACGGACACGAACAAGGCGTCGCCCTGGATGACGGGAAAGAGAACCTGCGGAAAACGTTCGAGATTTACCACTACCTGGTGCGACAAGGGGTGGCTGGCCGCTGGGTGCAGATTTACCACCCCAGGATCGAGGGAGACGAACCGATTTACTACCTGGAGAGGCTTAGCCGCGATAGACACCGTGGGGCGATTGTTCTTAAGCATTTCCCCTCCGGCGAGATCCGGATATACCCCAAGGGACTCAACCCGGCCGAGCTCTATGATGTTCGTTTCCGAAATGCGCGGACCGCGGCGAAGCGGACGGGCCAGGACCTCGCCGGCAACGGAATTACATTGATCAATCCGCAACCCGGAGAGCTGATCTACCTGGGCTTGCCGAATCATCCCGGCAGTGGAACGGACTCCGTCCCTCCCAGTGCCCCCGCTCAGGTAAAGAAAAATATTGGCACCAATCTCGGCGTGACTGGGGTTGAGTTAACTTGGGCCGCGTCCACTGACAACAACTGGATTTCCTATTACCAGATATATCGCGATGGCGAACCGATCGATCGCATCGCAACGGGCTTGTTTTATTTCGACCACACTGACCGGGCGACCTTGGGATCCACCTATGAGGTGCAGGCTGTAGACGGCGACGGAAATGCCTCGGCAAAAGTTACTGGTCAGCAAGCTGGGTTGCCAGGCAGCGTGATTTACACCGCGCTCGGTGGGTTCCTGGCCGGCAAGGACTACAGTTACCAGGGCGCAAACGGCTGGCGGTATGAAGAATGGGAAGGCGGCAAGCAGAGATCCGTCACCTGGAACGGCGCCTTGGGACAAATGGGGTTGTACGAGGGTATGCCCGGCGCGCACGAGGTTTTGATTGGCGGTTCGTGGATGCGCCCAGGCGACAAAGCAGACGCAGTTCGAATGTTCACCCTCCCGGCGTCGGGCCAGGTAACCCTTAGCGGGAATGTGCACAAGGACGTCTACCATACAGCAGGAGATGGCGTAAGGATAAAGGTGCTTAAAGGTGATCAGCAAGTCTGGCCGAGCGAAGGATGGGAGACGATAGCGGCCGCAGACACGAAGGGTAAGGACATCGAGAAAACCCTGACCGTACAAGCGGGGGACAAACTCTACTTCATTGTGAACCGCAATGGCGACGCGGCAGATGATGAAACAGTGTGGAATTCCAAAGTCGCCTACCAAACGCCAGGGGAGGTATCAAGACCAGAGGCGAGCCAATCGATGGATGACCTCAACCACAACGTCGAATACTCCGGCACAGGGTGGCAGAGAAAAGGAACGCCGCCATGGTCCAAGGGTGCGGGACTTGGCGAGGATATCGGATATTTGCAGGACCGTTACGCGGGAACTTTATCGGTGAGTGGCAACGCCGGAGACAAAATGACGTTGAAGTTTCGCGGTACCGGAGTGCGATTGATTGGAGATACCGGTAGCGATCGCGGAGTTGCCGCAATAACAATCGATGGAAAGGACATGGGAACCATCGACACGTTCGTTCCGGAAAACTATCCAAACTTCACGGTGGCTTCGGGCGATTCGGTGCGCGAGCCGAACAACGTCGCCCTCACGCCGCCCACTGTCTTGTGGGGGACATCGGGGCTCCCGGAGGGCGACCATGTGCTCGAAGTAACTGTGTCAGGCCGCAAAAACAAGGAAAGCACGGGAACCTACGTGGGCATCGATGAGATCGCGATTACCGGAAACACAAATTCGGCTGCACTGCAGCGCTGAGCAACGCTAAGGATAACTAAATGGGTTTGATGAGCGACATTAAGGACTTCGAAGTCCCGCGCAACCAGGTTGGAGTGTGGTGGCTTGGCCAGAACGGGTTTATCTTCAAGACTCCCGAGGGTACGACACTCAGCGTCGATTTGTACCTGACGAATAGTGTTCCGAAACTCTTACCGGATCTTCCGGTGAACCTCGAGCGCATGCTCCCGATATTTCTTCCTCCGCAGGAATTGGAAACCGACATCTATGCCTGTACTCACAGTCACTTCGATCATGCGGATCCCGAAACCATCCAAAATCTCCGCAATCGGGAAACCATTCAGTTTGTCGGGCCATATCTGACCTGCGAGGCTTATCGCTCCTACGGTGTGGAAGAGGCGAGAATCGTATCCATTGCTCCGCAACAGGAAATCTCGCATCGCGACATAAAGATCGAAGGGACGTTCGCTCTGCCCACGGATGAGAGCGATTTGAATCACCTCGGCTTCCTCGTTACGTTCGCCGACCGGTTCAAGATCTACATCACAGGCGACACCGATCACTCCGAATTACTGGCATCGGTAGCTAAGCATTCTCCACAGGTACTAATTACATGCATCAATGGAAACTACAACAATCTTTCTCATTGGGAAGCCGCTGAAGTGGCCAAATGGATCAATCCCAAAATTGCCATTCCCTGCCACTACGATATGTTTCCCGACAATTCCCTCGACCCGGCGCAATTTCGAGCCAGTTTGAAGATCCGAGCGCCGAAAGTTGAGTATCACCAGTTGTCTCATGCAAAAGCTCATCTGCTGGGCTGAGAACACGAACCGGGTTGAATTCGTCATCGCCTCGAGGCTTGGAGTAACCACGAAAGAAATGGGTAAGGCATGAATACTGAACTGGGCGTGTTGCTTGCTCTGGCAGGCGGTGTCATGGTGGGCAATTGCATGGTGCCGCTGAATTATCTACGCACCTGGCGCTGGGAGAATGCATGGATTGTTTTCTCCATCGTGGCCCTCCTTGTCCTTCCCTGGTCGTTCGCTTTCCTGCGCGTGCCTCACCTGCTGGGGGTCTACGGACAGGTGAACAGCGGCGACTTCGTTATGCCCTTTTTATACGGAGCCGGATGGGGCGTAGCGCAGGTTCTCTTCGGACTTGCCGTGGTTCGCATTGGCATGGCTCTCTCGTTTGCGATCACCATCGGATTGAGCGCGGCCTTAGGCACAATTGTGCCGATCTTATTCAAGGACCCGCATGTGCTGGCGACCGATCGCGGTTTCGTACTGTTGCTCGGATTGTTGCTGATGGTGACCGGTGTCGCAGCCTGCAGCTGGGCAGGACATCAACGAGAAAGAAGACGCAGTGAAAGAACAGAGCACCCAGAACAACGATCTTCTTTGGCGGGGATCTTTATGGCCGCTGCCGCCGGCTTACTGGCGCCCATGCTCAATTATTCCCTGGCATTCGGCGGCATTTTCATCCAGGAAGCGATTCGCCATCATACCAAGGTAGCCGAGGCCCCATACGCGGTGTGGCCCGTCGCTCTTGCGGGCGGCGCCGTCCCGAATCTTGCCTACGCGATTTTCCTGGCGAACAAAAACAGAAGCTGGGGCAAGTTCGTGCCAGCGTGGCCAGACTTACTGCTGGGCGCTACTATGGGCATTTTGTGGATGGGCTCCATGGCCATCTACGGAATGGCGACGACTTTCTTAGGTCTACTCGGCGCCTCTGTGGGATGGAGCATATTTCAGATCTGCATCATCCTCACCGCCAATATATCGGGATGGCTTTCTGGGGAATGGAAGGGAGCCAACCTTCAGTTACGCGCTGTCTTGTGGTGCGGATTGCTCTTGCTCGGTTCCGCAACACTCGCGATTGCGTACGGGACCCATGGTTAATTAGGAAGTTGGGGGACCCCTCATTTTGGGATCTGTCCTAACAAGGGAACTAGGGGGTGCCCCAAATCTCGCTCGTTTTTTGCAAGATGTGGGATTCCACTAATCTTCAGTGTGCTTGTTTTGCATTGCCCGATGATTCAATGATAGGTCGTACGAAGACGCCATTCTTAATGGGAAATATCTACCGATCAGTGGATTAATCAGCTAGACAAAGCAAAAGTTGGGAACTCGAGAGGACCGCATGTCAACGATCTACAACCTTCTATGCCCTATGATAGTGTGGCTGTGCCCATCCAAGAGCAAAATCAAGTCCTTTGTGAGACGCGGCCTGATGCTAACCATCACATCAATGCTTGCCCTCGCGCAAGCCCTGGCACAGAATGCCGCAACTCTGCTCGGTGGGGTTACAGATACCAGCGGAGCGGCGGTGCCTTCTGCAACGGTGACGATTGCGCAACCAAAAACCGGGTTTACCCGATCCATCAAAACCAATGCCCAGGGAGAATACGTTCTACCTTTGCTACCCATCGGCAGCGATTATGGTCTGACGGTCCAGGCCCCTGGATTCGAGTCATTTAGCCAAGCCGACATCACTCTGCAACTCAATCAGAATGCGAGAGTCGATGTTCAACTGAAGGTTGGTACTGTCTCGCAGAGCGTCAACGTGACAGGCGCCGCCCCAATGGTGGATACTTACACCGCCGAGGGGGGCGACGTGGTGGAGGCGCGGCGCATCGTCCAACTGCCGCTCAATGGCCGCAACGCTCTTCAGCTCGCGGCCACTTTGCCCGGAGTCTCCTATTCCTACAATCCTCCCGCACTGACGGGCGGGGACAGAAGCGCTAACCAGGTCAGTGTGAACGGCTCCCGGCTGAACGAAACCGACTATCAGCTCGATGGCATGCGATTTCAGGGTTCCTACGATTCGTTCGGTCTAAACTATCCCGCTCCGGACGCTTTGCAGGAGTTCAAACTCCTGACCAATTCGTATTCCGCGCAGAGTGGCTTTTATGCCGGCTCCATCTTCACCGCAGTCACACGCTCAGGCACGAATCAGTACCACGGTTCGGCGTGGGAGTTTCTCCGCAACACGTCGCTCAACTCGCGCAATTGGTTTCTGACATCTGTCCCCAAGCTTGTCCAGAACCAGTTTGGTGCAGCGATGGGCTTTCCCATCTGGCAAAAGTATCGCGTCTTCGGGTTTGCCGAATATCAGGGTTTGCGAATCAGCGAAGGAGCCATCACATCTTCTTTTCCTCTGACCGCGCCGGAACGGCAGGGTGTATTTAGCTCAGCTGTCAAAGACCCTACGACTGGCCTGCCCTTTCCAAACAACACCATCCCGGCCAATCGATTTAGCCCTGTAGCACAGAATGCGCTGGCGTTTGTACCTGCGGCGCCTTCGACCAACGGAGGAGAGCTGGTCACGACGGGCTCTGAGCCGGTGAACGTAAATCAATGGACGGGGAAAATAGACGCCGGGCTTACCCACCTGGACCAAGCCTCGGCGACCTACTATTTCGATCGGACCACGTTTACCCTTCCCTTCGGCAACGGTCCGTACCAAGGCTTCGGCGGACCAATGTTTGAGGACCAGGATATCTGGGTCATAGCACTCAACGAAACTCACACCTTCTCGCCCAATCTGCTCAATCAATTCACCGGCGGAATCAGCGGGCAGCAGGAAACCCACCGCTGCTCGACCACTCTAACCCCAGCAAGCCTGGGAATCAGCAATTTCGTTCTTGGCGGCCCCCCACAGCCGCCAACCTTAAGCGTCTCGGGCTTCTTCACGATGGGTGGTTCCGGTGTATGCGCCTGGGTTGAGGGCGGAAAAAACTGGCAAGTTGGCGATGGCATAACGTGGCTCAAGGGCCGCCACAACTTCAGGTTTGGCGCTGATCTGTATGACCGTGCCTGGGTTCTCGAGACCGCCTATCTAGACCCGGGTGTGTTTGCCTTTAACGGTACCCTGAGCGGAAATCCCGCGGCCGACTTCCTGCTGGGAGCGCCCGCGTCGGTGCAAAGGAACTCGGTGATCGATACGGCCTTCAAAACGCTCGACTCCGCCTACTATGTGCAAGACAATTTCAAAGTCTCAAACCGCTTGGCCTTAAACCTGGGGATCCGTTACGAACTGCTCCCTCCCTTTTCGGAATACCGAGGGAAAGAGTTGAAAACCGTGGATATTCCCCAGAACGCTACCTTCCGTTATGGGCAGCAATCGAAAATATTTCCCAACGCACCCATCGGCCTATTATTCGTCGGCGATAAGACTGCGGACTACCCAAATGGTCTGCCTGCCTCGATGGTGCAGACAGATCACGGCCAGATTCAGCCCCGGCTCGGGATCGTTTTCGATGTTTTCGGAAGCGGCAGAACCAGCTTGCGCGGCAGCTACGGCTTGTACAGCAACGCGCAGTTCGGAGATGAAGCCGCCCAGAGCTTCCAGAATCAGCCCTTTGATTTAGCGCAATCCATATTCTCGCCAGCCGGAGGCCTGGCCAATCCATGGCTAGGGCTGGTGAATCCTTTCCCCTTGAAAGTCAACGTGCAAAATCCTGCGACGCAAACCTTCTTTCTACCCGGACAGGTTTTCGGATGGGATCAACATTTTGTGAATCCCCGGGTGCAGGCGATCGGCGCCGATGTTCAACAACAAATCAAGTCGAACCTGATGATCGACGTCGCTTATATCGGTAAACTCAGCCAGCATTTGGAAGACACTATCAACATCAATCAGGCTGCGTACATTCCTGGCGTAGGGCCCGATGGAACCCCTCTGTCCACGGAGGCCAATACCAATGCCAGGCGCATTCTGGTTCCCAACATCTACGAAAAGATCGACATCAATAATGCCCACCCCAGCGCGAGTTATCAGGGCTTGCAGGTATCCGTACGCTATAGCTCAAAGAGTCTGACTGCCTTCGCAAACTACACTTTTTCAAGATCTATCGATACCGGGCAGACCACCAATGTGCAAGGAGATGCTCATCAAGACAATCTGCATCCGAACGTCGACCGGGGGCCATCAAGCTTTAATGCCGCCCAGATCTTTCGCCTGTCGCTGGTCTACGATATCCCGCAATTCCACGTACAACCCGTCGTCGATCTCATCGCGAATCACTGGCAGATTTCCGACATAACTTCCGTGCTGTCCGGCTACCCCTTCACGGTCACGTCAGGTGCCGACAACTCACTCAGCGCAAATGGCTCCGACCGGCCCAATCTGGTGGGCAACCCCCACCTCTCAGGTGGACGATCACGCCGCGACAAGGTGAATGAGTTCTTTAACACGGCTGCGTTCGTGCCCAACCCGATAGGCACATTCGGCAATGTTGGCAGGGACAGCCTCTACGCGCCGGGACTTGCCAATTCTGACTTTGCGTTGATGCGCGTCTTCTTTCCTGAGCGGCGCTTAAATTTCCAATTTCGTGCAGAGCTCTACAACGGGTTCAATCAAGTGAACTTTGGTGCTCCCTCTGCCACTCTCAATTCGCCTGGAAGCTTTGGCCGTTTGACTTCCGCAGCCGCAGCACGGCAAGTTCAGTTTGCCTTGAAGGCACAATGGTAGCCAAAACCTTTCTGACTCGAACACTATTGCTTGTATCTTTGTTCGTGCCCACGGCAGTCCACGCCGTGCAGCGGACCAGCCTGGATGGGTCGTGGAAAATAGCGACCGATCCCAACAACCTGGGCAAAGCACAGAATTGGTTCCGCTCCGGCCCCCCAGCGGAAGCAGTGGATTGCCGCATCCCCGGAGTGATTCAGCAGACCTTTCCCGCTTACCACGGGGTTGTCTGGTACTGGAAAACTCTAAGCGTTCCGCAGGTCGCTGCGCAGGAGCGGTTGCAGCTGAAGTTCGGCGCCGCCGATTACCTCTCCGAGGTGTGGCTCAACGGCCAGTACATCGGCTCCCACGAGGGGGGCGAGACGCCTTTCACCTTCGATATCACTCACGCAGCAAAACCCGGTGCGAATAACTCCCTCGTGGTTCGCCTCCTTAATCCCGACCAGCGCCGAATCGATGGCATAACCCTGAATGAAACTCCGCACGGCATCAAGAAGGTGCCGATGGCAGTGGGAAACTTTTGGGATCCGGGCGGACTGTGGCAGTCGGTCGAGCTGCTGAAGGTTCCGGCCATTCGTGTTGCCGATGTATTCGTCGACGCGCAAACAGAAACCAAGAGCGTGCACGCGCGGCTTACAATCGCGAATGATACCGGACGCGACCAGACAGGCCGGCTCGTTTTCGACTTGACGCCGAACGGGGCAGAGCGGCCCATTCTGTCTCAGTTGCAGAGCGTTGATATTCCTGCCGCGGGCAAAACCGTAGAGGTCGAATTGAAGCTTGATGAGGTGCACGCCTGGAGTCCAGACGATCCCTATCTCTACCGTCTCAGCTCGAGGCTTTCCGCCGGTCTGTCCTCAGACGTGTACGTCACCCGCACCGGTTTTCGCGATTTTGTTTTCCGCGATGGCTATTTTCGTCTAAATGGTCGCCGCATCTTTCTGCGCAGTGCGCACTCCGTCGGCCACTTCCCCATCGGTCAGCATGTTCCCTCCGACCCCGAGTTGCTCCGTCGTGAACTGCTTTACGTAAAATCCATGGGCTTCAATACGGTGCGCTGGCTTGGGCGAACCATGTTTCCTTCCCAGCTGGAACTATGCGATGAGCTGGGGTTGATGGTTTATGAAGAGAGTTATGCCTCGTGGAATTTGAACGCCTCGCCCGACATGGCGAGGCGTTTCGACTTTTCCGTTCGCGATATGATCCTGCGCGATCGAAATCATCCCTCCCTGGTGATGTGGGGATTGCTGAACGAGACCGTGGACAACCCGACGTTCCGGCATGCAACTACGATGTTACCGCTGGTGCGCTCGGTGGATCCGACGCGGCTGGTAATGCTCAGCAGCGGACGATGGGATGCGCAATGGACCATTGGATCCATAGCCAATCCCAGGGAGAGCAATTGGCAATATGAACTCGGGTCGGAGTCGGCGAGTGCGGACTCTTCTCAACAGGTGCATCCGGAGGGGTACACCCCTGGTGCGGGAGACATCCATATGTATCCCATTCGGCCCTGGCCGGACGAAGCTATGAAGTTCTTCCGGACCGCAGGAGCGGGCACCAAGAATGTACTTCTCTCCGAATATGGAAATGGGAGCCAGATCGATCCCATCCGCATTGTTAAGTTGATGCAGCAGAATGGAGCCAGTCCCGAGCTCGAGGATTACAAGCTCTATAACAAGATGGCTGTTCAGTTGGAACAGGATTGGCGGGACTGGAAGCTCGACCAGATTTTCGCATCTCCTTCCGACATGATTGTCGCCAGTCAGGGGCTCCAATCGGAGCAGCGCCGCCTGGCGCTGAGCGCGATCCGCTCTAATCCCCACTTCGTTGGCTATAACTTGACCGGATTAAGCGATCAGGCCATTGAAGGAGAAGGCCTAATGACAACGTTTCGCGAGCTGAAGCCCGGAATCATGGATGCCATGAACGACGGCTTCGCCCCCGTAAAGTGGTGCCTTTTCGCCGGACCCACGCACGTCTATCAAGGCGCCACCGTTCATCTGCAAGCGGTTCTGGCCGATGAAGACGTACTAAAACCGGGATCCTACCCGGTTCGGATGAAGGTCGTTGGACCTCGCGGGATTGTCTTTGAGAAAACCTCCTCTCTGCAGATTCCCGACCCCCATTCTTCTCCTGAACCGTCGATGGTCCTTCCGGCTTTTGATGAGAAAGTCCCCTTGAATGGGCCCGAAGGCAGATACAAGGTAGAGGTAGCGTTCGATAGCGGCGCGGCCGCGGTGGCCCGCGAAGAAATCATTGTGGAAGATGTTGCGCATTTGCCCTCTTTGACAGCCGGCGTCGAAGTGCTGGGTACGAACGAGGAGATGTCCCACTTCTTGGCTTTACACGGAGTTAAGACTGTCCCCTCACAACCCGCCACCGGCGTCAGCCCGCACGTAATCCTGATTTCCGGTCAGGCAGAAGCTCACAAGAATGACTGGCTCACCCAGGTTTCCTCAGGAAGCGATGTGATCCTCCTGGATCCCAACACTCTTCCCCCGGCACTAGGGGGCGCCATCGAAGACTCAGGGCCACGGTTCTGGGGCCGCGACGATATTGTGAAACCTCACCCGATTTTCGATAGCCTGCCTTCCCGGCGCCTGATGGATCTCTATTTCTATCGCGATCTGATTGCCCGCAAATCAATCGTCGGTTTCAACAAGGACGCGGAAAATGTGGTGCCCACGTTTGCCGTAGGAAAGCCCGGAGGACAAGGCTATTGGTCTGGTTCCAACTTGCTGGTCTATAACGTCGGCCGCGGTAAGGTCATCGTCTGCACACTTCGGATTTTGGAAAACCTGGAGAAGAACCCGGCGGCAGATCGCGTCCTTTTGAACATGATCTCCTTCGCGGCTTCCAAGCTCAACACGCTGCCGTAGAATGGCAATTCGGCTCCCTGACGCATGAATCAAACCTTGGTCGACACCCTAGCGGCTGCCGGTAAATCAACCACGGTGTGGACCAGCCCCGACGGATCTTCGGCCCTGGTGCTGCCGCATGGCGGACGCATCTTAGGACTTTTCGCTTCTGAATCGAGCGAAAACTTTCTTTGGACACATCCCGCGCTCGAAACCGTAAGTACCGCGCAATCATTTTATGAAAGCGGCGAATGGCACAACTCCGGCGGCGACCGAACCTGGCTCTCTCCGGAAGTAGATTTCTTTCTGCCCAATTTTCCGCAGCTCGATGTTTACGTGCAGCCTCGCGAGTTTGACCCTGGTGAATATCAAATCACCCAAGACGACGCCTCCGTGACACTCAGCAATCGATTCACCTCCAGGCTTTCTCGGACCGGGGTCACGGTGCAACTGGAAATAACCAAGCGACTCTCTGAGGCACGCAACCCTTTGCGCACCTTGGCCTCAAGTCTCTGCGATCATTTCGAATACGCAGGCTATGCCCTGCGCACGCGCTTGGCATTTACCAGCGGCAAATGCGAAGCAGCCGCCGCCGGATTATGGTCCCTGCTACAGTTTCCCCACAAAGGGGAACTTTTAATTCCCACGTTTTCTAAGCCGAGGGTCAAGACGTATTTCGGAAAGATCGATGACGAAGACCTGAAGATCACTGACCATCTTGTTCGCTATAAAATGCGAACCGCAGGCGAACACAAGATTGGCATCGAAGCTCCTTTCGTGACTGGGCGGGCAGGATATCTGAAGTGCTTGGGGGATCGCAGCTCGTTGG
>Ga0302324_100014920_pt1 | contig 15622 bp, 8 predicted proteins | sample Palsa_T0_1_FD_201949 | JGI IMG/M metagenome (GOLD analysis project Ga0302324, IMG submission 201949) | Peat permafrost microbial communities from Stordalen Mire near Abisko, Sweden - Palsa_T0_1 | ecosystem: Environmental > Terrestrial > Soil > Palsa > Peat permafrost | place: Sweden: Abisko...
GAGCTCCGCCAAGGAGCAACGATCGCTGTAGCAACGACTACTGTTTGGCCAACCCGGTTTTGGTAGCGATAATGATGTCCTGATAGCTGAGATAGGGGCTTCTTCCGCTCCACGCTCCAAAATGGGGGCTTTCGGGCTGGAGGGAATGCTTTTGGAACACGGGCAGCACATCTGCCGGATCGTAACCAACGGCCGTCTCGGGCGTGACCGGGTCGCTGGTCCAGCAACCGTCCAGCTTATGATCAAATGGGACCGCAGCCGTGCCGGCCGCAACCCGGCGCCGGGATTCCTCGTCGGTCAGAAAGAAAGTGATCAGGCATTTTCCACCCGGCTTAAGCACACGCGAAATCTCTGAGAGATAATGGTCCATATCCGAAGGCAGCATGTGGGTAAAAACCGATATCAGAATGACCAGATCAAATTCGGCGTCGGAGAACGGGAACCGGTACTCTCCCGGTTTATAGCGGCCGCGGGGATTGTACTGCTTGTTATAAATGTCGGCAATCTGGAACTTGAAGCGCGGGAACCTGCGCGTAACATTCTTCTGACACCACCGGACCCCGCTGGGGACGATGTCGAAACCCTCGTAGGAGCCGCTGGTGAGATAACCGGTGAGAGGAACCGCCATACGGCCAATGCCGCAGCCCATGTCCAGCACCCGACCTTGCGGCTGCAAATTGCACCGCTCTTTGTAGTAGCCCAGAAACTCTTTTCCGACCTTGGCAAAGCCTCCGGAATCGGCATAGTTCAAGTAGCGTGGGGGCACGAGACCATCACGTTTTCCGAGCACCAGGTCCAGGCTGTCGAGAGCGAACAGATACGGGGTCCGCAGGGCGCGCCGCACCCAGAAAGGTGTATACCTCCGCATCAGCCTCAAGGCCCCATGCGACCGCCAATATTCGTGCGCGAAAAATTCCCGGGAGAGATCGTCTTGAGTGCGTACAACTTGTTCGTTTGCCATATGTTAGTGCCCCTTTTTAAGTTAGGAAGTGAAGTTTGATTTGCAGCATTGCTGCGCCAAAATGAAACGGTGCTTCGCGGCAGAAATATTGCTGTTTGTGGCTTTGCAGCGGCTTGCTCTGGGGATGAACCCGGCGTTACCTAAGCATGTCGCAGCCCAGACGAATGCCGCACAAGTAACATGGCCTTCACTATATCCTTCGTAAGTGGCCATGTCCTACTGGAAGCCGTATGCTGTTGTGTGCAATTGACCTTCGCGACAATTCTTGTCGATTCGGGTTTAAGGAAAATGTCCGGGAGGGATTTCTCCGGCTGCAAGTACATCTATAGAATGAAGACGGAAGACGTTATGAAATCTTCGACCGCACTGCTGGCTCTCACTTTCTCTCTGGGTTTGATCGGTTGTGGTGGTGGCACAGGAAGCAACCCTCAGAAAACTCAGGTGACTCCTACCCCCTCCGGTCAAATGCAACTGGAAGTTCTTCATCCGCCCGCCGGAGGGCCAACTGCTGACGCGGTTCAAACCTACCTGATGACAAATACGGCAGCCGCCGGTGCGAACTTCTTCGTCGAATGGGCTGACGTGGATCAAGGCCCGACGGCCAACCCGCAATATGTGTGGACTTCCGTCGACAGCGCCATCCAGCCCTGGGCGGCGGTGGGTAAGAAGGTAAACCTTATCGTCTGGGACGTCGCGGATGCTACTACCAACACTTCGACTCCCACTTATGTTTTGAACAACCTGGGGCCAGATAATGTCACCAGCGGTTGCAACAGCGGGGAGGTCACTCCCAACTATTTCAGCTCGGCATTCCAGGTGCCATACAAAGCCTTTATGCAGCAACTGATCCAGTATTACGGCAGCAATCCGGCGATTGGCTACATCCGCTTTGGCTTGGCCCAGGGCGGCGAAACCTATCCGAATCAGGGCTTCGACACCGATCCGGATTGTTCGGCCGCCTTTACCGCCTGGGGATGGACGCCGACCTCCTGGATAAACTACCTCACCTCGATGCTGGCCTATGAGGTGACGCTGAATTCTCCGAAGCAGCTGATGGTGGGAATTAATACGGTGAACGGGGATACGAGCATTCCCGACCAGGTTGCAGCGTTCGCCGTGAGCAAGAACATCGGGTTTGGCAGCCAAGGTCTCCAGGAATCAGATATTCAGGCCTACGATGCCGGGCAACCCTGCACCGCCGATTGGTGCAACCTGTTCAACCAGTACGCGGGACAGGTTCCGCTGGAATTGCAAACCGCGACCCAAAGCGATCCGACCGGGGGAGGCGTGACCGGTTCTCTGGTGACCCTGCTTCCCTTTGCCGCCCAGCGCCACGCGGACATCATGGAAATCTATTACCAGGACTGGCTGACTGCCTACGATCCGAGCTATACGGTGTACGACCCAGCCTACGCCACGGCCTTCGCAGAAGTTGCTGCGCCACAGTAATTCCTGGGTCGTCGGCCGTCGCCTAGGGTGGCGCCCCAATTTCACCACGAAGGGATGCCGTGCGATCGAGCTTCGGCTACCTTTGTGTCCTTCGTGGTAAATGAATTCAGGACACCACCTCGCCTATCGCCGAGTTGATTGGTCCTGAATTTTATGCTCCCAGCCTGGAGCCGGACATTCCGCGATAGGCGCGCAGCAGACGCATTGGGGCATAGCAATAGATGAAGATCACAGCCTCATCGAAAATCCGCAGAGCATGATAGCGAATCGCATCCATGCTTCTTTCGATCCATCCCAGGCGGGCCCTGCTTTTTTCATCCGGGCCGGGATGCTGGGGCCATCTTCCGCCGTATTCGCGGTGCCAGAAATTCACGTAGCGTTGGATCTTGCGCATCATACGGGGCGATAGCAACTCGTCCCTATCCTTCGTCCCCGCAAAAATCTTTTTGCCCTTCACTCCGGCATGGTGAGGCGCGTCGTGAATCGGGGAACGGTCCGCATCTTCCAGGCGTGTCATCCGGGGATCGAATGGGATCTGAAGGAAGTTGCAGATACCGGCCAGCACTGCGTCCGGGTCCCGCGCCAGATCTTCATATTGGATTTGATGCATTCGCGCGCCCAGGGCCTGCAGACGATCCGCTTCGCGCTTCATTGCTCCGTAGCCTAACAGCGCCCGCAGCTGCATTCCCGGCTTGGCGAACCACGGAGATTTCTGCGCCGCGCGCACGATGCTACGGCATATATCGAATGGATTGCGATAGAGCACGATGAATTGCGCGCCGGGAAATTCCTTGGCCAGGCGGACCATGCAGTCGAAATAACCCGGAGACTTGCAGCCCCAGCGCGCCAATCCCGCATATTGCCGGTACACCAATTCCATGGCCTGCGGCAGCGTGGGAAATTCTCCATGCAGCGCTTGGGTATCGATTTTGTGCCGGCTCAGAGCGCAGCTCCAGAACTCCCAGCGCTCCAGCCAATCCGGTTGCGCCTTGCCCTTGCGGAACAACGGCCATAACAGCGGCAGGTTGCCTTCATACATCAGCGCAATATGAGGGTGCTGGTTGAGCAAGGTGTACAACAGTGAAGTCCCGGACCGCCACATCCCCACCACAAAAACGGGCCCGCTGTTGCTTGCTGGTTTGATATTTCGCTTGATATTTGGCTTGTCTAGAATGGCGCTATTCATAGTGATCGATTGAACCGAATTAGCGATTAGACTCCGAGAGAACGAGCGTTGAAGCCGAGCTTCTGTTTCTGCCTCTTACGGCGGAGGAACTCGGCATAGGCAACGACTGCAAGATACAAAAACGGAGCATGCCAGCTCATTTCAACATTGAAGAACGAGCGGACCGCGATGATTCCCAGCACTCCAACAATCTCTGTGGTTAGTTCACGCTCATCGGCGCTCTGTGAACGATCCCAGTAGCTGCGGCCGAGGATCCACCAGCACCCGAGGAAAGCAATCGTGAATGGGATTAGTCCCCAGAAGCTGGTTCCGATCATGACTTCCAGCCAATCGCTGTGTATCTGCGAGGCTTCCCCGGCGCCCAGTTTACCCAGGATGGCGAACTTCCCGGCCGCATAAGCCCCCAGTCCTGTAAGCGGATGCTGGGACACCAGATCCCACGCATACGACCACCAAATCTTGCGGCCGCTGAGATCTTCGACCTGGGTTTCGGTCTGCGATCGCAGAATGAACTCCCACAGCTTCGGCCCAAGACTGGTGAGAAACACCGCCGGCACTGCGACCGCGGCTGCTACCGCGCCGATCCAGAGGCGGCGTTCATACACAAGCACGAGGAAAGCCCCGAAGATGAATCCCGCTAACGAGTTTCTCGTCTGGGAGGCGACCAGCGAGATGAAGCCGAAGAGAAAAAGAAGAGCGTACGCCATGCGATCAGATTTTTGCGCGCCCCGAGCCAGGAAGCGCGACATCGCCACAACGCTGATTACCGCGCCCGACACGCCGATGCTGTTGGAGGCAACAATCGGCCAGATGCCCGAGAGCCGGCCCAGCTCGTCCAACGCCTGTGACGGCCAGATCGCCGCCCCGATCCAGGTCCAGACCAGTTCGAGGGCGTAGATCGCCCAAACCCAATTCAAGAAGTTTCGAAACTCGCGCACAGTCTCAAGCTTAGCCAGGACCAACGCGAAGACGGAGACATCAAGCAAAAACTCCAGCGATTTATACAGCGTCCAGGACGCATACACGGACCAGATCGAGGAGAGCGTACAAACCAAACCATAAATCGCAATCGCGCCAATCACTCCCCGGAACAGGCTGCGCAGCCAGGGGGTGCGACGACTCAGCAGTTGGTATAACAGGATTCCGGCCACAACCGCTTCCGGCCCCAGCCGAAGCACGGCCCAGGCGTCGACTGGCGAGGATTCGACCGCCGCCACGTCGCGCACGCGAAATACCAGGGTGCTGATGAAAAGAAGTAGGATCAGCCAGTGCCCCAGGCTCCAACCCGACCAGAACTCGGGGAGGTACGTGGCGCCTTGCCTCAAACCAATCACGGCGAAGGCAATAGCCGGCGGACCGAGAACGATGACAACCACAATCAAGGGCAGCCCAAAGGATCCAAGACTGGACGCGAGGGCGGCCATCGCGAGGCTGAGGATGAAGCCCACCGTGGCAAAGACCAGTAGCCATCTCAGACCGCGCGCGTTCAGACCGGGTTGTGTCGCTTCTGTAGTCATTTCTTTTTGCTTGGTTTGCAAGGTTTCGGTAATTGCTACCGCCCTATCTTCCTTCTTTTAGCGCGTCGAGCACGCCGTAGTAAGCGGGCTTCTTGTTGTACTGACCGTCAAACAATACTGGATTGGCGTCGAACAAATCTTTGTTGGTCCGCAGCCAGGTCAGGTCATCGTTCATGCCGAAGATCGTAACCTCGGTGCAGTTGGAATCCTTCAGGCAGGTATGGACGATGTTGTAGAAGACTTCCCTTTGCTTGACGTAAGGATCCTGAACTGCGCCCGGCGGCCCCTGGTAGACATCCATCTCTGTGATCTGCACTTGCACTCCGGCTTTGCGCGCCCGATTCAGGAAGTACTGGAACTCGTCCACGTAATCGGGATGCAGTTGCTGCTCCTCCAAATGCATCTGGCAACCCACGGCGTCGATCTGCGCACCGAGCTTGCGCACGCGTGCGATCAGCTCGAAGAATTCGTCGGTCTTTTCTCTGTCGACACCGGACTGCCCGAATGTGTCATTGAGCAGCAGGGTTACATTCGGATTGGCTTCGTGGGCGTATTGAAAAGCCTTGGCGATCATATTGTCCTGCCCGAGAACGCGTCCCCAGCATCCGTTATGACCGGGGGCCAAAGGTTCGTTGACGACTTCCCACGCGTAATAGTCGTTCCCACCGTGGCGGACGAGAGTCTCGATTTGCTCTTTCAGGATCTGATCCAATTCGGTGGCGGAGAAGCCGCCACACAGCAAAGAATTGAAGTGAAGCCAATCGGGCGAAGAATCGTTGCGGTAGACCAGGGCCGCGCCAAAGAGCTTCATGTTGTGCTGCCTGGCAAACTGGCTGGCGTCATCCATACCGTCGAAATCAAAATGACCGCGCTCGGGCTGAGTCTGCCGCATGGTCACAATCGTGAACGCGCGATTGTATTCGCGGGCCAATACGGGCTTGAACTGCGGCATCCGGTTCCAGAACCGTCCTTGGATCACGTTGCCGATGCCGAAGCCCAGCTTGTCGGCATACTGCCGCAACGTCTCGGAATCTGAATCGCCTGCACCGCGAGCGGGCAGGAAGGATGCCGACAACGCGACCAGCATTACGGCAAGAGAGGTTTTGAAGTTCGTCCGCATTCGCGATTTCGTCAGGCTATTTCGGCCTGCACATTGCCGGCGCCGGTTCCTGCCGGCACTCCCTCAGCAATCTTGCGGCGCAAGAGATACAACGTCACAACCAAGGCAACCGCGTTGGCCAGGACGATCCCAATGATGGCGCCCCAGAGGCCGTAGGCGTGGGTCAGCGGAATTCCGATCGCGAGCGAAAATACGCTGGCCACGCACCGGGCATAAAAAATTGAAATGGATGATTCCATGGCGCGAAGCACAATCGCGGGGCCGAACGATGCGCTCCAGAGAATGGTTTCCAGGGCGACGTAAGGAATCAGATAAGCGACTTCCGTATACTTGCCGGCGTAAAGAAAGTGGAACGCCTGTCCCTTAAGCGGCAAGAAAACGAGCCAATAGGCAATCGCGCCGCCCACATAGAACATCGTGATCCTGCGGGTAAGTGGACCGGTGCTGGCCCGCCCTTGACGTTCCTGCACCCGCGCCGCATAGGGAAGGAAGAGACAAGATAGAGCGGTAAAAGTCTGCTCCATCGGCAGAGCGAAATTCATCAAAGCGCGAAGTTGCCCTGCCGCGGCCATCCCAAAAAAGCTGGTGACCAGGGGATAGTACATGTAGTACGGAATCCAGGTTGCGATCGCGGCCGCAAGCGCCCAGCGTCCGTAACCCCAATGGCGCGTCCAGGTCTGGCGCGGCGTTGGTCCGGGCTCGAGCGCAGAGAGCGAGTCGCGGATGTAGAACAGCAAGTAGGCAGTCGTGACCACGGCGCCCGTCGCCATCAGAAGATAAGCGGTAAACGGGGACAGGCGCCCAAGGCGGAAGAGGGTGTAAGTGCCGCCGACAACGAGAATGCAGTATACAAACGCTCCCGAGGCCGCCCGGCCTGGAGCCAGTTCCATGTAGTAGGCGCGCCGCGCCAACCAGAACAGCAGAATGCAGGGTGCGGCAATCGTCACACCGAGAAGCGCGCCGGCCAGGCCTCCGGGCCCCGATCTGACAAAAACCACATATGTTGTTGCCCCAAGTATGACAACGGCGATCACTGTGATCGCCAGATGAAGCCACATCAGCGACTTGAGGTAGCCTCGCAGGCAACGGCTGTAGGCCGAACCGCTGAAGACGGCCATGGGCTCAAGCAGCATCGAGTAATAGAGAAACGAGAACAACAAGAAGACGGAAAATGCCAGAGCATACGCGCCGTATTGATCCGGGGCCAGCCAGCGAGCCAGAAGAATTCCCAGCAGGAAGTTCGAGCCCGAGATCAATCCGTGGTCGACCACAGCCAGTCCGCCCTTGGTCGCCCAGCTGAGCAGGCCACGGAATCGGCCTCGCCCAGCAGACGAGCCGCTTTCAGCCGGTTCAGGCTGGCGGTCCAAACCAAAGTCGTCGACGACTCTGGTCGATTCTTGTTCTGGCGCTGTATGCATGAATTGTCTTATCCGGGATATTCCTAGCCTAGCGAAAAGCTACAGCTCTTACTGACCGGCCTGCTTGAACGCGTCCACAGTCATGTCGCCCAGTAGTTTGTGCCAGGGATGCTTCACATTTTGCTCGACCTCGGAGACCATCTTCTTCATTTTCTCGAGCACCGGCGGCGCCGCATCGTCGTAGACATCGCCCTGCAGCAGCTTTAATACATCGAGGCGATAGCGCGGGTCGCCAACGAAGTAGGTGAATAGCACGTTGAGCCGGTAGTACACAGAGATAAAGTCGTACCAGTTCTTGGTGCCGAGACGAAGCTTGGTTTCATAGTCGGAGAAGCTCTCGCGCGAAAAATCATTCTTCTCGAGCGAGCGCAGGATATTGGCGTGAGCGAAGCGTGCGCTGTTCAGGGCGATGCTCACGCCGGTTGAGAAAATTGGATCCACGAAACGTCCAGCATCGCCGACCAGCATGAAACGGTCGCCGCAAAGCTGCTTCATGGCGTAGCTGTAATCTCCCTCATCCTTGAAAGCATGCATTTGATCGGCCTGCTTCAGCTTCTCGCGCAGCAACGGACGGGTTCCCACCGCCTCCCAGAAAAACTGTTCGCGATCCTGCCGCGACTTGGCGAAATTCTTCTTCTGCGTTACCACGCCAATGCTCGTAACCGAATCGGTAATGGGAATTTGCCAGATCCAGGTATTGGAGATGGGCAGAAAATGAATGAAAATGAAATCCAGTTGAGCATCCTTCTTGGCGAAGGCACGGCGGTCATAGCCGTCAAACCAGGTGTGGATGGCGTATTGATCGAACACCGGGTCTTTGATCTTCAGCTTCATCTGATTGCCCAGGAAAGTGTTGCGCCCACTGCAATCGATTACCATTTTGGCGCTCACGCCCATTTCCCTGGAACCCATGTTGAAGCGCACGATCGGCTCTTTAGGACCGAAATCCACCTCTTTGACTTTTACTCCTTCGTAGACCGCCGCGCCCAGTTTGTTGGCATGCTGCAGCAGCATCAGGTCAAACTTGCTGCGATCGACGTGATAGGTATATTCGCGGTCGACTCCCTCCTGTTCACGCTCGTTGAAGCGGATTTCTACATGCGACTCCGGGTTGATCTGATCGCTGTCTTTTTCTTTGTCTTTATCTTTGAATCCGCCCTGGAAGTTCATTTCATAAGCGCCCTGGTCCTCGGCGGTCCAGGCTGCGCCAAACTTGTGCGGAAATCGAGCTTCTTCCATCTGGTCGATGAAATCGAGGTCGCGGAAAACTCTCATCGCGGAAGGAACAAGCGACTCGCCCACGTGCGGGCGGGGAAACAGTTCGCGCTCAAAAACCACGCAGTTTACGCCTGCTTTTGCAAGATAGGCGCCCAGGGAACCGCCCGCGGGTCCACCGCCAATAATGGCGACATCAAAATCCGGCTTCGTAAGAATCATGTTTAGTGGCTCCTCCAGGGCCTGAACTCAAATCTCTGTTCTGATTTCCGCACAGAATAAAAAGGGGAATATGAAATTACTTCGTGGACAATTCTTCCTGCAGAACTGTGGCCTGCGCCCGATCGAGGCAAGCCTGCAAGTGTTCAGCTAAAAGGCGAACTTGGGGTTCAGCGAGAATGCTGACGTGGCCTCCAGGAATCTCGTAGACCTCAAGACCCCCGCCCGCAAGGCTTTTCCATCCCCGGTTGGGATCGCGAACACCGCGCAACGACTTCTCGCTGGCACAAAATAAAGTCACGGCGCCGGCGTAGGGACGAAGTGCATATTGCATACCGGCTTGATTGATGGCTTCCCTGACATCCTTCAAAGCTCGCGGCAGGAAGTGGCGATAAATCCTTTTCTTCAGCTGATACTTACGGAGCTTGCGCCCGATGTATTCGAACTGCTCAGCTCTCGGCATCTGCCACAGCTTGCGAAGAAGTACTGATTTCGTTTCGTATCCCTTTGGAAAGGTATCGAACAAGAACAGCAGCCCAACCTGCTGACCCTGAGCATGTAACTGCTGAGCCATTTCAAACGCGACCGTGCCGCCGAAGGACAATCCCCCCAGAAAATACGGCCCTTCCGGTTGGACGGCGCGAATCTCCTTCAAGTAATGGGTGGCCATATCCTCAACCCGGTTGAGGCGTGGCTGCTTGCCATCCAGGCCCTGAGCTTGCAAACCATACATGGGCTGGTCAGGCCCCAGGTGCTGGGCCAGTTCGCGATAAATCATCACCGTCCCGCCTCCCCCGTGAACGCAAAACATCGGGGGCTTTGATCCACTGGGCTTGATTGGTACCAGCGAAGACCAGTCCGACGAGCAACCTTCACTGCGGAGCACGTTCGCGAGTTGCTCAATGGTGGGCGCCTGCAGCAGAGTGGTGATGGGAAGCCGTTTTCCAAACTCCTGCTCGATGCGATGCATCAGTCTGACGGCCAGCAGTGAGTGGCCTCCCAGCTCAAAGAAGTTTTGCTGCACTCCGATCGGACGCCTGCTCAACAGCATCTCCCACAACTTCACCAGTTGGGATTCGACCGCATCCTTGGGCACCGAAAATCCTTCTTCAACGGTCAGGTCCGTGGCGGAGGGAGCCGGCAAGGCTCGGCGATCCACTTTGCCATTGGGCGTCAGCGGCAAAGACGTCAGCGCCATGAACGCATGAGGCACCATGTACTCCGGCAATCGATCTCTCAGGAACCGGCGTAGCTCCACGCCCGTGGGGGCCGACTGGCGCTTCGCGACAAAATAAGCGAGCAGGCTCTTAGCTCCGGAATCGTCTTCGCGGACCACGACCACCGGATCAGAGACCGCCGGGTGTTGACTCAGAACGGCTTCAATCTCGCCCAGCTCGACACGGAAGCCGCGTATCTTCACCTGATGGTCGGCGCGGCCAAGAAACTCGATCTCCCCACCAGGCAGGAACCGCGCCATGTCACCGGTTCTGTAAAGGCGTGCACCCGGAGACCGACGAAATGGATCCGCGATGAACTTCTCTTCGGTAAGCTTACTGCGGTTGAGATACCCGCGCGCCACGCCCACGCCGCCAATGTGCAGCTCACCTCGAATGCCCACGGGAACCGGCTGCAAGTGCGCATCCAGCACGTGAATCTGGGTATTGGCGATGGGCCGCCCGATGGGCAGAACCGGGGGAATTTCAGAACCTTGTGGTTCGTAAGCAGTGGCAATGACACTCGCTTCGGTTGGACCGTAGGTGTTGATCCAATGCACCTGCGTCCCCGCCATCTTTCTCCACGAAGCCAGTGCGCTCGCCGATGCTTTTTCCCCACCTACAATGACGCGCCGCAGTCTGGGTGGCAGGGCTTGCTTCAAATCAGACATCTGAAGCACTAATTCATGCCAATACGCGGTGGGAAGATCGAGAACCGTAATCTGGCGTTCGCGGATCCAGCCCATGAATTCGCGGGCGCTCAGCGGCATTTGCGGAGTCTTCAACACGAGCGTAGCGCCGCTCATCCAGGTGGGAAATATCTCTTCGACTGCGATATCAAAACTGATGGTCGAGAATTGCAGGACACGATCTGCGGGTTGGAGCCCGTATAGAGAAATCGCCGCAATGTTGTGATTCACGAGTCCGGCGTGGGTGAGCAGAACGCCACGCGGCTTGCCGGTCGAGCCTGAGGTGTAAATTACGTAGGCCAGATTTTCCGGGGTAACCACGCTGCGAAGATTATCCCGGCCCTCCTGCGCAACACTTCCCCAATCGGAATTGAGATTGATGACTCGCGATGACACCACCGGTAAGGCGGTGATGCTTCGAGAGTCTGTGACCACTACAGGAACCTGCGCATCCTCGAGCATGTAGGCCAGACGGTCCGGCGGATAATTCGGATCCAGTGGAACGCACGCGCCACCGGCTTTGAGCACTGCCAGCAGCGCCACCATCATCTCCGGCGAACTTTCGAGCGATACGCCGACTCGAACCTCCGCTCCGACTCCCAGCTTTTGCAAGTGGCGCGCCAACTGATTGGAGCGGCCGTTCAGCTCGTCATAGGTCAGTATCTTTTTTTCCTGTACAACCGCCACGGCATTGGGTGTGCGCTTCGCCTGAAGTTCCACAAGCTCGTGGATACAACGGTCGCTCGGATATTCAGTGCTGGTGTTGTTCCAGAGGGCGAACTGATTCTTCTCCGCCTGGGTAAGAAGCGGAAGCAGAGAAATGGAGCTTTCCGGGACGCTGGCGATGCTTTGCAGCAAAGTCTCCCAGTGGCCTGCCATGCGGGCTACTGTGGTGGCATCAAAAAGGTCCGTATCGTAGACAAAGCGGCCGGCGATTCCCTCGGGACGATCGTCAAGTTCGAGATCGAGATCGAACTTGGCTGCGCCCACATCAACGCGCATCTGGCTGACGTCCCATCCAGGCTCGACCGCCAAGGCACTAGGCGCAAGCGAGATCAGCACCTGCAAGAGCGGATCACGGCTTAGATCGCGGTCGGGATGTAGTTCGTTCACCACGGATTCGAAGGGAATCTCATCGTTGGATAGTGCGCCCACTGTTACTTCCCGAGTGCGCCGCAGGAGCTCAACAAAAGTAGGATTCCCAGCCAGATTCAGGCGGAGAGCCAGTGGATTTTGAAAACAACCAAGCAATCCTTCGAGTTCGGCAGCCTTACGTCCTGCGGCTACAGTGCCAACCAGCATGTCGTTCTGGCCCGAGTAACGATGTAGCAATGTGGCAAAGGAGGCCGCAAGGGTCATGAAGAGCGTTACGCCTTCCCTCCGGCTGAGCTTGCGCAGCAAGTCGCTGAGTTCCGGCGACAGGCGAACGGGATACGTCGCGCCGCGGAAGCTGTGCACGCTCGGACGGGGACGGTCGGTAGGAAGTTCCAGCACGGGCAACTCTCCGCCCAATTGCGAGCGCCAATAGGCCAATTGCGACGAGAGCGCCTTCGTGTCCATCGCCTCATGCTGCCATTTGGCAAAGTCGCTGTACTGTACTGGCAACTCGGGCAAAGGCGAAGGCTTGCCCTCAGAAAAGGCGCGATAGAGCGCCACCAGCTCCGGCAGAAGAACGCGATAAATGGAAAGCCCGTCGAAGATGATGTGATGCAAGCTAAGGCATAGCTGATATTCCTCTTCATCAAGCTGCAAGAGGGTGGCGCGCAGCAAGGGCTCGCGGCTCAGATCGAAGGGCTCGCGAGTTTGTTCCGTAGCAACGCGCAGCGCTTCCGCTTCTCGCGCCGCTCTGGGAAGCTCGCGCAGATCCACCAGGGGCAGCAGGATCTCACTGGCGGCCCGAATCACCTGCCGCGGCTCGTCGCCTGCCATCACAAAATTGCTCCGCCAGGCTTCGTGCCGCCGGACTATCTCCGTCAGGCATTTCTCCAGAATGCCAACATTCAGCGGACCATTGCGGTAGATCACGGCCAGTTCGTTGTACAACGGAACTTTTGGGGCCATCTGGGAGTGAAGCCAGATCTGTTCTTGCGGGAACGACAGAGGAGCGCTGCCAGAACTCGCACGGCGGGCAATGCGCTTCTGCTGAAGATTTCCGGAGAGATATTCTGCGATGAGGCGTTGTCGGTCGGCCGTCGAGGCGGTAGCTTCAACCGCGCGCGGACGAGTCGTAACCGCAACGGGTAAGCGCGAACCATTTCCGTTCGCCGGCGCCACTCCCGTACGTTGCTCACCGAAACTGACCCTCAGGGAGGCGAGGCCGCGCAATCCCAAGTTTGTTCTCCACATCAGCTCCTGCGGTTCAAGGCGGAGATTAGGCAAACGGCGCAGCATGGCTTCGAAAGTGATTTGACCCTCAGCGCGTGCCAGAGGAGCTCCGAAGCAGAAATGAGCGGCGTAACCAAAGGCCACATGCTTGTTGTCGGCGCGCCGGATGTCGAAGCGGTCGGGCTCGGGGAATCGTTCTGGGTCGCGATTGGCGGCTGCCATTACCGCAATCACCGCCTGCCGCTTCTGGATTTGTTTTCCACCCAGAATCCTGTCCGCCGGCGCCAGCCGCGCGGTGTGCTGGCTTGGGCTCTCGTAGCGCAGCATCTCTTCCACGGCAGACGGGATGAGCGCAGGATTGTTGCGCAACATTTCCATCTCATCCGGATTCCGCAAAAGCGTAAGCAGGCCGTTGCCGATCAGATTCGTGGTGGTTTCCTGACCTCCGACCATGGTCACGATGGTGTTGGCCACAACCTCTTCTTCCGTGAAGCGATCGCCATCCAGCTCCGCCGTGAGCAGGGAGTGAATCAGCCCTTCTCTGGGATGCGCCTTGATCTCACGCGCCGCATCGCGGAAGTAAGAGGTCATCTCCTCGACGGTCTGCAACATAGTCGGCGCGTGATCGGGATTGTGCTGGAAGTTGCCCAACATTTCGGCGAAGTTCGCCGACCACTTTTTGAGCTGGCGGTGATCGCTGACCGGCACGCCCAGCATCTCCGCGGTTACGATCGCGGGCAGCAGATCGGCCAGATCGGCGATTACATCCATGCTGCCCTTCGCCTCGATCTCATCCAGCAGGCGGTTCGCAATGTCTTGAATGTGCGCCTTAAGAAGTTCGACCCTCGCCGGAGTGAACGCCTTGGAAGCCAGTCCGCGCAGACGTGTGTGCGCCGGCGCATCCATGAACAGCATCTGCTTCACCATTACCTGCGCAATGGGACTGAGCTGCGACAGTCCCATGGCGTTGAGCTGTTCAGGGGTGGGAGTGCGATCAGCTGAGAAGGAGTGAAGGACTTCGAGTACATCGGTATAACGCGTTACCACCCAGGCGTGCAGAAACGCGTCCCAATGGACCGGGTCTTCTCGCCGCAAGCGCTCGAAGAGAGGATAAGGATTGGCGAGAATCTCCGGATCGAGCAGGTGGTAGAGGCTGAGGGCCGACTCCGGGTTGGCAATGCGTGGTTGGAAACCTGTACTCACTAATCGTTCCCCTGCACGCGAATCTCGGCGGGGCACCGCGACTCGCTTCCATGGATTGTACCTGCGATCTTATCCATGATCAGTGTTTCGATTTCCGATGACATGCCAGCCAGGGTCGGATGGTCGAAGAGGCTGAGAAGGCTCATCTCCACCCCAAAAGACTGGCCGATTCTTGTGAGCAACTGGGTTCCCAGAAGAGAATGTCCACCGAGCAAAAAGAAGTTGTCGTTCGTGCCAACGCGGTCGAGATGGAGGAGTGAGGCGATGATTTCCGCCAGGCGTAGTTCCACAATGCTTTGTGGCGCCACGAACTCTTCGTCCGGCAAGGTGTTGCTTTGATCCGGCAGGGGCAGAGCGGCTCGATCAATTTTGCCACTGGCGTTTAACGGGAACGAGTTGACCACCACAACCTGGGTCGGGATCATATAATCGGGAATTTGCTTTTGCAGGTGCGATCGAAGACTGGCGGGAGTCGGCCGAGAATCGCCCGCCAGAATCAAGTAAGCGATCAGCCGCTTCTCTCCAGAGTCATCTGCGCGGGCCACTACCACGCTGCTTCTGACCCCCGAGTGAGAGTTGAATGCCGCCACGATTTCGCCGGGCTCGATACGATAGCCGCGAATCTTGATTTGATCGTCAATCCGCTCCAGGAATTCGATTTCCCCGTTGGGCAGCTGCCGTACCAGGTCTCCTGTGCGATAAAGTCTTTTTCCCATCGCTGCGCTGGAAACATTGGTCACAAATCTCTGCTCCGTCAACTCGGGATGATTGCGATATCCCCTCGCCAAACCGATTCCGCCCAGATATAACTCTCCTGCCCCGCCCGGCTCAACCGGGCTCATCTGTTCATCCAGGATGTAGGTCGCTATGTTGTCGATGGGGCGGCCAATCGAAGGGACACCGGATTCAGATTCGGCCGGGGCGACAGTAGCGGAAGTGGCTACAACCGTACACTCCGTCGGACCGTAGTTGTTCACCAGCTGGAAGGGCAGCTTTGCCGAGGGACGGTGGTACAGCCGGTCAGCCCCCGTGAGCAAGATTCTTAGCGCCGTCTCAGGAGGCCAGTCGAGCAGCAACAGGGCTTCGGCCAACACCGTGGGAAGAAA
>Ga0302324_100014925_pt1 | contig 15620 bp, 8 predicted proteins | sample Palsa_T0_1_FD_201949 | JGI IMG/M metagenome (GOLD analysis project Ga0302324, IMG submission 201949) | Peat permafrost microbial communities from Stordalen Mire near Abisko, Sweden - Palsa_T0_1 | ecosystem: Environmental > Terrestrial > Soil > Palsa > Peat permafrost | place: Sweden: Abisko...
CGCGCTGGTCTGCGTTTCGCTGTATTCGGTGTTGCACAGTAGAACATCGCATCCCTGTTCCCACGCCGCGGCCTGAAACCCGCGGATGATCTCAGGGAAAAACGGGTTCGCAATTTCTGAAATCACCAGCCCGAACATGTTGCTGTGTCCGGTTGCCAGTCGCAGCGCATTCACATTCTTGTGGTAGTTCAGCTGCTTCACCGCGTCCAGAACGCGCTTCTCGGTTTCCGGCGTGATGTATTGCGTCTTATTCAGGACGCGCGATACCGTCGCAGGCGACACGCCAGCCCGCTCGGCGACTTCCCGCATCTTGGTCGTCATCGCCTGATTTCACCGCGGAGGAAGGTCGCGCTTTTCATCGCTTGAAACTTACACTGCGGAAACAACACGCGGCAACAGGAAACGATATTTATCGACCTACCAGGTTGAAATCGGTCGAGAAATCGCTTTCTTGGGCAAAATAGGCAGCGTCGACTTAGCTGACTTTGCCCCGAGTTAGCCTTCGATCCTGCATCGTATCCAGGGCCGATTGCTGCCTCCACTCTTCATATGCAACGCCGGTTACAAAACAGCGTGCGTCCGAAGTCGGACGGCCCACACCTTCACTGACCGGTGCCCGCGCCAACTTTCTTTCACATCCACACCCAATCTGCGATATAAGCGTCAGGGGCTGCCGGAAGTTCGAAACCCGTCGGCTACTGTTTTCTGAGGTGCTTTCCTCCTGATGAGGGTCTCCGCTGTTGCGGCCGTTTGCCTCTGCTTTTGCGCCTTCGCCGCCGCTCAATCCGTTCCACTCCCCTCCGCCCACCCGGCGGACCTCGCTGCATTGCCGAACGAGCCCGCAACGCCGTTCCAACAGCCGCTTCCGGTTGCGTTCAATTTCGCACAGGCTCCAATCACCACGCCCGACGCGGAAAAAAATAAGCCCGGCGACCGCTGGCAACATTTCATCTGGGAGGCGGCCGCGGGATTCACGCAGCCCAATGGCACCGCCAGCGACCTGATCCATCTGGGATGGAACACTCGCGTCGGCGCCGGCATGCAGCTGTCCAAAAGCTTCGGGCTGCTGGGCGAATATGAATTCAACCGCTTTGGCTGGGCCAGCCCGGCGCTGTCCTCGAGCGGCGCCACGGCAAACGGCAACGTTCATATCTGGGGCCTGACGCTGGAACCGATCTGGCGGTACAAAATCACTGAGCGCCTCGGCGGCTACGTGATTGTCGGCGGCGGATTCTATCGCCAGACGACCGCCTACACGAACACGGTGCCGGGCACGGACTGCAATCCATTCTTCGGATGTTATCCGGCATCGCAAAGCGCCCCGCCCAGCACGGGTGGCAGCCAGGTCGGCGCGAACGGCGGCCTAGGCTTCACTTATAAGTCGAATCCCGCGCACCGCTGGGCCTATTACACCGAGGTGCGCTTCGAATGGCTCGACACCAGTCCTGAGACCGCGGCATTCTTTCCGGTAAACTTCGGCATCCGCTGGTAGCGCACATTCGCTGCTCCAAACAATCGCTACGACCGTTTGCGTCCGCCGCCCCCGGATGCTGCAGACCGTCCTCCCTGTTGTCCCCCTCCGCGGTTGGCTTGGGGAGCGGGCTGCGTTCGCTGCGCTCCCTGTTGACGCGCATCGGCGTCGCGATTCAGTTGTTGCGCCGGATAGTTCGACGAAGACGGTTGTTGCGCTCCCGGCTGTCGTGCAGGCTGCTGCGTGGTGGACGGGCGCGTTGCTGTATTTTGCGATGCACGCTGCTGTGCCTGACCGCCGGTCGTCGCCGACGTTGTTTTCGCCTGATTCAGGCCCGATTTCGCGCTCGTATCCGTCCAGCCGCCATTGTCATATTTCTGCCAGCTGCCGCTGGAGTCTTTGCGATAGACGTTGCCGTCCTTGCCCGCATATAGATTGTCATCCTTGCCCTTGGCGACAAATCCGCTGCCGTTGACACCGTTGTAGCCCGCACCCTTCGCGCCTTCCGAAGTTCGGAAACCTGCTACTGTTCCAGCCGCGGTCGTCGAGTGACCGGTTTGCGCCCACTGGTCGCCGCGCACTGCAACGGAGCTGCCCCATTGGCCGTAAGCATTCGAGCTCTGCCGCGTCCCCGTGGAGACGCCGGTATACGGGTTATAGGAACCCGCCACAGTCGTACTGCCATTCGGACCATAGACTGTCGCTGCCCGGCCGTAGCGCCCTGTCGACGGGTTATACCAGGCCGCACCCGCGACGCCACCATAAGGACCATATGCACCGCGTGCTACGCCGTAAGTTCCCGAGTAAGGGTGATAGAACGCGCCTACTCCATAAGTCACCGGATAACAACGATAGATAGGATAGCCATAAGGTGGCCGGTAATAATACGGCGGATAGTAATAACCCGAGCCGTAAACAACTGTAACTCCGTAAGGCGTGCGGACGACAAACACACCCATATATCCTGTCGTATAAGAACACCGCACAACGTAAGGTGATACGACTACCTGGGTGACATAAGTGACGTTATATACCGGCGAACTTGGCGGAATTGTGTAAATTACCGATGGAACTGTACTCGCTACAGTCCACGGGCCGTTCGGACTGGTCGACATGAACCACACGGCCTGGAAGCAGAGATAATAAATATCTCCTGACTTAATAATCTTATCCGGTGAATTGGTCGCATAAGACAGAGGCGTCGTTGCAATCGATGAGAATTGTGGCGCTCCATCATATTGGACCTTTACTCTTGCTTCGGCTTCTTTGATGTTGACCGTCGCCGTCGTCGGAATTTGTGCGAGTAACACTGCGTCTTGCGCCTGCTGCGTTCCGGGAATCGAAGCCAGCACATCCGAACCCGGGCCGCGCGGCGGTATCTTGGCAAAGTCCGCCGGCAGGTCTCCACCCGCATAAGTCCACGGCCCATTCAGCGAAGCGGAGCGGAACCAGCGTCCTGAAACCAGGAAGTAATACTGCTTCTGGTCGGCCTGAACAAAAACTGAGCTCTTCGTATTTGTCGCGTACGTCAGCTGCGTGCCAGGAATTGGCACGTACACCGGCGTACCCTTGAATTCGATCACTTCAGCCGGAACATTGCTGTAGAAAACCTTCGGCGCTTTCGCGGCCGACGCCTTGAGCGGAACAGCCTTGCGCGCATCCGCAAAGAGATCGTCGGCGGGAAGAGAAGCAAATTCTTTCGGCAGGGTCGTCGCCGCGGTCCAGGGGCCCGCCAGTTGCGCCGCGGTCAGCCACTGTTGATCATTCAGCAGGAAATACTTCTTGCCGACAGTATCGAACAATACCGTCCAATTCGCATTTACCAGGAACTCGAGCTTTGTTTTTTCAATCGCCGCGCGTATCGGCTCGCCGTCTACCAGGAGCAGAACGGCTGGCCCCCAGCTGACGAATATCTTCGGCGGCTTATTATCGACCGCAACCGCAGGCGCACTCGTCTGGCCCTCTGCCACCATGGCCAGCAGGCGGTCTAGAGATATAGTCATGGTCCGCTGCGGATTCAGAAATGATTGCACCAGCTTTCCGAATTCAATCGAGCTCGAAGCGTCTTCGGAAGGGAATCGAGTATCCGTCAACTCCAGGTTGCTCAGCAGGACCATGCGCCGGTCGCGGTCGACATACGTCTGTGCGCGCATGGATACTACGCCGGGCGTCGCCTTGCCTCCCACTGGTGTTACCGAGATAGCCATGCGCGCTTCGACGACACTAAAGTCGCGCCACGCATCCACCTGCGGCTGGTAATAGATGATAGTGGCGCCGTCATGAGTAATCTCTCGCGGCCATCCCGGATCCTGCGCCGCCAGCTGATGACAAATTCCCAGTGACAGCGTGAAACAAATTATTAACTTAGTGATTTGATAAATCCTGCGAGGTAAGAATTTGACTGTCACCCGTGACGCCTCCGCGCGATCGCACTAGCCCGAGTGAAACTCCAAAGACTGATAAACGATGCTCTGTGCGCATGCTATAGCAAAGCGAAACTAAAGAAGTCGCAGCTTGGAAGGAATTACTTTCAGTCCGAGCCCATACATCGCGAAGCTGGCGTCCCCAAGATTCTCCTGGTCTAATCTGCAGACGTTTACTTTCTCCCCCGTCTCGGTCAACATGGAATGAAGATGTGTGGCAGATACGCAAGGCGCTCGACGAAAAAAGTGCTGGCTGACTGGTTCGGCGTGGACGAAAATTCCTTGCCCGAGTTTGGTCCCAGCTTCAACATCGCGCCGCAGACATTCCAACCCATCGTCAGGCTTTCGCCAGAAACAGGAGAACGCGAAATTATCATGATGCGTTGGGGACTGGTGCCATCCTGGGCGAAGGACGCCAGGGGCGGTGCCAAGCGCATCAACGCGCGTGCTGAAGGCATCGCTGCAACTCCCAGCTTTCGCGCCGCGATTAAAACCCGCCGCTGCCTGGTGCCGGCCGATGCGTTTTACGAATGGCAGAAGCTCGGCGCAAAGTCGCGCCAGCCGTTTGCCATCGCGATGCACGATGAAACTCCATACGCGTTCGCTGGATTGTGGGAGAGTTGGCGCGAGCCGAGCGGCCAGGTGCTGGAAACGTTCACCATCATCACCACGGATGCCAACGAGTTGCTGGCGCCCATGCACGATCGCATGCCGGTCATCCTCGAGCCGAAAGATTACGACCGCTGGCTGCAGGCAGGCGAAGCGCACGAGTTGCCGGTGGATTTATTGCGCTCATTTCCCGCCGAGCGAATGAAGTTGTGGAAGGCGAGTTCGCGTGTCGGCAACGTCCGCAACGATACCGAAGACCTGCTGCATTGCGACGATGACGACGCGCCGTCTTTGTGGCAGTAGGCGAGCCTATTCCTGTTTGCGATAAATATAATCCCTTTCATTTCATTCGATTACAAGACATTTGCACCAGCTATCGTGCACTTGACAGTTGACACTCACCGGGCTTCATAGGCGAAGATAAGGCGAAAGTATTATGCCCGCCGCCACCCTCCTTCGCGCTCAAATTGAAGCCTCGCTCGCGGGCAGAATTCCCTCCGCCCTCACCCCTGTTCCGCGAACCATCCGCCCGGTTCTGCCGACAGGCGTCGGCTGCGTGGACACGCTTCTGCACGGTGGCCTGCCGGTGGGAGCGATCACGGAAATTGTTGGCGCTGACAGCTCTGGCCGCACTTCACTCGCGCTGTCATTTCTTGCGCAATGCACGCAGGCCTCGCGAGTTTGCGCATGGGTAGATGTTTCCGATGCGCTGCATCCTGAATCTGCCGCAGCATCTGGCGTCGATCTTGCGCGGCTGCTTTGGATACGCTGCGGAGCTGTTACAAATACCATCCTTCCACGCGGTGGTAAGCCATGGTCGCGTATAGACCAGGCCTTGCGCGTCACCGACTTACTGCTGCAGGCCGGCGGGTTTGGTGCCGTCGTGCTGGACATGGGCAGCGTCGCACCGGAGTTTGCCTCGCGTGTCCCCATGGCGACATGGTTCCGCTACCGCGCCGCCGCCGAGCGCACCCAGGCCGTCATTCTTCTGCTTACACAACACGCATGCGCAAAAAGCAGCGCAGAACTTTTACTGCGTCTCCAAACAGGGCAGCCACTTCCGCAAACCAGCACAGTCCTGGAAAAAATGGAGCACCATGTCGAAGTTGTGCGCCAGCGCTTCGCCCCCACAGCAAGCAAAACTGTCGTGATGCGCAAACCGGTGTCGAGCGATCGCGGCACAAGCTGGCATAGTCGCGCCTCATGGACAGGAGAAACAAATGCCCGCACCGTCTGAGTTATATTCCTGCCTGCATGCCCGCGAATTTCCCGCGCAGGCCTTGCTGCGCCTTCGTCCCGAGCTGCGCAACCAGCCCTGCGCAGTGATTGAAGGCGAGCCGCCGATGCAGTATGTCTGCGCCTTGAATACACAGGCGCGAAAAATCGGCATCGCCCTCGGCAACACGCTCGTCGAGTTGGACACATTTCCCACCGTCACAGTCTTGCAGCGTTCTCTCGCGGAAGAAGCCACAGCGCGACAAGTAATGCTGGAGTGCGCAGGAGCGATTTCTCCCCGGGTCGAAGATTGCAGCGGGAACAATAACTTCGCTTGCGGCATCGATATCGCCGGTACAGAAAAATTAATGGGAGCGCCACCAGTGCTGGCGCGCAATCTGCTAACCCGAATCAAATCATTGGGAATCGATGCCAGCATCGCCGTCAGCCAGAACTTCCACGCCGCAAATTGCCTCGCCCGCGGCCTGCGCCAGCCTGAAGCTATATATCGCCAGCCTGAAGCTATATATATAGTTGCAGCCGGCGAAGAACGCGCCGCATTGGCGCCGCTCCCTCTATCCGTTCTCGATCTATCCGGGCAACACGCAGAGACGCTTTCCCACTGGGGAATCACAACCCTCGGCATGCTGGCCGAACTTCCCGAGACCGAGTTGATCGCGCGCCTCGGCCAGCCTGCGAAACAGCTGCGGCAACTGGCACGCGGAGAATTACCGCATCTCTTCCGTCCCACCGAGCCCGCCATCACATTTGAAGAACGCATGCAGCTGGACAGCCCAGTTGAAATATTGGAGTCACTGCTATTCGTAGTGCGCGTCATGTTGGAGCAGCTGATCGCGCGCGCACACGTTCGCGTCATCGCACTTGCCGCCGTCACCATCACGTTAGTTTTGGAGGGCGGAACATTTCACTCGCGCAATGTGCAGCCCGCACTTCCATCCAACGACCAAAATTTATGGCTCAAGCTACTCCAGTTGGAACTCGATGCTCACCCGCCAGTCGCGGCTGTCACCGCGCTGACGCTCACAGCCGAACCGGGAAGGACCAGTAAAGTGCAGCTGGGCCTGTTCACTCCGCAGACGCCTGAAGCCGGCCGGCTCGACATCACGCTGGCCCGCATTCGCGCCATTGTCGGCGAGGGAAATGCAGGGCGCGCCCAGTTGCGCGACTCGCAGCGGTCAGAGGCGTTTCGCCCGCACGCGCATCGCGTCGAGAAATTTCAACTGCAGCAGTCGCAGCTCCAGGTTAAGTCGACCGCGCCATCTCCATTTGCATTGCGGATCATTCGCCCGCCAGAACGCATCAGCGTGGCGATCTACGCCAGCCATCCGCAAACTTTTGCTTTTCGCGAGAAGCAATACATTGTCGAACACGCCTATGGCCCATGGCTTTTCAGCGGCGAGTGGTGGCATCCCGCAGCGTGGAACACGGAACAGTGGGACCTGATTGCACGCGCGCAGCAAGGTGCGTCACTATGCTGCTGCATCGTGCGAGATGTTGCGCAGAACCAGTGGCACATGGCAGCGCTCTATGACTGATCCGTACGTCGAGCTGCACGCAACCAGCGCGTTCAGTTTTCTTGAAGGCGCATCGCAGCCGGAGGCGCTCACCGCGAGAGCTGCGGAACTGCAGATGCCCGCCATGGCATTGCTGGATCGCAACGGCATCTACGGCGCAGCCCGCTTTCACACCAGTGCCAGGCGGCATGGAGTGCGCGCCCACATCGGTGCGGAGATTGCTGTCTCCGATTTCGGTCCGCGCCTGACTCCGCCATCGTGGCTTCCGCACCAGCATGTTGCCGAGCCATGTCGGCTGCCGCTGCTCTGTGAATCGCAGACGGGATATCAAAATCTCTGCCAGCTGGTGACAAAATTTAAACTCCGCGAGCCGGCCAAGTCCGAAGGCGCTGCGACGCTGCTCGACTTGCAGCAATATGCGTCGGGCCTCATCTGTCTTACTGGAGGCGACGAAGGACTGCTGGCTGCTGCTCTCATCCAGGGTGGCGAAGACGCCGGTCGTAGAAAAGTTGAGCAACTTGTCACTATCTTCGGCCGCCGAAATGTCTATGTCGAAATCCAGCGGCATAACGAACGGGAGCAGGAATGGCGCAACCAGGCAGCTCTCCGCATCGCACATTCTCTGCATCTGCCCATTGTCGCGACCAACGGAGTTCGCTACGCCCGGTCCTATGATCGCGAAGTCCTCGATCTTTTCACCGCGATCCGCCATCATATGCAGTTGGATCAGGCCGGCCGGCTGCTGGCCCGAAACAGTCAACGTCACCTGCGCACGGCCAGCGAAATGGCAGCTCTTTTCCGGGACATTCCGGATGCGATAGCAAATACGTCAGAGCTGTCAGCGCGCTTGACGTTTGAATTGAGCGATCTTGGTTACGAATTTCCGCACTATCCCGTGCCCGACGGCGAAACGATGGACAGTTTTCTCCGCAAGCGTGTCACGGAAGGCATACAGCGGCGCTATGGACCCAAGAATGACAGGCAATTGTTGGCGCGCGCGAAAAAACAAATTGAGCATGAGCTGGCACTCATTGCCAAGCTGGGATTTGCCGGCTACTTCCTCATCGTCTGGGACATCGTCCAGTTCTGCAAGCACAACGACATCCTGATCCAGGGCCGTGGTAGCGCGGCAAATTCCGCAGTCTGCTACGTCCTCGAGATCACTGCCATCGATGCCGTCGGCATGAAGATGCTCTTCGAACGTTTCTTGAGTGAGAGCCGCGGCGAATGGCCTGACATCGATCTCGACCTGCCGTCAGAAGAAAAACGCGAGCAGGCGATTCAGTATGTCTACCAGCGCTATGGCGAACTGGGCGCGGCCATGACAGCAAACGTCATCAGCTACCGCGGCAAATCCGCAGCGCGGGAAGTCGGTAAGGCGCTGGGCTTCGACGAGGAATCACTCGGACGCTTGTCCAGCCTGGTCAGCCAGTGGGAGTGGCGCGGCAAAACCGACACCATGGCCCACTCATTTCAACATGCCGGCTTCGATCTGCATCATCCACGCATCGCAAAATATCTCGAACTCTGCATGCGCATTCAGGACCTGCCGCGCCATCTCGGCCAGCACTCCGGCGGCATGGTCATCTGCCAGGGTCAGCTGAATCGCGTCGTCCCGCTGGAGCGAGCGTCGATGCCCGGCCGCACTGTCGTGCAATGGGACAAGGAAGACTGCGCCGACCTCGGCATCATCAAGGTGGACATGCTCGGCCTCGGCATGATGGCGGTGCTCAAGGATTGTCTCGAACTTATTCCGCAACATTACGGCGACACCATTGACCTCGCGCAGCTGCCGGAAAGTCCCGTGGTTTATGAAACGTTGCGGCGCGCCGACACAGTCGGCATGTTTCAAGTGGAGAGCCGCGCACAGATGGCGTCGCTGCCGCGCAATAATCCTGAGCGCTTTTACGATCTCGTCGTCCAGGTTGCGATCATCCGCCCCGGCCCCATCGTCGGCAAAATGATGCATCCGTATATGCGCCGCCGGCAGAAGAAAGAGCCGGTCACCTATCCGCATCCGTCGCTGATTCCCGTACTCGAACGCACGCTCGGCGTGCCGCTGTTTCAGGAGCAGCTGTTGCGCATCGCCATGACGGTCGCCAACTTTACCGGCGCGGAGGCAGAGGAGCTGCGACGCGCCGTCGGCATGCGTCGCTCCTGGGAGCGCATGAAAAATCTCGAAGGCCGCCTGCGCGACGGCATGACAGCCAACGGCATCGACGTCGCGACGCAGGAAAGCATCGTCCAGCAGATCAGTTCCTTCGCACTCTATGGATTTCCCGAGTCCCACGCCGCCAGCTTCGCACTGATCGCGTATGCCTCGGCCTATTTCAAAGTGAAATATCTTGCTGCGTTTACCTGCGCAATTTTGAATAACCAGCCAATGGGTTTTTACACGCCAGCAGTGCTGGTAAAAGATGCGCAACGCCACGGATTGCGGGTCAAGCCGATGGATGTCCAGGTCTCGAACTGGCCGTGCACTGTGGAGCACGCATCCGGCGGCGAACTTTGCATGCGCCTCGGTCTCGGTTATGCCAAGGGCTTGCGCCGCCAGACTGCGGATGCGATGGTGCAATCCCGCGCCCAGTACGGCCCGTTTCTGTCAGCGGAAGATCTTGCTCTGCGCATTCCATCGCTGAACCGCAAAGAGCTGACGCTGCTGGCTCGCATTGGTGCGCTGAATCAGATTGACGGAATTGCCCACCGTCGTGACGCGCTCTGGCAGGTGGAGCGGGCCGGCAAACCGGAAGGGCCGCTTCTACATCAGCACAGGAAAGCCCTCATGGAAATTTCGCCAGCTCACCCATTGCAGCAGATGAACACGGAAGAGCGCCTGGTTGCAGATTATGCGGGCACCGGCCTAACCGTCGGCAAACATCCTATGCACTACCGCCGCGCCGAACTGCGCCAGCAGGGAGTCTTGTCCGCTGCACAGTTACGCGCCAGCAGTGATGGCATCTTCGTCCGCGCCGCAGGCTGCGTAATTGCTCGCCAGCGCCCCGGCACGGCCAAGGGTTTCATCTTTATCTCCATGGAAGATGAAACGGGAATCGCGAATGTCATCGTTACGCCTGACTTATACGAATGGCAACGCGTCATAGTTACTCGCAGCAGGTTCCTGTTAGTCGAAGGACCGCTGCAAAACCAGGACGGCGTCGTCCATGTGAAGGCCACCAGGCTCTTTGATCTGCACATGAGCGAGTTAGATCTCCACTCTCATGATTTTCACTAAGCGCCAGGCGTTCACCAATAGTAATAAGCAACAACATGCGGTGGCCCCGGCTGCCCGTCCAGAATGTCAGTGGACAGAACAATCTCCACATTCTTATCTTGCGGCAGCTTAGACCTCTTTACCCAATCTTCCAATTCATGATTGCTGCTCAGGAATTCTGCGGCCGCTTCAGTCCCGGCTTTGCCAACGCCTGCCACAATAAGGACATGCTGCTCAATCGTCCGGTCAAAGTAACTAGCGACAATCGCATAATCCCGCGAGTTAGCCAGCGCCGGCTGCGTGTTATCAAAGGTCCATGTTGAAGACGGATGCTGGCTGTCCTGAATCTCGCTCTGTAACTGCGTCGGGGCATAAAATTTAAATCTCAGATTCGCAGCCAGCCGCTCCGTCCATATATTGTCTAACCCGCCAATCAGGATGACCGGTCCATGCCGCAATTCCTCCAATCTGGTATCGGCAGACGCGACGGTCCGGTAAGTATGAGAGCGACGAGCCAGGAGATCGGTAATCCGGCTATAACTCACGATGTCACTCACCGGCACCATGTCCGAGTCCACCATGGACGCAAGCATATTCTCCTCCTGCCCGCGGACCGTGGTCGCATAATCTCCCCCCCGCCGATCATGTCCCTGTTGATCGAGCGAATGGACGCCGATCACAATCAGAGTTGGACTTCCGGAAGATAAGATCGGTTTCCAGAATCGCTGGATCCCCGCGCCGCGCCGATAGCTGACCAGCAGATTGCTTGCATAAAATATTCCAGCTCCTGCCAGCATCAGGACAATTCCGAGCAGGATCGAGCGGCCCTGCCACCAGCTCCTGCCCGATGCCGCCGCAACCGTTCCTGCAGTTATCTCACTCTCGTTGGTCGCGGTGATCGATTCATGCACTTCCGCGGGCGCGTGCTCCTCTGCCAACGGCTGCGACTTTGCGTGGGCGGCCAGATAAAAGTGCGGAACGTAGGATCCGAGCGGCAGGTCGATCCGTAGTTCCTCTTCATGCCCGGGATCCTGGTAATACTGCGCAATGCGCTTCCGCACCTCGCCCGCCGTCACCCGCACGATCGGGTCCGCGTTCGTGTCGTAATCGCTTGGCCGGTCAAAAACTTCCGTGCCAAGAGTGCGTTCCTTCAGCACATCGGTCTTGCCGGCAAGCGTATGTTCGACTACGAATCTCAGGAATGCAGGGTAGCGCCGGCTATTTCGAAAATGCTTGCTGGCGACAACCCGTTCGAGCTGCTGAAGGATGTCCGCGTTGCTCGGTTCAGCCGCATGCGGATGTAGCGATTCCTCGATAGTTGAAACTTGCACTTCACTTCTCCATGCCGGACTAAAAGCGGGAGGTGCGAACGTACGCGATTGCAGGCTTAGCGTACGCCGAATGTTTGCCGGCGCAAACCGCAGTATTATACGTCGCATTTACGACCCTTGGATACCTCGCGAAATCAATGACTTACAACTTTTTCGGTCCTCTCTTACCGTAAGTGCCTTGTCGTTTTGCGCAACCGCCTCCTACTGTGCGCCGAGTTCAAATTACCGCTAAACGCGTCGCGAACTACCTCCGCGATTCACGTCTAGCTAGCGTTCCGCTCGGAGAGGCCACAGAAATGACGATGAAATATGACGACGCACGGAGCACTCATCTTCGCGCAAGTTCAACTCCCCACACCTCGCTCTTCCGCTTGCCAAAAAGTCTAAGGCTCCTTCTTCTCCCCCTCCTATTCCTGTGTGTCACTTCGTTCGTCCACGCCCAGCTCACGACCTCTGACATCGTCGGAACCGTCACCGATAAGACGGGTGCCGTGATCCCGAACGCGAACGTCACGATTCAAAATCTAGCCACCAATGAGTCGCGGACTGCCGTCACTGACGCCAGCGGAAACTATAGCTTCAACCTCCTGCAGCCAGGTCATTACTCCGTCAAGGTGCAGGCCCCCGGGTTCAAGGCCAATTCCACCGTTGATATCGGAGTGGAAGCCGGTGACCGCGCTCGCGCAGACGCGCAGCTCCAGGTAGGCGCCGCGAACCAGACCGTCAATGTCGAAGCGACGACGCCTCTGCTTCAGGCAGAGAACGCGACCGTCAGTTCGACCGTCACCGCGCAAGCTGTGCAGGATCTGCCACTCGCGAATCGTAACTTTGTCCAGCTCGTCCAGCTCGTACCCGGCGCGAATGAGGGACCCGGCAACGGACTTACCAGCGGTGGCCGCCCGGACGATCGCCGCGTAACTGCGGGCTTCTCGGTCAACGGACAAGATGACACGTTGAATAACTACGTCATCGACGGTATTGATAACAATGAAAGAATTATCGGTACCATCGGTGTAAGACCCAACGTCGAAGGCATCCAGGAAATAACTATTGAAACCAACAGTTATGCGCCGGAAGCAGGACGGACGGCCGGCGGCGTCGTCAATGTCGTCACTAAGTCCGGTGGCAACCAGTTCCACGGCTCGGTCTACGAATACTTCCGTAATAATGCCACCGACGCCGAGCCATATTTCGCAAATACAGCTGCGCCTCCGCCGGAGTTGCGGCAGAATCAATATGGCGCCAGCATCGGCGGTCCCATTATCAAGAACAAGACCTTCTTCTACGGCGACTATGAGGGCTTCCGGCTTGTCAGCGGCGGTATCACCTACTCCAGCACGGTGCCCACACTGGCGCAGTATGACGATATCCATAGTTTGAATGGCGGAACGCCCCAAGACTTAGTCAACGCTGGTCACGGCACGGCCACTTATCCAATTGACCCAGTCGCACTCAACTACCTCATGCTGTTTCCCATGCCAAACAGCGCCGGATCAAATGGCGGCGTGACGAATAACTATGTCATTAATCCGAATAAGACGCAGAACAGCAATGTCTTTGACGTTCGCGTCGATCACAACTTCAACGCAAACAATCTTCTGTTCGGCCGCTACACTTACAACAAGGTCAACACATATACACCGGCACAGTTACCTTCATCAATTTCGAGCGGTCCCCTCGCAGGCATTATTGCCGGCGGCGGTAGATATAACTTCTCCGGCCCGGCGACAGATGCTGCGCAGCAGTATGAGGCCAGCTTCACGCACATCTTCACACCGCGCCTTCTGCTTGAGTTGAAGGCCGGCTATACCCGCATCAATAACGAATCACTGCCGCTAAATTACGGAACACAAGCTGACACAGCAGTTGGCTTCGGTCCGAATATGAACTTTAATGAATACACAAGCGGACTTACACCGATCGGCATCGCCGGCTTCCCGGACCTGGGTGACGGCGCCTATGTTCCGCTGCAGGACATTGATAACACTTTTCAATATCAGGGAACTGTGAGTTATACCTGGCACAGTCACAACATTAAGATGGGCGCCAGCTTAATTCGTCGTCAGGCTAAGAACATACAAAGCGCATCCGGCCTTGGGTCCTTCACCTTCGGCCTGTCCACCGACAGCGCGGCCACTCCCGCAGAAAGCCAGGCCAATGCGCTTGCCTCTACGTTGGTGGGTGCTTATGTTGCGAACAGCCGCAACTACGATCTAACTCCGCCAAATTATCGCAGTTGGGAACCGAACGGCTTCATTCAGGACAACTGGAGAGTTACTCCCAACCTCACCCTGATTTATGGCCTCCGGTATGACGTTTTCACCCCGTTCACCGAGGCGCATAACAACATATCGAACTTCAACTATGCTCTGGCACTTGCCGCAACGACTCCGGCTGAGGCTCAGGCTGCATTGCAAGTTGCTGGCGTGAATGGCGTTTCAAATACTGCCGGCATTCAGACGGTTTATTCCAACGTCGCGCCGCGACTGGGTTTTGCGTGGACGGTATCCCCCGGAACCGTGCTGCGTGGCGGTTACGGTATCAGCTATTTTCCGGGTAATTACACGTCAAACGCGGACCTTAAGAATCCGCCATTCACGTCGAACTATTCAACAAGCTGCCAATCTAATAACGCCTACTACATCCAGAAAGCCGAAGGCGCACCGACTCTAAATCCAATTTGCGACGCGCCTTTTGACTATTTCTATGAAGGCGTCCCGCTGCCCACTCCGCAGACTATTACCAGTTTGAATTTGGGATTCGTTGCAGAAGATCCAAAGCTGAGACCAGCATTGGTGCAGCAGTACAACTTGCAGGCTGAAAAGCAGATAGGCGCGAATGTGGTAACCATTGGTTACGTCGGAAATGCCGGTCAGCATTTACCGCAGACTCTGAACGATATCAACTTACCCGCCCCGAACGCTAACGGCGATAATCGCCCATTACATGCTTTGCTCTCAAATGTGAATGGAGTCGGCTATCTGGTAAGCGAGGGCGTCTCTAATTACAACGCGTTACAAACGTCGTTCCAGCGGCGTCTCGCAAGGGGACTGGCGTTTGACGCTAACTACACCTGGGCACATGGTCTCGACGACGTGCTTGGCTTCTCTGAAGAAGGCGATCAGGGAGCCTTCAATGCGGACCCGACGCGGGTTCGCGAAATCGACTACGGCAACTCGGAGAACAACATCACCAACCGGTTTGCCTTGTCACTTGACTACGCACTGCCATTCGGTCAAGGCTTCACCGGCGTTCGGAGATTCGTCCTTGCCGGCTGGGAGACCAACGCGATCGTTGTGTGGCAGAGCGGTAAGGACTTCTCGATTGAAAATAGCTCGTCCGAACATGTTACCGACGGTGGTTATCAAGACCGTGCCCAGCCGAACTTTGGTCCGGGTCCTGATCGTCCGGATCAGATCGGCCCGACTGGGGTGCCGCATAAGTCGCTCGCCGAGTACTTCAACACGGCAGCCTTTGTCGGGCAGCCGCTCGGTACAGTTGGCGATGTGGCCCGCAACCAAATGTACGGACCGCACTTCAAGCACATAGACCTGTCGCTGTTCAAGAACTTTGCCCTGTCCGATCGCTTCAGCATGCAATTCCGGGTTGAGTCGTTCAATATCTCCAACACGCCCAGCTTCTACATCGCAAACACCAACAGTGGGAACACGCAGCTCGGAAACGGAACTTTCGGACAAGTCACACAAACCGATCCGAATTACACGCCGCGTCAATTCCAATTCGCTTTGAAATTACTTTTCTAACAGGAACACTGTTAGCTCCCGGGCCATGCGGCCTGCACTCCTCGCGGTGCCGCATGGCTCA
>Ga0302324_100014926_pt1 | contig 15619 bp, 14 predicted proteins | sample Palsa_T0_1_FD_201949 | JGI IMG/M metagenome (GOLD analysis project Ga0302324, IMG submission 201949) | Peat permafrost microbial communities from Stordalen Mire near Abisko, Sweden - Palsa_T0_1 | ecosystem: Environmental > Terrestrial > Soil > Palsa > Peat permafrost | place: Sweden: Abisko...
GCGCCGCTGCCCGCCGCTCCGGTCGTCGTCTTGATGCTGCCGAACGCACCGAACAGCACGTTGGTGATGGACCGGTTCATTGCTTTGCCCATCATCACGGTCAGAAGCGTGCCCGATGCGCCGACGAGCGCACCCGATATGACGAGCACGTTGTTTGCCAGGACGAATCCGGTCGCGGCTGCAGCCACACCGGTGAACGAGTTGAGCAGCGACACGATGACCGGCATGTCGGCGCCCCCGATCGGCAGCACGAACAACACGCCGAGGACGAGCGCGGCGAGCAGCGCGACCGTGTACCAGGTCAACCCGTTGACGTTCATGATGACGAGTGTGGACGAGACGACGACGAGCAAAAGAATGAACGCGTTGACGACCTGCTGGCCCGGATACACGATTGGGCGGCCGGTCATCACTTCTTGCAGTTTGAGGAACGCCATAATGCTGCCGGCAAAACTGATCGCACCGATCACGCTGGTCAGCATGATCGTAAACGTTTGATCGAACGGCAATACGCCGTCGCCTGCGTTGGTCAGCTTGAGCAATTCGCCGGCGGCAACGAGCGCCGCCGCGCCGCCGCCCGCACCGTTGAAGAGGGCGACCATTTGCGGCATGGCGGTCATCTTCACCGCGCGCCCGGAATAGATCCCGATCGCGGCGCCGACAACGATGCCGATACCGATGACCCACCACTGCACGATGCCCTGCGTCAAAACGGCGACGAGTGCGATCAGCATGCCCAGCGCGGCTAAACGATTTCCGAACCGCGCGGTTTTCGGTGAACTAAGATAGCGCAATCCGAGAATGAAGAGGATGGCAGTCGCGAGGTACGCGTAGTCGACGGGATTCGCGGCAATTTGCGCCACTAGTCGCCGTCCTTCTTCTGCGGCTGCGGCGTACGCGGCCGGAACATCTGCAGCATGCGCTCGGTTACCGTAAATCCGCCGAACACGTTGAGTGATGCAAGGATGACGAGAATGACGCCGACGATTTGGTTGAACGGCGCATCAAACGTACCGGCAACGAGAATTGCGCCGACGAGAACGATACCGTGAATGGCATTCGTGGCGGACATCAGGGGCGTATGCAGCGTGGTCGGGACTTTCGAGATAACCTCGATCCCAACAAACACGGCCAAGATGAAAACCGTCAGTTCGGCAAGTAACTGTGCGCTCACGTGCGTCCTCCCGAACGTGCGGCGAGCGTCGGTTCGTGAACGATCTCGCCGTTGTTGACGATCGTCGTACCGCGCACGATTTCATCGCTCATATCGAGTGCGATCGCTCCGTCTTTGATGAGATAGTCGAGCAGCGTTTGCACGTTGCGCGAATAGAGTTGACTGGCATGCGTCGGCACGGTCGCTGCGAGATTGACGGGCCCGATCACGATGACGCCGTTGCCGCTGGTGATCGTCTGACCCGCTTGGGTCAATTCGCAGTTGCCGCCGGTTTCCGCGGCAATGTCGACGATGATGCTGCCGGGTGCCATTGCCGCAACCGCCTCGCGGGTAACGAGCACGGGTGCGCGCCGGCCGGGCACCGCTGCCGTAGTGATCACGACATCCGACGCCCCGATCGCTTTGACCATTGCGGCGCGCTGCCGCCCGACGGCTTCGGGCGACAACTCTTTGGCGTAGCCGCCGCTGCCCTCGGCCGATTCGCCGACATCGATCTGGAGAAACTTTGCGCCCAGCGATTGCACTTGTTCTTTGACGGCGGTGCGCACGTCATAGCCCGTGACGACGGCGCCCAAGCGCCGCGCGGTCGCGATCGCTTGCAATCCGGCAACGCCGGCTCCGATCACGAGCGCTTGTGCGGGCTTGACCGTACCCGCCGCCGTCGTGAGCATCGGAAAGTATTTCCCAAGCGTATCCGCCGCGATCAAGACCGCCTTGTATCCCGCGATATTCGCCTGCGACGAGAGCGCATCCATCGATTGCGCCTTGGTCGTGCGCGGAATTGCGTCCATGCTCAGGGCGGTGAGTTTGCGCTGCGCGTACCGTTCGACCGAGGGCGCATCGCCCAGCGGTGCCAGAAATCCAATGAGGATCGTCCCCGGTTGCAGGCCCTCGAGCTCCTCGTCACTGGGTTTTGTCACACGCACGACGACATCGGCATTCGCATACAGCGTCTGCGCATCCGATGCGATTGCAGCGCCGGCAGCGGCATAGGCGTCGTCGGAAAAATAGGCCCGCGCACCGGCTCCGCGCTCCACGCCGACGGTGATTCCGGCCTTGATGAACTTCGCAACCGTCTCAGGGATGAGCGCCACCCGGTTTTCACCCGGCGCGCGCTCCTTCGGCACGGCGATCTTCATGCGCCCCTACATGGGTGCCGCAGCCTGCCGAACCCTTCCCGGTTTAAAAGCGTGCGACCAGGCGGACTTCGTTTATCGGGGGTTTGTATGTGAGAATGCCCTGATCGATGAACACGGTTTGCATGTCTTGCAGCGTGCCCTGATCTATGCGCAGGTCGGGCTTGAAGTCGTAACGATCGGCCGATTTGATCAAGTCGATGGATTGTTTTGTGTACTTGCTATATGATGCAAGATTGTCCGGCGACGAGTAGCCGCTGCCGGCAATGTCGGTTGCGGCGCGGCGCAGCGCCGTCATCACGGCGCGGGCGCTGTCGGGATTGCGCAACAAGCTCGGACCGAAGAAGATACCGGTACCGGCGATCCCGGGTGGAACCGTGCCAATGATGCGGGCGAGTTTTTTCTCTTGGAAGATGTCGGTGAACGGTGACGATGTGAACATCGCGTCCACGGCCTTGCGTGTCAGTGCAACTTCTTGATCGGTGTTGGCAATGTTCACGCCGGTGACATCTTTGAGTGTGAGGTTGAATTTGCGCAGAATGACTGCAACATAATATTGCGATGTCGCGCCCGCGCCGCCGATCCAACCGATCTGTTTGCCGCGCAGTCCGCTCGCGTCGTGTTGGCCGGCATCGTAGAGATCCTGGCGGATCATCAGTGCCGTCGGATGACCGCGGCGCGGCTGATAGCCGGTCGACGCTACGAACTTAACTTCCAGCCCACGGTTCACCGCGTTGAAGAACGCCGCCGACAGGCCGGCCGCTGCAATATCGAGTTGGCCTTGCGAAACAAGTGCCATTGAGTCTTGACCCGCGACGACCGGATTGAGATTGATGTTGAAGCCCGCTTCACGTAAATAGCCGCGGTCGGCGGCGACGAACAGCGGCGCAAAAAGCGTCGACGGGACGAAGCCGGCCGTGAGCGTTTTGAGGTTTTGCGCGCGAACGATCGCGGGAAACGTGAGAGCGGCAGTCCCGGCGGCAACACCGCTGACGAAGCGAGCGCGAGTCGTCATTTCGATCGGGTCCTTTCGGGACGGGGAGCGTCAAGAATGGCGCCTTGCCGGAGCAGTTCGGCGCGCACTGCGACGGGCTCTGCTTGCGCACCGGAGGCGCTCAGCGCCGCTGCGATACCGGCAGCGTGACCCGTTGCGAATGCTGTTCCCATCACGCGAACCGACGAAAAAGCGTACGCATCCGCATCGAGCGTTCGGCCCGCTGCAAATAAATTGTGATGCGACCGGCTTTGAATTGCGCGCAGCGGGATGCCGTACGCACCGTCATCGCGCAAGCGGCGCCAAACGCTGCGCTGTCCCGGGCCCGGATGGTACTCAACCGGCCAGCCTCCCAGCGCAATACCGTCGGGAAATTGCACGCAGTCTTCGGCATCGGCGGTGGTCAAGCTGTAATGCGAAAGGATGTGGCGCGATTCGCGCGTGCCGATCGCCGGCCCGGTCGATGTGAGGTAGGCATTCGCGTGGCCCGGCATGGCGCGGATTGCTTCGAGATACGCCCACGCTTGACGGCGCCCCCGCCGTTCGGCAGCGCCGATCGATCGCGCGTCGCGCGCGTCGTATGCCTCGTCGGCCAAAAAAGCGATCACTTCATCGGAGCCGGGCAATCGGCAGACAAGCCCGTGCTCTTTGCTCAACTCGCGTACGCCGCGCGACTTGGCATGACGCACCGCATCCTGCCAGGCATTGCGCGAAACATCCGCGGCGCGGTCGATTCCGCCGAAGCGCATCGCGAGCGTACCGTTCTGCACCTGGCCGCTGCCGTCGCCGTAGCGGGTGTCGGCGCCGGCGATGCTCGCCAAATTCGCGTCGCCGCTAGCGTCCACAAACGCGTTTGCCGTCAAGTGCTTTTGGCCGCCGTGATCGGTAAACGTGATTTCGGTGATGCGCCCGGCGTGGCTTGTTGCGCCCGTCACCAGGGCGTGCAGAATCACGTCGACGCCGGCGGCTTCGCACACATTATCGAGTGCCACCTTGACGGGTTCGGGTGCCAGCAACGCGACGACGACGTTCGACGAGTGCATCCGGAGCGGGCCTTCATAGCCACCGTAGCGCGCGATCTCGTCAATGACCAGCGCGCCGACACCGCCCACACAGCGCAGCGGCGGATCGGCTTGCGTCCAAAACCCGCAATACGTCAGAACGCTCGAAAGCGTCGCGGCTCCGCCCAAGAACGGTGCACGCTCGATGAGCGCGACGCGCGCGCCACTTTGCGCAGCGCCTACTGCCGCCCCGACACCCGCAGCTCCGCCACCGGCCACGATGACATCATAGCGGGTCGACACCGGCTCACTCACTAGTCAAAGCGTTGCGTTTACGGCGAGCGCGTCCTGTATTGAGTGTATGGAGATCGTTAAGTTTCTCAAGCAAATGCACGAGGCACGTTATCGACATCGCGTTCGACAACGTGCCGCGAGCAGTCGACTAGGTGGCCGCTTCTTAGGACGCGCTGATGCGCACGGTGTTTTTTAAAACACCAAGCGATTCAATGTCGACTTCCATCACGTCGCCGTCGCGCAAGAACTGCGGCGGATCCATCGCAAAGCCGACACCCTCGGGCGTTCCCGATGCAATGATGTCGCCCGGGTCGAGCGTCATCCCGCGCGAAAGTTCGGCGATGATACGCTTGAGGCTGAAGATCATATTCTTGGTGTTCGAGGACTGCATCGTCTTGCCGTTCACGCGTAATGCGATGTCGAGATTCTGGGCGTCGCCGAGCTCAGCGGCGTCGACGATCCATGGTCCGATCGGGCACAAGTCGTCGAGCGACTTACCTTTGAACCATTGCTGGTGGGCACGTTGCAAATCGCGTGCCGTGGTATCGTTGAGACACGTGTAGCCAAACACGACGTCGAGTGCGTTCGCCTCAGCGACGTCTTTGCAGCGCGTGCCGATCACGATCGCAAGTTCAGCTTCCCAGTCATACTGCTTGCTGACGGCGCCGGAAAGGTTGAGCGTCGCGCCGGGGTTGGCAATTGACGTCGGCGCCTTGGTGAAAAACGTCGGAACTGACGGCAAATTTAAATCTTCGTTGCGCGCGCGGGCGCCTTCTTCGGCGTGGGCCAGGTAGTTGCGCCCGACGCAGAAGACATTTTTCTGCGGCTGCAGCGGTGCGAGCAACGTTACCGACGAGAGCGCGACCGGCGCCCCGAGGCCTTTGAGTTCGGCCGCACGTGCGGGCGCATCGAGTGCGATGAACGCGTCGAGCGATGCGGTGCCCGCGCCGAACGGCCGGATCGAATCGCCGTCGAGAACGCCGGGCCGCCGCTTACCGGCTGCGTCGGAAAAGGTTACGTAGCGCACTGATGCCTCCGTCGATGAATGAGTTGAAGACCGCCCCCTTCTGAGGCCGCGTCGCAGCCTCCCCGGGGCACGGCGTGCGCGCGGCGAAGGAGGGACCATGCCGTTTCCCGATTGCGATTTACGCGAACATCCACCGCGGCAGGCGCGCGCAGAGCTCGGTGGCCTCTTCTTTCTGCCGCGTACGATCGACAAGATGCGGGCCAAGATTGCGGGCACGCTCGGCGAGTACAAAATCGGTCCCGGCATTTCAATCTATTTATTCGAGTGGCTCGGGATTACCGAAGCGCAATTCGAAGAAGTCGTGCGCAATGCGAAGAGCGACGAGGAAATCGTCAACTGGCTGCATGCGCACACGGATTCAAGCAAATACGCCGACATCAATAACCGGCTCGAAACCCGCGGCATTCGCGACGACGCGCACTATGCCGAACTCCTTCCGCGCTATCCCGTGTTTCGCGAGTATCCCGAGTTGCGGAACTGCCGCTGGTTTGAGATCTTCGACGCCGACGACCGTTTCATGTTCGACCCGAAAAACCGCGCAAAAACCTAGTCGTCGGGCTCGCTTGACGACGTCGGGCGCCGCGTGAGATGCCAGAAATCGCAGTATCGGCAGTGATACGTGAAGAGACTGCCGCTCATGCCTTGCATCGTTGCAATCGCGCGGGCTTCGGCTTCGCCGGCATACTGCTGTTTTGAGGTACACGAGCGGCTGACGTCGGCGTCGATCGAACGATCGGCCGGCTCTCGATTGCGGAGATAAAATTCCATGAGCGACTCGCCCGGATTGCGTTTGACCGGCCGGCGCGGCCGTCTGCTAATGTGCGGTGGGCTTAGGCGACGGCTTCATGATTCCGTTGAGATCGGGTAGCCGTTGCCCGTTCACGGAGGGTCCAGGGCTCGGTGCAGGCGCGGCGGCCGCGGGAGACGGCGACGGTCGCGGATGCGCCTTGCTCATCATGTCGAGTGCTGCGCCTTTTGCATCAGGGTCGACACCGCCCTCCCGGATGAGTGCGACATCGCGATGCACGCGCGCGGTTTTTGGATCGAAATCGTATGACAGTTTATACGTTCCGGAAATGGCATGCCCGTCGGGAGTGCGGATGAATGCTTGGAGCGCGTTACCGTAGGTTTGCTGGTTGTACGTCGTGTCGGTAGACCGTTTGCCGCTGCGCACGCGCGTGACTTGGCCCAAGCGATTGACTTCGACGACGAATTCGGTGTGCAATTTTTTCTTGGGAAGAAGTGCTTTCGGCTGAATTTTGGTGACGTCGATACGGTTGGGAACGCTCGCTTTGGGTGGCGGGGAAGCGGTGGCAGCACGGGCCGCAGCGGGCGCGGCGCACAACGCGAGCGCGAGAGCAAAAGTGGATATCCGTAACCGGCGCATTTAGTTCCTCGACAGGGCGGCGAACGCCGCGCCGCAGGCCGCGCACGCGACAATCACTTGGAATGTCCCGGCGCGTTCGCGCTTTTTGCGCGCGTCGGCGTCATGCTCGTTGCTTCCGCAATGAACGCACGGATCGGACGTCGGGCTCCCCTTGGGGCGTTCGTCATCCACAGAATCCGCATTTTGGGGGCCGCAACGGGACGCCTGCCCCCGGCGCCGAAAATCGCGTCCATGTGGAAATCTGTATTCGCTGCCGTCTTGTTGGCCGCGACACTCTGCGCGTGCCAGGAAAATAAGAACCCCCCCGCGGCGCCCTTGGTGAGCGGCGGTGGCAACGTTAAAGTTTTAAGCTACCGTTTCGAGACGACCAATGAAGCAGCGATCGGCTTATCCGGCGGAAGCATCACGTATATCATGGCACGGATTGAGTTGACGAACGATACAAACCAACTCTTGTATCCGCAGATTAACCGTATCTATTTGCTCGATTCCCAGGCCCGCCACATCACCGCCAATGATACGGGTTCATCGGTATTCATCGGGGTGTCGAACAATCTCACGGGAATTCGGCCGGGTGAGAAGCGAGAATTTACCGTCGGCTTTCGAGGCGACGCGAGTATAACCGGCGTGGTCCTCTACGATTACACGTAGATCCATTGCGATTGCGCTAACAATCGCGCTGTGCATCGGAATTGCCGCGCCGGCGCGCGCGGCACGTCCGTTGCTCGATTCCGGGAAATGGGATGCGTATTTCGCGCTGTTCGCGCGCGATACGCAGGTACCGTGGAAGCGCATCAGCGTGCGGCTCGACACGTACAGCGGTGCTCCGGTCGACTTTGCGGCCTATGAGGTCGATCCGGCCGACGTGCTCGTTGCGGGTTCGAACGCGCATGCGCGTGCGATCGACGTTTCTAAGCGTAAGCCGGTAGCGAAGTGGCGATTTACACCGCCCGCGGGCTTGCAGTTCGAGTCCAATGACGTCGAGGTACCGCTTGCGAATCGCGAGGGCTTTTTTGTCGTCGAGGCGCGGCGCGGCGACGCGGCGGAGCAAGTGTGGCTGAATCTGTCGCGCATCGGCATCATCACGAAAGAAGCGCCGGGCGGCCTGTTATTGTATGCCGCTGATTTGGGCAACGGGCGCGCGCTGTCGGGAATGCGGATCAGCTATTTGGTCGGCTCGTCGTTCGTTTACGCACGGACCGACGCCGGAGGTGTGGCGCGCGTGACGAGCGCGCAGCGGCCGCGCTTTGCGCTGGCCGAATGGGGCCGCAGCAAAGCGGCGATCAATTTTTTGCCGGTCTCTCCGCTGCCGAATGCACTTGTCGGCGTACGTTTGGAAACCGGTGCGGTACGAGCCGGTAGCCGTGTCCGGGCGATTGGTTTTGTGCGCCGTAAAACCGGCAACGCGATGCGCGCGGCTACCGGTGAGGTGAACGTAACGATTGTCGCGCGCGGGCGGACGCTCGCAGTTGCGACGCAGAAGCTCGACGGTGCGGGCGCATTTAGCGCCGACCTCTCGATCCCCACCGATGCACCGGCCGGCGAGTTTGCCGTGCTCGCTTCTTCCAACGGTGCAACCGGCGGCGCAACATTGCGCATCGACGCTGCGGGCGACGTTGCGCTGGCGATAACGGTGCCGTGCGCCCCGTCGTGTTCACCCGACATCGATCTACCGTTCGTGATCAGCGCCAAGCGTGCGGGCGCCGCGCTCGCCGGTCAAGATGTTCGCGTGCGCGTCGTTCGCACGCCGCACGTCCTTGCGCCGGGTACGCCGGACGATGCCGTCCCGTGGGCAACAACCGCGGTCTTCGATCGCGTGATGCGAACGGACGATCTGGGACTTGTCCGCGTGACGTTGCCCGCGCCGACCGATGCCCTCGCGTCGACCTACGGCATCACCGTAGCAAGTGATGCGGCAACGGCAAGCGGCCGCATCGTGACACCGACGGCGAAAATTGCGCTGGCCATAACACCACAGCGCACGACGGTCGACATCGGCGAAGCGTCGACGATTGACGTGCGCGGCTTCGATGCGCTTGACGGCACGCCGGCCGTCGGAATGGCGGTGCGCGTCGCGCTCACGCACGGACCGAACGTGCAAGAGGAGAACGTCAAGCTTGATGCTGACGGACGCGCTCGCGTCACGTTCCGGAACATCGTTCCGGGCACGAGTCTGGCAACGGCTGAGGCAGATGTCGACGGTAAGCACGCCTTTGATGCCGCAGCAGTTACTGCTGCACCGAGCGCACTCGGTGGCGGCGGCTCGCGCGGTAGCGACGACGTGCGCATTACGCTCGATAAGGAGCGCTATCACGTGAACGACCGCGCTACGGTGAGTGCGGTGCTCGACGGCGCTTCCGGTAATGCATTTATCAGCCTCGAAGGCGCCCGGCCGTTCGCGACCCAGACAGTGGGAGTGAGCGGCGGCAAAGCTGCCGGTACCGTCACGATTCCCGAAACCGTCGGCGACGCATACGTCGGCGTCGCGTTCGTTCGCGACGGTGCGATGTTCTATGGCACACAGCGTGTCACCGTCGACGGGCCCGGACACGAACGCGCGACTGCTCTCGTTGCCGATAAGCCGTCGTATGCGCCGGGCGCGATCGCGCGCATTGTCGTTACGGACGGCGGATTGCGCGGCGGCGCGACCGTTGCCGTACGCTTGGGCGATGCACCACCGTCGCGCAGTGCGGCCTTTGACGATGCGCCGGCCGTGTTGGCGGCAGCGGCCACAACATCGCAGAATCCGGCCTCTGACGATCCCGCCTGGCATGCGTGGGTGACGCCGGCGCGCTCGACGGTGGGCGACATATTCGGCGTCGACCGGCCGCGCGAAACCGAGCAGACCGACGATACGATCGTTGCGGCCGCACCGCGCACGCTGCTGTGGCGGGTCGAACGCACCGATAGCGGCGACCTGAGCGTCACGCTGCCTGCCGAGAAAGGCACCTACGTGCTTTCGCTTTTAAAGATCGCCGACGACGGTGACGTCGGTGCGGCATCGCTTTCGCTGACGGTTCGATAATGCCGGTAGCTAGCCCGCAGCTCATGCTCGCGCCGGACAGCGCGAAGCTCATGTTGATCGACACCTACGGTCTGGTCTATCGCGCATTTTTTGCGCTGCCGCTGCTGACAACGGCGCACGGGGTGCCGATCAACGCTGCGTACGGCTTCACGATGATGCTGACCAAAATCATCGCCGATGAAAAACCGACGCATGTGATCGCGGCGTTCGACAAAGGCCGGCCGCGCGCGCGCATGGCGCTCTATCCCGAATACAAAGCGCAACGCCAGGAAACGCCCGACGATTTGCGGCCGCAGTTCGCACTCGTGCGGCAGATCCTCGCCTGTTACGATATTCCGATTCTTGAGATCGACGGCGAAGAAGCCGACGACGTGATCGCAACCCTCGCGCGGCAAGCGGAGGAAGCGCAGCAACGCGTTTCCGTCGTGACGGGCGATCTCGACTTGCTGCAGATCGTCGACGAACGTACGACCGTGCTAACGACGCGTCGCGGCATTACGGATCTTGGGCGCTACGACGCGGCTGCCGTGCGCGAACGCTTCGATCTGGAACCGCGTCAGCTGCCGGACTATCGCGGACTCAAGGGCGATCCGTCGGATAACTTGCCGGGCATTCCGGGTGTCGGTGAAAAAACCGCGATCAAGCTGATCAAGAGCGCCGGCTCGCTCGATGCGCTCTTGGCAAATCCGGCGCTGGCCGGTACGCCGAAGCTCGAAAAACTCGTGCGCGATTTCGGCGAACAGGCGCGCGTGTGCCGCGATGTATCGATCATCGGACGGGATCTCGCCGTCACGATCGATTGGGACGCGGCCGTGTACACGCCGCCGGCCGCGGATGCCCTGTACCGTCTGTACAAAGAGCTGGAGTTCAAGTCGCTGCTCAACAAACTCGAGCCGCCCGCGAACGCTGCCGACATCGTTACCGAAGAGCGGCTCACCGGAACCTACACCTCGTTCGTCGCTGCGACCGACCCGCCGGATTATCTCAAGCTCGCGAAGCTGCTCGAAGAAGCCGCGTCGCAGGAGCGCGTGGCGATTTCACTGCGCGGCGATGCGATCGGTGTTTCGAGTGCGGACGAGCATGCGATCGGATTTTTACGAAGCGCGCTCGAGGCAGACGCCGTTGGTACGGCGTTTGCGCAGCTCTGGACGCGCGTGCCGCAACTCGTCGTATATGATGCGAAGGGTGTCATCGCCGCGTTGCGCCTTGCACCGCGCGCGATCGCCGACGACCCGATGATCGGCGCGCACTTGCTCAATCCCGGCCGGTCGTACTTCGATATTGGCGATGCAGCGCGCGAGTGGCTGCATAAAGAAGTTCCCGACGGCGATCCCGCGGCTGCGGCGGACGCCGCTGGACTGCTCGCTCGGGTGACGCGCCGCGAACTCGAAGCCCGCGGTCAGCTTGGACTCTACGAAGATGTCGAGGTGCCGCTGGCGATCGTCCTCGCGAAGCTCGAAGACGCCGGTGTGAAACTCGACGTCGATGCGTTGCGCGAACTTTCCGCGCGCGTTGATTCCGACGTCACGCGCCTGCAGGACGAAATCTACGAGATTACGGCCGAACCGTTCAACATCGGGTCACCGCAGCAACTCGGCCGCATGCTCTTCGACAAGCTTGGACTACCGGCAGGCCGTCAAAATAAAACCGGCTACGCGACGGGCGTCGATGTCCTAGCGGGTCTTGCCCGCACCTATCCCATCGCAGCAAAAGTGCTCGAGTATCGCGAGGTCACCAAACTCAAGAATACGTACATCGATGTGTTGCCGACGCTCATCGATCCGCGCGACGACCGGCTGCACACGATCTTCAACCAAACGACGACGGCTACCGGGCGTTTGTCGTCGGTGAATCCCAACTTGCAAAACATACCGGTTCGCAGCGATCTGGGACGGCAGATTCGCAAAGCGTTCGTTGCGCCTTCGACGGATCGCGTGTTGCTCGCGGCGGATTACTCGCAGATCGAATTGCGCTTGATGGCACATCTGTCGGGCGATGAAGCCATGCGTGCCGCATTTCACGAAGGTCAAGACATTCACGATTTCACCGCGCGCCGGATCTTCGATATCGGCCCGTTTGCCGATGTCACGCCCAATCAGCGGCGCATGGCAAAATCCGTCAACTTCGGTTTGCTGTACGGCATGTCGGATTTCGGCCTGGCGCAGCGCTTGGAGATCGAACGATCCGAAGCGCGTGCGATCACGACCGCGTACTTCGAGCGCTTTCCCGGCGTCCGCTCCTATATCGAACGCTGTCTGGAAGAGGGCCGCGAGCGTGGCTACGTCGAGACATTGCTCGGCCGGCGGCGTTACATGCCGGACTTGCGCGCGAAGAACTTTGCCGTGCGCGGCGCAGCGGAACGCGAGGCGACCAATGCGCCGCTGCAAGGCAGCGCTGCTGACTTGATGAAGCTGGCGATGGTTCGCGTCGACCGGCATATGGCCGCCGCGAACATGAACGTCATCGTCATCTTGCAGATTCACGACGAGTTGGTGTTTGAGGCGCCACGGGCCGAGCTCGACGCGCTGGGTCGCATGGTGCGCCATGAAATGGAACACGCACTCGAGTTGAGCGTGCCGATCGAAGTGACGCTCAAGGCCGGCGGGAACCTCTACGAGATCGAGTCGTTCGATCCCGATGAGGTCTCAGAAATCCCGGCGACATAATCCGGCGATGCAGGCGGGCCGAACCAACGGTAAAGCGAAACCGTTCACGTAAGTATGAAGACCCCGGTTCTTAACGCGCTCGCCTTGATTTTTGCCGTAGTCGCGTTGCCGATATTGACGGCGCAGACGCCGCCGCCAACGACAAGCGCCGAGTGTCCCGACACGGCACTGTCGACGAGCACGTTTCTGAAGGCCGATGCGATCAAGGCGAAGGCACCCAAGGGTGCGCTCTCGCTCGTTGTCGTCAACGATCTTGATTCGCGCGAACGCGGTCTGATGTGTGTCGTGCGCGTACCACACGGCAAAGGCATGATCTTCGTCTTCCCGGGCGGTGATGCGATCCAGGGGTTTTGGATGAAGAACACGCTCGTGCCGCTCGACATGGTCTGGATTCGCGCGAACGGCCTCGTGTCGTCCCTGGCCGCGAATGTTCCGGCGACCCCCGACGGCACGCCTGACGACAAGATCGCACGCCGCTCCGGAATGGGTATTTACGTACTCGAACTTGGCGGCGGTGACGCTGCACGTCTGGGCCTGCGCCCCGGCGTGAAAATACTCTTACCAGAATTGACGGCTACGCAATAAATGAAAATCACGATGATGAAGAATCCGATGATGGCGATCGCTGCAGGTCTGTTGGTGTTTGCATTTGCAACCGCTGCTACGCCGGCTCCCACCCCAACCCCCGAGCCGGCTGAGACACCATCGCCGCAGCGCGTGCTCGGCTTGATCCGCGCGAAGTTTCGGTCGCACCGTCCGCCGCCGGCGTTCGTGAGCTACACGATCGAACGCAAACAAAAAACCGATCGCGGCTTTCCGGACTTCGCCGAAAGCTACACCGACAAAGTATGGGTGCGTTCGCTCGATCGTGCAGCGCTCGGCCGGCGGGTGTATCCGTATGGTGGTCTTGGTCCGGCAAACTTCCAGCGTCCCGCATTCAACGAAGATCGCGATCCCGGGCCGCCGACGGCCGACGTGTTCGAGCCGGCGCCCCCGAAGAAAACGAAAATCAGCGATGTTCCGACGCCTGAACCCGCGCCGCAGCCGACCGCCACGCTCATCACGATCGGCAGCACGGTGACGACGGGCGAGTACGACTACTACGTCGACGATCTCAAAGTCGAAGGCGACCAGGTTCACTTGTTCTTGCGTGCCGTGCGAGACCCCGAGCGCAATCGGCTGCACGAAGTCTTTGCGGACAAGGGCAGCTACGAAGTCACGCGCCTGATCGCACACGACCGTCTGTTCGATGAAGGCAGTCGCAAAATTTACGATACGACCTTCGACATTCGGATCGGAATGCTCGAAGGACGGCCGGTCGTCACGAGCATTCATGGTGTCGTCGGCGACGGTTACGAAGGTGACGGTAAAGACGTCGACTACCAATTCCGCGACATCAAGTTTCCCGCGACGATGCCCGATTGGTATTTCGACGCGCGCTCGTACGCGAGTCACCTGAACGATCTTCCGACGAAGTAATGTACGCGCTACTGTGCATCGCGGCACTTGTCGCGTTGACCGGTGCCCTACCCGAGACGCCGACGCCCGCGGCGCCGGTAAACGCGCAGATTATCTTGGGTCGCGTTCGCGCAGGGTTTCATGCGCAGCCCCGTCCACCGTATGTCGTCTACACGCTCATCCGGCGTGATAAGCTCAACGGCGCACCGGACTTCTATAACTCATATAATCTGCGCATTTGGTGCCGCACGTCCGACCGCGGGGCGCTCTCCCGGCGCATCGTCGACAATCGCGCCGGCGATATGGAATTCATCCGGCCGGAATTCGACAAGCCGATCGATCCCGGCCCTCCGACCGCGGACGTGTTCGAAGCGCTTGCATCGCGCCGCATCGATGCAACTCCCGCGCCGGATGCGAGCGCGGCACCGGTGATCGCTTCAGTTGCTGTCTTGATCGAGTTCGATTACTTCGCAAACTACGCGGGTATCGACGGCCACGATTATCATTTGAAGCTCACGCCCAAGCGCGATCCCGAGCGCAATCGTCTGACCGACGTGTATGTCGATCGCGAAAGCTACGTGCTCACGCGCGCCGTCGCGCACGACCATCTCTTCGTCGAAGGCGCCGCGATCCCCGAACGCTTCGAGGTCGACTTCGGCACACTTGAGGGGGTTCCGGTCATCACTGAAATCCACGGCCGTACCGACTACGGCGCGATGACCTACGATCGCGGATCGACCCCCTTCCACGAAATCGACTACCGCTTCACCAACGTTGCATTCCCCGCGACGCTGCCCGACTGGTACTTCGACCCAAAGAGCTACGGCGCGCACCGGGCGGAGGCCCCGCGGACATAATACATAGTTTTACGTACGCGCCGGTCGCGGTGTGCTGCGCTAGTATCTGACTATGAATACACAGCGAACTTCACTTTCCAGCGAACTCGATTCGTTCGTCCCTACCGCATAATCGCAAGTCGTTCAAGACCGTTCTCGCAATGGATCCGTAGCCATACGGTGACAAACGCGTCGTGGTCTTGAGCAGCCGCCCAATCGACTTTTCCGCAGTGCGCGGCGGCGTTGTCGAGCAAATGACCGGCGCTCCGGTGGATATCGCGTCGAAAACTGGCGGAGACCTGTGCCCATTGGCCTACGATCGCAGATCGACTGCCTTTCACGAAATCGATCACCGCTTCATCAGCGTACGTTTTGCCCCACCTTACCCGACTGGTGCATCACCCAAAGACCTGCGGCGTAGAAGTACTGCAGACCTAATTAGGTAGCTCGGCCTCGAACGGCATCGACATCTCACGTGCTGCTTGGCACGCTGGAGTCAAGTCCCAAAAGTGCTGTAAATTCGGTTCGTAGATTGTGCCTGAGTTACGCCGCTTTTCGGGGTTTGGGTGCGGCGATCGGCGCGGCGCCCGTCGTCGCTTTCCACTCGTGATATTCACCCAT
>Ga0302324_100014927_pt1 | contig 15619 bp, 10 predicted proteins | sample Palsa_T0_1_FD_201949 | JGI IMG/M metagenome (GOLD analysis project Ga0302324, IMG submission 201949) | Peat permafrost microbial communities from Stordalen Mire near Abisko, Sweden - Palsa_T0_1 | ecosystem: Environmental > Terrestrial > Soil > Palsa > Peat permafrost | place: Sweden: Abisko...
TAAAAGGTGGGGAAAGCCGGGCGATTCGTGGTGGAAGCCCCCGCATTCATGCGGGGGAAGGAGCGCTTCAGCGCTCCGGGAAAGTCGCGACTTTGATCACGCGCTTTAGCGCTGGTGTTGGCAGGGTTTAGAGTCGAATGAATTGTCATCCCGACCGGAGCGAAGCGCAGTGGAGGGACCTGCTTTGGCTTTTTCCTGGGTTCTCACGCAGACGCTAAACCCCGTACCCTTCATTCTAATGAGCCTGCATTCCCAAATCATTGAACTTCTCTGAATACATCTCCTTGTCGAGCTGCTGCACCTCCGCAGGCGCATGCGACAAGATCTCGGCATAGATCGCTCGAGCTTTGCCACGATCATCACGGTCACCGATCAGTTCCGTACTCCCCGGTTCCTCGCGCAAGCCATGCCCATGGAGCAGGGAATACAGTCTTCTTGCTCGCGCACGCTGATCGGGATCCGTGGCGATAATCACGATAAGACTGTCATGGACCTGAGGGATCACGGTCGCGCCGTTTATCGTGGCCCGTGTCATCATGACCGAAATAATTCCCATTGCCTGCGTGGCGTGAAAACTTATCAGTGACGTCTTGCCGGTCGCGTTGCGGTCGAAAACCAGCGCCGCTTTCTGGTGGTAGTACTTCGCCAGCAGGGCCCCGAGCTCGCGTGCTTGATCGTTGCCGCAGCCGTCGATCATACCGGAGTTCTCCGCTTGCCCCTTCCAAAGACCCACGACGCCGTCGATCTTCGGCTGAGAACAAAGACGCTCTGCGAGGTAATGGGTGGCAGCAAGAAAGTGAAGCTCTTCGAAGGAGTTCAGTGAGCCGGCGGCGCAGGACATGGTCAGGAGTCCCTTCGTGCTGGGGCTCACGAAGACTATGCTTTGCGCCAACAATCCCTGCATGGCTGCACTGGCGAGGACCAATGCAGCGAGCGCTGCTCTTCCCATTTAGCTTTCCGATTCGGCCGGCTGGCTCTCACCGGCGGGGGTGGCTCCGGGTTTCAAACGCTCGTAGACGCTTCCTGAACGGGATCGCCGGCCCAACCACTCGAAGAACATGGAAAGAACGCCGGGTTTGTAAATGAAGATGTCGGTATTCGCCTCGTTTGGCTCGCAGTATCTTCTCAGCAACAAGGAGGAGCCTCCAACAAAGTTGATGACCTCCTGCTTCCGCGCGATCTCATGCTCCAGCAAAAAGGCGCGCATCACCGCGGAAATAGATTCCTTCTTGTAGTGCATGTCGTTCATCTGCAGGTCCACATACGTGACTCCATTGCGGCGCCAGCCAGTCACAATGCTCAGCCATGGTCCATCCGGCAATCGCAAACCCATGGAGAAAAAATCCGGGTTCGCGCGCTGCAGGCGATACCTGGCTTGGATGAACTCGGTTGGACGGTGCGGCGTTGATTTATCTTTCAGGCCCAGCATCACCTCCATCGACTGTTCTGGGGCGAGGGCCGGGATAAATTTGACGTTCGTGCTTTTTTCCAGTTGTTGCCGCTTCCCCGCCAGGCTGCGCCGGGTGCGTGGCCCCAAGCTCGTCAGCATGTGTTCGTACGTGCTCTCGAGGTATAGCTTGTGCTGAATCTCACACCCGCGGAACCGGCGGAATTTACTCGCCGGGCCCATCACCTGGACGCAGGTGGCGGCGCAAGCCTTCATGGTAATGCTGACTCCATGAATGCGCCATTTTTTTAGCAATGCCTGGATCGCTAAGTGCACATACTGCACGTGGAGTTCTTGCGGGCCGGCGATCAGGCTCTCTCCGATGTAATCTCCGCCGCGGAAGAGTCCCAGCCCCACGCCAAAACTTGTGTGCTCATAAAATAGAACGCACGCTTCGAGTTCGCGATTCTGCCGGATCAGCACCGCCGCACATCTTCTGTTGGGCACGGTGTTTGCCGCGATGAAGTATTCAGGGTCCGTCGTAAGATCGTCTTCCTGGCCGCAGCGTCGTCGGAGTTGGCGAATTTCCTCCAGGCACGCGAGCAGATCTCGATTGCCCATCACCAGGTGCGCGGCTCGTGGTCCCTCCATGAACCCTGAGCCGGCGCTCAAATCATTCGGGAACACGTCGAACTGCTGACTGTTATCCGCCAACCCGCTTGAGGTCACTTTGAATGCTCCCAGGGATAAGAAATCGTCGGCCATGCCTCGGTATTTGTGTTCCTCAGGAGTGAAGATCACGAGTGCGCAAAAGAAACAGCAGTACCTACGTAAGCTTCTCTCGGTAACCAACTTAGCGCTATCTTGCGCCTATGCATTTACTGAGAAATCGCTCTGTACAGTGCCCGTCGAGAACCGAGTATAGCACCGCGTGTTGGCCCCGAGAGCCGCGAATCCCTGCCTCTTTCAGGGTAGAAAGAAAACGGGATGGGCGCTGTCTCCGTAGGAATTTGGGTCAGGCACGTGACCGGGATTTCGCGTCCCCCTATTTTCCTCAAAGTAAGTCGTCTATTCTTCTTGAGTTATGCGGCGATTCCCGGCCAGCAGCGAGAAAAGCGCTTAGCCAGTTTCGCAACTGCGAGTATCGAACCCGGGTTTCCTGTGGATGTTGATGGAAGCCGCGAATTGCCTGCGACTTTCTGCGACGAGAGTCGCAGGCAATGACCTCGCAGCCAGTGCGGCGCTGCAGGAAATCCGGTCGGCAATAGGCCCTTTCGTCGTTCCCCAGGAACGACGACACCTCCGATCTCTATCACGTCACAGTCATTGCGAAATCGCTTAGGCAGACTGCGCCCACGCAGGAGAATATCTGTTCGGTCGGTCTACACGCGATGTGCACTGCGCCGGCGGTAAGTGTAAGCGGCAGACCAGAACAGCAGCACGAGCAATCCATCGCTCCCGAGGCTCGTCCAGGCGGCTCCTCGCCAGGAGTAATGCGGCAGGATCACCAGGTTGAGGCCAATGTTCACCAAAGCGACAAATACATGGATTGCTGTGCGTGTGCGCTGAAACCCCGCACCAGAAAGCGCGTCCGCCATAAACGAGTGGAGACAGCGCAGAAACGGAATAAGCGCCAGCCACCGAACCGCAGGTGCAACCTCGTCGTATTTAGATCCGAGAATGTGCGGCAGAATCGGCGCAGACAGCCACAACCCGGCAGATGCGATCGAACCATAGATGACGGCTTTCGCGATCAGTAACAGTGCGTAGTGGTAGGTTGCAGGGATACCGCCCGTCCCCTTACGGAAAAATTGTGGGTAGGCGGCCGCGGCCAGCGAGCGAACGGGAGCCATGCTTACGTCGATTACCCGATAGGCCGCTGCGTATACGCCCGTGGCCTCCAGGCTCGCCAACCGGCTCAACATGATCTTGTCGATGTCGTTGTAGATGGTTGTTGCCGAATTGGCGATGCTGAAGAAGACACCCTCCGCCACATCTTTCCGCAACGAAGGCAGATCTAAATGCGGGGCTCCCCACAGTTGCGAGCCCTTCGCGATGGCATAAATTGTGCCCAGCAGCGTGGCAACCAGGTAGACCCACACCCAGCGGTCGAGCGTGACGCGATGCACCATCACCACCAAGATCGCGATCCCGGCGAGCCTCAACAGGCTTGCCACCACGCTCTGGATAGAAGTTTGCTTCATCCGGTCCAGCGCGGTAAAACCGTAAGCGGCCAACTCAGTCATCCTGAAGAAGACCAGGTCAGCAAAGCAAACAATCGCCACGATCAAGGGCGCGGTCTGTAGGTGGAGCAGCAAGCTCAGTCCAACCGCGAGCGCGGTGAGCAGTGACCCGGAGAGCGCGATGAGCAAAATGCCGTTGCCCCAACAGATCGCCGCCTCTCGTTTGCCTGAGCGCACATTCTTGATGAAGAGATCGGTCGTGCCCATGCCGGCAAAGGGGCCAAGCAGCGCGGTCATCGCCACCACCGTCACAAACGCGCCATAGGCGTCTGGTCCCAGCGATCGCGCGATCAGCACAAAATACGCCGCCTGAATTACCAGACGAAACCCCTGTCCGATGGATAGGTGAGTCGCATCCCTGAGTAAGCCGCGAGTTCTCAAGCGCGCCGATAGCTTCACAAAGTTTCCCGTGCCCACACGCCAGACTCCGGCCGGCCGCCAAATCCTTTATGCTTTTGCCTGGCGCGCAAAAGGAGTATCCGCTTGCTAGGTCGTAATTTGCTGTTGCTGTCCTTGCTCTTTTTCCCGGGAAATATGCGCGGCCAGAGCGCTGCTCCACAAGCGGCGCCGCCCCAGGCCATGGGGGTAAACACCGGCGGCACCTATGCGCCGGTGCTCGATTCTCAGAAACGGCCGATCACCGCCGGCGGCTTTGTCAAAACCGGCCCCGTTGTCTTTGAGGACATCGCTGCCAAGGCCGGCCTCACCGTGTGGCATCACACCATGGGAACTCCCAAAAAGCAATCGATTCTGGAGGCGCCCGGGTCCGGCGTGGCCCTGCTCGATTACGACCAGGACGGGTGGCTCGACATCTACATGGTCAACGGCTCGACGTATGACGCTCTGTCGGGCAAGGCGGCTGCGCCCCATGCAGCCCTCTTTCACAACAACCATGACGGCACCTTCACCGACGTCGCCCTCAAGGCCGGAGTCGTCAACGATCGCTGGGGATTTGGTGTGGCCGTGGGGGACTACGACAACGATGGCTGGCCCGACCTCTTCGTAGCCAACTATGGCAAGAACCGTCTCTATCACAACAACCACGATGGCACCTTTACGGATATGGCGGAGAAGGCTGGAGTACAACTCGGCAATTGGTCCAGCGGTCCAACTTTCGGCGACTACGACGGCGACGGCCGGCTCGATCTTTTCGTCTCCGGGTATATTCACTTCGATCTGGACCCAACCCCCAGGATGGATGCGGGCGCAGTAGCCGCGAATTTCTGCCAATTCCGCGGGGTCAACGTGATGTGCGGTCCCCGCGGCCTCAAGGGAGAGCACGACCACCTGTTCCACAACAACGGCGACGGTACCTTCACAGACGTCAGCCAGAAAGCCGGGGTGAGCGATCCCAACGGCTACTATGGCTTTACTTCGGTTTTTGCCGACCTGAACAATGACGGCAAAGTAGACCTGCTGGTGGCTGACGACTCCACCCCCAACTACCTTTACATCAACAAGGGCGACGGCACCTTTGAAGATGACAGCTACGCCTCCGGATATGCCTTGAATGAGAATGGGCGGGAAACTGCGTCCATGGGCGTCGCCGTGGGGGACTACCAGAACAACGGGCGTCTTGGCCTGTTCAACACTACCTTTTCCGATGATTACGATGTTCTTTATCGCAACGATGGTGATGCCAACTACACCGACGACAGCTACGCCGCCGGCGTGGCAGAGGCTACCGTGCCCTTTCTGGGCTGGGCGACCGAATTCATCGATTACGACAACGACGGGTGGAAAGACCTTTTTATCGCCAACGGGCACGTCTACCCGGTGGTCGACCAGAACAACTGGGGTTCCACCTACGCCGAGCGTCCGCTGCTGTTCCACAACGAAAAGGGCAAGAAATTCAATCTTGTGCCTCCGGTCGAAGGTTCGGGGCTTGCCGTGGTCATTCCTGCCCGGGGAGCGGCGTTTGGCGACCTCTTCAATGACGGCCGCATCGACGTGGTGATCAATAACATGGATAGCGTGCCCACCCTCTTGCGCAACGTCAATGCAGATCACCATCACTGGGTTGAGCTCAGTCTTGTCGGCGGAGCAAAAAGTCCCCGGGATGCTGTGGGCGCCGCGGTTTACCTGACCGCTGGAGGGCTCCGGCAGCGGGGCGACGTATTGAGCGGGGGGAGTTTTGTCTCGTCCAACGATCCACGGGTGCACTTCGGCCTGGGCGATGCCACAACCGTCGATGCCGTGGAGATCCACTGGCCCGGCGGCCTCAAGGAAAAAGTAAGCCTGTCCGGAGTGGATAAGATCTTTACCGTGCAGGAGGGCAAGGGTGTCATCGCGGAGACCTGCGCCCAATGTCCAAACAAGAAGGCTGTTCCCGGAGGCTTCTGAGGAAACATGAGCGACCCCAACATGCAGTTTCCCCACCGCCGCTACGACCCCTTGCGCGGCCGTTGGGTTCTGGTTTCTCCGCACCGCACCCAGCGCCCCTGGCAGGGCGAGGTCAGCCGCACCGACACAAAAGCAGCCCTGCACTACGACCCGGAATGCTATCTTTGCCCCGGCAATATGCGTGCCGGCGGTAAGCAGAACCCTGCCTACACCAGTGTCTTCGCGTTTGCCAACGACTACGCTGCGCTGCTGCCGGACTCGCCTACCTTGGTTCCGGAACCGGACAACCTGCTGCTACGGGCAGAAAGTGAGCGTGGCGTCTGCCGGGTGTTGTGTTTCCATCCCGACCATAGCCTTACCCTGGCGGGCATGGAGGTGGCCGACATCGTCCGCGTAGTGGAAGCCTGGACAGCGGAATATGTCGAGTTGGGGTCGCGCCCGGAGATTCGCCACGTACAGATATTCGAAAATCGCGGCGCGATGATGGGCGCCAGCAATCCGCACCCCCACGGCCAGATCTGGGCTACGGAACACATTCCCGATGAGCCCGCAGCTGAGCTGGCCAACCAGCTCGCCTATCGCCAGAAACACAACGCCTGCTTGTTATGCGACACCCTCAAGGTCGAGCTGGAGCAGCGCCACCGCGTTGTTTGCGAGAACCAGGAATTCGTCGCCATCGTGCCCTTTTGGGCAGTATGGCCGTTCGAGACTATGGTGCTCAGTCGCGCGCATGTGGCCAGCATGGACGCCTTTAGCGCCGCCCAGCAACAAGGTTTAGCGGACATCTTGCACCGCCTGACCATGAACTACGATCAGTTGTTTTCTACCAGCTTTCCTTACACTATGGGATTTCATCAGCGGCCGACGGATGGCGAACCACATCCGGAATGGCACTTTCATGGTCACTTTTACCCGCCGCTTCTGCGCTCCGCCACCGTCCGCAAATTCATGGTCGGCTTCGAAATGCTCGGTATGCCGCAGCGGGACATCACTCCCGAGACCGCAGCCGAACAGTTGCGCGCGGCCGCGGCCAAAGGCAGTAGGTAGGCGATGCTTTCATTCCACCGCCCCCGCCGTCGATCAAAGTGGTCTGCGCAGTCGCGCGTGCACCCAACAATGTTCGCCTGGGTGCTGCCCTTCTTTCTGGCGCTCTGCGTAGCCGCCCAGTCCATCGCCCCGGTGATCACGGTCGATCACGGGCCGAATGATGCGGCCCAACAAGCCAAGCCGTATGTGGTGATGGTTTCGCTCGACGGCTTTCGCTACGACTACGCCAAAAAGTACGGCGCCAAACATTTGCTGGCATTGGGCGCGGAGGGCGCCTTTGCCGGCCAGGGAATGATTCCGTCTTACCCCTCGCTGACTTTTCCCAACCATTACACGCTGGTGACCGGTCTCTATCCGGAGCACCACGGCATCGTCGCCAACAGTTTCTACGACCCGGCTCGGAAGCAGCGCTACTCCTACACCGATCCGGCCACCAACCGCGATGGAAGCTGGTATGGGGGTACCCCTCTTTGGGTGCTGGCCGAAAAACAGGGTATGCGCAGTGCCTGTTTTTTCTGGCCCGGTTCCGAGGCGGAGATCGACGGCATGCGGCCGACCTACTATCTCAATTTCGACAATCATTATCCCGATGACAAACGGATCGACCAGGTCCTTGCCTGGCTCCGCTTGCCCGCCGCGCAGCGGCCCCACTTCATTACGTTGTATTACTCCAACGTCGATCACGCCGGGCACCAGTACGGCCCGGAGAGTGAGCAGACCATCGCCGCGGTGGCGCACGTCGATCAGTTGATCGCAGAGCTGTGGGCTGGGCTTGGCCGCCTGCAGTTGCCCGTCGATCTTATTGTGGTCTCCGACCACGGCATGGAGCGGGAGCAGGGACCCTGGATCGATCTGGACAAATACGCCGATCTCACGAATTTCACCACCGTCGGGTCGCTGCTCTATCCCAACTCCGATGCTGCAGCCGAAAAGGCCTACCAGGAACTGAAGATCAAGAGCGATACCTTCACCGTCTATCGCCGCAAGCGTATCCCGGCGACATTCGATTACGACAGCAACCCGCGCGAGGGAGATCCCATCGTCGTGGCCAACGGACCCTTTGCCATTCGCGCCCACCCACCTGCGCCCGGAACGCCGGACAATCCACCGGAAATGGGGGCGCATGGTTTTGATCCGCTGGCCCTCAAGTCAATGCGGGCCTTCTTCCTCGCCGTGGGTCCCGATATTCGTCCCGGCACCATGCTCGAACCCTTCGAGAACGTGAATGTCTATCCGCTGGTGGCGAAAATCCTCGGCTTAACCCCGCCCCTGGTAGATGGAAACCTGCACGTCCTATCCAAGATTCTTAAGAACCCGCCTGTCGAAGAGGAACCTTAAGGGCGATCACCGGTAAGGTTTCAAAGTACGCGCGGCTGCATCTGGCGGTGGTCCGATATGGGGCAGCCGCCCGGTTATCGGAGCGCCCGGGCCTTTGCCACCCAGTTACAATCGAGAATACCGATGACGCCTACCGACGCAAAGAAGAAGCCGGGCGCCCAATCCGAAATGGTCGCTGGGGCCGCCGCTGTTCCTGCAGCCGAACCCCCGCGCGAAAAGCGCTACGACCCGGCGCAGATCGAAGAGCGCTGGCAGAAGTTATGGGATGAACAGCCGGAGCTCTATCGTGCCGAGTCCGAGAGCTGCGGCAAGCCCAAGTATTACGTGCTCGAGATGCTGCCCTATCCGTCCGGTCAGCTGCACATTGGTCACGTGCGCAACTACTCCATTGGCGATGCCTTGGCCCGTTACATGTGGATGCAGGGCCACAACGTGCTGCACCCCATGGGTTGGGATGCCTTCGGCCTCCCGGCAGAAAATGCAGCACTCAAAAACCAGACCCCACCCCGGCAGTGGACACTCGAAAACATTGCCGCCATGCGCCGGCAGATGCGCCGGCTGGGGTTTAGTTACGACTGGCAGACCGAAATCACCACCTGCCTCCCCGATTACTACCGTTGGACGCAGTGGTTTTTTCTGCGCATGTTGGAAAAAGGGCTGGCCTTTCGCAAGCAGAGCAAGGTCAACTGGTGCCCGTTGTGCGCCACCGTGTTGGCCAACGAGCAGGTCATCGACGGCTGCTGCTGGCGCCACGAAGACACGTTGGTCGAACAACGCGACCTGGAGCAGTGGTTCTTGCGCACCACCAACTACGCCCAGGAGCTGCTGGATGGTCTGGACCACCTACCCGGCTGGCCGGAGAAAGTGCGCACCATGCAGCGCAACTGGATCGGGCGCAGCGAGGGCGCGACCGTCGAGTTTGTTCTGGATCCATCCCCGGAAGATGGGGAGACCGGGCGCGCCCGAGGCAAAGCTCCCCTGCCTGCGCCGGAGGATTTTGCTGTCGGCACCCCCGTCGATAAAGATGCGATCAGGATTCCCGTCTATACCACCCGCATCGATACAATTTTCGGCGCCACCAGCTTGCAACTTGCGCCCCAGCATCCAGTGACCAAACAGTTTGTCCAGGCCGACGAACGGCTGGCCTCCGAAGTCGCGTTGCTGGTCGACGAGCAAAAGAAGGCGCGCGACGCCGGCGACCCCGCGGCCATCGACAAGCGCGGCATATTCACCGGGCACTTTGCCATCAACCCGTTCAACGGGGAACGGGTACCCATTTGGGTGGCAAACTACGTCCTGCTCGAGTACGGAACCGGCGCAGTGATGTCCGTGCCCGCCCATGACGAGCGGGACTTCGAATTTGCCAAAAAATATGGCCTGGAAGTGCGCATCGTGGTTTTGCCGCGGCGCAGCGGCGAGCCGCCCGCCCCCGGTCGACCGGACGAGCCGGTGCTCCCCTACACCGAAGAAGATAGCCTGCTGATGAATTCAGGCGAGTACAACGGGTTGGGCTGCCAGGAGGCCCAACAAAAGATGGTGGCGGCCGCTGAGGCCCACGGCTTTGGCAAGCCCACCGTCACGTTCCGATTGAAAGACTGGGGCGTCAGCCGCCAGCGCTACTGGGGTGCGCCGATCCCGGTGCTCTACTGTGCCAAAGATGGCATCGTGCCCGTGCCTGATGATCAGCTCCCCGTTCTGTTGCCTGAGGCAATCGAGATCACGCAGCAGGATGGTTCTCCTCTGAGCCGGGTTCCCGGTTTCGTGAATGTAACCTGTCCCCGCTGCGGCGGCCCGGCCCGGCGAGAGACCGATACCATGGACACGTTCGTTGACTCGTCCTGGTACTTCTACCGCTATCCTGACGCCCACAACTCGTCGGCTCCCTTCAGCCGGCAGAAAATCGATTATTGGTTTCCCATCGATCAGTACATCGGCGGCGTGGAACACGCCATCCTGCACCTGATCTATTCCCGCTTCTGGACCCGCGTCATGCGCGATCTGGGCCTGATCGGCAATGACGAGCCGGCCACCCGTCTTTTCACCCAGGGGATGGTCATCCGCGACGGCGCCAAGATGTCCAAGTCCAAGGGCAACGTCGTCTCCCCGGACGACATGATCGCGCGCTACGGCGCCGATGCCACTCGCATGTATGCGCTTTTTGCCGCGCCGCCGGATCGCGACCTCGACTGGCAGGAGGATGGCGTCGCCGGCATCAGCCGCTTCCTCGGGCGGGTCTACCGCCTGGTCGCGCGCTATCAGGATCAGGTCCGCAGCGCGTCCGGAACTCGCGCCCATGCCCCAACTTCGCCCAGCACTCCGTTGGCCCAGGCGCTCCTGCGTAAGCTGCACCAGACGATCAGCAGGATCACCCAGGACTTCGCCGGACGCTGGCACTTCAACACCAGCATCGCGGCCGTCATGGAGCTGGTCAACGAAATCGTCGCCGCCGAGGCGGGTCTGGCCGGGATGCCGCCCCAGGGTTCCGCGCAGTTGCTGGCCGATCTATTGCCTTCGCTCATCCTTTTGCTCGCGCCTTTTGCTCCCTATCTGGCCGCCGAGCTTTGGGGCGAGTTGGGTGGAACGGGTTCCTTGCTACGCCACCCGTGGCCGAGCTTCGATCCCGATCTGGCTCGGGAAGAGGAACTGGAAGTGCCCGTGCAGGTCAACGGCAAGTTGCGCGCGGTGGTGCGGCTATTGCCTGGCGCCGGCAGCGAGGCCATGCAGCAGGCAGCGCTGGCGGAAGCCAGGGTGCAGGCAGCCATCACCGGTAAAACGGTGGTCAAGGTGGTGGTCGTCCCCGGCAAGCTCATCAACATCGTCGTTAAGTAGGCTCAATGAGAGTCAATGTTAGAGCGAATTCTTTCTTGTCCAACAAGCTAATAGGCATCGTTGTTAAGTAGGCTCAATGAGATTCGTGGTCAAGTAGCAGTGCGGGGAACCCAATCGCTGGTGCACATCTGCGCCGCCTGCTGGAAGCGCCCTAGCCTACTGGGTTGGGAGTTGCTCTGGCGTTGGGGCTTTGGCATTCCTCTGGCGATAATCCTCTATCTCCAGGGCAAACGGATCGTGTCCGGTGTCCTCCTGAGTCAGGAAGGTCTCTCCGGAATCTCGCTCAATGATCCTGTGCAGGCCGCGCAACAGCTCACAGTGGCCGCCACAGCGCTCGCCCCCGCAATCGCGCGGACTGCATTCTGGTTAGCTCCGTTGCTGGCCATCGCCTGGGCGCTCGTGTCCGGGCTCGGGCGCAACGCAGTATTGCAACGACTTGATCCCGCCCTGCGTCCCGCTCCGCGAACCCTCATCGCGCTTCAATTGCTGCGCATAGCGGCCCTGGCGGTCGCTTGTCTTGCCTGGTATCGCGCCATCAACTGGGCTGCGGAAACCACTCTAAGCGGCGCCGAGCCGAACCTCGTCGCCTACAGCGCATGGGTCATCTGCCTGTCGTTGGGTATGTTTCTTCTTTGGGCCTTGCTGAGCTGGGTTTTTTCCATCGCCCCCTTGCTGGCGATGCTGGAAGGAACAGGCGTCCTCGGCAGTCTGGTCCGCAGTCTTCACCTCGGGCCGCTCACCGGCAAACTGGTGGAAGTGAACCTCGTGTTGGGCATTGTCCGGCTGGCGCTCATTGTCCTCGCGATGGTGTTCTCCGCGATTCCGCTGCCGTTTGAAGCGGACATGACCGGCGCCGCACTTTACCTGTGGTGGGGGGTCGTCACGCTGCTCTACCTGGTAGCCAGCGATTTTTTCCAGGTAGCCAGGTTGGCTGCCTTCGTTCACTTCTGGCGCCACTACCGTTCTGAACATTAATCACAACCGAATTCCCCAACGCCTTCTTGCCTGCCGCGACAAACCCTGAAAAACTAGTACGTGGATACTCCCTCGATCGTCATTCTGGATTTCGGCAGCCAATACACACAACTCATCGCTCGCCGCATACGAGAGCAGAACGTCTTCTCGGTGGTGCTTCCCTGCAACGCCTCGGTGGCGGAAATTCAATCCCATCACCCCATCGGGCTGATACTTTCCGGGGGCCCGTGCTCGGTTTACGATGCGGACGCGCCCCCCGCGGACCCGGGCATGCTCTCCCTCGGATTGCCCATTCTCGGTATCTGTTACGGCCTGCAATTCCTCACCCACCATCTCGGGGGCAAAGTGCGCCCTGCGGACAAGCGTGAATACGGGCCCGCGCACGTCTCGCTCGTCGCCGGAGAAGAAGGGCCGTTATTTGCCGGCTTGCCCCCATCGCTCGATGTTTGGATGTCGCATGGAGATGAAGCTCTGGAACTGCCTCCGGGCTTCTCCCTCACCGCACGTACCGCCAATGCCGTCGCCGGCATCGCCAATCCTGCGCGCAAGATGTGGGCCATTCAATTCCACCCGGAGGTCCGCCATACACCGAAGGGCACCGAGTTGCTACGCAACTTTCTCTTCCGCATCTGTCATGCCATGCCGGACTGGACCTCGGCTCACTTCATCCAGTCGACGGTCTCGGCGATTCGCGAGCAAGTGGGCGATGGGCATGCCATCTGCGCGCTCTCCGGTGGCGTCGACTCCTCCGTTGCCGCCGTCCTGGTGGAGCGCGCAATCGGCGAACGCCTCACCTGTGTCTTCGTCAACAACGGCGTGCTACGCAAGAATGAGTTTCTGCAGGTCCAGAGCAATATGCGCGACAAACTCGGCCTGCGACTGGTCGCCGTGGACGCGAGCGACCGTTTCCTCGCCCGGCTTGCCGGGGTCACTGATCCCGAAACCAAGCGCAAGATCATTGGCGGTGAGTTCATCGACGTCTTCGACGGCGAGGCCAGGCGCATTCTGGAAAGTCAGCAGGGAAGGGAAGTTGCCTGGCTGGTGCAGGGCACGCTTTACCCCGACGTAATCGAGTCCTCGTCGGTCAAAGGCCCCTCGCAAACCATCAAGAGCCACCACAATGTCGGCGGCCTGCCGGCCACCATGAAACTGAAGCTGATTGAACCCCTGCGCGATTTGTTCAAGGACGAGGTGCGGCGCATCGGCCGCGACCTCGCCATGCCGGCCGAAATCCTGGAGCGTCAGCCCTTTCCCGGGCCCGGACTCGCGGTGCGCATTCTGGGTGAGGTTACACCGGATCGCGTGGCTCTGCTGCAGGATGCCGACGACATCGTGGTCAGGGAGATCAAGGCCGCAGGGCTCTACCAGCAGATCTGGCAATCCTTTGCCGTGTTGCTGCCGGTCAAGAGCGTCGGCGTGATGGGCGATCAGCGCACCTACGCCTACACCTGCGCCATTCGCGCCGTGCATTCAGAAGACGGTATGACCGCCGACTGGGTGCCATTGCCCTACGACCTGCTGAAAAAGATCTCCAGCCGCATCGTCAACGAGATCCGCGGCATCAACCGCGTGGTCTATGACATCACTTCCAAGCCGCCGGGAACCATCGAGTGGGAATAAACACCATTAACCGGGAGCAGGGAATCTGTTCCAGGGAAAACACCACAGTCCGCGAAAAGAAATGGGTGCCCCAGGCCTGCTTTCGAGGCTTGGGGCACGTTAACCCACACTTACGCGGAAGGAGGCTGTCTTAAGAGGCTGCGGAAAAAGTCATGTTTTGTATCAGGGCACGACTTTAGTCGTGCCGTAAATGTCTGAGAATACGTCGGGCTTTAGCACCTGAGGCATTGCTTTCCCGCCCGGTGCAGTGTTTTTCCGCAGCCTCTTAAGCCAGAGCTAACATGTCGGCAGCGGTAACGCCGACCTTGGGGAACCACGAGTGTGCCGCTTCCAGGCTCTTGTTGACGTTCTGGATGTTTTTCACGCCCTGGTCGTTAAGCCAGTCTTCAAAAGCCTTGGCGCCGCTCTTGGCGTAGATCGCGATACCGTCTTTCCAGGTAGCCCGGCCGCACAGGACACCGTTAAACGTAGTCCCGCTCTCCGCAGCCAACTCGAGAGTTTCGGTGAAGACCGGATTGCTGACCCCGGCAGAAAGGTAGATGAAGGGCTTGTGGGTCGCGGTCGCCGCATCCTGAAAGTGGTGCAGCGCTTCGCCCCGGGTGTAAGCTGCCTCCCCTTTAAAAGCCTTCGTGCCCTGGACGAATTCCATTTGCACCGGAACCTCTACCTTCAGCACATCGATCAGATATTTCGCCTTGCCGAATTCTGACATGGACCCGGTGACAATCTCCGGCTTCTTCTTCGCGTACTCGATCGACTTTTCGCTGTTGCCATGGACGTCGTAGCCCACGAACTCGAGAAAGAAGGCGATGTCCTGGGCCCGGCATTCGTCCCCGATGCGCTCGATGAAGGCGTGTTTCTGGTCGTTGATTTCGCTCTTTTCAAACGGAGTGTAGTAGAGCAGCACCTTCACGCAGTCCGCGCCCGCCTCTTTCAACCTGCGCACCGACCAGTGGTTGAGCAGATCGGGTAGCCGGCCGGGCTGGTCGGCATCGTAGCCAGTCTTCTCATAAGCCAGCAGCAGGCCTTTGCCGTGGCGCCGCTTGGCCGCGGGCAGTCCAAACTCGGGATCGAGCAAGATCGCCGAGGCATAACGGGTCAGAACATCGGTCACCAGCTCCTTGAACTCGACCAGGGCAGAGTCCGGCAAATCGGCAACACCCTTCTCTTTCGCCAGCGACTTCTTTAACGACCCGCGCTGATCCATCGCGGCCGCTGCGATCACCCCGCGCGCATCCGAGACCGCCTTCAGTCCCGCCAATTTTCCCGCTGTCATCTTGTTTGTCATTGCTCATTCCCTCTCATTTTTCTGCCGTTGTTTCCCGGGCCTCATTCTAAAGCATGGAGACATCTTTCAGCGCACCGCCAACGCAGCCCGTTGGGCAGCAATCAGTTCGATGATTCCGCGTTGCGCATGATCCATCATCTCCAACAATTTTTCTCGCGGAAATGCATGGCGTTCCGCAGTCGCCTGCACTTCAACCAATCCGCCGCCTTCGGTCATCACCACATTCATATCCACGTCGGCTTGCGAATCCTCTTCATACGCCAGGTCGAGCAGCGTCACTCCCTCCACGATACCAACGCTGGTCGCGGCGACCAGTTGGGTGAGCGGCAGCTTCTTCAGCGTTCCCGCATCCACCAGCCGCTGGAAAGCAATGGCCATGGCGACGCAAGCGCCGGTGATTGCGGCGGTGCGGGTCCCGCCATCGGCCTGTAATACATCGCAATCGAGAATGACGGTTCGCTCCCCCAATGCCTTCATATCGACCACGGAACGCAGGGAACGCCCGATTAGGCGCTGGATTTCGTGGGTCCGGCCGCCCACCTTGCCCCG
>Ga0302324_100014929_pt1 | contig 15618 bp, 16 predicted proteins | sample Palsa_T0_1_FD_201949 | JGI IMG/M metagenome (GOLD analysis project Ga0302324, IMG submission 201949) | Peat permafrost microbial communities from Stordalen Mire near Abisko, Sweden - Palsa_T0_1 | ecosystem: Environmental > Terrestrial > Soil > Palsa > Peat permafrost | place: Sweden: Abisko...
AATAAATGTGCCCGGACGCTAATGACTGTCAGTCTTACCGGGTTCGCCAGCGTCCATGTCGCGGACATGCTTCCATGCCCGTCGTTCCTCCTCGGTCTGCCCCTGCTCCCCGCCCGACGATGTGTCCAGCTCGTCATCTGGGGATTCGAGCCCAGGTTGTTCCGTTTCCGGTTCTTTTTCGTGGGTTTGCTGGTGCTTCAGATATTCTGCCTCGGAAGCAAATGTAGCGCCGCAGCTACATTGGAAAGGCAGCGTTGGAGATGGTTGAACATGATTAGCCATGGCGTTCCTCCTTGGCGCTTTCGTGGATTAGATGACATCGCTCGTCACACCGGCATCTGTTCTCTTCGTGCTCAATTCCTGGCTGGAATGAGAGTTGCCGCTCAATCCCATCCAGCCCGAAATACAAAGAGCGTTCCAAGTCATTCATCCCCGGACATCTTTGGATTCAATGCCCTGCTTCGACTTTGAGCTTCCGGCGTTCCTCGTAATATTTGCACCCGCGCTCGTATCCCTGGCGAAATGCGGCGCTGTTCCATGTGTCTGGGTAGCGTTCCTGCAAGGTGGAATTGCATTCCTCGTAGGATCTGCCGCGATTCTTGGGATGTTGCGCCGCTTCGAACCCTCGCCGGAGTTCCTTTTCGTCCTGCTGGGAGTTGCCTCCGTGAGCTTGGTAATGTTCGGTCTCGGCGCCTCGCAAACCAAGCCACCACATTTCTCTCGCCCGGTCGATGCTCTCGGCGCCTGTCTGTGTAAAGATATTGCGTACTGCGTTTTCCTGTTCACCATTCTCAGCCATCGCTACGACGACGCTGCGACCCTGGCGCAGGGCATCCTCATAAACGAAGAGTTCATCTTCCGGAAGTCCCGCGAAAACCGTTTTTTCAGCCACGTTACCGAGCTCTCCGCCCGCCAAGCCGCCAAGCAACAAGCCTCCGGCGGCGCCGATCGCCAGCACCGGCCCTATCCCAGGCACGAGCAGTGCCGCCAATCCGGCTCCCATGCCAAGGCCCGCCGCACCTCCTGTCACGGCCCCGATAGCCTTTAGCATTCCAGGCTGCTCTCCTTCCGTTGTCGGCACAAGCGCCAACTCACCCTTGTTCAGGTGCGGCGTTAGAAGATGGATCTTGTCCTCCGCCACGCCCTCAGAGCGAAGCTCGACGGTTCCCCGTTCTGCGGCCGTTCGCGATTTATAAACACCAACTATCGGAACCATTAGCGCACTCCTTTCCGCGGCCCATGGCTTTTGATTGCATCGCTCCCAAGCGGCCGTTACCTACGACCCGCTATCATAGGGCCGTCCTCCACAAATTGTCCCGCAAATTTCTAGAGTTTCACGCTGTAGTATTTGTGGACAGTTGAGCTCCACGTCGAATCCGACATGTTTGGCCAATGGTCCTTGTCAAAGCCCGGAGCGTTCGCCAGGAGTTCCTTATCCGCGTTCATTACAAATCGATCGCGAGCCGGATCATAGCTGAGGCTGACCCAGGGGACCGCAAAAAGCTTGTCTCCCAAACCCATAAATCCCCCGAACGACAGAATCGCGTAGGTCACGCGACCGGCCGTGGCGTCGATCATCAACTCCTTGATCTCTCCGAGTTCTTCTCCCTGTAAATTGCTGATTTTCTTGCCAATTAGATCATCGTATGCCTTGACGATACGTGGTTCGCGTGCTTTCTCTGGTTGCATTGGATAAGCCCCTTTCGCATTCCATCAGGTATTCTCGATTGTTCATTTCTTTAGCAGGCCCAGCGCCGTAACTCAATCGGAACAGTCGCCCACTTTGACTTTCAGAACACGCCTTCCTTCCTTGACTCCCCCTCCCTGTAATCCTCTGAACCTTCTTGTACATAGGATGACAGAACACCCCGTTGGAGACTGTCCAGAGTTGGACACCCGACCCCCGTGGAAATGCGTCGGCCATTGAAGAACATTTGGGACGAACGCATCCAGATGATTTGGACCGTGAGCCAATTCTGCTACTGATTCCGATTCACATTCCTACCTCGGAAAAGCGGCCTTTTGGCAGGAAGGATCACTGGAGATCACAGAGTGCCCGTGTTTCCCGAACTCCCTTTGCGCTTCTTTGATAGAATCTCGCGTTCGCGGCTCTCGTGGCGGCGATCCAGGGAATGAACATGGCGGAAGAAAGGCGGGCGCGGCGAATTTACATTTCCGGAGAAGTACAGGGCGTGGGCTATCGCTACTTTGCCCATCTCGCTGCCGAGCACGCCGGCGTGAGCGGATACGTCAAGAACCTTGCCGATGGCCGCGTGGAAGTGTACGCGATCGGGCTCCCGGCGCAACTGGAAAGCTTTGTTTCCGAACTGCAGCGCGGCCCCCGGCACGCAAGGGTCGCGGATGTGGTGCTGGAAGAAGCCGCGCTGCTTGCGGACTTCGCATCCTATTTCAGCATTGAATCGAGCGATTGATGGAATTGACCCCACGATTGAGGACCACGCGCAATGGATGAACTCAAGAGTTTGATCCGCGAAATCCCGGATTATCCGAAGCCGGGCATTCTTTTCTACGACCTGACCACGTTATTCAAGGACCAGGCCGGTTTTCACGCCATGATCGATCGCCTGTGCGAGCATTACGCCGGCCGGAAAGTGGACATCGTGGTGGGGATCGAGGCGCGGGGATTTATCTTTGCCCCGGCGCTGGCTTACCGTCTGGGCGCGGGCTTTGTGCCCGTGCGCAAACCCAGAAAGCTTCCGGCAAAAACCGCGCAGGTATCCTACCAACTTGAGTACGGCACCGACTCCCTGGAGATCCACGAAGACGCCATTCGTCCCGGGCAGCACGTGCTCGTGAGCGACGACTTGCTGGCCACCGGAGGCACCGCCGCAGCGACCATTCAGTTGATACGGCAATTGGGCGGAGACGTTAGCGGGGCCGCATTCGCCGTGGAATTGACGTTTCTAAAGGGACGCGCCAAGCTCCCCGGCGTGGACGTTTTTTCGCTGGTTAAATACGACAGCTAGTTCGAAGAGCTGGATTCTGGCGCGCCTTCATCGTGCAAAAGATCGCGCGCCGCGCCGGCGCCGGCATTTTTCCGCGCAGCCTGCGCTCCCGCGCGTTGCCGCACGGCTTCAAACAGGGCAATCCCCGCGGCCACCGAAACGTTAAGCGATGGAATGGGCCCGCTGGTCGGAATCGAGGCCAGGAAGTCGCAACGCTCGCGCACCAGTTCGTGCAGACCCTTCCCTTCGCCCCCAAACACAAAGGCGATCGCTCCGGTCAGATCCACGTCGGTATGACGGCGCGGGGCGCGTTCATCGAGACCCACCAGCCAGTATCCGGCCTCTTTCAGTTGTTCCATGGCGCGAGCCAGATTGGTCACGCGAGCAACGGGCAGATGCTCGATGGCCCCGGCCGAAACGCGCGCCGCCGCGTCCGTCAGCCCCGTGGCGCGCCGGTCGGGAATAATCACGCCGCCGGCGCCCGCCGCCAGCGCGGTGCGGATAATGGCTCCCAGGTTCTGCGGGTCTTCCACTCCGTCGAGCAGCACCAGCGGGCCCTCCGCCCCGGCCCTTTTTCGTGCCAGCAAATCTTCCAGCGAGACGGCCGCTCGCGCCGCCACCATGGCCGCGACGCCCTGATGGTCGCGCGTGCCCGCGGCGCGATCCAGTTGCGCGCGATCTTCAAAGCGCACCTGCACGCCCTGGCGCCGCGCGAGCTTTACGATCTCCTCCAGGCGCTCGCCATGACGCCCGCGCGCGATGATTACGGCTTGCAGCGGGCGGCCCGCGGCAAGGGCTTCTCGCACCGCGTGAATTCCGCTCAGTCTTTCCATTCCGGCACCCTAGTCGAATCTACGAAGAGATGAGGCTAACCTTCGAGCGTGGCAATCGCGTGCGCGGCGATGGCTTCCCCGCGGCCCACCGCGTCCACGCCTTCATTGGTCTTGGCCTTCAGGTTGATGCGCTCCGCCTCGATCCCCAGAGCCCCGGCGAGAGCCTTTCTCATGGCCGGAAAATGCGGCGTGAGCTTGGGCCGTTCGGCGATGACCACCGCGTCAATGTGTGCGATTCGCAGCGTCTTCTGATCCAGCAGGGAGCGCACGTGTTTCAGAAATCGCAGGCTGTCGGCATCTTTCCATTGCGCATCGCTATCGGGGAAATGCGTTCCGATGTCGCCCAGCCCCGCGGCCCCCAGCAGCGCATCGCAAATCGCGTGAGCCAGCGTGTCGCCGTCGGAGTGCCCCACCGGACCGCGGTCAAAAGGCACCTGGACTCCGCCCAGCATGAGCTTGCGGCCGATCGCCAGGCGATGCAGGTCATACCCGATGCCCGCACGGCTCATCGCGCCGCGCGTTCCTGGGCCAGATAGAACTCGGCGAGTTCCAGGTCGCCCGGCTTGGTGATCTTGAGGTTGCGCTCGGAGCCCAGCACCACGTACACGTCGTGCCCGAGGCGCTCGACGAGCCCAGCCTCGTCGGAGGCCGTGAACCCGTCTTCGGCGGCGTGCGCGAAGGCCTCCCGCAGCAGCGCGGCTTCAAAGACTTGCGGGGTCTGCGCAAGCACCACGCGTTCCCGTGGAATCGTCGCCGTTACCAGCGCAACGTCTGAAGGCAGGCTGGCGCGTTTGACTTCCTTCACCGTATCCATCGCGGGAATTCCAAGGATGGCCGCGCGCCGCGTGCGCGCTTCCGAAATCACCCTCTCCACCTGTTCGCGGGTAACCAGCGGGCGCACCGCATCGTGCACCAGAATCAGGTCGGTATCGGCGGACACTTCGGCCAGCGCGTTGGCCACCGACTGCTGCCGCGTGTCGCCACCGCGCAGCACGCGCACGGGCCGCCCGATCTTTTGCTCGGCAATCCGCGCGGCCAGCGCATCCACCTCATCGACGCGCGTGCAAACCAGAAACTCATCGATGGATGGGCAAGCGGCCAGCCGGCGCAAGGTAAAGACAAGCACCGGCACGCCGTCCAGGGGGCGAAACTGTTTCGGCGAATCCCCGCCCATGCGCGTGCCGAATCCTGCTGCGGGTAAGATGGCGACTGTGTGAGGCATTTTTTCCTAGTCTTGGCGCACGCGGCTCAACCCCCGGCGCCGTGCAAAGGGTCAAAAAGTGTATCACCAAACGCCGTGGACCGGAGCAATTGGGTTGTCGGATTCCGGCGATCAGGACCGGTTGGGTTCGGGAACAATGGAACGAGGCAGCCGGCCGCCGGATTGCGCCTCGCCTGCCGGCCGGACCGCGGCGGCTTCCGCGCCCGCGGGCGGCGCTTGCCGGGCGGTCTCGGCGCGGTCGTCAAACCTGCCGAAAATCATCTTGCCCGCGGTGGTCTGGTGCACCGATGTCACCGTGATATCGATGGTTTTATTGATGGCCCGGCGCCCGTTGTCCACCACCACCATGGTTCCATCGTCCAGATAGGCCACGCCTTGGTTGTGCTCCTTGCCTTCGCGAAGGATGAACACACGCATGGCTTCACCGGGCAACACCACGGGCTTCAACGCATTCGCCAGCTGATTGACGTTGAGCACCTCGATGCCTTGCAGCGTGGCCACTTTGTTCAGATTGTAATCGTTGGTGACGATCTCGGCATCGTAGCGTTTCGCCAGCTCGATCAATTTCAAATCCACTTCGGCGATTTGCGGGAAATCGTCGTCCACAATCTGCACGTCCAGATGCGGCATCTTTTGAATGCGCTGCAATACCTCCAGCCCTCGTCGTCCGCGCTGCCGTTTAAGGCCGTCGGCCGAATCGGCCACCAGTTGCAGTTCGCGCAGCACAAATTGCGGCAGCACCAGGGCCCCCTCGAGGAAGTGGGCCTCGCAAACATCCGCCACCCGCCCGTCGATGATCACGCTGGTATCGAATATCTTGGGAGATCGGTCGGCGCTGCGCTCGCTTCCGAACACTCCCCCAAAATTCAGCATGTCGCCTTTGTTGGCCCCCAAAACCAGGCCAATGTAGGTCATCACCAGCAGGAGCGCCACGCCCAGAAAGGAGCGGGAACCTTCCGGAATCGACGTGCGCGTGAACACCAGGCCCATCAAGTAGGCGCCCAGGATGCCCAGCGTCATGCCCACCGCCGCGCCGATGATGCGGCGCAAGCTGGCCCGCTGCAGCCGGTTCTCGATCAGGAAAATAGCCCCGGAAAGCAGCAGTCCCCCGGCGGCGGCAACCAGCGGCGTCAGCCCGAATGGATGGAAGTGGAAACACGCGGCGACAGCAGCGACGGCAAAAATCATCCGGATCAGAAATTTGTCCCACCAGCCGCCTAAACGCAGGCCGGAAGGCACACTTCCTACGGAAGAGTTATCGGAATGCTTGGATGCGGAACCGCGCCAAGGACGGGTATAAGTACGCTCCATTATGAAACCTCATATATGAATGTAGGTCTGCCATGAATTGTATAAATATGCTTCGGGTAAATTTATGAATTTTATAATAGTTGCGCCCGAAGCCGCCCGGAGCTATTTCGCTCCAGAAACTACAAAATAGTGTAGCACGCGGATCAGCCCCTCGGCCACACGCTAACGCGGCGAACGCACAGTCGCGGCAGATTGCTCAGGGCAGGTAGAATCGCGGGACGCGCTGGCCAATCGCGCAGCAAAGCTCCGAAGTGACCGTGCCAATCTCCTGGGCTACTTCCGAAACATACAGGGAGACTTTGCCATCGGCGCCGTAGAGCGTCGCAACGTCGCCCAGATGCACGTCCGGGACGTCGGTGACGTCGGCGGTAACCAGGTCCATGGAGATGCTTCCGACCAGGGGCGCGAAGTGGCCCCGGATGATCACGCGGCCGCGGTTCGTCAGTGTGCGCGGCAGGCCGTCGGCGTAGCCGGCGGAGATCACCGCGATGCGCGAAGGGCGCCGGGCCACCCAGCGCCCGTTGTACCCCACGCCTTGCCCGGGGGGCACGTCGCGCAAAGAAATAATCCGGGCGCGCAGCGCGAGCGCCGGGCGCAGCGGCATTTTCGCATTGGCATCTGCTGTGCGATCGGGAGGATCGTAAGACTGATGATAGCCATAGAGGACCAGCCCTGGCCGAACCATGGTTGCCCACGCTTCCGGGCGCGAGGCCACTGCGGCGCTGTTCGCCAGATGGATCAAGGGAGCCGACAGCCCCATGGCCTCCAATTGGCCGAGCGCGGCGTTAAATTCTTTCTGCTGCGCTTCGGCTTTATCGTCGCTGAAAACCTCGGAAGAGGCAAAGTGCGTGAAGATTCCTTCCAGCCGGAGGTGCGGGCATTCCGCCAGCGTCCTCGCCAGGCAGGGCAACTCCGAAGGCGACATGCCCAACCGGTTCATGCCCGTCTGTATCTTCAAGTGAAACGCCGCCGGACCGCGATGCGCGCGGGCCGCGGCCTTTTCGAGCGTGCGCAACTGTTCGCAGCGAATGATCGTGGGCGTCAAATGGTGTTCGAGAAGCCTCTTCTCTTCGCCGGGCCAGAAGCCGGTCAGCAGAAGGATCGGTTTGCGGATGCCGCTCTCACGCAGCTCAATGCCCTCGGCCGAACAGGTGACCCCAAACCAATCCGCGCCCGCGCGTGCCAGGGCGCGCGCCACGGGCACCGCGCCGTGGCCGTACGCATTGGCCTTCACGACCGCAAGTATTTTGGTGCGGGATCCGGCGCCGCCCCGCGACGCCGTTCCCGATTGCAGCCGGCGGCGGATGGCGCGCAGATTGTACGCCAGGGCGCTCAAGCGTATTTCCGCCCACACGGGTCGCCCCTCGAATTTTATTCCGCGTTGCATTGCAATGGACTGTTGGAATGTTATCTAAAACATGTCGCGGGACAAAATGCGCACCGTCCCTTCTCGCGCTGTCTAGTTAACAGCAAACCTCAGACGTTTCTGGCCGCGTAGTGTCATTCGCGACCGGGTGCGGGCTGTACTTACAGCCCGCCTAATTTTTGACGGTTGCCTTGCGGACGGGCTCGGGGCAACCGCCAGGCGGACCTCCAGCGTCTCATTGAACCGTGGAACCGCTTTCTTTGGGCGAGAAAGCAGCCGCGTCGCTCCCATGGAAAGAAACGTGTTCGGTTCGATCGCCGGTGCCAAAAAGGGAACACTCTTGATGGCGCTTGGAAACCAAATGTCTTTCGCGCTCATCGTAGTTGTGCTAGCGTGGCTTATTCGTTCCGGTGTGATGCTGGATTCGTAGATGAAAAAGAATCGTTCTCTTCGGTGGCTACATCTCGCGGCGCTGACGGCCGCGCTGGCCGCCGTCGTGCTCGTGGCCAGTGGAATTTCCTTCTGGCACAACGACGCGGGCTCCGACGCTACCTGCCCCATCTGCCACGTCGCGCATATTTCCGCGCTGCCTAAGGCGCCGGCCAACATTTCCGCCGCATTGACCACGATTGCGTGGCTCGTCACTGCGGAGGCGCAAGCCGGCCACGCGCGCGCTTTTTCGATCCTTCCCCCGCCCCGGGCGCCCCCAGCCTAGAAACCAATCCGCCTGCGGGAGATTCGCCTGATTTCGGCTCTTGTCGCGCAAGAGCCGTCTCCTCATTCTCCGATCCACTTTTCCGCGAGCCCTGCTGCACGTGCAGCTTCGCATCGCGCACGCCTTCGAGGGGGGCACATGTTCGATTTACGTCTTCGTGGAAGTTGCAGGGCCGTCGTGTTTGCATCTGCCGCGATGGTGCTCTTATTTGCATCCGGCGCCGCTCGCGCCCAGGCCCTTTCCGGCACAATACAGGGAACCGTCGTGGATCCGTCCGACTCCAACATCCCGGGCGCCACGGTGAAGATTCAAAATCCGGTTAGCGGATATATGCGCGAAACCATGACCGACGCCAACGGCGCCTTCACTTTCGTGAACATCCCGTTTAATCCGTACCACCTCACGGTCTCCGCCCAGGGCTTCGCCGACTCCACCGAAGACGTGGACGTGAAATCTTCCGTGCCCGTCGCGTTGATGAAAATCGCCCTGAAACTGAGCGGCGCCACGACTTCGGTCACCGTCTCCGAAAATGCCGCGGACCTGTTGGAAGTCACCCCCGAAGAGCACACCGACGTCGACCGCTCCTTAATCGAGGACCTTCCCCTGGAAAGCCAGTCTTCTTCGGTCAGTTCCCTGATCACGCTTTCTTCTCCCGGCGTGGTGGCGGACTCCAACGGGCTCTTCCACGGCCTCGGCGATCACGCCGAAAATTCATTTTCCGTGGACGGCCAGCCCATCACCGACCAGCAAAGCAAGGTTTTCTCCAATCAAATTCCCGAGGACTCCATTCAATCCCTGGAGGTGATCGAAGGCGCTCCGCCCCCGGAATATGGAGGCAAAACCAGCGTGGTCATCAAAGTGACCACACGCTCCGGTCTGGGAGAAACTACACCGCATGGCGAAATCACCACCTCCTACGGATCTTTCGGCACCTCCACCGAAAGCGCGAACGTCGCCTTTGGCGGCGCCAAATGGGGCGACTATATTTCCGTGAGCGGATTGGACACCGGCCGCTTCCTCGACGGTCCGGAGTTTGTGGTCATGCACGACAAGGGCAACGAGGAAAACCTCTTCGACCGGTTCGATGTCAAGGTTTCGGACAATGACACCCTGCAGTTCAACTTCGGTTACACGCGCTCCTGGTTTCAGACCCCCAATTCACTGGACGCCGAAAATGCCGCGGCCTGGAACGGCCTGGTGGTCGACGATGGAGGCCTCGGCCCCAATGGCCAGCCGGTCGGCCCCCAGGATCAACGTTCGCAGATCAACACCTTTAACATCGCCCCGTCGTGGACGCGCCTGATCGGCGCCAACGCCGTGTTCAGTTTCGGCGCCTTTGTGCGCAAGGACCAATATAACTACTACCCCAGCGGCGATCCCTTCTCGGACTTTGCTCCCGATCTCCAGGACGAGAGCGTCGGTCAGAGACGCACCCTCACCAATGCCGGCGCTCGCGCCGATCTTTCCTACGTGAAGGGCGTCCACAACATCAAAGTGGGCGCTACCTTCGCGCACACATTCCTCGACGAAAATGACGCCTTCGGAATCGTCGATCCCACGCTGATCCCCAGCCTCGGCTGCACCACCGGAGGGGGAACCCCCGAGCCCGGCACCCCCTGCGCGACTCTGGCGCCGTACGACTTGACGAACTCCACCACGGATCCCGCAGGCGCTTACTACCATTTCATCGGTCACACGGACGTCAAGGAGGAGGCGCTCTACGCGCAGGACTCCGTCACCAAAGGTCCTTGGTCCATCAACTATGGACTGCGCGCGGACTTCTATAACGGCCTTTCCACTGCCGACCAACTGGAGCCTCGCGGCGGCATCGCCTATAACATCAAGAAAACCGGTACCGTCCTGCGGGTCTCCTATGCCCGCACGCAGGAAAGCCCGTTCAACGAGAACCTGGTCCTTTCCAGCACCGGATGCCACGATGCCGTGGTCAATGCCATCATGTCCATCGTCAATGGCTTCCCATGCACCAGTCAGCCGCTCGCTCCCGGATGGCGAAATGAGTTTCATGCCGGCCTGCAGCAGGCCTTCGGAAAATATTTCGTCCTGTCCGGGGAATACATCTGGAAGTACACGCACAATGCCTACGACTTCAACGACTTCGCCAACACTCCCATCACCTTCCCGATCGAGTGGCGCAGTTCCAAAATTCCCGGATATGCCATCAAAGGAAACTTCCCGGAATTCCACGGCCTCTCCGCATTTATCGTTTTGGCCAGCGTAGCCGCGCGTTTCTATCCTCCTACGGAAAGCGGCATCGCTCCTCCGGCGCCTCCGGGCGTGTTCCGCATCGACCACGATGAACAGTTCGAGCAGACCACGCACATCCAGTACCAGCCGTTCAAGCGTGGCCCCTGGATTGGCTTCAACTGGCGATATGACAGCGGCGAAGTGGCCGGCGCTGTTCCTTGCGCGGGAGGACAAGATTGCGCCAACGGACCAGCCGGCACCGATTCGCTGGTAGACACCTCTAATCTAACTCCCGACCAGCAGTTCGAGGGCGGCCTGTTTTGCGGCAGTGTCCACGCCACTCCAACCACCCCCATCAGTTCAACTCTGGGGGCCAACCTGTGCCCTGCATCGCAGTATGGCTCCACTCTCTTGGTCATACCGGCGCCGGGGACGGAGAATGACGATCGCAATCCGCCGCGCATCGCCCCGCGCAACTTATTCGATCTGGCGATCGGGGACGACGACCTCTTCCACAAGAGCGAACGCTACAAGTGGAGCGCTCGCTTCACCATCGTCAACCTCGCCAACACCGTGGCCCTGTACAACTTCCTGTCCACGTTCAGCGGCACGCACTACGTCACGCCGCGCACCTTCACCGGAGAGCTCGGCTTCCACTTCTAACTCACCAAATGGCAATGCAGCCGGGGCGGCTAATCGTCGCCCCGGCTGTGTTGGCCTGACTTCTAATGAATTGGATTCCCGCGGCTATTCGTCTTCGTGCAGCCAGGAGCCCTCGGCGGATTCCTCGAAGCGCGTATATTTCCCCAGAAAAACGAAGGGAATGCTGTCCACCGGCCCGTTGCGCTGTTTGGCGATTTTCAGTTCCGTCTGTGCGCGTTCCTCGTCGGTCACTTCGCCTTTTTTCTTGAACAGGTTCGGCCGGTGAATAAACAGCACCACGTCGGCGTCCTGTTCGATGGCCCCCGACTCGCGCAGGTCCGCCAGTTGCGGGCTGCGCGTCTCGCGCTCGGGGGCGCGCGTCAATTGGCTCAGCACCAGCACCGGAATCTTCAGTTCCTTGGCCAGGCCCTTCAGCCCGCGCGTAATGCTCGATACTTCCTCGTTGCGGTTGGAGAAGCGCCCGCGCCCGGCGATCAATTGCAGGTAGTCGATCACCACCATGGAAAGTCCGCGGTCGCGTTTCAGGCGCCGCGCCTTCGCGCCGATTTCCGTCACCGTGGCCGAGCCCGAGTCGTCGATCCACAGGGGAGACTGCGACAACTCGCCCAGCGATTGCGTCATTCCCCGCCAGTCGTCCTTCGACAGGTGCCCGGTGCGAAACTTGTGCCCGTCGATGCGCGCCACCGAAGCCAGCAGGCGCATCAGCAGCGACTCCTTGGACATTTCCAGGCTGAAGATGGCCACCGGGATGTTCTGGCGCAGCGCGGTGTTCTCCGCGATGTTGAGGGCCAGCGCCGTCTTGCCCACCGAGGGCCGCGCGGCCAGAATGATCAGTTCCGAGGGCTGCAGGCCCGACGTCAGCCCGTCCAGTTGGGAATAGCCCGTGGCCAGCCCGGTAATGCGCTTCCCCTCGGTGATGATCTTCTCGAGCTTCTCGAAATTTTCCTCCACCACGCTCTTCATCGACACCAGGCCCTGCCGGATGCGGTCTTCCGCCAGTTGGAAGATGGACGATTCCGCGCGGTCCAGAATCACGTCGGCGTCTTCCTCGGCGTCCAGCGCGGTCTGCTGGATCGCGTGCGTGGAGTGAATCAGGTTGCGCAGCAGCGCCTTTTCCTTGACGATCCGCGAGTGGTGCTCCAGATGCGTGATGCGCGGCACACCGTCCACCAGTTGCGCCAGGTACGCCGCTCCGCCGGCGGCCTCCAGTTCGCCCTTGCGGCGCAGTTGCTCGGAGAGCGTCACCAGGTCGATCGATTGCTGCGCTTCCCCCAGCTCGATCATCTGATTGAAAATTCGCCGGTGCTGGTCCAGGAAAAAATCGTCGGGCCGCAGCTTTTCAATCGCCGCGTTCAGCGCGTGGTTGTCCATCAGGATCGCGCCCAGCACGCTGCGCTCCGCGTCCACGTTCTGCGGGAGCGGCCGTTCCAATGTGCTTTCAGTTGCCATTTAGCCTTCGCCTTGTCTTCGCTATAGTATCTTCGCGCATATTCCCCCGTCACACAAGAGGCCCGCAAGCGGCCCGCAAAGGACCAACTCAGGATCGCCGGCCCGAATAAAATGCCACGTGAAATTATTTTTCAGCGCGTGGGCGCGATTGTGCGGACGGGTAAGCGAGGCGTCAATGTGGAAATTGTGCGCACCGGTGCAAAACTTCTCTCGGCGACAAATATTTTTTCCGTTAGAAGCGATCGGAGTGATTTGACCGCCATGTTATAATTGTTTGTGTAGCGTTGTCGCAACTTCATTGCTGTTGGATCCGCCGAAACTTTCCGCTGGCCGCCTGGTTTCACGCTCGAAATTCAATCCCGCGCTTTTCGCTCTCTCTTGAGAATACGTGGGCATTCAGAATCAGCAGCTTACGGCCTCTTATGCCGAGAGCGTTTTGATTAAGTCTTTCGATTCAGCGGCCTGCGGCCTCTTATGCAAAAACACCGGGGGTGGGGGGGTACCCTAAAATATTTTCATACGATTGCCTGCGACTCGGCCCCCAGCACCACCACCGGCTGGTACGTGCGCGGGACGATCGCCTGGGCGATGGCGATCAGTTGTTCCTGCTGGTTGAAAACGCGGAGCCATGCTGGCTTGCGCTCGCCCGCATCCAGTTGCGTCGTGGCGCCCTGCGGCAGCTCCACGCGTCCCGGCCGAATCTGCGCCAGCGAAATCTGGAATTGCGCGCCGTGGAGCACGCGCTGCTCCACCATCGGCAACACCGCGGCGCTGGGCAGTTCCGGCAACAGCCGTCCCAGCGGCAGGATCCATTCCCCGGCTCTTCCGGCGCGCGCGGCCCGCTCGAACTCGTCGAGTCCCACCGCCTGATCGAGCGTGAATTCGCCCACCGCCGTTCGCGCAATGGCCGCCAGATGCGCGCCGCAACGCAATTGCGCGCCCATTTCGTGGGCCAGCGAACGAATGTAGGTGCCCGCGGCGCATTCGATGGTGAAGCGCGCCAGCGGTCCATCGATCTCCAGCAGACAAAACTCGTACACTTCCACCTCCGCGGGCTTCAACTCCACGGGCTTGTGCTTGCGCGCCAATTCGTGCGCCGGACGCCCCTGAATTTTTTTCGCCGAAAACGGCGGCGGCATTTGCGCGAAGCGCCCCGTCAAATTCGCTGCCAGGCGTTCGATTTCCGCGCCGTCGAGCTGCGGCGCCAAATCCGGCCCCAGCGCGGTGCCGTCCGCGTCGTAAGTATCCGTGGCGAAGCCGAACCGGAACGTCGAGAGATAGCGCTTGCGTCGTCCGGCGTAGAACTGCGCCAGGCGCGTGGCGCGGCCCAGCAGCAAGACCAACACTCCGGTGGCCAGGGGGTCCAGCGTCCCCAGGTGCCCCACCTGCCGGAAGCCCAGCATCCGTCGCACGGCATTCACCACGTCGTGCGAAGTTCTTCCGCCGGGTTTATCAATCACCAGCGCGCCGTCAAAGCACGCGGGAAGCTGTTTTTGTGCCATGAATGAGGAAAAAGATTTTCTGCAAAATGCGCTAGTGGGAATTCTTGGCGTTGCGAATCAGCTCATCGATGCGCTGGCCGTACTCTTCGGAACGGTCCACCACAAAATGCAGCTCCGGCGCGCGCCGCAGTTGCAGCCGTTCCGTCAGCTCGTGGCGAATAAACCCGGCGGCGGCGTGAAGACCCTCGAGGGTCGCGGATTGCTCCGCTTCGGTGCCCGTCACGTTGACGTACACGCGCGCCTGCTTCATGTCCGGAGACAGGCGCACTTCGCTCACCGTGGCCAGGCCTCCCAGCCGCGGATCTTTCAGCTCCCCGGCCAGCATGATGCTGATCTCCTGCTGGATTTCTCCCGCGATTCTTTGATGGCGATGTCCCGCTACGCTCATGAATCCATTCTCCGCCGCGCTTCAGAGCATCTCCAGATCGTGGCTCACCAGGTCCCGGCCAAGCTGCTGCTCGGCCTCGTCAAAAACGGCCCGCAGAGACTGCTCCAGATGCGCCTGGTCGTTGGAAAGACTGACGATGCCGATCTGCGAACGCTGCCAGGTGTCCTGGTAGTCCAGTTCGGCGACGGCCACGTTAAAGCGCGCGCGGAGGCGTTCCTTCAGGCTGCGTAATACCTGCCGTTTGTCTTTGAGCGAGTGCGCGTCGGGGATATAAATTTCCAACGTCAGGAGACCGATTGGCATCTTCGCACCTCCCCAAACAGGTGCGCAGCCTGCGGTGCGGCTTCAAACCGTGGCTTGCGCCAAAATCATCTTCTGCATCGAGAAACATTCCAGCACGTCGCCGACTTTTATATCGTTGAAGTTCGATACGCTGATGCCGCACTCAAAGCCGGAGCGGACTTCGGAGGCATCGTCCTTGAATCGCCGCAGCGAACTGACGCGCCCGGTGTACACCACCACGCCCTCGCGCAACACGCGCGCCTCGGCGTCGCGTTTGATGACTCCGTCCACCACCATGCAGCCGGCAATCATGCCCACGCCCTTGATGCGGAAGGTGTCGCGCACTTCGGCGCGGCCCAGATGCGTTTCCTTGAACACCGGCTCCAGCAATCCGGTCATGGCCAGTTTGATTTCGTCGGTGACCTCGTAAATGATCGAATGCGCGCGAATCTCCACGTTTTCACGCTGCGCCAGGTCGGAGGCCTTGCGGTCCGGCCGCACGTTGAACGCGAAGATAATCGCGCCCGAGGCCGAAGCCAGCAGCACGTCGGTTTCGGTCACCGCGCCCACGCTGGCATGGATGATCTTCAGCTTCACATCGTCGGTGGAAAGTTTGGGAAGCACTTCGCTCAGCACTTCCACCGAGCCCTGCACGTCGGCCTTGATGATGATCGGCAATTCCTTGGCTTCCCCGGATTTGAGCTGCTCGTGCAGTT
>Ga0302324_100014931_pt1 | contig 15617 bp, 15 predicted proteins | sample Palsa_T0_1_FD_201949 | JGI IMG/M metagenome (GOLD analysis project Ga0302324, IMG submission 201949) | Peat permafrost microbial communities from Stordalen Mire near Abisko, Sweden - Palsa_T0_1 | ecosystem: Environmental > Terrestrial > Soil > Palsa > Peat permafrost | place: Sweden: Abisko...
CCTTAGCGTTCAGCGGCTGCGCGCGCCGACGAGTCGGGCCCGAACGCTATGCGCACAATATCCTCGATCGCGGTAACGGCCGGGGGTCGCCGAAATGCCCGCGGACTGTGGCCGCTTGTCCGCCTGGACCGGCCCGGCCCGTGGGCCCGGCGGGTCCCGCTCGGCCGTCCGGAGAAGCGAAGCATTCCCTCATGGCCAAGTTCATCTTCTTCACCGGCGGGGTCGTCAGTTCGCTCGGGAAGGGGATCACAGCGGCGTCGCTCGGCCGCCTGCTCAAGAGCCGTGGGGTCTCGGTCTCGATCCAGAAGCTGGACCCGTACATCAACGTCGACGCGGGGACGATGAACCCGTACCAGCACGGCGAGGTGTTCGTCACCGAGGACGGTGCGGAGACCGACCTCGACCTCGGCCACTACGAGCGCTTCATCGACGAGTCGCTGACCCGCGACAACAACGTGACGACCGGCCAGATCTACAAGTCGGTCATCGAGAAGGAACGGCGCGGCGACTATTTGGGCGCGACCGTTCAGGTGATTCCGCACATCACCAACGAGATCAAAGCACACGTCACCCGGGTCGCCGAGCGTAGCGGCGCGGAGGTCTGCATCGTCGAGGTCGGCGGAACGGTCGGTGACATCGAGTCGCTGCCGTTCCTCGAGGCGATCCGTCAGGTCAAGCACATGGTGGGTGAGGAGAACGTCATGTTCATCCACCTTACGCTGCTGCCGCATCTGGGCGCCGCCGACGAGCTGAAGACCAAGCCGACGCAGCACTCGGTGCGCGAGCTGCGCGCGATCGGGATCACGCCCGACGCGATCGTGCTGCGCACCGGCTCAACGCGCCCGGTCGGCGTAGAGCTGAAGGAGAAGATCGCGCTCTTCTGCGACGTCGCGCCGGAGTGCGTCGTGCAGAACGGCGACGCCGCGTCGATCTACCGCGTCCCGCTCAACCTCGAAGCCGAGGGGCTGGCCGAGATCGTGATCCGCAAGCTGCGCCTGGAGACGCAGCCGGCCGAGCTCGAGTCGTGGAGCGCGATCGTCGAGCGGATCGAGAACCCGTCGACCCGCGTGCGCGTCGCGCTGGTCGGCAAGTACGTCGAGTTGAAGGACGCCTACATCTCGATCTCCGAGGCGATCGCCCATGCCGGGATCCATCACGACGCCGCGGTCGACGTCGTGCGGGTCGACTCCGAGCGGATCGAGTCCGAGGGGCTGGGCGCGCTCGACGACGTCGACGGCGTGCTGGTCGCGCCCGGCTTCGGCGCCCGGGGCGTGAAAGGCAAGCTGCTGGCGATCCAGCGCGTGCGCGAGCAGAAGATCCCCTTCTTGGGGATCTGCTTTGGGATGCAGCTGGCCTGCGTCGAGTTCGCGCGCAACGTCTGCGGTCTCTCCGAGGCGATGACGAGCGAAGTCGAGGAGACGACACCCGATCCGGTGATCGACTTCATCCCCGAGCAGCGCAACCTCGACCTCAAGGGCGGCACGATGCGCTTGGGCGCATACGCCTGCGAGCTCGAGCCGGATTCGTTGGCCGCCAAAGCCTACGGCGAGACGCACATCAGCGAGCGGCACCGCCATCGCTACGAGTTCAACAACCGGTACAAGGCGCTCTTCGAGGAGCACGGGATGACGTTCAGCGGGCATCATCCGCTGGGCCGGACCTCGCTGGTCGAGCTGATCGAGCTGCCCCAGCACGTCCACCCGTGGTTCGTCGGGACGCAGGCCCACCCCGAGTACAAGAGCCGGCCGAACCGCCCCTCGCCGTTGTACCGTGAGTGGATCGGGGCCGCGCTCGAGCACGCGAGGGAGCGGGCGAACGTACCGGACGGCGCGCTCGTGCGCCGCTGAACGCCGCCGACGTCACCGTCGTCATCCTCGCGCGCGACGAGGCCGCGCGCTTGCCCGCCACGCTCGACGCGCTGCCGCCCGGCGTTCGCGTTTTCGTCTTGGACACCGGCTCGCACGATGCGACCACCGCGCTGGCCCGCGCACGCGGCGCGCAGGTCCAGTCGCGGCCATGGGCCGGCTTCGTCGATGCGCGGCGCCATGCGCTGGGGCAGGTCGAGACACCCTGGACCTTGATGCTCGACGCCGACGAGCAACTCGACGCGCCGCTGCGGGCGGCAATTCTGGCCGCCGACGGTGCACCGGCCGGATATCGCTTGCGACGCGTGACGCGGCTGTGCGGCGCGCCGGTGCGCGCGGCGGGTTGGTCCCGCGAGCGGCTGGTGCGCCTCTTCCGCAGCGACCGCGCGCGATTGATCCCACACGAGCACGGCGCCGACGTGCACGAGCGGTGGGTCGTCGACGGGACGCTGGCCGATTTGCCGGGGACGATCGTCCACGACTCGTATCCGACGCTGGCTTCCTACCGGGCGAAGTTCGAGCGCTACACGAGCCTCGAGGCGAACGCGTTGCGACCCTCACGCGGTGCGCTGCTGCGCGAGGCGGTGTTCTTTCCGCTGCGGCTGGTCTGGCTGTTCGTGCGCGACGGCGGTTGGAGCGACGGCTGGCGCGGCGCGTTTGTCGCTTGGGAGAGTGCGCGCTACCGGGTCGTCGTGCGCGCCAAGGCGCTGCGCCACGGGGCGTGAACGGGCGGCCGGACCTCGCGCTCGACGTGCGCGAGACCTCGCACCTCTCGGCCGGGATGCTGGCCTACGTGCGCGCATTGCGGGAGTTGTTGCCGACGCTGGCCCCGGATCTGCAGACCGTCTTTGTCGGACGCGGTGACAACTTCGACCTGGCCGAGCAGGTCGGGCTCCCGCTCGCGCTCGCTCGGCTGCGCCCGCGGCTGGCGCACTTCCCGACGCCGTACGTGCCGCGCTTCATCCCGGTCCCGTACCTCGTTACGGTCCACGACCTGATCGACTTGGAGTTTCCGCAGTACGCGAAGCGCAAGGTCGGTCCGTACTGGCGCGCCGTCGTCGCGCCGGTGCTACGCGGCGCGCGCGCGGTCGTCACCGACGACGAGCGAACGGTCGAGCTGCTCGTCCGCTACGCCGGCGTCGATCCGGCCCGCGTGCACGCGATCCCGCTCGGCGTCGACGCGCCCGAGCCGCTGCCCTCGCCGGTGCAGCGCGCGCGGCCGTATCTGTTCTACGCCGGAAACCAGCGCCCGCACAAAGACCTGCCGACGCTGCTGCGCGCCTGGGCGGCGCTCCCGCCGGCGCTCGCCGTCGATTTGGTGCTGACCGGATCGGAGAATGCCGAACTGCGCGCCCTCGCCCGGCCCGGCGCGGAGTTGGTCTTCACCGGCGCGCTCGATGAGCCGGCGCTGTGGGCGTATCACCGCGGCGCCGCTGCGTACGTGCAGCCGGCGCTGCGCGAAGGCTTCGGGCTGCCACTGCTCGAGGCGCTGCGCGTCGGGACGCCGGTGCTCGCGGCGGATACGGCCGTGCCGCGCATCCTAGCTGGCGAGGTCGAGACGTTCCCGGCCGGCGACGTCGGCGCGCTGGCAGCGTTGTTGGAGCGCGCGCTCAGCGACCCGACGGTCCGAGAGCGCGCCACGCACGCGCGTGTACGCAGCGCGTACCTGACCTGGGCTCGAACGGTCGGCGCGACGGCCGCCCTCTACCGCACGCTGCTGCGATGATGCGCGTCGCACTGGCCACCCGGGCGACGCCGCGCGCCTCGGCCGGGATGCGCGCCTACGCGCGCGCGCTGGCCGAGCGGCTGCCGCGGGTCGCACCCGACATCACGCTAGTGCCAGTCGACGCACCGGTCCTCGCCTTGCCGTGGGCGCTGCGCGCCGCAGGCGTGCAGCTGACGCACCTGCCATATCTCGAGGCACCGCCGTTCGTCCCGCGACCCTACGTCGCGATGGTCCACGATCTGCTGCACCTGCGCTTCCCGCGGCTGTTCTCGCGGGCGACTGGCCTCTATTGGCGCACCCTCGCGGGCCCGCTGTACCGCGGCGCCGCGCGCGTCCTCGTCAGCGACTCGCGCGTCGCCGACGATTGCGTCGCGCTGCTCGGCATCCCGCGCGCGCGCATCCGCATCGTGCCGCTCGGCTACGGCGACGACGTGCCGTCGGCGGCGCCGTGGCCCGCGGAGCGACGGTATCTGTTCTACGCCGGGAACCATCGCCCGCACAAGGACCTGCCGACGCTCTACGCCGCGTGGGCCGCGCTCCCGGAGCAACTCGCGCTCGACCTCGTCCTGACCGGCCCCGACGAACCGGACGTCCGCGCGCGCTGGACGCGCGCGCGCGGGACGATCGCGTTCCTCGGCGAGCTGGACGATGCGACGCTCGCGCGGCGCTACCGTGGTGCGCTCGCGTACGTGCAACCCTCGCTTGGCGAAGGCTTCGGGATCCCGATGCTCGAGGCGGCCGTCGCCGGTACGCCGGTCGTCGGCTCAACAGCCGCCGTGCCCGGGCTCGTCGCGCCGTACGCGCAGACGTTCGCACCCGGCGACGCGACCGGACTCGGCGACGTACTCGCGGCGCTGGTGCGCGACCCGGCCGCGGCGCGGGCGCGCGCCGCCGAGGGTGCGCTCGCGCTGCGTCCCTATACGTGGGACCGATTCGCGGCAGAGACGGCCGCCGTCTATCGCGAAGTCGTCCTGCCGTGATGCCGAAGCTTGCGGCGACGATCGTAGCGATCGGCGCCTACGCGATCATGTCGGGCTTTCTCACGCAGAGCGGCGTGATTCTGCAACCGATGTCGGTCGACTTCGGGCGGAGCGTCGCCCAGACCGCACCGCTGTTCTCGTACCTGTTGGCCGGGAATCTGGTCGGCTTCTTGTTGTGCTTGGTCGTCTTCGACGTCTTGACGATCAAGCGCGTCTTTCTGTTCGCCTACGCCGCATTGTTCGCCGGCGTCGCGCTGGTCGCCGCGACGCACGCCTTCGCGGCGGCGGCGGCCGGGATCGCACTGATCGGATTCGGCGCGGGGATCGGGCTCTCGGCCGGCGCGGTGATCATCACGCGGAGCTACGGCGCGAACCAGCGCGCCGCCGCCTTTCTCGGCACGGACTGCGCCTTCAGCGTCGCCGGCTTCGTCTTTCCCGCGGTCGCATCCGCCGCCATCGCCGCGGGATACGGTTGGCGCGCCGGGTACTTCGTCGTCGCCGCGGCCGCCGCGGTGCTGCTGGTCGCGGCGCTGCGGACCCGTTTGCCGGCGGCGGCCGCGGGCGCCCCGGGCGTGCACGAGCGGTGGAGCGGCGCGACGCGCGCGTCGGTCACCGGGGTCGTCTTGTTCTGCGCCGGCTTGTGCCTGTATCTGTGCGGCCAGAGCACCTTTCTGATCTGGGCGCCGACCTATCTCGAGACCGCCCTGTCGGTCGGCGTCCCGCAGGCGAACGCCGTGATCGGCAGCTTCTGGGGCCCGTCGATCTTCGGCTTGATCACCGCGGCGCTGCTGGTGACCCGCGTCCAGCCGCGCGGCGTGTTGATCGTCGCGAGTTGCAGCGCGGTCCTCTGCACGTTCCTCTTGGTCTCGACGCCCAACGCGCACACGTTCTTCACCCTAACGAGCGTGTTTGGCTTCACCTCGACCTGCATGTACAAGTTGATGATCTCGCTCGGGTCGGAACAGGTCGCCTCGCCTCCACCGCAGCTCGTCACCTTTTTGCTGCTCGCCGGCGCGATCGGTGGGACGATCGCACCCGCTGCGAGCGGCGCCGTGGTGGGGGTCTTCCACGTGCACGCCGGACCAGTCATGGCGTTCGGCTGCTATGCCGGCGCGTTGGTCTGCATCGTCCTCGCGCTGGCCCTCGAGCGCTCGCGCGCCCGGGCCATCCCCGTCGGCGCGTTGTCGGTCTAAGAGAAGCTCTTCGATGCCGTCAGCCGCAACGACGCTCATCCTGGGCGCGATGCCATCCGAGGTCCGCACCATCCAAGCCCAGCTCACCAAACGACGATCCGGCACGCTGGCGGGTTTCCCTTACCAAACCGGGTTGCTGCGCGGCCGCAAGGTCGTCGTCGCCGTGACCGGCGTCGGGGTGACCAACGGCGCGATGGTCGCGGCGCTGTTCGTCCACGCGTTCCACCCGAGCGAGGTGATCGTCTCGGGGACTGGATCGCGCGTCAACCCGCGGATCCGCACCGGCGATACGGTGATCGCGACCAAGACGATCCACCACGCCGCCGGCAGCCTGACCGACGCCGGGATGGTGTATCGCAACGTTCGCGGGCCGCTGCCCGGGCAGATGACGTCGTGGTACTACAAACCCGATCCCGCGCTCTTGCGCCTGGCGCGCGCCTCGATCGCCTCGTACGAACCTGAGCCGGTGACGGTCGACGGAGAACGGTACCAGCCGCGCGTCCTGACCGGCGTCGTGACCGCCAGCGACTTGTTCGGCGTCTCCGACGCCAAGATCGCCGACCTGAAGGCGAAGCTCGATCCCGACATCATGGAGATGGAGAGCGCCGCGATCGCGCAGGTGTGCACGCAGCTCCGGACGCCGCACATCGTGTTCCGTGCCGGCAGCAATCGGACGCAGTCGAATCCCGGCAACGACTACCGGCGGCTGGGCCAGATCGCGGCGGCGGCGGCGGCGCGCTGGACGGTCCACTTCGTCGGCTGCCTCGCCGCGAGTGCGAAGCACCGATGAGCGATCCGAGCCTGCCCCGCATCGATCTCCATCGGCATCTCGACGGCAACGTGCGGCTGGAGACGATCCTGGAGCTGGGGCAACAGCACGGCATCGCGCTGCCCGGAGACACGGTCGAGACCCTGCGGCCGCACGTCCAGGTCGAGGGCGTGATGCCCGACCTCGTCTCCTGGCTCGACAAGCTCAAGTGGATGACGGCCGTGCTGGTCGACGCCGACGCCTGCCGCCGCATCGCGCGCGAGAACGTCCAGGACGCCAAGCGCGACGGACTCGACTACGTCGAGCTGCGCTTCAGCCCATATTTTCAGGCGCGCCCGCACGGTCTGGATCCGCGCGATGTCGTCGAGGCGGTCGTCGCCGGCATCGCGGAGGGACGCGCGGAGGCGGGCATCGAGGTCAAGCTGATCGGCATTTTGAGCCGCACGTTCGGCCCGCGGGCCTGCGCGGTCGAGCTGGACGCGCTGCTCTCGCAGCGGGAGCGGATCGTCGCCCTCGATCTCGCCGGCGACGAGAAGAACTGGCCGGCCGAGCTGTTCGCCGAACACTTCGCGCGCGGCCGGGCGGCGGGTTGGGCGATCACCGTCCATGCCGGCGAGGCCGGCGGCCCCGAGAGCATCTGGGCGGCGTTGCGCGTGCTCGGGGCGACGCGCATCGGGCACGGCATCCACGCGATCGACGACCCAGCGCTGATGGACTATCTCGCCGAACACCGCATCGGGCTCGAGGTCAACCTGACCAGCAACGTACAGACCGCGACCGTCCCCAGCTACGCAGAACACCCGATGAAGACGTTCCTCGCCCACGGGTTGCTGGCGACGCTGAACACCGACGATCCGGTGGTCAGCGGAATCGATTGGCGGCACGAGTACGAGGTCGCCGCCCCCGCCGCCGGGCTCACCCCGGCCGACATTCGCACGGCCCAACGCAACTCGCTCGAGGTGGCCTTCCTGAGTGCCGCCGAACGCGAGGCGTTGCTCGCGGCCAAACGCTGACACTACCGCCAAGAGGGATTCACCGTGCAGTTCGTCCGTTCGATCGCCGTCGTCGTCATCGTCGTCTTCGCGACCGCCGGGGCGTCACGTGTCCCCTCGGCGGCCGATCGAACCGCCGCCTACCTCGCCGCGGTCGAGCAGGATCGGACGCCCACCCGCCTGCTGGAGTTCATCGAAGCGCTGCCCAAGGGCGGCGACCTGCACCACCACCTCACCGGCGCGGTCTATGCCGAGAGCTACCTGGAGTATGCCGCGCACGACGGCGACTGTATCGATGCGAGCTTTGCGATCGTCGCGCCGCCCTGCGACCCGGCCAAAGGCCTCTCGCCGGCGTCACGCGCGCTGACCGACTACGACTTCCGGATCCTCACCATCGACGCACTCTCGCTGCGGAACTACACGCCCAGTCCGAGCGACCCCAGCATGCTCGGCCACTTCTTCGCCACGTTTTACAAGTTCGACCGGGTGACGAACGGGCATTGGGGCGAGATGCTGGCCGAGGTCGTCCACCGTGCCGCGATCCAGCACGAGATCTATCTCGAGACGATGCTCACCCCGGATCAGGGCGAGGCCGACGCGCTGAGCCGCAAGGTTCCCTGGATCGACGACCTGGCGGCGATGAGGGCGCGCCTCGACGCAGCGGGGATGCCCGGGGTGGTCGCCGACGCGCGGCGGCATCTCGACGTGGCCGAGCAGGGGATGCGGCGCATCCTGCGTTGCGGCGCGACGAACCCCGACCCCGGCTGCGCGCTGACGCTGCGCTACCAAAACCAGGTCCTGCGCGCGATGCCGCAGGCGGACGTGTTCGCGCAGATGCTGGCCGGCTTCGAGCTCGCCAGCGTCGACCCGCGCGTCGTCGCAATCAACCCGGTCGAATCGCAGGACGACGAGACGGCGATGCGCGACTTCGAGCCCCAGCAGCGGAAGTTCGGCTACCTGCATTCGGTCTACCCGAAGGTGCACATCGCGATGCACGCCGGCGAGTTGGTGCCGGGTCTGGTGCCGCCCGAGGAGATGGAGGACCCCTCGCACATCCGCGACTCGATCGAGATCGGCCACGCCGAGCGCATCGGCCACGGGCTCGACGTCCTGTACGAACGCGACCCGCAAGGGCTGCTCGCCGAGATGGCGCGCAAGCACATCCTGGTCGAGGACCCGCTCTACAGCCACGAGCTGGTGAAGCCCGGCCGCGTCGGCTCGGACGTCATCCTGATCTACTTGCACGCCGGTGTGCCGGTCTCGCTGGCGACCGACGACGAAGGCGTGATCCGGTCGGATCTGACGCAGAGCTTCGTGCGCGCCGTGCAGGGCTACGGGATCGGCTACGCAACCCTCAAGACACTGGTGCGCGACAGCCTCGAGCATGCGTTCGTCCCCGGCACGGAGCTGTGGGCCGCACCGGAGGCGTTCTCGACGATGGCGCCGGCGTGTGCCGGTCAGCCGCTGGTCGTCGTGCCGCCGTCGCCGCGCTGCCGCGCGCTGCTCGCGACCAGCGAGAAAGCGCGGCTCGAATGGCGAGAAGAGGTGGCCTTCGCACGGTTCGAGCGCCGCTACTAAAGCGCGGGACGGCGCCGTCGCTCGCGCGAACATCGCACCCATGCCCCGTCGTCCGGCTCCGCTCGCCGTCCTGGTTGCGCTCGCGCTGCTGACCGGGCCGCCTGCGTTTGCCGCGCAGCCGAAGCTGGACGATGCGCCGGTGCGGGTGATCGCGATCGTCGTCAACGGCGAGGACCTCCCAACCGACCCCGCGCCCCGGATCGTCGGCGGCCGGTTGCTGGTTCCGGTCGTGCGCATCTATAGTGCGCTCGGGATCGCGGTCGCGCGCGACGGGGTGACCCTGGTCGCCTCCGCGCCCGGCAAGCGGATCACCGTGCGCATCGGATCGCGCTTGGCGAGCATCGACGCGAACATCGTGACGATGGACTCGCCCGCGGCCGAGATCGACGGCGCGACCTACGTCCCGCTGCGCTTCGTCGCCGATTCGCTGGGCGCGCAAGTGACCTACGACGCAAAGGCCCAGCGAGTCGAGGTCGTCTCCTCGATCGTCGGGCGCACGCAGGGGCTCGAGCAGCACGCGCCGGGCGGTTCGACGCAGCTGGTCGGGACGGTCAGCGCGGTCGACCTCCACTCGGCGCCGGAGACGCTGACGCTCACCCGCGGCCCCAGCGAGCGAACGATCGCGATCACCTCCGACGCGCAGATCGTGGTCCAGGACGTCGTCACGCGCACCTCGGCGCCGGGCACGCTCGACGCGCTGCGCGTCGGCGATGCGGCCAGCGTGATCCTGCGCAAGGACGGTCGGGTCGCGCAAGTCGTCGTCCGCTACGCCTCGCGTGCCGGGACGATCGCCGCGGTCTCGCCGAGCACCTTCGTCTTGCAAGGCGGGTACGTCGTCACGCCCGACCCTTCGACGACGATCGAACTCGACGAGCAGCCGGCGACGTTGGCCGACCTGCGGGTCGGCGACAGCGTGATCGTGCGGTTGAATCCGGACACCCAAGAGAAACGCGAGATCCTAGTCGCGCGGGCGATGCCCTCGACGCCGGGTCCGCCGGGCGCCGTCCAGATCACCTCGCTCAGCGTCGATGTCCCGGGGCCGCTGCGCGCAGGCGAGAGCTTCCATGTCACACTGCACGGCACGCCCGGCGGGACGGCGACGTTCGACATCGGATCCTATCTGATCGGGTTGCCGCTGCGCGAGACGCAGCCCGGTCTCTACACGACGACCTACACGGTGGCGCCCGCGGTGAACTTCGGTCGCACCTCGGTCTACGGGCACCTGATCGTCGGCGGCGCCGCGGCGCCGCGGGCCGAAGCCGCGACGCTGGTCTCGGTGACGGTGACGCCGCCGCAGATCGTCGACATCGCGCCGACCTTCGGGCAGACCGTCAACAACGACCGCCCCTCGATCTACGCCACCTACCAGTCGCCGACCGACGTCGGGATCAATTCTTCGAGCGCACGGATCGAGGTCAACGGCCTGGACGTGACGCCCTCGTCGACGCGGACCGATCGGTTCATCATCTACAGCCCGAGCCTCGCGCTCTCCAACGGCCCGGTCACCGTGAAGGTCTCGGTCGCCGACAACGCCGGGAACGTGAGCAGCCGCAGTTGGACGTTCACCGTCCGCACCACGTCCAAGTAATCGATGCACCAGCGAGGGAGCTGACATGCCGACGGCCGACGCCTGCGTCTTCTGCAAGATCGTGCGCCGCGAGATCGCGGCCAACGAAGTCTATCGCGACGAACACGTCGTCGCGTTCCACGATCTCAATCCGCAGGCGCCGGTCCACGTGCTGGTGATCCCGACCGAGCACGCCGAGAGCCTAAGCGACTTCGTCGGCGCCGGCGATGCCGCGGCCGAGGGCGCCGGGCGGCTGCTGACGACCGCCTCCGCGATCGGACGGCAGCTCGGGCCGGGCGGCTACCGGGTCGTGATCAACGAGGGGCCCGACGCCGGGCAATCGGTCTTCCACCTCCACGCCCACGTGCTGGCCGGCCGCCCGATGGACTGGCCGCCGGGATAAGTGCTGGACGCCTGGGCCCGCCTGTGGTATCGTCCCAAGTCGGGCCCGTCTGCGCGGGCCACGGGCCGGCATTTGCCGCGCGGAGGGAGGTGTTCACGTAGTATGGAGATTCGAGTCGCACCCGGCGAGACGATCGAGAGCGCTCTGCGTCGCTTCAAGAAGGCGACCCAGAAGGCCGGCGTCCTGGCCGAGGCGCGCAAGCACGAGCACTACGAGAAACCCAGCGTCCGCCGCAAGAAGAAGAGCGCCGCCGCGCGCAAGCGCCGCAGCTGATCCGAGGCGCGCGACCGCGCGCGCGCGAAGGGTGCGGGATGCAGACCCGCACCTCCCTTCGGGAACGATTCGAGGCCGACGGCTTCGTGGTCATCCCGGACTTCAAGACGACCGAACAGGTCGCCGCGCTGCGGGCGCGCGCCGCTCAGATCGTGGAAGACTTCGACGCCGCGGCGACGCGCGCGATCTTCACCACTCGCGATGAGAGCAAGACGAAGCAGGACGAGTACTTCCTGACTTCCGGTACGACGGTGCGCTGCTTCTTCGAAGAAGAGGCGTTCGGGCCTGACGGCGAGCTGCGGCAGCCGAAGGCGCTCTCGATCAACAAGATCGGCCACGCGATGCACGATCTCGACCCGGTGTTCGCGGACTTCTCGCACGGACCCGAATTGGACGCGCTCGTGCGCGAGGTCGGGATCGGCGAGCCGCAGGTCTATCAGTCGATGTACATCTTCAAGCAGCCGCACATCGGTGGCGAGGTGCGTTGGCACCAGGACGCGACGTACTTCGCGAGCGAGCCGATCACGGTGACGACGCTGTGGTTCGCGCTCGAACGCGCCGATCGCAGCAATGGCTGCTTATGGGTGCAGCGCGGCGGCCACCGCACGCCGCTGCGCGAGCGGTTCGCCGTCGACGGCCGCGGCAGCCGGATGGAGCAACTCGATGCCACGCCCTGGCCGACCCAAGCCGAGGCCGAGCCGGTCGAGGTCGACGCGGGCGCGCTGGTCATCTTTCACGGACTGCTGCCGCATTACAGCGCGCCGAACCGCTCGGAGACCTCGCGGCACGCCTACACACTGCACGTCGTCGACGGCCGTTCGCGCTACTCGCCGCAGAACTGGATCCAGCGCGACACGTCGTTCCCGGTGCGCGGACTCCTCTCGACGAACTGATTCGGCGTAGCCTCGCACACGCTCCGAGCGTCAAGCAGGCATCCGATACCCGATCGCACCAGTATCCCAACCTTAACGTCGGCGTCGAGGGCTCCCTCGATGTCGGGCTTCTTTTTTCAGGGGGGACTCTGGTGCTGTAACGCTGGCTTACCTTCATCGTCGGATGTACCGTTGCCGTGGGCCTGGCGGGGGCTTCGGCCCTCGCACAAACGGCAGCGACCGCGACGCTCCAAGGGACAGTCCACACTCCAAGCGGGGACGCGGTGGCAGGCGCGAGCGTCCGGCTGAGCGGGCCGGCGACGGCGTCGACGGAGAGCGACGCCACGGGCGCATTCACGCTGACGGTACCGCCCGGCTTGTATCGCCTCGACATCACCAAACCCGGCTATCTCCCCTCGACGACCGATAGCCTGGCCTTGGCCGCCGGCCCGAATCCGGCGCTCACGGTCAGTCTCGGACAAGCGTCGCTGCAATCGCTGCGCACGATCGGCTCGACCTCGACCGTCAGCCGCGGGAGCGGGATTGCACTCAACACATCCGCCGCTCAGCAGGAGTACGTCTCCGCGCTGCAGTTCCAGAACGTCGGTAACCCGCAGATCAACGACGTGCTGCAAGAGTCGCCGAGCGTGACGATCCAGCACATGGGCAGCCAGCCCGACACGACGATCATCGTCGGCGGCGTCCAGCCGTACGAGACGCAGGTTCTGATCGACGGTCACCCGATCGCGCTGGGTCCCGATCAACGTTGCGCGGCTGCAGACCGAGATGGCGATCCTGAAGTACACCCACGCGCCGCTCGTCGGGTTCGGATACAGCATCTCGGCTGCCGCCGAGCGTTCGGTCATCAACGGCATCCCGCCGTCGATCTACTCGGTCGGCGTGGCGAGCTTCCCCGTCAACGGCGTCCAGGTCTGCGGCAACGGCGTCGCGGCGCCTGGGATCGAGACGTGCATCCCGTACTTGAAAGGTTACGCCGACCTCAACTACCGGTGGGCCGACAAGACCTACCTGCACCTGGGCGTCGACTATGAAGGGAAGAACAACTCGTACTTCCAGCCGCCCTTCGCGCTCGTCGACCTCGCCGTCAACCGGCCCGTCACCGGGTCACTGGATGTCCACGTCAGCGTCGAGAACCTGCTCAACACGAACAACTACCTGACGTACCTGGCGATGCCGGGCGTCGGCACGCCGTTGGTCGCCGGGACGCTCAACGCGGCCGGTCAAGAAGAGCAGACGTCGTTCACGCCGGCGGCGATCTCGGCGATGCCGCGCATCGTCCGGCTCTCCCTGAGGCTGCACACGGGCAACTAGGGCGGCTGCCTGCCAGACTACGGGCCCAGGTGCGGACGTACCGGGGCCCGTAGCCTTTGGGCGTGGCAATCAAAGACCAGATCACGGCGGACCTGAAAGATGCGATGCGGGCGCGCGATCAGGTGCGCCTGGATACCCTGCGCAGCGTCATCTCGGCCTTCAACTACCGTCGGATCGAGGCCGGTGCCGACCTCTCGGAGGAGGAGCAGCTCGGCGTCGTGCAGCGGCTCGTGAAGCAGCGCACCGATTCGATCGAGCAGTTCGCGAAGGCCGGCCGCGCGGAGCTGGTCGCGAAGGAGACGCGCGAACGCGAGATCCTCACGCACTATCTGCCGGCCCAGAAGTCCGACGACGAGATCCGGGCGGTCGTGCGGACGGCCCTCGCGAGCCTCCCCGCCGACGGCCGCAACCAGGGCGCCTTGATGAAGCTCGTCATGCCGCAGCTCAAGGGCGTCGCCGACGGCAACGCCGTGCGCCGGATCGCCGGGGAGGAGCTGGCATCGGCGTAACTCGGGCGAGGGGCCCAGGGTAGTGACCGGCGTGATCCTCCGGCGGCTCGTCGCCTCGCTCTGCTTGCTCGTCGGCGCCGCGGGCGCGTGGGCGCCGGCGTTTGCCGCCCCGCGCGCCGAGGTCGTCGTGATCCCGGTCGAGGGCGAGATCGACGAGGGGATGGCGCACCTGGTGGAGCGGGCGGTCGCCGAGGCTCAGGTATCGGGCGCGCGCGCGATCGTGCTCGACGTCAACACCTTCGGCGGGCTGGTCTCGGCGGCGACCGAGATCCGCGACTCGCTGCTCGGGAGCCCGGTGCCGGTCGACGCCTACGTGCGCCGCGCCTGGTCGGCCGGCGCGCTGATCACCCTCTCGGCCCAGCGCATCGCCATGGCGCCGGGCGCCTCGATCGGCGCCGCGCAGCCGATCCCCAAAACGGTGAAGACGGTCTCGGCGCTGCGCGCCGAGTTCGAGTCGACCGCGGCGCGCTGGCACCGCGACCCGCGGCTGGCCGCGGCGATGGTCGACGCCGACGTCGCCGAACCCACCTACAAGGAGCCCGGCACGATCCTGACGCTGACCGCCGACGAGGCGCGCGGCACGGGGTACTCCGAGGCCACCGAGCCGACGTTCGCCTCCGCGCTGACGCGTTTCGGCGTGGGCGGCCTCCCGCAGGCGCGCGCGTCGTACACGTTCGCCGAGCAGGTCGCGCGGTTCGCGACCAATCCCGACGTGAGCGGGATCTTGCTCGCGATCGGATTTTTGGGGCTGCTCATCGAGCTGCAGACGCTGCACCTGGTCGCCGGCGCGATCGGCGTCGGCGCGCTCGCGCTGTTCTTCGGGACGCACGTCTACGCCGGCTTCTCGAACGGGTTGGTGGTGGGCTTGGCGCTGGTCGGGATCCTGCTGATCCTGGTCGAGCTGCACGTCTTACCCGGACACGGGATCGCCGGATCGCTCGGCGTGATCGCGCTGGTCGCCGCGGTCCTGCTCGCTTTCGGGATTCCGTTCTTCTTCGGCGCGTTGCAAGCGCTTGCGGTCGCGGTCGTGCTCAGCGTCGGCTCGTTCGTGCTGTTGCAGCGCGTGCTCCCGGAGAATGCCTTCGTCAAGCGATTGACGTTCCTCGATTCGCAGGGCCCCGACTACGTCGCCAGCACCGATCACCGCGCGCTGCTCGGTGCGACCGGCGTCGCTGCCTCGTTCCTGCGCCCGGCCGGCGTCGCCACCTTCGGCGAGTCGCGGGTCGACGTCCTGACCGACGGCGACTTCGTCCCCGCCGGCACCCCCGTACGCGTGACCCGCGTCGAAGGTGCCCGCATCTTCGTCCGCAGAGTGAGCTGAGAGAAGGAGCCGTTCGTGGTCGTCGGAGTGTTCTCGGTGGTCGTGATCGTCGCGATCGTCTTCGGGATCGTCTTGTTCCTGTACTACTTTCCGCTCGGGCTCTGGGTGCGGACGATCGCGGCCGGGGTGCCGCTCTCGATCGGGTCGCTGATCCGGATGCGGATCATCGGCGTGCCGGCCGGCTTGATCGTCGCCAACCTGGTCCGGGCGCGCAAGGCCGGCCTCGGGCTGACCCTC
>Ga0302324_100014932_pt1 | contig 15616 bp, 14 predicted proteins | sample Palsa_T0_1_FD_201949 | JGI IMG/M metagenome (GOLD analysis project Ga0302324, IMG submission 201949) | Peat permafrost microbial communities from Stordalen Mire near Abisko, Sweden - Palsa_T0_1 | ecosystem: Environmental > Terrestrial > Soil > Palsa > Peat permafrost | place: Sweden: Abisko...
GGCGGCGGTGTGGGTGACGTGGCCATTGCAGCCGAGGAAGCTGCGGGCCAGGGATCCGATGTCAGGATTTTTTCTGGTGCGGCGGCACAGCCTGGAGAAGATCGAATTTCAGACGACGGGGTTCAAGCTGCTGCTGGAGGTACTGGTGCGCGGGCAGATTGAATCGATCGAAGAGGTTCCATTTGAGTTTGGGCTGCGGTATCGGGGAGCGAGCAAGGCCAACTTCAAGGTGGGCGTGGAATATGCGCGGCTGCTGGCGCGGCTGTATGCAGGGAAGATGAAGGGCTGAGGCGGGCGAACAACGCGCGGTTACTCGGCGTCAGATCGCGGGCAGCAGCATTCTCAAGAACAGGAAACCTGCGACGCCGGCGAAGAAGACCAGCGCCATGCGGATGCCGGGCTCGCGATTGACTTCGGGGACGAGATCGGTGGCGGCGACATAGAGAGCGACCCCGGCGGAGATGGGCAATCCGTAGGGAAGCCAACTTGGAACAAGCTCAATGATGAGGACGCCGGCCAGAGTTGCCGCGGCGAGGGCGACGGCCGAGTAGAGGGCGATGGCGCGGCTGCGGCCGCTGGCGAGCATTACGGAAGCCATGGTGAAGCCTTCGGGCGCCTTGTGGAGCAGTATGGCGAGGAAGATGAGCACGCCGAGTCCGGTGGATACGACAAAGCCTGACCCGATGGCGACGCCGTCGAAGAGGGCGTGAACGCTGAGGCCGGCCATGACGGAGTTGCCGGTGTGGCGAGAGACGAACTCACCGTGGTGGGTTTCTTCACCGAAATGAAAGTGGGAGTTGATGGTGTGTTCGAGGAGATGGACGACGCAGTATCCGGCCATGATGAGCACGGGGCCAAGGCGCGGGCTGAGGCGTAGACTTTCGGGGGTCATCTCAAGGAGCGCGGTGGCCATGAGGAAGCCTGCGCCGAGGGCCACGAAGTAGCGGAGGTAGCGTTCAACGCCCTTGGCGCGGACGAGGACCAGGCCGCCGACGATATCGGCGATGGCGGCAATGGTGCCGAGGAGTAGAGAGAGCTTGGACATGGGCTAACGTGTTGCAATCCAATTCTATCGGTCTGGTCCAAGATCAACTGGGCCAGCCCGGAACATTGCGAGGCTCGATATACCACTGGGTGGTGGAATGCCACCAGCGGGTGAACCACTTTGGCTCTCCAATTCTTCCATTCAACCAACGCGATTCAGCATTCTCCAACGAAAAGGTCGCGCGAAAGACGTTCAGCAGCGTCTTCCAATACAAAACCTGGAATTCCGGGTGTGCCTGCAACTCGATCGTGTTGATATTAATTCGTGCACCGTCAAGTTCGTTACACCATCCGAGACGCGCGAGCAAGAGTGTCAGGTCCTGCGAATACATTTCGCCTGTTTCCAAGTCATATCTTTGGTCGAAAAAATGAAACCAGGCCGGCTCTGCAATTCTTTCCCATGCGGCACCGCCGAGCGCCGTTAGCTTGAATCTGACAGCACCGCGATGACGGTGGACCAATTGTTTCGTTGCCTTATCGAGCCGGACGTGGCGTCTTAGCAGTACAGCGGGATCGTCTTTCGAGACTTTAAGGAAACGAGACAAAATCGTCGAAATGCCGGATCGAGTCTCCACATCGTCCTCACGAATCTCGGAGGAAAACTCGATCTTTCCCGAGTCGTACAACGCCAGAAACGCGTCGGCATAATCACCCGGCTTGAGACCGGGAACCTTCGTCATGTTTAGGCTCTCACCGTCAACTTCCGGAAAGAAAACGCCCAAACCGCGCGGGACACTGATTGCGGAGGTAAGCAACCAATACTGGGTAATCTCGTCACGTGTGAGGTCGGTCATTGGTATTGAGAACTAAGGCAAGAATGCATTTTGCGCCGATAGGACAAAAAAACAACCGCAGATCCTTCGACTCCCCCCGCTGCGCTTCGGTCGCTCAGGATGACAGTGTTGTGCTGTTGTCATGTTGAAGAACTGGAACAATGGTTAGCCGCTGTGGCGGATGTGCATGACATCGCCATCCTGCACCACGTATTCCTTCCCTTCGAGGCGGAGGGTTCCGCGGGAGCGGGCGGCCGCCTCAGAGCCGGCATCGAGCAGCGCGTCCCAGCGAATGGTTTCGGCGCGGATGAAGTGGTGCTCGAGGTCGGTGTGGATTGCGCCTGCGCCCTGCGGGGCTTTCGAGCCGAGCGGGATGGTCCAGGCACGGCACTCGTCTTCGCCCGCGGTGAAGAAACTGATGAGGCCGAGGAGTTCGTAGCTCTTGCGAATGAGGCGAACTAGACCGCTCTCGTGGAGGCCATAGCTGGAGAGGAATTCGGCGGCTTCTTCGTCGTCCATCTCGGCGAGCTCAGCTTCGACCTTGCCGCAGATTGCGGTCGCGCCGGCGTTGGGACGGGCGGCGACTTCGTCGAGCTTGAAGCGGCTGACGGCTTCGTTGAGGTCGTTACCCAGGGTGGTGCTCTCGCCGATGTTAACCACATACAGAATGGGCTTTTGGGAGAGGAACATGAAGCCGCGGATGAGCTTTTTTTCTTCGGCGGTCATCTCGAGTTCGCGAAGCGGTTGCTCCTGTTCGAGGGCCTCTTTGGAGCGGAGCAGAAGAGCCTGTTCGCGTTCGAGTTCGCTGGTGCGGCCCTTTTTGAGGTCTTTTTCGAGGCGCTCCAGGCGTTTCTCGACCTGTGCGAGGTCGCTGATAATGAGGTCGAATTCGACATTCTTGATGTCGCGCAGCGGGCCGATGGGACCGACGTGTGGGATGGAGTCGTCTTCAAATGCGCGCAGGACGTGGATGAGCGCGTCGACGTTGCGTAGGCTGGTGAGGAAGGCGGTTTCCTTGAGGGCTTCCTTGCCGATGGCGGCAACGTCAGCGTATTCGACGGTCGCGTAGGTGGTCTTTTTCGGATTGTAGAGGGCTGAGAGTTTGTCCAGGCGCTGGTCGGGCACACGGGCCACGCCGATGTGCTCCTCGCGGGGATTGGAGTAGGCTTTTTCCTCGAGTTTGACCTTGGTGAGGATCTTGAACAGAGACGTTTTTCCGACCTGCGGGAGGCCGATGATTCCAGTTTTCATTTGCTTCGATGATACAGGGGCAGGGGCAGTGGACAGTGGAGCTACGGCTTGCGGGTTTCGGCGATCGCAACGATCACCACGGAGATGACGCCGAGCAGGAGGACGGTCATTTCAAAGTTTTCGCTGCGGTTGTGCAGGCGATTGAAGTCTGCGGTGTAGGGATTGCCGGTGGTGGTGGTGTCGATTGCGCCGCCGGCGGCGATGCGATCGCGCTCCATGGAGGGGATGATGACCCATTGCGAGTAAGACGTGAGCATAATCATGAGGACGATGGGGGCGATGGCGGCAAGGGCGATGCGGGGCCGGTAAACGCCCCATGCGGGCGCAAGCACGAGCAGAGCCAGCAAGACCATGCCGCAGACGAGACCCATGCCATGGAGGATGCGGAGCAGGTGGCCCACGACGAGACCGGCAGTGTGAGTGTCGGGCTGGAGAGTGGTGAAGGTAATGGCCGCAACCACGGGAAAGAACACCTCGGCGCCGAGCCAGACGATCAGCGCCAGATAGAGAAGAGTGCGCAGAAGGGTCTTCATGCGGAAAGGATACAAGGGGAGGGCGGCCGGAGCAGAAACGAAAATATTTCTGGAACGCGCAAAACCAAAAACCGAAGTTAGTCATCGAAAGGAATCAGTCATCGAACAAATGAAAGTGAGGGAGCCGAATGTACGGAAAGACCTTCAAGGCACTCGCAGTTGCGGCAATGGTGGTGTTCTTTTCTCTCTACGCTTGGGCAGCGGATAATTCGGGTCCGGGAGCGCCGGGATGTGGTCCCGATACGGCGAAATTCGCGGTGGAGACGGACGCCGGGGCGACCGTTGCAAAACCGGAGCCAGGAAAAGCGCTGATCTACTTCATCGAGGACGATTCGAAATTTGGTTCGTTTCCCAAGCCAACGACGCGGATGGGCGTGGACGGCAAATGGGTGGGCGCGACGCATGGGAATTCGTACATGGCTTTCTCCGTGGACCCCGGAGAGCACCATGTGTGCGCGAGCTGGCAGTTTGGCGTGATCCTGGGGAAGGGCAAGATGGCGTCGGCGGCGCACTTCACTGCGGAAGCGGGCGGGGTTTACTACTTTGAGGTGACGAACACATTTCTTCGCGGCGATAATTCGGCGATCACCGACATGAAGCTGAAGCCGCTGGACAGCGATGAGGGACAGTTGCTGGCGAAACAGTATGCGGTGAGCGTGTCGAAGCCGAAGAAGTCGTAGGGGCAGCTGGTCTCCCACCCTATCCGCACAATACGCGGATAGGATGGGGCACCCAGAGTTATTGGGGCACCTGGGAAAAGCAGCTACTTGCGGTTGAGGGCGCGCTTGAGGACGATTTCAAGCGCGGACTTGACGCTGGCATAATCCTCGGGCGTAATGGTGCCGTTGATTTTCTCGCTCTCGATCGCGAAGAGCTCTTCCTTGAGGGCGTTCAGCAAGGCGCTGCCGGATGCAGTGCTGCTGATTTGTGGCGGTGCTTGAGCGTATCCAGTGAAGGTGGGCGGGCCTGTGGTGCTGGCGGCTGCGGTGGATGCGTAAGTTGCCTGGGCGGCGCCTGCTTGAGCTGCGGCTGATGGCACATAGCCCGGCGGTTTGCGCAGGAAGAAGGCCGCTCCGGCTGCGAGCAGAAGCGCGAGGCCCCCTAGAATCCACCATTTGTATTTCGTAAGAGGATCGGGCTCGCCGATAGGCGCGCCGATACCGCCGCCGGGCGTGCTGCTGGGGCCGGCCTGGGGTGCGCCTGCATCCTGACCGGGCATTGCGCCGGCTTGCGGAGCGGCCTGTTGCTCGCGCGGAATGGAGCCGGTGCCGGAGATCGAGAACTCGATGGGCTTGCCGGGGACGGCGCTCTTGGCGACGAAGGTTTGAACGTTGGGGTCTTCGGGGACGTTTTTGAAGCTGGCGCCGGAGCCTGGGGTGAAAGTCATGCTCTTGGGGAGCAGCACTCCGACGTTATCGGCGGGCATGGTGACCTGTGTCTTGAAGGTGTATTTTCCGTCGGAGTAGGGCAGGTGGTAGGAGATGAGAAACTGCGTGTCTTTTTCGCCGTCGTCGGGCTGGATGGGGAAGTTGAAGGAGTAGTGGCCCTTGGGGCCGTCGGGATCGAGCGTGAGCGATGTGGGCAGGCCGGTGGGACGCTGCGCCTCAGCGCCGTCGATGGTGGCATCGGCGGGCAGGATGACTTCAAAGCTTTTAGTGCTGAATTGAGTGAGCGGCGGGGAGCTGTTGTTGTGGACGAAGTAGCGTTCGCTGACGGTGAGCTGGCCGTTGGCGGCTTCGAACTGCAGGACGTCGGCCTCGATGAATACACCCTGGACCTTGGGCGCCGCGTCGAAGACGGGGATGTCGCCGGGGCCGTTACCCTGGGGAGCAGCGATGAAATATGGGCTGCCCTGATGGGTGACGCGGACCAGGTAAGGACCGCTCGCCGGTTCCTTGAGGGAGTAATGTCCGTTCGCATCGGTTGTGGCCTTGGCAACTTCGCCCATGCCGGCCTGGACGTCGACGAGGACAACAGTGTCGCCGGCGGCGGGCTTGCCGGTGGTCTTATCGGTGACGGTGCCGGTGACGGTGGCAGCGTGAGCCAGCGCGCCTGAAAAGAGCAGGCTGAGAGCGAAGGTGCGGAGTGTGATTTGTGTGAGTTTCATTTTTTGAAGTTTCCTATCGATGGTTCATGGTGCGAGATCGAGTTGACATAGATGCAACTGCAAAAGCAACCGCAAATCCTTCGACTCCGCTGCGCTTCGCTCAGGATGACAAACGTTGTTGGGATTTCAACTATTCCTGGCGCGAGTTGCGAAGAATCAAGGCCTATACCTGCTGAAGGTGATCGATTTCAGCGAGCAGTGAGGCGGTTTCGCGTTCAAGAAGAGCTCGCTGGGCGTGAAAGTCTTCTTCGGGGTACTTGCCGGCCTTGAACTCAAAGTTCAGGTCGCGCAGGTTTTCGTAGAGTTGCTCCTTGCGCTCGAGGAGATAGTCGAGACGGGTCTTCTGTCGCTGTTGCGCGAAGACGTTCTCAGGCCAGAAGGTGTACACAAACAGCGCAAGGGTGAGAATGATGTCGGCGATTTCGCCTTGAAGTGTTGCATTCATGGTTAGAGGTCTCCGTCCATGCCGGTCTCCCGGCGAATTCTTTCGCGGCGTTCGCGCTCGGCGGGGTCGGCGATTGCTTCCATTGGGGAGTCTGGCGATGTGCCGGCGGGGAGCGGCGTGCGGCCGACCGACCAGCGACGGACGAGGAGAAATGTTCCGAGGAAGCCGGCTGCGAGCACGGCAAACGGGGCGATCCAGGCGACGAGGTTGAAGCCGTGCATGGTGGGCGCAGCAAGCATAGTGGCTCCGTATTTGGCGGCGAACCAATCGAGGATTTGCTGATCGGTTTTGCCGGAGGCGATGGCGGCGGTCAACTCTTCGCGCTCGCGGCCGCTCTCAGGGCAGCCGACGTGGTTGCACTCGCCGAGAAGCTGTGCGCAGCCGCAGGTGCACATGAGGCGATGGCCGAGGTCGTTAAAGCGCGAACTTGCATCGGTTGCGCCGAGGGAGAAGGTGACGGCGATGGCGAGAAGCAGGGCTTGCGCGGATTTGAGGAAACGGCCTTTGGATATTTTGGTTTCCCACCCATTCGCCAAAAAGCGGCGAATGGATGGGGCACGGAGCATTTTTGCACGGAGCATCTTGGAAGGGATGCGAAGGGCGAGCGATGTTTTCACAGGCTGCCTCCCTTCAGAGCTGGCTCGGTGGGAGCGGGGCGCGTGGCAGGGACGCGCAAGGAAGCCGTGGCCGGCGAGATGCTGGGAACGAGGGCGATGACCGTGCCGGCGACGAGGATGGCGAGACCGGCCCAGATCCATCCGACGAGCGGATTGAGGAATGCCTTGATGATGGGCTGGCTGGTGTCGGGATTGGTGCCTTCGTAGACCACATAGAGGTCCCACTCAGGCGTGGAGTGAATAGCGACCATGGTCTGCGGCTGGCCGGTGATGAGGTAGACGCGCTTTTCAGGCGTCATCTGAAATTGTTTCTTACCGCCTTTGTAAACATCGAGCTGGGCGAATTCGGAGTTGTAGTTGAGGTTCGAATCCTGTGTGAAGCCGACGTTCTCAAGTGTGTAAGGGCCGATGTTGAGCTTGTCGTGAAGGGCGAGCTCGCTCTCGATGTTCTTGTTGAAGGCTGAGCCGCAGAGGCCGACGACGACGATGACGACGCCGATGTGGACCAGGTAGCCGCCGTAGCGGCGCGTGTTACGGCGCGTGAGCAGCAGCGTGGAGCTGACGAGGTTTTTGCCGGTCTGGCGCGAGATGACCTGGGCTCCGCGGATGAACTCTGAGAGGATGGCGACCATGACTGCTGCGGAGACTGCGAAGCCGACGATGGCGTAAAAGGGGCCCTGGTCGAAGGTGCCGCCCTTCCAGGGATTGGCGCCGAAGGCGAGGCAGACGATGACGGTGGTCCAGAGGGCGATGATGGGCAGAACAAAGTTGCGGCGGATACTTCTGAGAGAGGTGGAGCGCCAGGGAAGCAGCGGCCCTACGCCGGTGAGAAAGAGCAGGAAGAGTCCGATGGGAATGGCGACGCGGTTATACCAGGGCGCGCCGACGGTGACTTTGTTGCCGACGACGTATTCCGAGAGGATGGGGAAGAGCGTGCCCCAGAGAATGACGAAGCAGGCGGTGAGCAGAACTAGATTGTTGAAGAGGAAGCTGGATTCGCGGCTGACCAGCGACTCGAGATGGTGGTCGGTCTTGAGGTGGTCGCGCTGCAGAATGTAAGTGAAGATGCAGACGGCGAGCACGACGCCCATAAAGATGGTGAACCAGGTCCCGATGGGCGACTGGGCGAAGGCGTGGACGGAGCTGACCAGGCCGGCGCGGGTGAGCAGCGTACCGAGCAGCGTGAGCAGGAAAGTGGAGAAGATGAGCCAGACATTCCAGCTCTTCATCATGCCTTTCTTCTCCTGCATCATGACCGAGTGAAGGAAGGCGGTAGCCGTGAGCCAGGGCATGAAGCTGGCGTTTTCGACGGGATCCCAGCCCCAATAGCCGCCCCAGCCGAGCACGGCGTAGGCCCAGTGCATGCCGAGGAAGATGCCGCAGGTGAGGAAGAGCCAGGTAACCAGTGTCCAGATGCGGGTGATCTTGATCCACTTTTCACCGGGATAACGCATCATGAGCGCGCCGAGGGCGAAAGCGAAGGGGATGGAGAATCCCACGTAGCCCAAATAAAGCATGGGCGGATGGATGACCATCTCGGGGTATTGGAGGAGGGGATTGAGGCCGTTGCCGTCGTCGGGGAGTGGACCGTTGTAAAGGGCGAAGGGCGGCGCGGAGAAGTTGAGGACGGCGAGGAAGAAGACCTGGATGCCGGCGAGAATGGTTCCGGCATAGGCGAAGAGCTTGACGTCGGCCTTATGGGTGAGTCGGAGGACGAAGCCGTAGGCGGCGAGAAGCCAGGCCCAGAGGAGGAGGGAGCCTTCCTGGCCACTCCAGAGAGCGGAGAACTTGTACGCGCCGGGTAGGGCGCGGTTGGAGTGCTCCATGATGTAGGTGATGGAGAAGTCGTTGGTAAAGACGGAGTAGATGAGGGCGAAAGCGGCGGCGGAGACGGCGATGAAGCCGGCGATTCCTGCGCGGCGGGCGGTGTCGGCGAGGCGTTCGGGCGAGATGGCGACGGGCTGGCCGGTGGCGATAAGCCGGAGGGCCAGGATGCCTGCGAGGAGATTGTAGGCGGCGAGCGCCAAAGCAATGATAAGAGCGAAGCTACCAAATGCAGCCATGAATGGGACTCCAACCTGATTCTCGCACGGGGGTCTGCGAGGCGAGGGCCTGCTACGAAGGCTATTCTTACGCGATGATATGCCTCTCGCGTGTGATTTGGCTCACACTATGGGTGGAGACGGGCCTCAGGGCAAAAGGGGGGTGAGAGGGGCGCGGGAAGGGCAGATCAGGCGGTTTTGAAGCTGGGCTGGTGGAGCATCTGGCCCGCCAGACCGAGGAGCTGATCGATGGTGAAAGGCCGATTGAGGAAGCGAAGCGATTCGGCAGTAAGAGGATCGGCGTCGGCAGAGGGTGCGAGGTCCCCGAGCGAGGGCGCATTCGGCTCCGTCAGGACGAGGATGGGGACCCTGGGCAGGCGGGCATGGAGTTCGGCGACGAAGGCGGGCCCGCCGATGCCCTGCATGGGATGGGAAGCGATCACGAGTCCGAGCCGGTGGGCGAATTGCGGCTGTTCGACGAGGCAGAGAGCCTCGGCTGCATCGGAGACGCGGACAACCTCCGCAAACTGCCGCTCCAGGAGGGCCTTCCTCAGGAATCCCTGGAGTGGATCGCTTTCCACGATTAAGACAGTCGTCAAAAGAGCCCGAATCCCGCGCGGTCACGATGGGGGAGGGCCGCGCTGATCATTTATTTGCGAACTGATGCATAAGATGTGAGGGGAGCGTGGGGGGTTGCCTTGGGCCGGCATTTGCGGAGTGAGTGGTGAGTCCGATTCGGAAGAGGCGGATTCGAGTTGGGCGAGGGATGGGGTCGCCGCGAGGGCTGATTTTCGTTCAGATTGAGGCCATCCTTCTGTGGCACAATGGTTTCGTTCTCTCGGCGGCTATGAAATTGATCGCTGCGTTTGGCTTTCGGCTTGTGATTGGTTTGGTTGCCGCGTTTGTGTGCGCTGCGGCGGCGGGGGTGGGAGCGCCAGTAGTTCCGTCGGTTTCGGCTGGGTCTGGCGGGCAATCCGACGGCATTGAAATGGAGCAGATGCTCTATTTGCAGGCGCCAGACTTCCAGGGCGGCGGAAACAGCATTGTGCTGGTGTGGCTTCCCGAACCGCTTGAGAGTACATGCCTCGGCAGGACGATGAAGGAATGCGCAAACATTGACTACTGCATACGGACGATGAACCCGAACGGCCCGCAGTGCGCTCACCTTGGGATATCGCGGGCCCAACTACCGCACTACCCGGCAGGGATGCAGCCGCGGCGCATGATCAGCGTGGTCCTTCGCTATCTGGACAACAGTCATGGCTATGACAAGCTGAAGGTGTTCTACAAGAGCGCGTCGCAAGACTCGCTTGAGCGGCTGTCGTCGGATGCGACCATCCGGGCGAGGATTCGGTATAACAGCGGATCGTTTGAGGGATTTACGGTGCTGGAAGTGTTGAGCGCACCGTAGGATCGAAGGCGCGTCGCGGTGAAATTGTCGCACTTATGACGCGGAGCCCTGCTTATCGCTGGGATTGACGCATAGATATACAATGTATATATATGAAGAATGGACGTGCATCTGCTCTATCGTGGGCAGCGCTTTGTATAGAACGCGGGAAAAGCGGCTGCCAACGAGAGCAAGCACGGCGTTCGTTTCGAGACCGCCTGCGAGATCTTCTTCGATCCCCTGGTGAGGCTGGAAGACGCGGGCGTTGAGGACGAGGCGCGGGACGCGGCCGTTGGATTCACAGAGGATTGGCGGCTACTTTTCGTAGTTCACCTGATACGGGAAGACGACATGATTCGGATTGTTTCAGCGCGACCGGCAACGGCGCAGGAGCGGAGAGCTTATGAAGACTGCGAGTGAACGAATTAAGGCGCGGCTTAAGAAGCACCGTCCAATGACGGTGATAAGTTTGAGGATTCCCGAGGACGTGATTGAAGACCTGAAGGAAATCGCACCGTCGCTGGGGTTCTCAGGCTATCAGCCACTTATTCGCGCGTACATCGGGCAGGGGCTTCGCCGCGACCAGGCGCGCATGGAGAACTCGCAATTGCAGGCGCTGACCGAGAGCCTGCGCAAACGCGGCATCGCGGATGGGGTGATCTCAGCGGCAATTGCGGAGGCGCAAGTGGCGGGGGCGTGAGGGGCTGTCGCCCACTCGTCGCGATAAAGCCGCGATGAATGCGGCACAGTTCCCATGGTGAATGGGGAACAGACTTCGACGGACGGGACAAAGAATCAGCCGAACAAGAACTCCTTTTCGCGGAGTTCTTTGATCGAGTCGCGAAGCTTGGCGGCTTTTTCGAATTCGAAGCGCTTGGCGGCGTCGCGCATCTCGGTTTCGAGCCGGGCGATGTAGGTGTCGAGATCGGCCTGGGTGTTGAACTCGGGGATTTCGGCAGCTGCTTCGACTTCGATGTCGCCGTACTCGGCCTTGAGGATCTGCGCGAGGCCCATATCCATTTTGTTGATGATGGACTGCGGCACGATGCCGTTTTCTTCGTTGTAGGCGAGCTGCACGGCGCGGCGGCGGTCGGTCTCATCGATGGCCCGGCGCATGGAATCGGTGATGCGGTCGGCGTAGAGGATGGCGCGGCCTTCCAAATGACGAGCTGCCCGGCCCATGGTCTGGATCAGGGAGCCGGCAGAGCGCAGGAAGCCTTCTTTATCGGCGTCGAGGATAGCGACGAGGGAGACTTCGGGCAGGTCGAGGCCTTCGCGCAGAAGATTGATGCCGATGAGGACATCGAATTCGCCTTTGCGCAGGCCGGCGAGCAGCTTGACGCGCTCAAGGGTTTCGATCTCCGAGTGCATGTAGCGGCACTTGACGCCGACCTCGGTGTAGTAGCCTGCGAGGTCTTCTGACATTCGTTTTGTGAGGGTGGTGACGAGGACGCGCTCGTTGCGCTTGGCGCGGTCGCGGATCTCGGCGAGAAGGTCGTCGATCTGGCCTTTGACGGGGCGAATTTCGACCTGCGGATCGACGAGGCCTGTGGGGCGGATAACCTGTTCGACGACTACTCCAGCGGAACGGGTCAGCTCATAGGGGCCGGGCGTGGCGGAGACGTAGATGGTCTGGTGGATGCGGTTTTCGAACTCGTCAAATTTGAGGGGGCGATTGTCGCGCGCCGAAGGCAGGCGGAAGCCGTAGTCGACGAGGTTCTGCTTGCGGCTCTGGTCGCCATACCACATGCCGTGGACCTGGGGAATGGTGGCATGGCTCTCGTCGACGAAGAGCAGGAAGTCGCGCGGAAAGTAGTCGAGGAGGGTGGGCGGGGGCTCGCCGGGCAGCCGGCCGCTAAAGTGGCGGGAGTAGTTTTCGATGCCGTGGCAGTAGCCCATGGACTTGATCATCTCGAGATCGAAGCGAGTGCGCTGATTTACGCGCTGAGCTTCGACCATGCGGCCCTCGGCTTCGAGCTGGGGGACCCACTCGTTGAGCTCTTTCAGGATTGAGTCGATGGCCGAGGCTTTGCGCTCGGGCTGCACGACGTAATGGCTCTTGGGATAGATGGGCAGCCGCGAGTAGCGCTGCTTGACGGTGCCGAAGAGCGGATCGATCTGCGAGAGCGATTCGATTTCGTCGCCGAACATCTCGATGCGGTAAGCGGTCTCGTCGTAGGTAGGGAAGACTTCGATAACATCGCCGCGCACGCGGAATGTGCCGCGGCGGAAGTCGACATCGTTGCGCTCGTAGAGAATTTCGACCAGGCGGCGAGTGATGTCTTTGCGGGCGATGTGCTGGCCCTTCTCGAGAAGCAGCAACATGCCATAGTAGGCCTCAGGTGAGCCGAGGCCGTAGATGCAGCTGACCGAGCTGACGATGATGGAGTCGCGACGCTCAAAGAGCGAACGCGTGGCCGAGAGGCGGAGCTTGTCGAGCTCCTCATTGATGGTGGCTTCTTTTTCGATGTAGAGGTCGCCGGCGGGGATGTAGGCCTCGGGCTGGTAGTAGTCGTAGTAGCTGACGAAGTACTCGACGGCATTGCCGGGGAAGAACTGCTTGAACTCGTGATAGAGCTGCGCGGCTAGGGTCTTGTTGTGGGCCAGGATGAGGGCGGGACGATTGGATGCCTCGATGATCTTGGCCATGGTGAAGGTTTTGCCTGAGCCGGTGACGCCGAGCAGGACCTGGTGGCGCTCGCCCGCGCCGAGACCGGAGAGCAGCTCCTCGATGGCCTTCGGCTGATCTCCTCTCGGTTTGTAGGTGGAAACCAGCTGGAAGTCCATGGAGGAATTATACGACGGAAGCGAAGAATTAGCGAAGATAATTCGATGACCTGGGTTACCCGCTGTGACATCGGATGGCCCACGATGCCAAGATGTGATCATGCCTTGGCGAACTGCCTACAGGCGCATGGTCCTTCTCGCGCTTCGATGCCTGATTCTCGCTCGAAATCTAGCTCCTGAGAAAATTGCGCTTGGCGCCCTCGCGATTCTCATGGGGATTTACGCTGTCTTCTGGCTCTATTCGGGAACAGGCATCTCGTTGCCGATCTTGGCGGACGCGACTCCCATGCTTCTGGCGGTTGTGGGGATCATCATGTCCTACGTCCAGCCTAAGAAGGAAAATCATAATTTGACGACTGCCGTTTTGATCACCGCGGGACTGATAAGCACAGGAATCCTCTCTTGGAATCGGTTGAGAACTGAGGCGGCGCACTTGCGCGAGGTGCAGCAACTGAACACCAAAATCGCGACTGTTCAGTCTCAAAACACGACAATCCTCCAAACCCTGACGACCGCCGGGATCGGTGGTGAGAAGATTAGCGAGACTGAGCGTAGGCGAAACATTGAAAAGCTGCTGCGAAATGAGTACATACTTTCCCACAATCCAATCGACCCGAATATCCTTGCTGGCAATGCAATGCCGCCCCCAGAGTGGATGAATCAGAGATTGAAGCAGATGGGAGAAAATTGGCAGTTTATAAACGTAGAATCCGGAGCAGGAACAATTGCGGGCGCAATGCCGAAGGCACTGGTTATTGGGAAAATCACTTCTGTTGTCGCCCCGAGAGCGGGTGAGGCTGCCAATATTTCTCTAAAGATTCAGGTCAATCACAAGAGTGCGCTCGAGGTCAAAAGGCAGGAGCTTGGGGCTGTTTCTTCAGTGGACTCAGATCCCGCGAAGCAAAGGGCCATAGAGGATGGATTATGGAATATGATGCTCGGTCAGCCTGAAGGTCCGCCAGCCCAAATTCCTTCGCACAGTGAAGATGTTGGATTCTCAATAACCACCGGCAAGGTGGCGGATGCAAACTTCGCTGCGGTAGGGGCCGGGACGTTTGAATACTACTTTATGTGCCGCATAGTCGATTTGCGCAAGGTTGTCCTTCTCGACTTCTGCGCTCACGTGGACAGCAAAGGGAACCTGTTATATTGCAGGGCACACAATGGCCCGTAGTCATGCGCCTGTATTTCTCTGATATCTGGGCAATGGCGTCTCGATCCTGTCCTTCGGGGTATCAGGAAACAGCGTAGGATTCTGTCGATTGTCGGGCCGGGGCTCATCTCATGGAGGTAAGCGGCGGATGGCCTTTTGGTCTCAAGGGCTATAGCTCGCAATTCCCTTCAATTGGCCTGATCCCGAAGCGCATTGCATGTCATGGAGGGGCACCGCATTCAGTTGGTGGCTGGGGTCGCTGCGGCCGCGGTCGTGGTCGTTGGACTCGTCGGAGTGGGGTGCGGTTTGCCTTCTGAGGCGGTGGTGGGTTCGGGTTTGAGGGGCAGGTGGACTTCGAGAGTGCCGGTGCGGTTGTTGAGCGTGTCGCGGACGGCGAGCCTGATCCATGATGCGCCCGAGGGGACCTCGAGCTCTTGAATTGCATGGAAAACACCCTGCGGTGCGGCAGCCGGCTGGGCCTGACTGGTGGGCTGGGCGGCGTTCTGGGCTGAGCCCTGGCCGGTGATCTGGCCTTCATTGAGCATGCTGTTCATCAGGCGGCCATCCACATCGTATGCGGCAGCAACGAATTCGAGGGTCGGAGGGGACCCCTTGCGCTGGGCGGCATTTTTGAGCTCGGCGTCGATAACGCCGTAGTCGATGGTGTACTTCTGGAGCTCGATGGGCGGGAGTGGCTTGAGAGGTTTGTCGTGCTTGCGGGTGCGGAAGTATTCGGGTGAGTCTTCAAGCGAAAGCATCTGCTCAGGGGTGGCGAGTTGGGGGCTGCCCTCGGGCGCGAGGTGAGCACTGAACACCAGATCGTGCAGCATCGGCGCGCCGTGCTCGATGTTGGCATAGAGGGTGTCTTCGGCCTTTTTGGCCTGGGCGCGGGCCTCGACAGTACCGGGCTTTTGCTCGTTCTGGAGCTCATCGTCGGAGACGCCGTAGTAGACGGTGCGATAGCTCAGCGTGTAGTTGTACTTTTTGGGCAGAGTGATTTCGATGTCGCGCTCAAGGCCGTCGTACTTCTGGTTGGTGGGCTCGTAGGAGATCGAGTAATAGTCCTCGCCATTGGTGATGGCTTTGTCAATGAGCTCCCCGATGTGGTTGTTGGCGTAATAGGCGTGTCCGCCGCTGACTGCAGCGACGGCGTCCATTTGATGGTATTGGACGAGGTCGTCCCCTGCATGTCCCTGCTGATCGACCGATGCTATGCCGCCCACGGCGATGGGGTAGAGAGCGATCTGACTGCGCATGAAGGCGTCGTAGGTTTCTTTGATCGACTTCTGGAGCAGATATTGGAGGTCGTTGATCTGCGTGGTGGAGTTTGAGAAACCGCCGCCGATGGACGCTGCATTGGAGTTGACGCCGGTAACGGTAGCGCCGACAGGGATGGGGAAGGCGCTGGAGAGCCAGAGAAGATTTTTGCGGCCGGGAATGCCGCTCATGTAGTCGGCGATGTGGTGCAGGCAGG
>Ga0302324_100014935_pt1 | contig 15615 bp, 18 predicted proteins | sample Palsa_T0_1_FD_201949 | JGI IMG/M metagenome (GOLD analysis project Ga0302324, IMG submission 201949) | Peat permafrost microbial communities from Stordalen Mire near Abisko, Sweden - Palsa_T0_1 | ecosystem: Environmental > Terrestrial > Soil > Palsa > Peat permafrost | place: Sweden: Abisko...
AAGGTCGAGCCACTGGGCCACAACGTACCGGCGCGCCTTTGGCTCGACGCCGGCGCCAGCGCGGCCTCGCGCGCGTTCGTGGCGGCGGTCACGGCACAGGCCAGCGCGGCGCCGGCTGCGACCGCGGCGCCGGCCGCGAACTCGCTGCATGCGCTGTACGCTGCGGGCCTCAAGGATATCGAGCTCGAGCAGCAGCGCAGCGGCGTCGCCGATCTGCCGCTGGTCGAGGTACCCGCGCGCGCGCCCAGCGCCGACAGCTTTGCGATCCTGTATTCCGGCGACGGCGGCTGGCGCGACCTGGACCGCAGCCTCGCCGATGTGCTGGCCTCCAAGGGCATGAACGTCGCCGGCGTGGACGTGCTGCGCTACTACTGGCGACGCAAGTCACCGGATGTCGCGGCCCGCGACCTGGCGCGCATCATTAATCATTATCAGCAACTCTGGGGTCGCCGGCCGGTCGTGCTGATCGGCTTTTCCTTCGGCGCCGACGTGCTGCCGTTCCTGATCAATCGCCTGCCCGCCGAGGTGCGCGCCGACATCCGGCTCATCACGCTGCTTTCGCCCGAGCGCGCCACCGCATTCGAGGTCCAGCCTTCCGGCTGGTTCCACCAGCAGTCCGACGCCACCAATGCGCTCGAGCCGGAACTGAAGCAGCTGTCAACCAAACGGCTGCAGTGCGTTTATGGTGAAGATGAGGCCGCCGACAGCCTATGCACGCTGGCGTCGGCGAGTTGGGCTCAAATCGTGCAGAAACCAGGTGGACACCACTTTGACCACAATTACGGCGAGCTCGCCGACGCCATCATCGCCGCGTCGGGCCGCTAGCCCGGTGCGGCGCGCGCTCTGGCCGGCGCTGTGCGCCTTGTTGACGCTGAACGCGACGGCGGCCACGCAGCCCGAGCTGTGGCACGTGGCCAGGATTCACGGCCACAGGATCTTCTACGCCATGCACGGCAGCGGTCCGACGCTGCTGTTGCTGCACGGGGGCGGTGACTCCGGCGAGCACTCCTTCGAACAGCAGATCGTCATGTTCTCGATGCATCACCACCTCATCGCCCCCGACCAGGTGGGACAGGGGCGAACCCCGGACGTGCCGGGGCCGCTCAGTTACACCGGCATGATGCAGGACACCGTTGAGCTGTTGCAGCGGCTCAAGCTGCGCAATGTCGATGTCATGGGTTTCAGCGATGGCGGTATCCTGGCGCTGATGCTGGCGGTGCGGCACCCGGAACTGGTGCGACGCCTGGTCATCAGCGGCGTCAACATCGCGCCCGAAGGCTTGACCGACGAAGAGCGCGAAGGGCTGCGCGCGGTGCTCAGTCCGCGGCCGAAAACGGTCGATCAGAAGCTCACGCAGTTGTGGCTCAATGCACCGACTCCCGATGAGTTGAATCTGGCGCTGCTGGCCACGATCAACAAGCCGGTGCTGGTCATTTCCGGCGATCGCGATGCGATCACGCTCGAGCACACGCTCACGATCTATCACGCGCTGCCGCAGGCGGAGCTGTGCGTGCTGCCGGGCACCGACCACGGCACGTTCTCGGGCCGGCCGGAATGGATCAATCCGATCGTCAGTGAATTTCTCGATCGAGCAGAAGTCGCACTCGAGAGCGAGCAGTAACTTGAGAGCGAGCATTAAGAAGTGTGAATAAACGGTGACATCGAGGAACTTCGATTCCGGTGGCTCGTCAGTTTGAAGGAAGCGACCAGACAAGGAGACCCCGATGTACCGTTCCGAACTGCTCGTACCGCAGCGCGCCACCGGCACGCGCATTCGAACGGCCTTGCGTCGGCTGCGCATAAGCGATCCGGCGGTGCGCGCCATGACGGATTTTCAGCGCGAGCCGCCGCTGACGGCCGCCGAGGACTGCGATCTCGACACGGCCCTCGACAATATGTTCCGCCTGGGTGTCAGAGCATTTCTAGTGGTGCGCGAACTGGTCGTGGTGGGTCTGATCACCGTCGAGGACATCCGGCAGGCGCGCGGCAGCGCGGCCACGCGCGTCGTCGAGGTCATGACCGCCGCCGCCGATATGCCCGCCATCGACTGGCAGACCGTGCAGGAATCGAGGGTGCGGGACCTGCTGGAGATCTTCGAGGGCGCGAACGTGCACCATCTGGTGGTGCTCGAGAGCCAGTCGGCGCAGCGCGCGGCCGTGCGCGGCCTGGTGCATCGCAGCCGCGTCGAGCGGCGCCTGCACCTGAGCGCCGGCACACTTTAATTTGCCCGAGTTGCCCGATCTGACGGTGTACATCGAGGCCCTGCAGGGCCGGATTGTCGGCGCGCGCCTGGAACAGATCGTGATCAACAACCCGTTCCTGCTGCGCACGGCGCTGCCGCCGTTGGCGAGCGCCGCCGGGCGTCTGGTGACGCAGTTGCGCCGCATCGGCAAGCGTATTGTCATCGGCCTCGAAGGCGAGCTATGGCTGGTCGTGCACCTGATGATCGCCGGCCGATTACATTGGCACGATCGCGGGCAGAAGGTGCGCGGCCGCGCGCCACTGGCGCGCTTCGAGTTCGACCGCGGCACCCTGACGCTGACCGAGGCCGGCACGCGCCGGCGCGCCTCACTGCAACTGCTGGCGGGCGAGGCCATGCTCGATCGGATCGACCCACACGGCCTTGAGGTGCTCAGCGCAAGCCTCGAGCAGTTCGCCGCACGCCTGCAGTCCGAGAATCACACGCTTAAGCGAGCGCTGACCGACCCGCATCTGTTCAGCGGCATCGGCAACGCCTACTCCGATGAGATCCTGCATCGCGCGCAGCTGTCGCCGCTGGCGATGACGCGCAAGCTCGAGGCCGCGCAAATCGCGCGGCTGCACGAAGCCACCCGCCTGACGCTGACGGAGTGGACCGCGCGCCTGCGAGCGCAGGCCGGCACGCAGTTCCCGGAGCATGTCACGGCATTTCGTCCCGAGATGGCCGTGCATGGCCGCTTCGGCAAGCCGTGCCCGGTCTGCGCTACGCCGGTACAGCGTATTCGTTACGCCGAGAACGAAACCAATTACTGCCCGCGCTGCCAGACCGAAGATCGCGTGCTGGCGGATCGCTCGCTCTCGCGGCTTCTCAAGGACGATTGGCCCCGCACTGTCGATGAGCTCGAGCGCATCCGCTAACCGCGCTAGCCGCGTGCCGCCTGGCTGAACAGGCGCGTGATTTCGCGGTTGAAGGCCGGCTTGTCCAGCGCCTTGCGCGGTTCGGTCAATTCGGCCTGCTCGAAGCCGTCCGTGGCCAGCAATGCGACTTTCAAACCATGCAGGCTCTCGGCGGCCATAGTGTGCCTCCTGGGAAAATTTTCAGCGTTATGACGGATGTAATAACCTCGATTTTCTGCGCAATCGAGTTGCGTGGCTGCGCAACGCGCTCCGATGTTCGAGCCAGACACGGCTGACGGCCGGTTGATACACTTTGGTCGACTGTTACACTGCGGCCGGCTGTTACACTGCGGCCGGCTGTTACAGTGCAGCAGGGGAGCACACATGGGCGCGTTGAAAATATTGGCGGTGGTGCTGATTGCCGGCGGCGTGCTGGGACTGGTCTATCACCACTTCAGCTATACCCAGGACACGCACGAGGCGAAGATTGGTTCGCTCGAGCTGTCGCTGGCGAAGAAGCAGACCGTGGACGTGCCCGAGTGGGTTGCGGTCGGTGCCATAGTCGCCGGAGCGGCGATGTTGCTGTTTGGTGGCGGCGCCAAGCGCTGAGCCGACAAGCGCTGAGCCGAGGCGCGAGCACGGGTTGCTCGCGCTGGCCGCGCTCGCGATCCTGGCCACGCGCCTGCCCTGGATCGGCGCCGGGTATGGCTCGGACCCGGACGGCTATCGAGTGGTCGCCGCGGCCCGCGCGATCGCTCAAACCGGGGACTACCAGGCCTCGCGGTTGCCGGGCTTTCCGGTCTACGAGTATCTGAGCGTGCTGAGCGCGCAGGGCGCGCCCTGGCTCAGCAACGCCGTCACGGCGCTGTTCAGCGCCGCCGCATTCGTGCTGTTCGTGTTGATCCTGCGCTTCTTCAAGGTGCGCGGCGCGCTGCTGATCGCCTGCGCGTTTGCGATGACGCCGGTGATCTATCTCAACAGCTGCTGCACCATGGACTACGTGCCGGCCCTGGCGCTGATGCTGGCCGCAACCTACGCGCTGTTGCGCCAGCACCTGCTGCTCGCCGGACTGTTTCTGGGACTGGCCACCGGCTGTCGGATCACCGCCGGCGCACTTGGGATCGCGATGTGCCTGTGGCTGTGGCTCGAGCACCCGCCCAGGCGCGCCGTGCGAGCGTGCCTGATCCTGGGTGCGAGTTCGCTGCTGGTCGCGGCGCTGTGCTTCCTGCCGGTGTATCGACGCTACGGCAGCGGTTTCTTCACCTTCTACGACAACGCCTACTATCCGCCCTGGAACGTGGTGTTCGCGCGCGCATTTCCCAATGTCTGGGGATCGCTGGGCGCGCTGGCGTTGGCGGCCGTGCTGCTGGCCGCGCCGTTCTATCGGCGCGGGTTGCGTGCGCGCTGGCGCGAGCCGCGCAGCCGGCATGGGCTCATGTTCGCGGGGCTGGCGGTCGGACTGTACCTGGTGGCCTATCTGCGCCTGCCGGATGAGAGCGGCTATCTGGTGCCGGTGGTTCCGTTCGTATTGCTGGGCGTCGCCCTGGCCGCGCCGGGTGCGCTGTGCGGGGCGCTGGCCCTGGTACTGCTGTGCTGCGGGTTCGGGCCCGTGTGGGAAGACCATGCCGTGCGTGAATCCCAGCAGAAAGCCACCCACGAGGTCATCGATGCGGTGGCCCGGCTGCCCGGGCAGGCGGTCGTGGTTTCCGGCTGGGTGCTGCCGCGCATCATGCTAGCTTTGGGCAGCGACCGCGAAGGCCCGCACCAGTTTATTTACCTGGTTGAGAATCAGGGCGACTACCAGCACTACCGGGCGCAGGGGCGCTCGCTGTACTTCCTGCCCGGCGTGGAGCTGTACGAGTCGCAGGCGCACGATCTGGAGCTTGCGGAGCTCGGCGCGCTGCCGCTGGCCGTGCTGCCGGAGCGGCAGCGGCCGGCCTCGACCGGGGAGTGAGTCTCGACCGGGGAGTGAGTTTTGACTAGACTGCGCCCGCGTTGGCTGGCGGCGCGGATGGATCAGGAGTCGAATAAGTGGGTAAAGGTGATCGCAAGACCCGGCGTGGCAAGATTTACCGCGGTTCGTTCGGCAAGAGCCGGCCGAAGGATCCGGACAAGGACAAGAACAAGAAAGGCACGACTGCCAAGCCGAGCTCCACCAAGAAATAAGCCGCTGCGATGCGCGGCCCGCTAGAGAATATAGCGGCTCAGATCCTCGTCCTTCGCCAGATTCCCCAGATGCTCATCGACGTACTGCGCATCCACGCGCAGTGCCGATTCGCCGCGCTCGCTGGCCTCGAACGATACCGTTTCCAATAACCTCTCCATGACCGTGTGCAGGCGGCGGGCACCGATGTTTTCGGTGCGCTCATTGACCTGGTGTGCGATCTCGGCGATGCGCCGCACGCCGTCGGGGGTGAACTCGAGCGCGCAGTGTTCGGTGCTCAGCAGGGCGCGGTACTGCGCGGTCAGGGAGGCATCGGGCTCGGTCAGGATGCGCACGAAGTCCTCGACCTTGAGCGAATCGAGCTCGACGCGAATCGGGAAGCGGCCCTGCAGCTCGGGAATCAGATCGGCGGGCTTGGACATGTGAAAAGCCCCCGAGGCGATGAACAGCACGTGATCGGTCTTCAACGAGCCGTACTTGGTGTTGACGCTGCAGCCCTCGACCAGCGGCAGCAGATCGCGCTGCACGCCTTCGCGTGACACGTCGGCGCCGACGGTCTCCTGGCGGCGCGCGATCTTGTCGATCTCGTCGATGAAGACGATGCCGTTCTGTTCGGCGTTGGTCAGCGCGCGCGCCTTGAGCTCCTCCTCGTTGATGAGCTTGCCGGCTTCCTCCTCGATCATGAGCCGCAGGGCCTCGCGCACCTTCACGCGCCGCGTGCGCGTGCGGTTGCCGCCGAGATTGGACAGCACCGACTGCAGTTGCTGCTGCATTTCCTCCATGCCGGGAGGCGCCATGATGTCGACGCCCGCGCCCTGCGCGCGCACCTCGATCTCCACTTCGCGCTCGTCGATCTCGCCGCGCTTGAGCATCTCGCGCAGCTTGGCACGAGTCTCGGCATCGCGCGGCTGCGCCGGCTCGTCGGTGGAGAAGCCAAGCTTGCGCGGCTGCGGCAGCAGGGCATCGAGCACGCGCTCGAGCGCGGCCTCGCGCGCGCTCTCGCGCACGCGTTCGAGCTCCAGATCGCGCGTCATCTTGACCGCCACGTCGGCCAGTTCCTTGATGATGGAATCGACCTCGCGGCCGACGTAGCCGACCTCGGTGAATTTGGTGGCCTCGACCTTCACGAACGGCGCCTGTGCCAGCCGCGCCAGCCGGCGCGCGATCTCGGTCTTGCCGACGCCGGTCGGACCGATCATCAGGATATTCTTGGGCGTGATTTCCCGGCGCAGCGGCTCATCCACCTGCATGCGCCGCCAGCGGTTACGCAGCGCAATGGCCACGGCGCGCTTGGCCGCACCCTGGCCGACGATGTGCTTGTCGAGCTCCAGGACGATCGCCTGCGGGGTCATGAGCGCAGTTCCTCTATGACCAGGTTGCGGTTGGTGTAGATGCAGATGTCGGCGGCAATGCCGAGCGCGCGCTCGACGATGGTGCGCGCATCGAGCTCGGTGTTCTCGCTCAAGGCGCGGGCCGCGGCCTGCGCATACGGACCACCCGAGCCGATCGCGACCGCGTCGAACTCGGGCTCGATGACATCGCCGTTGCCCGAGATGATGAACAGATTCTGCGGATCCCCGACCAGCAGCAGCGCTTCCAGCCGCCGCAGGTAACGGTCGGCGCGCCAGTCCTTGGCGAGCTCGATGGCCGCGCGCGTCAGATTGCCGTACTTCTCGAGCTTGCCTTCGAAGCGCTCGAACAGCGTGAAGGCATCGGCCGTGCCGCCGGCGAAGCCGGACAGTACCTTGCCGTTGGACAGGCGCCGCACTTTGCGCGCATTGCCCTTCATGACCGTGTTGCCGAGCGTGACCTGGCCGTCGCCACCAAGCGCAATCGCGCCGCCGCGGCGTACCGCCAGAATGGTTGTCGAGTGGGGGTCGAACTGCTCGCTCATGGATGGTGGCTCAACCGCGGCGTTTGGCACGCGGATGGGCTTGGTCGTATGTGCGGGCAAGGTGCTGGAAATCAAGGTGCGTATAGATCTGGGTGGTGCTGATGTCGGCGTGCCCCAGCAGCTCCTGCACGCCGCGTAAATCGCGACTGGATTCAAGCAGATGGGTCGCGAACGAATGTCTGAACAGGTGCGGGTGCACGTGCTGCGGCAGGCCCTGGGCGCGCGCATGGGCGGCCACCCGCAGCTGCACGGCGCGGGCACTGAGCGCGCCGCCGGAGCGCGCCACGAACAGCGCCTCGCAGTCCGGACGGGCGATCGAGGCGCGCTGCTCCAGCCAGGACTTGAGCGCCCGGATCGCCTTGCTGCCGACCGGGGCGATGCGCTCCTTGCGGCCCTTGCCGAGCACTCTGGCGCCGCCATGCTCGAGATCCAGATCGCGCAGCTTGAGGTTGGTGAGCTCGCTGAGCCGCAGGCCGCCGGAATAGAACAGTTCCATGAGCGCGAGGTCGCGCACCTCGAGCGCGTTCCGGGGTTTGAAGGCCAGCAGGCGCGCCATCTGATCGACATCCAGCGTCTGCGGCAGGCGCTTGCCGGACTTGGGCGAGGGCACGTCGAGGCCCGGGTTCCGCTTGAGTGCGCCCTCGCGCTGCAGAAAGCCGAAGAAGGTACGCAGCGCGGCCAGCCGGCGCTGAATGCTGCGGCCCTTGAGGCCGCGCGCGTGGCTGCGGGCCGCGAAACTGCGCACGTGCTGATGATCCAGCGCGTGCCACTGCTCGATGCCATTGCGATCGCACCACTGGGCGAGCGCTTTGAGATCGTGGCGATAGGCGAGCACGGTGTGCGCGGACAGGCGTCGCTCCGTGACCAGGAAGCGCTCGAAGCGCTCGAGCCAGTGCTGCGCCTCGGGAGTCAGGGTCTCGCCAGCGCGTCGGTGATGAGCTCGCCCATGCGCGAGAGGAACTCGATGCTCATGCCCGGGTGGAAGCGATCGCGATCGACGCTGCCCAGCGCCAGCAGACCCGGCGCCGGGTTGCCGCCGAGCGGGATCAGGGCCACGGAGCCGATGTCGGTGGCCTCGGCGCTGAACAGGAATTCGCGCTGGCTGTCGCGGATCTGGCCGCAGCGCGGCTTGGCGGCCGTGAACAGGGTCTCGAAGCTGCGATAGTTGGGATCCTCGGCGCAGACCGAGCGCACGAAGCGATCCGCGTCGGGCACCAGCGGCTCGCGGCTGGTGGCGAGCACCAGCACGGCATGAAAGGTGTCGAAGTCCTCGCGCAGGCTCGCTTCGATTTCGCTGATGGCGTGGCCGCGGCTCTGGGTGGACAGCAGGCGGCGCGTGAAGCGATGAATCTTCTCGGCCAGCAGGTTGTTGGCGCGCGCGACGCGCACGAACTCCGCCAGCTTCTGCTCCTGCGATTCGTATTTCTCGCGCAGCACTTCCACCTGGCGCTCGATCAACGACACGGTCGAGGCGTTGCGCGGGTGCTGCAGGCGCATGCGTGCCAGCAGTTGCGGGTGGCGTTCGAAGAAATCGGCGTTGTGCTGCAGGTACTGCGCGACGGCCTGCTCCTCGTTGCTGTCCACAGGAAGGCCGCGCACCTGATTGCTGGTCATCTAGATCTCCACGTGTCCCTCGAAGGCTCGCTTCGCCGGACCGGTGAGCCATACTGACTGCCCCGGTCCGCCCCAGTGTACGCTCAACATGCCGCCCGGCACATGCACTTGGACGTCGCTGCCGAGCAATCCAAGATGATGGCCGACCACGGAGGCGGCGCACGCGCCCGTGCCGCACGCCAAGGTCTCGCCGACGCCGCGCTCGTAGACGCGCAGGCGGATGTGCGCGGTATCGAGCACCTGCATGAAGCCGACGTTGACTTGGCGCGGAAAGTGGCAATTGGACTGCAGCGCGCGGCCGATGCGCTCGACCGGCGCGCTCTCGACCGCCTCGACGCGCAGCACCGCATGCGGATTGCCGATCGAGACTGCGCCGATTTCAATGGTCTCGCCGCCCGCGCTGAGCGTGTAGCTGGCATTCTGCGCCGGCACATCGAACGGCAGCGATTTGGGATTGAAATTGGGAACGCCCAGGTCGACCGAGACCATATCGTCGGCCAGCACCTTGGCGCGCATCAGACCGGCGGTACAGTCGATAGCCAGCGTGTCGCCGTTATGCCTGCTGCGGCCATGCAGCAGCGCCGCCACGCAGCGCGCGCCGTTGCCGCATTGCTCGACCTCGCCGCCGTCGGCGTTGAATACCCGGTAGAAGGCATCGGTGCCATGGCGGCGCGGCGGCTGCAGCACCAGCGCCTGATCGAAGCCGACACCGGTGTGGCGATCCGACAGTGCACGCCATTGCGCCGGCGTTGGCAACGCTGCCTCGGCGGGCAGATCGAAGAGCATGAAGTCGTTGCCGAGTCCATGCATCTTGGTGAAATCGATCCGCATGCCGCGAGCATACCTGATCGAGCTTCAGCTCCCGCAGGCGTTATCCATGGCCAGCTTCAAGGCGACCCGCTGATTCTCCGCCTCTTCATCGGTCAGATACTGGCGTTCGCCGTCGGCGCCGGTCTTGTAGATGCGGCGTGCCTGAATCGCCTGATCGTAATTCGCGCTGGCTTTCTTGCACTGATCGGCGCGGGTCTGGGCTTCGTCCTGCTGCACGGCCTGCTGTGCCGCCTGTTTCACCAGCGTGTCGTGGGTTTGATCGTTGCTGGCAGCCACGGCCTTGGCCTGATTGGCAATGCTGGTGGCGGTCACGGTGCTGCTCGGGACCTGTCCGAGCTTCTGAACGTGCACCAGTTCGGCACCCGGGGTGGGCGTATCGCTGTACTGCACATGGCCCTGCGCATCGACCGAGCGATAGACATCGGCCATGGCCGCGGCGAACGGCAATGACATCATTATGAAGGCGACGGCGGCGGCGTGGCGCATCGAAACGTCTCCTGCGGAGCCCTAGTATCCGGCCATACTCTAGCGCGACGGGGTGACTTACGTCACATTTGCCGCGGGCGCTACTCGATGCTCTCCCCGTGCTGCGTGATGTCAAGGCCCTCGCGCTCCTCATCCGAGGTGACACGCAGCCCGACCGTCACATCGACCCCTTTCAGGATCAGCATGCTCATGACGAAGCCGTAGATCAGCGTCGTGGCGACACCCCAGAGCTGCGTCATGACCGAGCCGTCCAGACCACTGATGTCCTTGCTCACGAGCGCGCCGGTCAGCAGCGCGCCGATGATGCCGCCGATGCAGTGCACACCAAAGGCATCCAGCGAGTCGTCATAGCCGAACAGCTTCTTCACTGAGGTGGAGCTGATGAAACACAGCACGCCGGCGGCGAGGCCGATGATCACCCCCGAGGAAGGAGTCACGAAGCCGGAAGCTGGCGTAACCGCCACCAGGCCTGCGACTGCGCCGGAGGCAATGCCCAGCACGCTGGGCTTACCCTTGACGGACCACTCGGTGAACATCCAGGCCAGGGCGGCCGCGGCCGTGGCCATCTGCGTGGCGGCGAAGGCCATGCCGGCACGGCCGTCGGCGGCGACCGCCGAGCCGGCGTTGAATCCAAACCAGCCGACCCACAGCAGCGAGGCGCCGATCACGGTCAGCGTCAGGTTGTGCGGTGCCATCGACTCCTTGCCCAGGCCCTGGCGCTTGCCGAGCATCAGCGCCGCGGCGAGGCCGGCGATGCCGGCGTTGATATGCACCACGGTGCCGCCGGCGAAGTCCAGCACACCCTTCTGACTGAGCCAGCCCGAGGGCTCCCAGACCCAGTGCGCAATCGGACAGTACACCAGCAGCAGCCAGATGCCCATGAACCACAGCATCGCCGAGAATTTCATGCGCTCGGCAAAGGCGCCGCAGATCAGTGCCGGCGTGATGATCGCGAAGGTCAACTGGAACATCGCGTACACGGTCTCGGGAATGGTCGTGCCCAGATGCGAGACGCTGAGCGTCATCGCATCGTGCATGTAGACCACGCCATGCATGAACACACGGCCGAATCCGCCCAGATAGCGCGTCGTGCCCGGTGGCCCGGGCGTGAAGGCGATGGAGTAGCCCACGAACCACCACAGGATCGTGACCAGGCAGGTGATCACGAAGCTCTGCATGAGCGTGGCCAGCACGTTCTTCTTGCGGACCATGCCGCCGTAGAACAGCGCCAGTCCGGGAATGGTCATCATCAGCACCAAGGCCGAGGAGGTCAGCATCCAGGCTGTGTCGCCGGAGTTGATATCCGTGAACTTGACGATGGTCGGCTCGGTGGGCGCGGCCACCGGCGCGCTCGCGACCGGTGCACTCGCCACCGGCGCCGCGGCTGCCGGCGCCTCGTCGGCCCGTACCGCGATGGCGTGTGCGCCGAGGGCTGCGCACAGCAGGATTGCGGCCAGGGCCAGCGCCCAGCGCGAGTTACGGTTTTTTGTGGAGTTCATGTGGCCGCCGTGCCGGTTTCGCCAGTGCGGATTCGGATCGCCTGCTCGAGCTCGCCCACCAGGATGCGTCCGTCGCCGCTGCGCCCGGTGCGCGAGATATTGGCAATCGCTTCGAGCACGGGCTCGACGATGGAATCGTCGACCGCGATTTCGACCTTGGCCCTCGGCCCGAATTGCGCTTCATAGACTTCGGTGACGGTGACGCCCTGGACGCCCAGCTGTGCGATGGCTTGCCGCAGCTCGTCCAGCTTGAAAGGCCGCACGACCGCGGTGATCATTTTCATGACGTGCATTTCGCGATTATCGGACCCTGAACTCTGGAGGCGGTGGATATGCCGGTGCGCGTAATCTCGGTCTTGGCCGCACATCGCGCTGCAGCTTTGGTGCAGAAAGCATGCCACGGAGTAACTGGCGCAAAATCGGGCCCTTGATCGGCCGGCAAGGGCATTGATGAGTCAATTTGGATAGTCTGGACTTTGTGACTGCCCGGTTTCGGTGCATCCGCCCAGGAGAAAGAATATGGATAGTCCACGCATTGATGATATCGCACGGCGACTTTTTGAGGGGCTGCCGGAATCGGCGCGTACGCTGCGCCGCGATATCGAAAGCAACTTTCGCGCCGTGCTGCAGGCCAGCCTGGGCAAGCTCGACCTGACCACGCGCAGCGAGTTCGAGGTACAGACGCGTGTGCTCGAGCGCACGCGCGCGGCGCTGGCGCAGCTCGAGCAGCGCATCGCGACCTTGGAACAGCGCCAGGGCCACGCTGAGCGCGAGCCTTGAGCAGCGTGTGAGTTTCGCTCGCGCCTTGAGCCGCGCGCAGCTCGGCCTCGAGGCACCGCTGGTTCAGGTCGAGGCGCATCTGGGCCCCGGCTTGCCGAATTTCACGATCGTGGGACTGCCGGCACCGGTGGTGCGCGAGAGCCGCGAGCGCGTGCGCGCGGCGATGCTGAGCTCCGGCTATACCTTTCCGCCCGGGCGCATCACGGTCAATCTCGCGCCGGTGGAGCTGTCCAAGCAGGGCGGACGTTTCGATCTGCCCATCGCGCTGGCGCTGTTGAGCGCGAGCGGCCAGCTGCCGGCGACGCCGCAGCCCACCTATGAGTGCTATGGCGAGTTGGGTTTGGCCGGCGAGCTCAAGCCGGTCGGCGGACTGTTCCTGGCCGCGCTGCGCGCGCGCACGGCACAGCATGCCTTGATCGTGCCGCTCGAGAACAGCGACGAGGTGCGCCTGAGCGGTCACGCCGCGGCCTACGGCGCTGCGGATCTGCGCGCCGCCGCGGCTCGGCTCACGTGCGCGGATGCGCGCGGCGCGCTGGTGCCGGGCGTGCCGGCGACGCACGGCGCGCCCGCGGGCTCACTGTCCGATGTCATGGGTCACTGGTATGCCAAACGGGCGTTGACCGTCGCCGCCGCAGGCGGCCACAGCCTGCTCATGGTCGGCCCGCCCGGCAGCGGCAAGAGCATGCTGGCCGCGCGGCTGCCCGAGCTGTTGCCGCCGCTCTCGGCCGATGAGGCGCTCGAGGTGGCCAGCATCGCCTCGATGGCGGGCCACCGGCTCGATGCGCACCGCTGGACGCAGCGACCGTTTCGCGCCCCGCACCACACTGCCTCGGCACATGCCATTGTCGGCGGCGGACCGCTGATTCGTCCCGGGGAGATCAGCCTGGCGCATCACGGCGTGCTGTTCCTCGATGAATTGCCGGAGTTCGATCGCCGCGTGCTCGAATCCCTGCGCGAGCCGCTGGAGACCGGCGCGATCACGATCGCCCGCGCCGCCGCCCAGCTCGAGCTGCCGGCACAGTTTCAGCTGCTGGCGGCCATGAATCCGTGTCCGTGCGGCTACTTCGGCGACCCGGTGCAGCCCTGTCACTGCACCGCCGCGCGCATCACCCGTTACCGCCAGCGCATTTCCGGGCCGCTGCTCGATCGCATCGATATCCGCATCGATGTACCGCGCATCACCAGCGCCGAGCTCACGGCCTCTAAACCGCCCGGTGAGCCGAGCGCGGAAGACGCGGCGGCACAGGCGCAGCGGGCGCGCTGCTGGCGCGTGCAGCGTTCGGGCTGCCTGAGCGCACGCTTGAGCGCGGTGCAATTACAGCGTTGCTGTGCGCTGCCGGGGACGGCGCAGAAACTCCTGCAGCGCAGTGCCGAACGCCTGTCGCTGTCGGGCCGAGGGGTGCATCGGCTGCTGGCACTGGGACGAACCATCGCCGATCTGGAGGGCAGCGAGACCATCGAGCCGCCACACCTGGCGGAAGCCGTACAGCTACGCCGCTCGTTCGACTACTGAGTCGTTCGGCTACTGGGCCAGCGAAACCATGTAGTCGACGCCCTGCTTGATCAGATCATCGGGCAGGTCGGTGCGGCCACCCTTGGCCGGCATGGCGCCGGTCTTGCCGTTGTAGCCGCCGATCGCGTGCTGGTACAACGTCGCCTTGCCCTCGGCGATGCGCGGGCCCCACGCGGCCTTGTCGCCCGCCTTGGGCGCGCCGGCGATTCCGGGGCCGTGACAGGTGGTGCAGACGCTTTCGAACAGCGCCTTGCCGTCCTTGGGTACGCTCAGGCCCACCGCGGGGCCGGCGCCGGCTGGCGCCTTGATCGCGAGTGCCGAATTATCCTGACCCGCCACGGCTTCCTGCCCGAACGGCTGCACGCGTTGCAGCACGCTGTCGATGTAGGCCGGGTCGACATAGACCGCAGTGCCCTCGGTGCGTGCCGCAACCTCGCGCGCCAGCACCAGCAGCAGCACCGCAATGGCCACCAGCGTGCCGATCACGAGACTGAAAACATTGACGAACTGCGAGTCGTTTTTGCTCACGTGCCTGAGACCAGTTTATGAATCATGCGGGAGCGCATCATAAACGCGCTACAGCGCCCGACGAAAGGTGAGATTGATGCGGCAGCGACCGGTCGCGGCATGCTCGCCCTCGGCCAACGGCTGTATGCCATGGAATGCGAGCCGTTGAACGCCGCCCCAGACCACGACATCGCCGTGAAACAGCGCAATGCGCCGCACCGGGTCGTCGCGGCGCGCGCCGCCGAACAGGAACAGCGCCGGTAGTCCCAAGGACACCGACACCACGGGTGCCGAGAGGTCGCGTTCATTGCGATCCTGATGCAGGCTCAGGCGGGTGCCCGGCTGGTAGCGGTTGATCAGGCAGGCATCGGGCGCGAACGCCGGGAAGCCCGCGCGCGCCGCGGCGCGCGTGGCGAGCGCGGCCCAGCTCGCGGGCATCTGCGGCCAAGGCCGGCCGCTGTGCGGATCGCTGCTCTGGTAGCGATAGCCCGCGCGATCGGAGATCCAGCCGGCGCGGCCGCAATTGGTCATCGCGACCGACATGCGCTGGCCACCGGGAGTCAGCATGTGACGCCAGGGGCTCAGGGCCAGCATCTGCGGCAGCTGCGCGCACAATGCCGCCGCCTCGCCCGCGGCGAACTCGGCTAGCAATACCGCTTGCGGCGCAATGGGTTCGAGCGCGGCACGCGGCAGTAATTGCGGAGCGGGTTGGTTCATTTTATAAATCTGGCGCGCCCGGCGGGATTCGAACCCACGACCCCTGCCTTCGGAGGGCAGTACTCTATCCAGCTGAGCTACGGGCGCCGCGAGGCGCGCAAGGGTACCACAGGGCGGCTCAGTGGCGCTTCTCGTTGGCTGCCAAGTCGTTGATCAGCTGCAACAAATTCGCTTCCCCACCGGCCTGTGCCATGTCGGTCTCGTACTTGCCTGCGATCACGAAGGTCGGCACGGCATCGATGCGATAGCGCCGGACCAGGTCGTCAGCGTGCTGCAGGTCGGTCTGGACGGCGAAGGAGTTGTACGCCTTCATGAAATCCGCTTCGGCGATGCCGTTGTCCTTGGCGAATTGCAGCTGCGCGCGCTGCGTGGCCAGCGGATCACCCGGGGCAAACAGCATGTTTCGGTTCTGATGGATTTCGGCAAACACTTTGCCGTGCAGCGCCTCGAGCTGGCCGAGCACCTGCAGCGTATAGAACAGCCGCGCATGCGCGCGATGCACCTCGTCCCACGT
>Ga0302324_100014938_pt1 | contig 15613 bp, 8 predicted proteins | sample Palsa_T0_1_FD_201949 | JGI IMG/M metagenome (GOLD analysis project Ga0302324, IMG submission 201949) | Peat permafrost microbial communities from Stordalen Mire near Abisko, Sweden - Palsa_T0_1 | ecosystem: Environmental > Terrestrial > Soil > Palsa > Peat permafrost | place: Sweden: Abisko...
GCCGGGGAGTTCAGATACATCTCGAAGGCCGTGACCACCTGGTTGGCGTCCAGAGGTTCCTCGACTTGAAGCTTGATGACGCCGCGCAGGCGGACGCGGGTGCCTGGCAGCAAAGACGGCGGCAAGGGGGTGGTGGTGGGAAGAAAGGCGTAAAAATCCCGCTTGGTGCTCTCGCTGCGAAATTCCAGTTTGAGGGTGGAATCGCTCGCGCTCAGTCCTTCGAAGATCCCATCGACCTGCGCGCGCGTGGAGTCCTGGCTACTCTGCGAATAGTTCTGCATGAAGTCGATGACCCCTGCTTCGGGCAAATCGCCCCGGCCCACTTTGCGGACCAGGGCTTGCACCAACTTGGGCGTGAAGCCGTCCGGCAAGGCCAGTCCGGCCACTTGCACGCGATCGCCGGGATTGATGTCCGCAATTTCTCGCCGCAAGAAAACTCGCATGCCGCTGTCTTTATCTTGCAAACAGAGCATCTGAGGTCCTTTGTAAGTAACAATGCCTTCGCTCCTGACCATTTGCATTTGTCCTCCGGCCTGGCCGGCGCGTGAGGGCAGGACGGAGGCGAGAGCGACGTTCGGCAATAAAAACGGATCGGCCGGCCCGCGGTCGATGACTTCGATGCATTCACTGGTGGGAACCAGGAGGCGCGATCCGAGCATTTGGTCCCGTCCATTGACAATCGGGTCACAGACGCCGCTGACCCGCAAGCGGCAGCCCGGCGCACGGCACTGTTCGCTGGGGTTGAATTGATTGACCCAGACGGTCAGTTCCTTTCCTTCCACCAAGAGGGTCAATCGTCCGTCATTGTAGCCGCTGACCACCCCTTCCACTTGCGCCCAGCGCCCCGCGTTTTGGGGCGAGGTCATGGCCTCAAAGGAATTCCTGATGGGCTCCGGCATGCGGCCCTTGCCCAGAAATTTCACAAAGCCGGAGGGAACGATTCCGTCGTGGGTATTCTGTCCGACGAATTCAACGTACATCCCTTCCTGCTGCAAGGCGTCCGTTAATCCGGCTGAGGTGGCGCTCATTAACTGAATCGCATTCGTGCCGTCCTGAAGGTAAAAGATGTTGTCATCGTTAATGTAGGCGCCGACAATGTAAGTGAGCACTCCCCGCAGTCGCACCGGAAAAGGCAGGTCCAGCCTGGTTTGGCGCAGGCGCTTGACCTCGCTGATCTCGGTGACAGGATGCTCGGCATCGATGGTCATCTCGGACGGCTGGGTTTTCTCCCCGGCCGGGCGGCAAACAGCCCAGCGCAAGACGGTCCGCCTGGGCTGGCGCTCCAGGAAACCCACCGCTTCGACGCGGGCATTGCGTGGCAGGGCGCCGCCCTCGCCATCGTCAATCACAATTCTATTCGTTCCCTCCTTTAGGATCGGGTACCGCACGGCGCCTTGGTCGTCCAAGGTCCCGGTGACGCGCACCAGCCCCGGTGGAATGAAGTTGGTGCCGGCCAACTCTGTCACGGAGTATTCCGGCCATTGACTCCAGTCCTTGCCCTTCGGGATGACCAGGGTGACATCGCTGAATCGGGAGACCCAGATGATGCCGGGCAGCGGATGACCTTTTGCGTCGGCCACAGATTCCACCACGCCGCGAACTCGCACGCGGCAATTCAGCGGATTGGGAAGGGGTCGTTGAAGCGGATTGAGGACGCGCGCCAGCACGGAGTTGGCGCCGTTGGTGGAGGTCAGCCGGATGGTGGCATACTGCGCGTCTTGGGTCAGAAATTCGGCATCACCTTCGAAGGCGCCCAACGCATAATCCTGGTTTAGCTCCCAGGGCTGGGCCGCCGGCGCCGGGGCGAGGGTCGGCACGTGACCAAGCACCGTCAATTCCGGATGCATCAGCAAGGGTTTGCCCAGGACGAATTCCAAATCGCCCTTCACTCGCACCCGGTCGCCCGGCCGGCCAGCCGCCTCCGGCGGGGTCAACGGGATGACCGCAAATCCGCTTCGATCCACAAGACTGACGCGACTGATCCTATCCCATGCCGCCTCGTCCGCTTCGTGACCCACCACGACGGCCTCCAAATCCAGTTTGACGGAATTCACTTGTTGTGAGCGCACGGCCCGCAATCGGTTCAAGCCTACCACCGGAGGTCCGTTGATAGCCGCCCACTGCCACTGCACCCAACTGGCGCGATTGGTCGATTCACGGGAAAAATCCAGCCACTTGGTGGTCAAATCCTTGTCAAAAGCACGTTGGATGACTTCCCAGGGAGCGTTTTCGCCACGAGCCGAGACGACCAGGGACAACCCGGCGGTGTCCTCTCCTTCGGCCCAATGAGGCTCGATTTCCGCCAGTTGCACGGAATTGGCCAGCGGCCCCGGCGTGAAAACCGAATCAATCTGCAGGCGGTAGAGCGCATTGAATGCGGGTTTTGCCAAGGCAAAGTCCCGTTTTTGCAACCGTCGCAGGAAGGTCTCGTTCCGTCGCGCATCCAGCACTTCCCAATTCTTGCCACCGTCACTGGAGCCCAGTAATTGCCAGTCGGCGGGATCACGGGGGTAAAAATCGTTGGCGGAAGTCAGTGAGTAGCCGACCAACCTGCGCACCGGCCCGTTGGCGCCAACGGTGGAGTTGGAAAGGACCTGGGAGGCTTGGCCGGCAAAGGAATCCAGCTCGGAAGAATCGCGGCCGAGCAAGTTCAATTGCGCGATGCTTTCCACCAAGATGTCGGCGTTGGTCGTGTACTGGCACTGCAACCAGCGATCGTGCGCCGGGCCAAGTCCGAAATCGAACCAATCGGTCTTGGGATCTCCGTCAAAGGCTTGCGAGGGTGGCGAGCGCAAGGGGTGGGCCCGGGAAGATGAAATCTTCATTCTCACTTGGGCGTCATTTGTGAAACCGGTGAAAGGTCCCATCAGCTCCAGTTCGGCCAGACTGGCCGTGGTGGTCTCATCCCGCGTGCGGGTCACTGCCAGGCGGTAGATGTTGTAGGAATTTTGATTGGTGACTGCGAACACGCGGCGCAGGTGATTGGTGAGAAACAGTTCGTTGGTGCGCGCATCGATGGTTTGCCAGGTGCGCCCGTCGTCGTTGGACCCCAACAGCAGCCAGTCCCTTGGCTCGGCGCTTTGGTGGTCGTCTGGATCCTGAGGCATGGGCGCCGTCATCGCGTAACTGGTCACCACCCTTCCCAGCTTGAGAGCGGGCGGGCTTGCCGCCGCGCCTGGGGCAAAAAAGCACCAGCACGCAAATAGCAAAATCTGCGGGCCTAGGGCGGCTCGTCTTAACTTTTTGGAACTATCCGTCATAGCTGAGACTTGCGTGATTTCCGAATCTAATATCGTGTTGGTTTGGCGGTAGTTCGCCCATGCATGCCGCACCCGCCCCCAACCTCCACACAAGCCGACTACTTGATTATCGGCTGATTCGTGAAGAAATTAAGCCCCGCATTTGACCTAAACCGGATTTCTTGAGGCCGGGGTGAGGGAGAATCTTCCCTCGCTGCGGGATGGCTCAGGAGGCCTTCACGACGCTGGGAGCATGTTCCTCGTTCTCCCGTCTAACGAGATATGAGACGATTCATACTTTTGCCCGTTTTGCTCTGTTGTTCCATTTTGCACGCCGAGGCCGATGGTTTCATCATCGTCGATCCAGGCCACGGGCGGCCGCCGGGGGATTACGCCTTTGCGCCGCTGGAAGTCACCTATCATCATGTCAATGTGAAGATCCACGGGCAAATCGCCACCACGGTCGTCGATCAGGAGTTTTACAACCCCAACCCGCTGCGGTTGGAGGGGACTTACCTGTTCCCCGTGTCCAAAGGGGCGCAGATCGACAAGTTCAGCATGGAAATCGGCGGGCGGCAGGCGCAGGCGGAATTGTTGGCCGCCGACAAGGCGCGCTCCATCTACGAGGAGATCGTGCGCAAACTGCGCGATCCCGCCTTGCTCGAATACGCGGGCCGGGATGTCTTCAAAGTGCGCGTCTTCCCCATCGAGCCGAACAGCCCCAAGCGCATTCAGCTTTCCTATTCGCAGGTGCTGCCCTCGGAGTCGGGGTTGATCAGCTACGTCTATCCGCTGAACACGGAAAAATTTTCGGCCAAGCCGATTAAGAACGTGAGCGTGAAAGTGGAGTTGGACAGCCCGAGACCGCTCAAGACGATTTATTCCCCCAGCCATGCCGTCGAGATCAAACGCGACGGCCCCCATCGCGCCACCGCCGGCTACGAGGCCGGGGACGCGCGGCCCGACACCGATTTCGCGCTCTATTTCGCGCCGGAAAATGACGAGGTGGGCGTGAATTTGTTGACGTGCAAATCCGCCGGGGAGGACGGTTACTTCCTGCTGCTGGCCTCGCCGGGAGCGGAGACCAAATCGGCCCAACCGGCGCCCAAAGACGTGGCCTTCGTGCTCGACACCTCCGGTTCGATGGCCGGCAAGAAGATCGAGCAGGCCAAAAAGGCGCTGCAATTCTGCGTAGAAAATCTCAATGACAGTGACCGCTTTGAGGTCATCCGCTTCTCCACCGACGTGGAGCCGTTGTTCGGCAAACTGACCGAAGCCACCAAGCCGAACCGCGCGCGGGCGGAAAGTTTCGTCCAGGACCTCAAGGCCATCGGGGGCACCGCCATTGACGACGCCTTGCGCCAGGTGCTGGCGTCGCGACCGGCCGCGGACGGCCGGCCTTTTATGATCGTGTTTCTGACCGACGGCGAGCCGACGGTCGGCGAAACGGACGAGGACACCATTGTGGCCCGTGTCAAGCAAGAGGGCCAGGGTCGCACCCGGGTTTTTTGTTTCGGCATCGGCGAGGATGTCAACACTCATTTGTTGGACAAGATCGCGGAGGAGACGCGCGCCGCCGCGCAATACGTGTTGCCCGAAGAAGACTTGGAAATCAAAGTTTCGTCGTTTTTCTCCAAGATCACGGAGCCGGTCCTGGCCAATCCGGCCCTGCGCGTCACCGGCGGGGCGCGCATCTCGAAGATGTATCCGCAAACGCTGCCGGATTTGTTCAAGGGCGCACAGTTGATCGTGGTGGGGCGCTATAGCGGCGAAGGCGCCGCGGCGGTGGAAATCGAGGGAACCGTCAACGGCCAAACCAGAAAGTTCGCACAGGACGTGAAGTTTGGCAGCGACTCGCCCGAAAGCGAGTTTATCCCGCGGCTTTGGGCCACGCGCCGGGTGGGTTACTTGCTGGATGAAATCCGGTTGCACGGCGAAAACGCCGAGTTGCGCGACGAGGTGACCCAACTGGCGCGGCGTTATGGCATCGTCACGCCCTACACGGCCTATTTGATTATCGAAGACGAAACACGGCGCAACGTGCCGCTGGGCCTGCAATCGCTGCCGCGACTGAATACCGACACCGCCGCGAAAGAAGTCGTGACACAGAACTGGAGCGACTTCAAGGACCAGCGGGGCGGGGAAAAGGCGCTGGCCGGCGCGCGCTACGGATCGACCTTGAGATTGGCCGAATCGCCCGCGGTGGCGGCGGCCAGCGGCGCGGTCGACGCGGGCCGCGCCCTGGGGTTGCGTTCGATCGCCGCGGCGCCGATGGCCGGGACTCCGATGACCGCGCCCTCCGCCGATTCGCGGGAGCGCGTGGCGCAGTACACGCAGCAAAGCCGGTTCGTGAGCGGCCGGAATTTTTTCCAGAACCAGGACCAACAATGGATCGATCCCGGCGTGCAGGACCTGGCCAACGCCAAGCGGGTGCGGGTGCAATTCAATTCGCCCGAATATTTCGCGCTGGCGGCACGGGAATCGCGCGCGTTGCCCTGGCTGGCCATGGGGCGAAATGTGCAGTTCGTTTTGGACGGCACGGTGTATGAGATATACGAGTAGGATGGTCGCGTCGAGTCGAGTTATCGTTTGTTTCTTGCCGCGTGACGGATGCCAGGGTAGAATGTGGTCATGCTGGAATGGAGCCAATGGTCCTGACGAGGGACGGCTTGCGCCATTGGAATCAAACCGGGTCAGCCCAGTCAAATCAGTCAGAGGAGATTTTACCATTAGAACTTCTAATCTGCTCTCGATGAGAGGGGGATGCTAATATGATTTGTGCCGAAAGCTTTTGTTTGTTATCTCTCACGCGAGGTCATGAGCCATTCATCCCTTTGCACGTCGGGAAGAAACTTGTTGTTGGCCGCGCTTCTTTTTCTGCTCGGCGCGGCGAATCCGCGTTCCGTGGAAGCGGCTGGAGTGACGATTATCACTCACGGCTTCGAACTGGATGCGGACTACCCGACGTGGGTCACCGCGTTGGCCGATGCCATTCCAGATTATATGCAAGCGCGTTTTCCCGCATTGGATAACACTTGCTCGACCTATAAGCTCACCATCGCGGCTCCCAACGGAGATTTCTCTTACTCTCCACCCACTCGCACTGATGGCAGTCCGCCATCGGCCACGGCCTCCGGTGAAATCATCATCGAACTCGATTGGAGCGCGTTGTCCGGAGACCTGGAAGACACTTACGCCAGCACCTACAACGTGGCGTCTTTTGTCAGTCAAATTCTTATGGCGACAAATTCTTTTCCCGAGCTGAACGGACATCCCGCCATCGAATTTCCGATTCATCTTCTGGGACATAGCCGTGGGGGCTCTTTGATGGCGCAGATTAGTTACGTTCTTGGAACCAATGGCATTTGGACCGACCATCTAACCACCCTCGACCCCTATCCCCTCAATAACGATGGCAATGATGATTTTCCGGTCCCGGTCGTTGATGCTCCGGCTCAGTACACCTATGCGACCGTTCTCTTTGCCGACAATTTCTGGCAGGACCTCGGAGCCGGCGTGTATTTTGGCGATCCAGACGGAGAACCCGTGGCCGGGGCCTATGTGCGCCAGCTTGAAGATCTTTCCGGAGGTTACTGGAATCAATCAGAGACGGAAGGTGCTGATCACTCCAACGTGCATCTTTGGTATTTTGGGACAATCGATTTGGACACTCCAGCCAGCGACACAGCAGCATCGATCACGAGCGTGGAACGGGCCAGTTGGTGGGTAAGTTCCGAAGAGGAAGGGACCAACGCCGGATTTGAATACAGCCTCATCGCCGGGGGCAATCGCATGAGCACCAATAGACCAGTTGGCCCGGGATTCCCCGCCATCGTGGACGGCTATAACAAACGGTGGAATTTCGGCGCGGGAGATTCGGCCAATCGCACGGCCCTGCCCTCCAACCGCGGAACGTGGCCGAACCTCATCCAATTCGACGTGACGAGCTCCAACACGGTCATGGCTGGCAATTTGATTGACACTTCCTTGTATTACCAATACGCCGGGAAATCCAATGTGACCCTTTCGATTTATTTCGACACAGACCATAATCCCTACAACACCAACAGCACGCTGATCCTGCAAGAGCAGGTGCCTGCCACAGGCGCGAGCGCCATCAATGTTTATTCAAACCTGGCTTTGACCACCACTAACGTGCCGCCCGGCGTCTATGCCATCTACGGAAAAATTTCCGACGGCGCGCACACTCGCTATATTTACGCGCCCGAATCGGTCGAAATCTTTTCCGGGCCGCCAGTCTTGGGGTTGGCGGAAGTAAATGGCGCGCAATTGGTCCTCGGCGTGAGCGGTTCTCCCGGCCAAAGCGTGGTGCTGCAATCTTCGTCCGACCTGCGGAACTGGCTGCCGCTGGCGACCAATACCTTGACCTCCGCCGGTTGGACCTACACGAACAGCCAACCGCACAACTTTGGCCAGCAGTTTTATCGCGCGTTGCTGTTGCCGTGACCGGCGTGGCTCAGAGCGGATCGATGACGCCGGAGCCTGTGACTTTGTGCCGCACTTGGGACGGATTGCCGGAATAACGCACGTTACCCGAGCCGGTCACCTTGGCGTCCAGTTGCTCGGTGGCGCGGACTGCGGCGTCGCCCGAACCGGTCACAGCCACCTGCACGTTTTTGGCGGCGAGATCGCCAGCCCGCAAGTCGCCGGAACCGGTGATGGAGGCATTCAGCCGATCGGCGACCCCTTTGAGAACGACGTCACCTGATCCCGTCACCCTGGCCTCCAGGTCGCCGGCCTTCAATCCCGCGACATGGATGTTGCCGGAGCCAAAGACGGCCACACCGTTGAGCGCGGGCACGGTAATGGTCACTTTCACCCCAAGGCTGGTGTTGTAGGAGTGTTTGGTTTTGATTTTGAGCGTCTGGCCCTCAACCGTTGTTACAATATTCGTCAGGATGTTGTCATCCGTGGTCACCGCGACCGAGGCCGCGGGACCCACGGCCACTTCGACCTCGGGCGAGCCGGCGAGGTCGATTCTCGAGAAGGAGGCAAGCGCGCGGGACTCGGTTTTGGAATGGCCGGAGCCTTGGATGGCGTAGGGATCGCAGCTACCGATGCTCAGGAAGCCGAGACACAATACAGGCATGGACATCATTTTCATACCGGCATCACACACCCGGAAGCAAAAAGTTTCAAGAAAATGCCGAAACCCTTGGCGAGCCCAGGCCTCGAAAATTGTTCGTTACCGTACTCGACGCCAGTGGCAGGTTCGAGTAAGCTGCGCGCATGTCTAATGCAAAGGGCGCGGACAAACCCGCGGTTGATGTAAATGACCTGCCCTTCGAGGAGGCGCTCAAACGGCTCGAGACCATCGTCGAGTCGATGGAAGGGCAGGATTTGCCTTTGGAGACTTTGCTGGCGCGCTACGAGGAAGGCGCCGGCTTGACCGCCCTGTGCCAAAACAAATTGAACGAGGCGGAATTGAAAATCCAACAATTGGAGAAAAATGCTAAAGGCGGCTTGTCTCTCAAGCCGCTCCACGCGCCGGAGGAAACCGCATGAATCGTTATCTCGACATGGTCGATCACCCCTCGCACGTCAAAAAACTGACGCTGGACCAATTGGCCCAGTTGGCGGAGGAGATTCGTCACGAATTAATCACCAAATTGGCCAAGAACGGCGGCCACGTCGGCCCCAACTTGGGCGTGGTGGAATTGACCATCGCCCTGCACCGCCTCTTTTCCACCCCGCACGACAAGTTTGTCTGGGACGTGAGCCACCAAAGTTATGTCCATAAATTGTTGACCGGGCGCAAAAACAGGTTTGACACGATTCGGACGACCGACGGCTTGAACGGCTTTGCGCTGCGCTCGGAAAGCGAGCACGATTGCTACGGGGCGGGCCATGCCGGCACGGCGCTGTCGGCGGCGCTGGGCATGTGCGCGGCGCGCGACCAGCGCGGCTCCAACGAGCACGTGGTCTGCATTTTCGGCGACGCTGCGTTGACCAACGGCATTTCCTTCGAGGCTCTCAACAACATCTCCCAGACCACCCGGCGCTTTATCGGCATATTGAACGACAACGAATGGAGCATCGCCAAAAACGTCGGCGCCATTTCCAGCTATCTCAACAAGCTCATCACGAATCCTCGCTACAATCAACTGCAACGCGACCTGGAGCGCCTGGTCAAACGCATGCCCAAAGGCGAGCTGGCCCTGCGCCTGGGCCACAAGGCCGAGGAGGCCCTCAAAAGCGCCTTTACCGAAGTGGCGATGGAACAGAATGTGCCAGCATTGGAATCCGACGGGCGCGGCGGCCACGGCAGCAGCCTCATTTTCGAGGAGATGGGCCTCCGTTATGTGGGGCCCATCGATGGACATAATTTGCCCCTCTTGCTCAGTTCGCTGGAGTACGCCAAGGCCAGTGAGGTCCCGGTGGTGCTGCACGTCTTGACCAAGAAAGGAAAGGGTTATGAGGCGGCCTTGAATCATCCCGAAAAATTCCACGGCCTCGGCCCTTACGATCCGGTGACCGGCGACACACCCGCAGTCAAACCCGGCACGCCTCCCAACTACCAGGATGTCTTCGGTCAAACGATGGTCAAACTCTGTCAAAAGGACAATTCCATCGTCGGCATCACCGCCGCCATGCCCAGTGGCACCGGTTTGAAAGCCCTGGAAAAGGCCATGCCGCGCCGATATTACGACGTCGGCATCGCCGAGGAGCACGCCGTCCTCTTCGCCGCCGGGATGGCCACGATGGGATTCCATCCCGTCTGCGCGATCTACTCGACTTTTTTGCAGCGCGCGTATGACTGCATCGTGCATGACGTGGCGTTGCAGGATTTGCCGGTCATTTTTTGCATGGACCGCGCGGGGCTTTCCGCCAACGACGGGCCAACCCATCACGGGTTGTTCGATATCGCCTACTTGCGCTGCGTGCCCAACATTATCGCCATGGCCCCGCGCCACGAGGACGAACTGGCCGACATGATGTTCACCGCCACCCATCAGAAGCACCCGGTTTTCATCCGCTATCCGCGCGGCGCTGGAGAGGGCGTGCCTGTCAAGGAACAACCCGCGCTGTTGGAGATCGGCAAGGCGGAGGTGACGCGCAACTTTGCCGGCCAGGCGGGCCGCAAGGTAGCCCTTTTTGGATTGGGCAACATGCACGGCGTCGCCGAGCAGGCGGCCGGGCAATTGATGGCCGAAGGTTTCGATTGCGCCGTGATCAATCCCCGCTTCACCAAGCCGCTGGACGCAGGCACGACCGAATTTTTCGCGCGCGCCGCCGAAGTGGTAGTGACGCTGGAAGACCATGTCCTGTGCGGCGGCTACGGGGCAAGCGTGCTGGAGCTCTTGAGCGAAAAGCGCGTCACCACCCCGGTGCTGAGGATCGGCTGGCCGGACCAATTCATCGAGCACGCCTCCACGGTCGATCACCTGCGCCAAAAATACGGGCTGACGGCCGACAATGTGGCGACCCGGTTGAAGGCCTTGCTGGCCGGGGAGCAGCCGGCTCGCCTGACGGCAGTGGCCTAGAATCACGCCGCGGCATCGAGGAGAGCTTCAGGATGCCGCGCGGCGACGCGGAGGAGCACGCGCGCGGCTCCGCTTGGTGTGCGGCTTCCTTGCTCCCAGTGGTGCAACGTGCGAACGCTGATGCCCAGCAGGCGGGCAAATCGGCTCTGCGACAAGCCAATCTTTTCCCGCGTGGCGGCGATGCTCTTATTCCAAGCCGTTTTTTGCGCGCGGCAAAAAGACTTGGGGTTAATCGCGCGGCGCGTGAAGCCGCCTTTTCCATCCGAGCGCACCTCCCAAACGTTTGCGGGTGTAGCCGTGCCGCGCGCAATTCTTTCCTTGGCCGCAATCATTTCCTTTATGCTGCGAGATTTCATAATGTCACCTTTCTTTTCAGTTCTTCAATTTTAGAAGCCGCCAAGTTTTCCTGTTCGCTTTTGGCGTATAGGTCCAAGAGCAAAATCCTGTCAGCGGACGCCCACCAGAAATAGACGATCCGCGCGCCGCCCCGTTTGCCGTGACCTTTGCAGGCCCAACGGACCTTGCGCAGTCCGCCTGAAGCCGGAATGACTTTGCCCACTTCGGGATGGACGGCGAGCCATTCCAACAGCCGGAACAATTCTTCATCCTCCATCAAGCCTTTCCGCCGCTTTTGGAAGCCATGGTCTTCCATGAAGATCATCCGCAACGACTATACTCCAATGGAGCATGATGTCAAGGGCGGAAACAGGCGAAGAGCGGCGCGGACGAAACCGGCGCGGATAAAACGCGCTTGCCGCCAGCCGGTTTTCCCGGTAATCGTGTAGCGTATGAGTACGGTTGAACTCGCATTTAGAAAGGTCAAGAAATTGTCGGCTCCCCAGGCGCTGGAATGGTTGGGTTGGCTGGATGGGCGACCGGCAAAGGGTGCGTCTGGGAAACGGCGCTCCCAGCCCTGGTGGCGCAAAGGCACGCCTCACCAGCGCAGGAAGAAAGCTCAAAGCGTGGGAGGACTCTGTCCGCGGAACCACCTATTGGGAGATTCCTCGAATCCCGGACGAGTTGGTCAGTAAATTGTGAATGATTCCATCCCCGCCCCGGGCCAGACGGTGCGTTTAACCATTGACGACATCGCTTTCGGCGGCGAGGGGGTCGGGCGCGTGAACGATTTCGTGGTCTTTGTGCCCTTCGTCGCGCCCGGCGAAACGGTGGAGGTGGAATTAATCGAGGTCAAGAAACGTTTTGCCCGCGCGCGCTTGCTCAAAATCCTGCAACCTTCGCCCGAGCGGGTGCAGCCGGCCTGCCGCTATTTCGGCGAGTGCGGCGGCTGCCAGTACCAGCACCTCGCGTATCCTGCCCAACTGCGGATCAAGCACAAACAAGCGTGCGATTTGCTGCAAAGAATAGGCGGCATCGACCCGGCGCGGGTCGATCCGGTCGTCCCCTGTCCGGCGCCATACGGCTACCGCAACCGGATCATGATCCGCAGCCAGTGGGACAAGTTCAAGCAGGGATTGAATCTCGGATTTTTGCGCGCGGACAACCGCCTGGTGGTGGACATCGAGGAGTGCAAAATCGCCGAACCGGCCCTCAACGAGCAAATCCGCCTCGTGCGCCAGCAACCGCCCCCCAAGGGGGGAATCAAGGTGGTGTTGCGCGCCGCCGCCCAGGGCTGGGAGGTGCCGCGCGACTCGTTTTTCCAGAACAACTTTCATCTCTTGCCCGCCTTGGTGGAAACCGTTGGCGCCCGCTTGCGCGACAGCGGCTCGCGCTTCTTGATCGATGCCTATTGCGGGGTGGGATTCTTCAGCATCGAGCTGGGCGGCTTGGTGGAAGAATTTGCCGGAGTGGAAGTGGACACAGCCTCCATCCACGCCGCCCGGTGCAATGCCCGCGCGCATGGCTGCGGCAACGGCCAATTCCTGGCCGGCCGGACGGAAGACCTTTTGCCGCGGATGCTGGGGCGATTCGAGGCCCATTGCACCACCGTCATTCTGGACCCGCCGCGCACCGGTTGCCCGGCGGCGATGCTGCAAGGCTTGCGCCAGGCGGGCCCGCGCCAGGTTCTCTACGTCTCCTGCCACCCGGCCACCCTGGCTCGGGACTTGAACGTTTTGCGCGCGGGCAATGTCTTTGAAGTAACGAAAATAGTTCCATTGGACCTGTTTCCGCAAACTCAACACACGGAATGCGTCGCCGACCTGAGATGGACGGCGCCGCCCGCAGGCGGTGCATAAGCCTTGCCAACAGGCCGCAGGCTCATCCATACTGAACTACTCATGACCGCAGAAGACAAGATCAACCCACCTCAAAAGCGGCCCATTCTGCTTTCCCCGTGGCTGGTCGTCGTTGGGGCCTTGCTGTTGTATGGACTGACGCTGAACCATTGGGTGTCCCTCAAAGCCCTGCCCTTAATGTCGCAAGTGACCGGCTGGGACTGGCATCCCTACTCGCTGACCTGGCGTCCGAAGCTCATGGCGCCATTGTTCCTTTTGCTGACTTCTCCAGTGCGCCTCCTGCCCGTGGCCTGGCAGCCGGCGGCCCTGAATATCTTCACGGCCGTCTGCGCCGCGCTGACGCTCGGTTTGCTGGCTCGTTCCGTGCGCTTGCTGCCCCAGGATCGGACGCGGGACCAGCGTTTCCGCGAATTTGCCGCCCATGCCTTGCTCTCCTTCCGGGCCGCCTTTTTGCCGGTGCTCTTCGCGGTGCTGATCCTGGGCACACAACTGACCTTCTGGCAAAACGCCGTCGTGGCCACCGGTGAGATGCTCGATCTGCTCCTCTTCGCCTTTGTCATTAATTGCCTGCTGGAATATCGCGCTTCCCAGAGCGACAAATGGCTGCTGCTCTCGGCCTTCGTCTATGGCTTGGGGGCTACCAACAATTGGGCCCTGCTGGGCTTTCTTCCATTATATGTGTTGGCGATTCTTTGGCTCAAGGGTTTCGCCGGGTTTTTCAATCAAGGCTTTTTGGCGCGCATGTTTGTCTGCGGCATGGCGGGGCTTCCGCTCTATTTGCTCGTCCCCTTTCTGGGCAGCGGCCACGGCAGCAATGAGGATTTTTGGTCCCTTCTGCACCAGGAGTTTGGCTCCCAAATGTATCACCTCAGATTGGTGCCGCATTGGCTGGTGCTGGTGGCGGCGGTGCCCACCATTCTGCCGCTGGTCTTTGCCGCCATTCGGTGGCCCTCCTTTGAAGGGGAAGTCAGCGCCGCCGCCAACATTTTGACGCGCGGGATGTTCAGACTCTTGCACGTCGCGTTCCTGGCTTTGGCGCTGGTGACGTTTTTCGATTTCAAATTCAGCCCCAGCGTGCGCATGCGCGAGCAGCCCGTGAGTTTCCTGACCTTCTACTACATGGGGGCTCTCTGCGTGGGATATTTCAGCGGCTACATCCTGTTGGTCTTCGGCGTGCCCCGTTTGCAATCTTGGGAAAGGGAGGGTCCGCTGACACGCCTCAACCGCATCTCCCTGTCGGCGGCGGTGTGGCTGCTCGCCTTCGGCGCCCCGGCCTTGCTGGTTTGGGAAAGCTGGCCGCACATTCTTGCCGGCAACAGCCGCGTGCTGCAGCAATTCTCGCAAAGGACCTTGGAAGGGTTGCCCGCCAGCAAGGCGATCGTGCTCAGCGATGACGCGGCCCGATTGTACCTGCTGCAAGCCGAGTGCCAGCGCCGCGGCCTGCTCAACCAGCACATCCTTATTGACACCGAATGTTTCGCTCATCGTGAGTACATCCTCCATCTGATTTCGCAGTACCCCGAACTCAAGTCCGTGGTCACGACCAATCTGGACCGCTTGCCGCGCGTTCTGGGCAGCGAAAATCTGGTCCGCTTCATGTATCTGGTCACCAAGAACTATCCGGTTTATTACTTGCACCCCAGCTTTGGCTATTACTTTGAGAAACTTTATCTCAAGCCGCGCGGGCTGGTCTATGAACTCAAGCCCTACACCACCAATATGACCCAACTGCCTCTGGTCACGGAGCCGGAGATCAAAACCAACCAGGCTTTTTGGGCCCATCTGGAAAACGGCCAAAAGAGCCCCCTGCAAAAGCTGGCCGGACTGGCCAAGCTGGATGCCGATGCCGAGGCCGTCAGCGTCGATTACTCCGTGGCGCTGGATTATTGGGGAACCGAACTGCAAAAGGCCGATTACCTCAAAGAAGCGCACCAGCAATTTGCCGCGGCTCTCCGGCTCAATACCAACAACTTTATCGCCTCCATCAACCTGGAGTACAATGATCGATTGCAGAAAGGCGACCACCGCCCCGTTGATTCCGCGGACACGTTAGCCAAGGCTCTTTCCTTCTACCATGGATTACTGGTGCCGCTGCTCCGGCGCAACGGACCGGCCGACGAACCGGGCCTGGACTTGCAACTGGGCGAGGTGCTGGCCTTGGGCCACAATTTTGTCCAGGCCTCCATCCTCTTCCAGCGCCGCTTGCAGTTGCTGCCCGACGATCCGGATGCGCAATTGGCCATGGCTAAAACCTACGCCGACCACTACCAACCGGCCCAGGCGCTGGACTTGATCCACAAACTCAGGCTCTCCTCCCACATCAACCCGTGGGAATTGGATCGTTGCGAAGCCTCGGCCTATATGGCCAAAGGCGATGATCTCATGGCGGAAAGAGTGCTCCGCAAGGCCGTCCAGGCAGATCCCAAAGATGAAAATCGCGTCGCCACCTTGGCCGACTTCTATCGTGTCCGCGGGCTGTCCTTGCTGGGCGCGCGCAAGGACGCCGAGGCTGTGCGCGCCTTCACCAACGCATTGGCCAATATCGATTTGCAATTGAAGTTGCTGGCCTCCCCCAGCCACGACGCCGTCCCAACCTTCGATGTGGCCGAGACGCTCCTTCACAAGGCTGAAATAGAAGTCAAGCTCAACTCTTTCGCCGAGGCCGTCTCCACTC
>Ga0302324_100014939_pt1 | contig 15613 bp, 12 predicted proteins | sample Palsa_T0_1_FD_201949 | JGI IMG/M metagenome (GOLD analysis project Ga0302324, IMG submission 201949) | Peat permafrost microbial communities from Stordalen Mire near Abisko, Sweden - Palsa_T0_1 | ecosystem: Environmental > Terrestrial > Soil > Palsa > Peat permafrost | place: Sweden: Abisko...
TTGGGTCCACGCGCCACCGTTCACCTCGGGCTTGGCGAATGTCGCGTTCTCGTTCAGGATCCGCACCTGACGCGTGCTCGCGTTGGTCCAAGCACCGATCACGCCGTTACCCGTACCCTTCAGACAAGCGGCGGGTAGCTCCAACGCCAACGTCGTGATGTTCTTGTTCGCAAGCACGTTGTTGGTCGCGCTCTGAGTAATGCCGCCTGGAAATGGCTTGCCGGGAGGCGGATTGTACGTCGGGTTATTGTCGCCCTCGATTGGGACGAGGTTCACCAAGTCGAAGATCTCGCCAAGGTTCACGACGAATCCTTCCTTGCGCTGTCCAACGAACACCCGCCCCGGCGATCCGCAGCCCGGAATGGTGATGTTGTAGATGTACTGCGCCGCGTAGGCCGCGTAGCCCGCATCCGAGCCGAAGCCCTTCTGGCCGATGTAGTCCATCGGACGGGTGAAGGTCGTGCTGCCGTTGGTCGCATTCGTGATCGGCGTCGCAGTGCCGCTGCGCGCCGGGCCCGTGACCAAGGTAAGCGTATAGGTCTCGATGAAGTTGAGATTGGCCGAACTCGCGGCGCTGATGGGCCCCACATTCTTGAGCGGGACGGCGACGCTTTTCGTGCTGCCGGCGGGCCCCACGTTAAGCGCGATTCCGGCGTCGTTGTTGGCGAGCGTGTTGGTGAATTGAAACTGGAAGGTTAGATCTTCCACACCATCGCCGCTGTTGTCGATCTTGATCTCGTACAGCCCGGCCTGGTCGAGTGCAAAGTAGTTCGGGCCGCCGTAGGGATCCTGCAAAGGGATGTAGTTGGCGAGGATGGTGACGTATCCCGCCCGGCCCGCTTCATAGCTATTAAACATGTAAAGATCGGTGGCATCGAGGGTTGGCAAGCGCGAGATATTGGGCGCCTCCCGATGACTCGAGGCAAATGCAAGCAGCGGCGCGGAGAGGGCCGCGACTACGGCCCATGGGTACTTGGACATGAAAACCTCCTGAATGGCCCTTGGGCGCGGCTCGATACCGCGTTCGTCAGGGTGTTATACGTAGGGAGGCCTTATCCGGATGCACCCGGCGAGACAGGCAGGAGAATTTCCTCACCGCGTGCCGTCGCCACAGCCGATGGCGTCGGATAAGCTGGGCCGCGCGGAACCCGCTGAGGATGTCGGTCATGAAACGTTTAATAGCTTTTGGGCTCGCCTGCTCGCTGCTCGGTTCGCCCGCCAATGCGGCGCTGAAGCCGGGGTCCCCGGCGCCCGATTTCACAACGCAAGCGACGCTGGCCGGCAAACCATTCACCTTTGCGTTGGCCGATGCCCTCAAGTCAGGTCCGGTCGTACTCTACTTTTATCCGGCTGCGTTCACGCATGGCTGCACCATCGAGGCGCACGACTTTGCCGAGGCGACCGACAGGTTCAAGGCCCTTGGCGCCACAGTCATCGGCGTCTCGCATGATTCGATCGATACGCTCAATAAGTTCTCGGTCAGCGAATGCCGGAACAAATTTGCCGTCGCCTCCGACGCCGGCCAGAAAATCTCGAAAGCCTACGACGCGGTGCTGTTCTTCACCTCGTACTCGAGCCGCACGTCCTACGTGATCGCGCCGACCGGGAAAATCATCTATGCCTACTCCTCGCTGAATCCGGACAGGCACGTAGAAAACGCCCTCGCCGCCGTCGCTCAGTGGCGACGAGATCAGCAGAAAGGTTCTTAAGAGGGCTCGGGTGCGCGCTGCCGCGCGTGTTCAGCTCGCAGCGCCCAGCGCCACCACGTGATGCTGCGCTGAGACCACCACGCCGCCTGGGTTCTCGACCGTGACGGCGAACGCTTTCGCGAGGCGCACCGGTACTGCCGCATGGATCGGCACGATCACCTCGGACGAATCTGCGGGGACATCGAATATGCCGCCATCCACCGGATAGCGCTTATCCCGCCCGCCATCGAATATCCATGTCTGGTACTGCTGCAAGCGCGGGTCATTGGGCTTCAGGCCGACGAAATGCAAGAAGCCGCGCTGCGTGACGGGATCCCATACCACATCGCCCGTGACGCCCGCCGCGGCCGGATCCTTGGTGGGCGTGAGCTGCACCTTGATCGATCCCGCCTGCGCAAGCAGCGCGGCGCGTTCCTCGGCCGGCGTCGGCGGTGCCGGGGGCGTACTCACCACCGGTGCCGCGGGGGCTTGGGTGGCCTGAGGCGCTTGCGCCACAGGCTTGGCGGGCGGAGGCGATCGCAGCCAGGCGAACAGTGCCAGCAACAGGCACGCAGCGGCTGCGTACCAGCCGGCAGCACCGGTCCGGGTGTCCGTGGGAGGTTTCGGCCTTGCAATCTCTCGATCAGAGACGAGTTCAACCGGTCGGCGATGCGCGACGAAATCTTGCGCCTGCTCTTCGAGGCGAGCCTTGAGAGCTGCCGGCAACGATTCGAGGGGCGACGTGCTCGCCGCCAGCGTGATCGCAGCGGCCGCGCGTTCGAGGTCCCGCGAATACTCACTCGCAACGGCGCTGTCCAAGATGTCGAGCGCGCGCTGCTCCTCCGGCGACAGCCCTTCCGTGACTTGTTTGACCAGCAAATCGATCATGGCCTCATCCGGCTGATTTTCCGGGCCCGTCTCAGACATCGGACCTCCCAGAGATCTGCTTGGCACCCACTCGCATGCATTCGCGGACGCGGATGAGCCCGCGGCGCATGCAGGATTTGACCGTGCCCAATGGCATGCCGAGCCGCCTCGCGATTTCGGATTGCGTCAGGCCCTGCAGAAGCCCAAGCTCGAGCACTTGCCGCTGATCGGGCCGCAATTCGGCGAGCGCTTGCATGGCTTGAGCGACCTCGATCGAGGTGTCCGCCGTACTACCGCTGCCCGGATCCGACCACGCCACGGACTCGAGAACCTCGTCGGAAGAATCCATGGGAGGCTCAGCGGCGCTCTTGCGCAGCCGGTCGATCAAACGACGGCGGGCGATCATGGCGATAAACACTTTTTCCGAGCCCTTGGACTCATCGAAGCGAGCCGCGCTGCGCCATATCTGCAGAAAAATATCCTGTGTCGCATCTTGCGCGTCCGCGGCCGTGCGCGACAGTCGCCGGGCCAAGCTCCACACGAGGGCGCCGTATTGATCGATGCACTCGCGTACTGCATTCGAATCGCCGTTTGCGATGCGTTGGAGCACGGACGGGTTCATGGATCGACTTGAAAGCTTATTCGGACGACCAGCAAGAGTGGATTCCGCCGTATCGCGACATCATTGCGCACACGATAGCAGAACCGGGGTAAGCACTCGCCGAATTCCTGCTTCTCGGTCCAGAGCGCGGAGCGGCTCGGGCGGCCCGCTGCTGCCGAAAAGGGCTCGAACGCGACGGCATTGCCCGCTGGCCAGCGCAAGAAGGCAACGCATCCGAAACGAACTGCCATCCGAATTCTCAGCGACAGGCTGATTGAATAGCTTCCACATCGACTAAGGTGCATCCGGCAGAGCGGCTGCAGCGTATACCATGGTAACTGACAGGGGTGGAAAGCGGTGCCCATGACGAACTTTGAATCTATTGCTGGACCCCTCCCCCACCCTGCTCGGGCGATCCTATTCTCACGCGCCGAATGGGCCCGGTTGGGCTTGCTATACGGGTTTATAGCCTTCCTGCATATCCTCGGCTGGGGCACGTATCTGCACTATTCAGGGCGCTACCCGCCACTGATAGGTCTGGGGTTCGTCGCCTATATGTTCGGCCTGCGTCATGCCTTCGATGCCGACCACATCGCAGCCGTCGACGATACCGTACGCTATATGCTGCAGAAGCGGAAAAGCCCACTCGGCGTCGGATTTTTCTTCTCCTTAGGTCATTCGACGGTCGTGCTCGGTCTGGCGATCGGCATTGCATTTGCTGCGACTGCCATCAAAGCCGGACTGCCGCAGCTCAAAAACATGGGCGCGATCATCGGTGCGAGCGTCTCCGGGACCTTTCTATGGATCATCGGAATTCTCAACTTATTGGTATTCCTCGATATCCTGAAGGTCTGGCAAACGGCCAAGTCCGGGACTCACAGCCATGCGCATCTTGAGGCGCTGTTGCAGAAGCGTGGGTTGCTCAATCGCTTATTGGGTGGACGCCTGCAAAAGCTCATGAATCACAGTTGGCAGATGTATCCCCTGGGACTGCTGTTCGGTTTGGGCTTCGACACGGCATCCGAAGTGGGGCTGCTTGCCATGACCGCGGGAGCCTCTGCCGGCGATTTACCGGTGCCCGCGGTACTGAGTCTACCCGTGCTGTTTGCGGCAGGCATGACCGTCATGGATACGACCGACGGCGTGCTGATGTCAAAGGCCTACGACTGGGCATTCTTGAACCCGTTGCGAAAAATCTTCTACAACATTACAACGACTGGATTGTCGGTCGCCGTCGCGTTACTGATCGGCACCATCGAACTCCTGCAAGTGTTCATCGGGCTGCTGGACGTACGCAGCCCATTCTTTGATTTCATTGCGGGACTGAACTTCGGCGTGTTGGGCTATATCATCGTCGGCATGTTCCTGCTGGGGTGGGCATTATCGGTCGCATTTTGGAAATTAGGTCGCCTTGAGCGACGCTTTTCCATGCAGATGGGTCCCCACGTACATACCCACGTGCACGCCGATGGCTCAGAGCATTCGCATGATCATCTGCATGCGCACATCGAATGACACCGTGGCTCAAATGCGCCGACTGAAGCGAACTTTGGGATTGGTGCTGCTGGCAAGCGCGATGGCGGCGCCCGGTGCCAGTCGAGCTGACACGGTGGCCAGTCTGTTGGGCAATTTCACCATCAATCAATTCTGTGGACTCGAGCTCGGGCACCAGTCCGTCGAGGTTCATTACGTCGTCGTATTTGGACAATTACCCGCCCTGCATGAGCTGCATTTAGCGGACACCGACGGCGATGGCGTCACCTCGCAAGCCGAACGCGATGCGTACGTCGGTAAACTTGCGCCGGGCTTTGCCGAAAGCCTTGTGCTAAAGGTCGATGGGTCAATCGTTCCGTTGCATGCGACCCATTGGGCGAGCAGTCTCCCGACCGAGCAAGGGGGCTTCTCTCTACGCGTCGATGTGGATCTCGCCGCTGCACTGCCGCCCGCGCCCGGGGACGCTTTGCGGAGGCTCGAGTTCATCAATCGAAACTACGCCGGCCGGATGGGATGGCACGAAATCGTCATCAAGCCGGTGCCCGGCCTGGTGGTATTTGATACCAATTCATTCAGTACGTCTCTGACCGGCGGCCTGACCGAAGCGCTGCAGTCGCTTCCCGCCGCCGGACCGCTCGATGAGCGTACGGCGCGCTTGAGTTTCGGCACGGGCGCTCCGCCCGGGGCCGCGCTTCTTAGAGCGCGAAATGGTACTGCGATGGTCTCGCCTACGCGCACGACGCCGACTAGGACTGTCGGCGTTACGTCGGAGAGTAAGTGGATAGCGGTTCGCACCCGACAGCTGGTGGACGCGATATCTGGCCCGCACGTGCCGCGACGAGTCACATTGCTGGCTCTATTGGGAGCATTCCTGTTGGGCGCGGTGCACGCATTGTCGCCTGGCCATGGCAAAACCATCGTCGGCGCTTACTTGATCGGCTCCCGGGGTACGCCACGGCACGCGGCATTCTTGGGCCTGACCGTCACCGTCACCCACACGATAGGCGTATTTATCCTGGGTTTCGCGACTTTGTACGCCTCGCAGTACATCGTGCCCGAACGGTTGTTCCCCATATTGAGCCTGATATCCGCCATCCTCGTACTGGGAATGGGCATCGTATTATTAGTACAACGAGGAAGCGCCGCACGCCAGGCGCTGTCCAAGGTAGTTGGCGCTCCAGTACCTACCTTGCGCTTCGTGAAATCCGAAGCGCCTGCACCCACCGGCGCACGGGACCTCATTTTCGCGCCTGTCGCGCACATGATCGATGCCACGATGCACTCACACGGCGGCGGTCCGATGCATTCGCACCTGCCGCCCGGCGCGGCGGGCGAAAGGATCACCTGGCGCAGCCTGCTGACCCTCGGAGTTTCGGGCGGCCTGGTTCCTTGCCCCTCCGCCATGGTGTTGCTCCTCGCCGCGATTGCCGTCAATAAAGCCGCTTATGGCATGCTCTTGGTGGTCGCGTTCAGCGTCGGTCTCGCGCTCACGCTGACCCTGGTCGGCGTTGCGTTCCTATATGCCCGCAATCGCTTTCGCAGCCCCAGTGCCGGCGGCCGCTGGGCGCCTTTATTGCCGGCGTTCAGTGCCGGCACCATTACGATAATCGGTATCGCCTTATGCTTCGGAGCACTGCGGAGCTTCGGTTCGTAGACGCGTGCCCTGGCGTGGTGCGAGGCTTCGGGGGCCGATTGGCTGCCATGAAGGCTTAGTCTAGAAGCCGTAGGGACCCCCGCGTTCCAGGGCTCGCCGATAGGCGGCGCGCGCGTGAATGCGATCGAGAAATGCCATCAACTGCGGGCGACTCGCGTTCAAACCCGCGCGCGAAACGGCCGCTTCCAATGGAAAGCTCATCTGCACATCCGCCGCTGTGAATTCTTCACCGGCAAACCAGGCATGTGCCCCAAGCTCAGCTTCCAGGTAGTCCAGATGCCGCTTCAGGTTGGGAGCGATGAAGGAGCTCTGCACCGCCCCGGCGATTCGGCGGGCGACGGCGCTGATCGGCCAAGGTACGGGGTTCGTGGCAATACGATCGAACACGAGCTTCATGAGGAGCGGCGGCATGAGCGAGCCCTCCGCATAATGAAGCCAATAGGTATAGCGCAGTCGCTCCGCGCTGCCCGCCGGAGGTATCAACCGCCCATGGCCGTATCTATCGACCAGATACGTGATAATGGCACCCGATTCGGCCACCATGACGTCGCCGTCTGCGATGACCGGCGCCTTGCCGAGTGGGTGTACCGAGAGCAGCTCCGGGGGAGCGAGCATTGTTTTTGTGTCCCGCTCGTAACGCTTGACCTCGTAAGGGACGCCTAACTCTTCGAGCAACCAAAGTACCCGCTGCGACCGGGAGTTGTTGAGATGATGAACGACGAGCATCCCATCATTATACGGGACACGCCGGTGCTCGCTCGATGGGCCAATTTGGGCATCCGCGCTTGTCCGGGGCAATCGTTGAAACGCGGTCTCTTCGCATGCATCCTCCTATCCACGAAGCGCCGTGCCTGCTGCGGCGTCTCGCAGCCGACCGGCGGCCCGCCGGGCAATCCTCCGCATTCGCTCGGCCCCGGGCGGTCTCGAAATCAATGATGCGGTTTCAGGTGACGGTGAGTGCTGTCATCGTGCGTGTGAGGTGTGCCGAGCTACGCGTCGAAAACCAGGGTGAGCTTGCCTCTGCGAGCACCGACAATAAAGCATCCAAGTGGCGCCGGTATCGTTAGAATTCCTTCGCGACGGTAAATCGCGCCATGAGGGGTTCGAGCGGATGCTCGTGGACGTCGGCGATTCCGGCAGCGGGTTCCCCCTGAAGTCGGCCGACATACCAGAACTCCGCCGCGTAGGCGTGGACGTTGAAAAGGTTATGGACGCCAAGAGAGGCGCTCCAACCTTGCGCAAACGCATGATGAACCTCAAGGTTCGTTTCGGCGAACCCTTTGCCATCAACCTGACCTTGCGCGGCAGAGGTAGGAGAATTGGCACAGGTATAGCGCGGGCCGAAATCATGCGCGACGGCGGATTGGGCGCAAGGCCCCGACGACAGCGGATAATTCCCAAGATAGCGCAAGTTCAGGGCGCCGCTCCAGGGGCCAAGATGGGTCAGATACAGCGCGAGCGCACCGGTTGCGAGTGGCGCATTGGTAATGTATTCGCCTAAATGGCCGGTGCCGTCGTCGAAGGGGTGGGTGAAGTGCGTGTGATCGCCGGAATAGCTGCCGTAGAACTCGAGATAGCGATTGATCTGATAGGTCACATTGATCTCGTAGCCGTAGCGCCGGCTCGGCGGACCGGCTGAGTCCTGACCTACGTCCGGGTCAATGATGGTCTCGGACTGCTGCCACAGGTTGTAGTAAGCCAGGGTAAAAGCGAGATTCGGCATGGGCGTCGCACGCACGCCCAGTTCCTGGCCCTCTTGCTTGGCGAGGAGCGATGTGTGGGGCAACCCTAGATCCACGCTCGTGTCTTGATTCACGCCACGAAGGTCTGCGCTATGAAACCCTCGGCCAATGCTCGCGTACAGTTCGAGCTCGTTTTCGATCGCCGTGTAGATCAGGCTCCCTTTGGGCTGCGGCAGTGCCTGTTGCGCCGTGCCGCCGTTGGTATACCCGGTATATTGTCCGGGTACCCATTCCTCGTGCAACGCCGCCAGATAGTCGATATCGGTGCCATGTTGATAGTCGACTCTAAATCCGAGGACGCTGCGGAATTTTGAGGTCCAACGGGTAGTATCTTGGACCCAGGCTGCGCTGGCAAAGAGGTATACCTGGTCGTCGTTGGAAAAGGACGGCGGAGCACTCGATACCGGCAGCGGCACAATGCCCTCGCTCGGCAGTCGTCCGACGCGCAGTATGTCATCGCGCGTGAGGAGGCCCATGGATACCACATTGGGAATCGACCCCAAGGGTACCGACAGCGTGTAGTTGGCCTGCCCGCCGAACGCCCGGCGGTTTTCGAACTGGTCTTCCTGATCTCCGTGCATGGGATCAACCAGGAACTGCGTAAAGTCATTGTACAAATGCAGCTGGTTATCGATGAAGAAGGCGCTGCCGGTGAATTGTCCGGCACCGAGGGTCGCATAATTATTGAACGACAGGCTTGAGCGCCAGGCGCGTCCGCCGTCGGTGGGATCGAGCGTGCCGAAGGGATTGAAGACGATGTGTTCGGTGATGGCTCGGATCGGAATGTCCGTGGTATTGGTCCACAGCTGGTGATATCCCATGAGGGTGATGGAATAGCCGTTGGTGTCATCGCCCTGACTGTAGCGCAGGATGACGTTTTCCTTGCGTGCATCATCCGGGTTCAAGAAAGGACCGTCGTAATGCTGCACTTCCAGGGCGGCCAAAACATTTCCGTCGCCCAAAGGCTGCGAGCCCGCGGCAAAAAAGCGCTGAAAATTGAGTGTGCCGACCGTGGCAGCGACTTGGTTCTCGATCGTATCCCGATAAGCGATCCGCACCGAGCCGACCGCGCCGAAATCGCCCACCTTGGCGTAGTAGGGTCCCTTGGTGTAGGTGAGCTGATCTGCGAGCTCCGGGATCATGAAATTGAGGTCCGTATACCCCTGACCGTGAGCATGGGTCGGCTGATTGATCGGCATGCTATCAACGTAGGTCTCAAGGTCCGTACCGTGATCCAAGTTGTAGCCACGCATCAGATATTGATTCGCTTTGCCCTCCCCGCTGTGCAAGGTCACGATCAGCCCCGGCACCGTTTCCAGCAGCTGCCCTGGGCGGTATTGTGGAGCGAGCTGCAGCTCCTGATCATCGACCACCCCTTGGCTCGCGGTGACAGCGGTCCCGAGCAGTTCCAGGCGCTGAGCGGTGACCGTGATTTCTTGTATTGTCCCCGGCGAGGAGTTCGTCGCGTCGGTTGCCGTTGTGGTAATCGCCTGATCGGCCTGTGCCGACCAGCAGGCAGCGCCCGTCAATAGGGTGCCCGCGATGGCACGCTGCGTAACGGTTTTTATGTGGGGACTCCCCGCCGTTTCTGGAGGAATCGAACGTTGGCCGGCTTCGCTTTTTTCGCGAGGTACGCGATTCCAATATGAAGTCTCTTACAAATCGATCGACGTTGATTCGCGATCAGACGTATGAGCTATTCATCTTACTGATGCAATACGGATACAGCTGCACATTGGATGCAGGGTTGCCCAGATTTGAGCGGCAGAAAATCGGTTGGAATAGGTTGTCGCGCGGCTGCCGCGCGGGCCGGGAGGGCCTTCGAGTCTTGACAATAGAGGTATATCTCTATCGTCATCATGATGATGGACGGGGTGTTTAGCAGGGACCCGGACGTTAGCCTTTCGCGGATCTCCCCTCCATAGCCGCGCCTCAGCGCACACGCCCCGACGCGGCGCCAAGCACCTCTGGGATCGACTCCCTGCCGCCCGCATCCAAGTAGCCGCCGCCCTCGAATAGCTTTCACAAGGTCAAATTCGAGGATCGGGCATGGCATTAAATCGTGAAGAGCCCCGGAGCATCAAACGCATCGCCCGTCCAAGGTGCGGATGTCGCGAGCGGTGAGCCTTCTCACCCCGTGTATTCCTACGCAAGATCGAGCCATGCGGCCGGAATCGAGCCGCGGGATGGGCAGCGATTCATGAGCAAGGTCCAGCGGATTGCCGTCGTCGGCTCCGGCATCTCGGGGTTGGCGAGCGCGTGGCTTCTCGGGCGCCGCCATGCGGTCACGCTCTACGAAGCGAACGATTATCTCGGCGGCCACACGCACACGCACACGGTGCGAATAGGCGGTCGTGACCACGCGGTGGACACGGGCTTTATCGTCTTCAATCCAGCGCACTATCCGCTGCTCACACGGCTGTTCGCGGAGCTCGGGGTAGGCTCGCAGCCGACGCAAATGAGCCTGTCGGTGCGGAATGAGACGACTGGACTCGAGTACAACGCCACCTCGCTCGCAACGCTCTTCTGCCAGCGGCGGAACCTATTCTCGCCACGCTTCTTCGGGCTCATCCGCGACATCCTGCGGTTCAACCGCGAGGCACGCGCGGTGCTGTCGGTTGCGGGCCCGGGTCCCACGCTCGGCGACTACCTCGCCGAGAATCGTTACGGCGCCGCGTTTCGAGACGAGCATCTGGTGCCCATGAGCTCGGCGCTCTGGTCGGCGCCGCCCCGCCAGGTGCTCGAATTTCCGGCCAAGTATCTGGTGCAATTCCTGGCGAACCACGAAATGTTGCAAGTGAGCGGCCGCGCGCCTTGGCGCGTGGTGCAGGGCGGCTCCGCGACGTACATCCGCGCGCTCACCGCGCGCTGGAACGTGACGACACACCTCGGTTGCCCAGTGAGGAGCATCGATCGCACGGGCGGCGACGTCGTCGTCCACACGCTTGCCGGCAGCGAGCGCTACGATCAAGTCGTGCTCGCCTGCCACAGCGATCAGGCGCTCGAGCTCCTCACCGCGCCGACGCACGCGGAGGGCGACATTCTGGGCGCGATCGGCTATCAGCCGAATAGCGTGATCCTGCACACCGACGCCTCGGTCATGCCGCGGCGGCCACGCGCCTGGGCGGCATGGAACGCGCTCATCCCCGAGGAGGCGGGGACAGCGTGCACGGTGAGCTACTGGATGAACCTGCTACAAGGCATCGACAGCGCGGAGCCGTTGATCGTCACGTTGAATCCCACACGGCGTATCGATCCGGCGAAGGTGCTGCGCTCGCTTCAATACGCGCATCCGGTGTACACCCAGGCGAGCGTTGCGGCGCGGGCGCGCAAGGCAGAAATCCAGGGCGCGCGGCGCACGTGGTTCGCAGGAGCCTACTGGGGCTGGGGATTTCACGAGGACGGCATGCGCAGCGCCGTCGAGGTGGCCGCCGCGCTCGAGGTGCCGTGGCCCGCGCGTGCAATCAACCCCGCGCCGCTCCCCGAGGCGCGCGAGCTCGCCGCATGAGGGACTCAGGCACGCCTTCGCCCGGCGAGCGCGGCCTCGCGAGCGCCGTGTACGAGGGTGTTGTGCGTCACCGGCGGCACGCGCCGCACCCCCACACCTTTCGCTATTCTATGGCGCAGCTCTATCTCGATCTCGAGGAGATCGAGCATGTATTCGAGGGGCGCTGGCTCTGGTCTGTGGGTCGGCGCAACGTTGCAGAGTTTCGCCGTGGCGACTACCTCGGCCGGCCCGACCGGCCACTGATCGAGGCAGTACGCGATTGCGCCGAGCAGGCCTCAGGTCGCCGGCCGCAAGGGCCCGTGCGTCTGTTGACCCATGTGCGCTACGGCGGCTACGTCTTCAATCCCGTGAGCTTCTACTATTGTTTTGGCGCGGACCGCACGAGCCTCGAGTGCCTCGTGGCCGAAATCACGAACACGCCTTGGGGCGAGCGGCATGTCTATGCTCTGCCCGTGCGCGAGGCCGAGCGGCAGGCGGGCGCCTGGCGCTGGTCGTTCGACAAGGCCTTTCATATCTCACCCTTCGTGCCCATGAACCGGCGCTACGGCTGGCGCGCAAGCGAGCCGGGCAAAAGCCTGCGCGTGCACATCGAGGTCCTCGACGGCGCACGGAGCGAGTTTGACGCGACGCTGGTGCTCGAGCGCCGGCCGCTTAATGCCGCCTCCTTGCGCCGCGTCTTGTGGCGCTATCCGCTCATGACCGCGCAGGTCATGGCCGGCATCCATTGGCAAGCCTTGAAACTCTGGAGCAAGCGCAATCCCGTGTATACGCATCCCTCGGCGGCGGAGCAGCGATGATCGATCAGCAGAAGACTCTTCCCGCATCCTGTCAGGCGGCGCCGGCAGAGCCCGGTGCTCTGGATCGTGCGCTGCGTGCGCGACTGATCGAGCGGTTGTGCCATTTACGGCACGGCCGCCTCATCATCGAGGATGCTTGTGGCCGGTTGACGCTCGGGCGCGCGGGCGCGGACGGGATGTGCGTACACGTGCGCGTGGACGACCCGGCGCTCTATCGCGCACTCGCCACCGGCGGCGCGGTGGGCGCGGGCGAGTCCTATATCCGCGGCCACTGGCGCTGCGACGATCTCGTCGCTCTCATGCGTCTCCTGGTGCGCAACCGCGGTTTGCTCGATGGGCTCGAGCGTGGCTCCGCGCGGCTCGGCGGCTGGCTGCTGCGTGCCTGGTCGGCGCTTCAGCCGAACACACGCCGCGGGAGCCGCAAGCACATCGCCGCGCATTACGATCTCGGCAACGAGTTCTTCGGACTCTTTCTGTCGCCCGATCTCATGTACTCCGCGGCCCTTTGGGCGGGCGATGAGGACACGCTCGAAGCGGCCTCGAGGCGCAAGCTCGATGCGATCTGCACGGCGCTCGAGCTCTCCCCGCGCGATGCGGTCGTCGAGATCGGCACGGGGTGGGGCGGATTCGCCATGCACGCCGCGCGCCGCTACGGCTGCCACGTGACCACGACCACCATCTCGCGGGAGCAGCATGCGCTTGCCTGCGAGCGGGTGGCGGCCGCGGGTCTCGACGATCGTGTCACCGTGCTCCTCGACGATTATCGGGATCTTAAAGGCCGCTACGACAAGCTCGTGTCCATCGAGATGATCGAGGCGGTGGGTGCGCGCTATCTCGGGACCTTCTTCGCGAAGGTGGGCTCGCTCCTAAAACCGGGAGGCTTGGCACTACTGCAAGCCATCACCATCGAGGATCACCGCTATACGCAGGCGCTGCGCGAAGTCGATTACATCAAGCGCTACGTGTTCCCGGGCGCCTTCATTCCGTCGGTGAGCGCGATGCTCGAGGCGAAGAGCCGGGTCACGGACTTAAACCTCGTGCGGTTCGAGGATTTCGGGCCATCCTACGCGCGCACGCTCGAGGCGTGGCGCAAGCGCTTCCTCGCACAGCGCGCCGAGGTGCGCCGGCTCGGGTTCGACGATCAATTCATTCGGCTCTGGGAGTTCTATCTGGCCTACTGCGAAGCGGGCTTCCACGAGCGCTCGATCGGCGTCGCGCACTTGAAGTTCGCCAAGGCGGATCTTCCCTAAGTGAACGGGATGATCAATTTCGTCGCCTATCAGGCGGTATGGTTCGCGGTCGTGGCGAGCGCGGGCCACGGTCGGGCGACCCTCGGCATGGGCGCGGCCGCGCTTTTCGCAGCGGTGCAGCTCGCGCTCTCGAGTCGGCGCCTGTCCGATGCGCGTCTCATGGCTGCGGCAATCTTCCTCGGCGTCATGATCGACGGCACGCTCAGTCTTCTGGGCTGGCTGCGGTATACCTCGCCCGAGCCTGCGATTCCGCCGCATGGCGCGCCGCTGTGGATTTTGTGCCTGTGGGCGGCGTTCGCGCTCACCCTCACGCGCTCGCTCGCCTGGCTCATGCGTCGGCCGTGGCTCGCCACCCTATTGGGTGCACTCGGCGGACCCCTTGCCTATGCGAGTGCGGCGCGCGGCTTTGCGGCGGTCGAGCTCGCTCCGCCCGCCGCGCGCGCCCTGGGAGGGCTCGCGCTCGGCTGGGGAGCGGCGTTGGCCGTGCTCGCCTATCTCTCGCGGCGCGACTTCGCGGGCGCCGAGGCGGCGGCATCCATCGAGGCGCGACTGTGAGCACCTGGATTGCGCTCGCGATCCTGTGGGCGAGTGCGGCGCTTGCCATGAGCCTGGGTTGGGCGTGGCAGCGGCTGCACGAGAACGCGGGCATTGTCGATGTAATCTGGACGGCGGGCATCGGCGGCGCGGCGCTGTGGTACGCAGCCGTGCTCGACGGCGGTGTGATGCCGCGCGCGCTGCTCGGGCTCCTTGGCGCGCTTTGGAGCCTGCGGCTCGTGGCGCACCTCGCGCCGCGCGTACTCAAAGGCCCGGAGGACGGACGCTACCGACAGTTGCGTCTACGCTGGCAGGGGAATCAAGCCAAGATGTTCGGGATGTTTCAGTTCCAGGCGCTGCTCATCGTGCTCTTCTCATCGCCCTTTCTCGCCGTCGCCCGCAACCCCACCGCCACGCTCACCCCCTGGATGCTCGCCGGCATCGCGGTGTGGATTGGGAGCGTCTGCGGTGAGGCGCTCGCGGACCGCGAGCTCGCGCGATTTCGTGCCGACCCGGCAAATCGCGGCCGCACGTGCCGTACGGGCTTGTGGCGCTACTCGCGGCATCCCAATTATTTCTTCGAGTGGCTGCACTGGTTCGCCTATGTGTGCCTCGCGGTGGGAAGCCCGCTCTTCTGGCTGAGCTTCTCGGGCCCCGTCATCATGTACGCGTTCCTGCGCTGGGTCAGCGGCATTCCCTTCACCGAGGCGCAGGCGCTACGCACCCGCGGCGAGGACTACCGCCGCTATCAGGCGGAGACCTCGCAGCTCATTCCCTGGTTTCCGAAGGAGCAACGTTGAGCTACGTAAATCCGATCTCCCTTCCCATCGCCGCCCCTGCGGCCGTGAGCGGCGGCGCCGCCGGCTGGGCCGAGCGCGGCCTTTTGCCCGATGCCCTCATCCGCCGCGGCATCCGGCGTCTCTGCGCGGCGCGTCTGCGCGAGGAGCGCGCCGGTGGCCTCGAGGGGCAGGCCGCCCGCTTCGAGAAGCGCATCGAGCTCCTGCACGACAGTCCCATCGCCATCCACACCGATGCGGCGAACGCGCAGCACTACGAGCTGCCGCCCGCGTTCTTCGAGTCATGCCTCGGTGCGCGCTTGAAGTACTCCTGCGCGTACTATCCACGCGGCGATGAAACACTCGATCAGGCCGAAGAGGCCATGCTGGAGCTGTACATGGAACGTGCGGAGCTTAAGGACGGTCAGCGCGTTCTCGAGCTTGGCTGCGGCTGGGGATCACTCACGCTCTTCATGGCCGAGCGCTTTCCCCACGCACGCATCGAAGCGGTGTCGAACTCGAAGCTGCAGCGCGAGTTTATCGAAGCGCGCTGCGCCCGACGCGGCATCCGCAACGTCACGGTGCGCACCGCAGATGTGAACCACCTCGACCTCACCGCCGGCCTCTACGATCGCTGCGTCTCCGTCGAGATGTTCGAGCACGTGCGCAACTATCGCGCCTTACTCCGGCGCATCGCCCAAA